>Ga0315334_10000556_pt1 | contig 22757 bp, 21 predicted proteins | sample M150034915metaG_FD_205555 | JGI IMG/M metagenome (GOLD analysis project Ga0315334, IMG submission 205555) | Ammonia-oxidizing marine archaeal communities from Monterey Bay, California, United States - M1 500m 34915 | ecosystem: Environmental > Aquatic > Marine > Intertidal zone | place: USA... | reverse complement strand
TTCCATTAGGAGTTGAGAGTTGTTTTGAAGGAGCGGGAGATTTATTGGGGTTTGCCGATATTTGGTTTGGAGGTTATCGGCAACGGAGCGATATTGAAGCTTACACCGCACTAAGTAAAATTTACAACAAAGAAATTTTGCCATTAGAACTTGTTAATAATAAGTTTTATCATCTGGATACCTGTTTTTGTCCGCTAAGTGGCGGTGAACTCCTTTACTATCCGGAAGCTTTCGACTCTTATGCCCAAGAAACTATTGACAATTGTATTGCAGATAACCGTCAACTCGTTGTTCCTCAATTTGATGCGGAACGATTTGCCTGCAATGCCGTTTGCATTGATCGACACGTTATACTGCCAACTGGTTGCCATCAAACTATGGATTTACTCAAACACCATGGCTATATGCCTCATCCTGTCGAACTCGACGAATTTATCAAATCTGGGGGCTCGGCGAAATGTCTTACCCTTGCATTAGATCAAGGTAGTTTTTAATTAGTCCTTTTCAAACCTTACCTTTTTGGGTTTTGGCTCTCAACGAACTGATGTGATAGCCAAAACCCTCCAATTCTAGCAGGTTGTAAAGGTAATCTGGATTTATGGATTTATTTTTCAAACTGTTTTAGCCCGAGATTACCATACCGATGATAAGTATAGGTGACACACTGTTCGTTGAATTGTTCTAGCATCAAAAACCTGCCTTCCACTAGGGGTTTGGAACAAAAAATAGGAAGGTTAACTTGAACGGCCGCTTTGTAAATTTTATCAGGTACTTTTTTGGGATGGGTATAAGCCAGTCGCTTTATTTGATTTTTTAGGATATTGGAGCAAAGTTTTTCGTCATTTTCAAATTTCAAAGAAAAGTTATTTTGGATTGGTTGTAAGAAATGAGATTTTAGAAAGCAAATAGTTTTGTTTTTCAGCGTGTGTCCCGGTCTAATATTGATAGACATTTTGTTCCCGGCAATCAACCCGGCAAATAAGCGCAAAAGAATGTCGGAAACAGGGTCCTCCGAGCAAACCCTGATCGTATATTCCCCTACTTTTCGATAACGAAAAATATTTTTTTGTCCCATCACCTTTTGTGATTTTGAGGACGAATGTTCTTTTGAAAAATAATTTATATATTGGTAGTAACAACTTTTTACTCCCTGAAGGACCCTCTGGATTTCACCTGCAAATTCAGAAAACGACCTTTCGCTAGCCCAATCAATTTTCTGCCACGATGCGATCAATTGACCTATTGGTGAAGAGGACAAACTTAAGTGACTGGTGACTTGTGCAGAACTTTCTTTCTCTTCAAATTTCATAAGTTGAAGTATATAGTTGATGCCCCCCGCTTTTCCCCCGGTTCCACGGCGAGAATTCTTCACTCCGCCGAAAGGCTGCCGCCCAACAATGGCGCCTGTAGTTTTATTATTCACGTATAAATTGCCAGCTTGGACCGTTTCGAGAAAGTAATTGATTTCTACATCATCTAGACTTTCCAAACCTGCTGTTAACCCATATTCCGTTTGATTGGACAATTGACAGGCATGTTTCAGGCCATTTGCTTTCATGACTCCCAAGACAGGGCCAAAGAATTCATTCAAATGGGTAAAGCTAGCAGGTTGAACATTCCATTTCACGCCTGGACTCCATAAGTTGTTCAGCTTATGCTTTTTGGGTTTAACTAGCCATGTTTCTTCAAGCTCCAACTGGGTCAATGCTCTTAGCAGTTCCTTTTTGGGAGATGTAATGAGTGGTGTAATTTTATTTTCAGGCTGGAATTGCAATCCTCCCACGAGAATGCTTTCAACGGCATCTTTCAACTGGCGTTTGAATTTTGGATCATAAAACACTTCCTTGGTCAATATGGCGATAGAAGTAGCAGAACATTTTTGTCCATTATAACCAAAGGCCGATTCAACGAGATGTTTGATAGCAAGTTCTTTGTCTGCAGTATCCGTGATAATGAAAGTGTTTTTCCCACTTGTTTCACCAGAAAAATCAAGGCCTGATCTATTCGTTAATATTTTGTCAGCTGTCCTTGCACTGCCGGTAAAAATAACCTGGTCGATCATTTGATTTTGGGTTAGGAGTCGAGCATCTTTATCTTCGCATGGAACAAATTGCAACGACGAAGCCGGAACTCCTGCTTTCCAAAATAACTTTATAACCTCCCAGGTGGATAACAATGAATAGGGAGAGGGTTTAATGATAACTCGGTTTCCTGTTGCCAATGCTGCGACTACACCCCCCGTTGGAATGGCTATTGGAAAATTCCATGGAGAAATGACCAACACAATACCCTTTTTTAGAAAGTTGATTTTCGGGTAATGGTCACGGAAATATTTTAATGCGCTCGGATAGTATCGTGTGAAGTCAATAGCTTCGGATACTTCTGCGTCTAGATCAGCGACCGTCTTAGCCACGTTTCTCATCGCACAATTAATCAATGAAGCTCGATTTTTTTGGATTTCCATGGATGCGATAGCTAAAACATTTAGACGGAGATTTTCATCTTTGTCCCATTGGGTAATTTTTGAATTACAACTGAAATGGATAGCATTGGCTATATCTGCTGGATTTGCTGCTGGAAACCGGGCTAAAATTCTGTCTTTGTGATACAGGTCTCGGCATGGGAACAAATGTCTTTTCTTATTTATGTTTTTTCCGGCAATTTTCAAAGGAATCAGCCTTGAAGTCTTTTCCTTATAACAATTTTTACTAAATAGTTCTTTTTCCAGCCATGTTTGGTTGGCAGGCAGCGAGAAATTTGTTGGGCTGTCAGGAATAAAATTTTCAATGTTATTCGTTTTTTCAGAAAGAAAATCTGGGCTTGCCGTTCGATCTTGTTTATCTCGTGGAAAAGGAGGTTTTAAATTCGGGACATATTCTAAAGCGCATAGGAACTTTTCACGTTCTTCATTCCATGCATCAGTCCCCACATTTAGGTTGAAAGAATGGCTTAAAAAATTTTCTTTTTCGGTGTTTTCCATTAAGCGTCGCACTAGGTACGCAATAGCATTTAGGAACTCTTCTTTGCTTGAGACGGGTGAATAGGTGAGTACTGGGCCTAGAAGTTTTTGGGTGCTTCGCCTTGTATGGTTTGCTATTCCTTCCAGCATTTCAAAGTCGAAGCTTGCGGGGTCGAGTTTTCTGATAGATTGAAGCGCTTTGCAGAAAGCAATTTCAAAAATGTTGTGGCTACCGATCCCGATTTTTACAGCTTTCAGGTTTTCATGTTGAAAAGCATAAGCTACCATTCGTTTAAAATTGGCATCCGTTTCAATTTTGGTAGGGTACGGAGCCTGCTCCCATCCATTTAAGGAAGCAATACACTTTTCCATTTCCATATTTGCGCCCTTTACAATCCTGATGCGTATTGGCGTACCTCCTTTTGACAATCTAAGCTTTGCCAGCCTTGTGAGTTCCTGTTGGTAACTGAATGAGTCTGGGATATATGCTTGGAGGGCAACCCCTAAAGAAAATTGGTTTGAATCCGGATTTTGCAGGAAGCGTTTAACAACATCAACCGTAAGCGTGAGGTCCTTGTATTCTTCCATATCCAGGTAAACTAGCTTATGAACCCCTGATTTTTGTCCTTCTATTTTTGCTGCGTGAAGGAGTTTTGTAAGTCTTTCTAATACCGTGGAAATGGTATAATTCGACGCAACATTATCTACTTGCGAGTAGAGAGTTGAAATTTTTACTGAGATACAGGACACGTTGGGATTTTGCAGCCCTCTCACATAATATTCCAGATGTTTTTTTGCCTCATTTTCCCCTAGGACCATATCCCCAAGGTGATTTATATTTACATTTAGATTTTCTTTTTTGCAGGTTTTCAGGTAGTTCTTTAGTTGCTCTTGTTCACCTTGCAGAATGATATTTCTGGTTTTATAGCGCATAACAGTAAGAATAGACCAGACGATAGGTGAAGAAAGAAAGCTCGGAACCATTGGCCCGAAAAACTTTAAAGCGTTCAGCATTACTTGGTCAAAGCTACCAAAAAAAGAAGGGACGCCGTGCTGATTTAAAATGTGGATGAATTTTTGTAATACAGCTGAATCTTGGCTGAGTCTGAAGACCTGGTCGGTAAGAGCCATGAAAACTGCACGGCTGCGGGGATCCTGCACCATGCGAGTAAACTCTTCTGCTTGCAGTTTTTCATTCCATCTAATTTGTTGATTGGCTTCGTGCTGGATTGTTTCGGCTAACTGGGGGACACTGATCTTCAACTCTGCTATTTCTGAGGTTGTAAGGGTGCTTAAGAAATTTAGCATTTAAAAATCCTCCGTAACCTTGCAAGGCTTCATTCCTTAGTAAGCTAATCCTTATTGGCTTCGTTTTCCACCTATCAATGAGTAAACATGTGTTTTTTTAATTACTTGCTATTTATGTTTGGATTCTCGCAAAAAATATAATCCTTAACCCTATTTTTTATTTACGAATGCATAATGAATTTTGTTTTTGAATGTGGCGAAGATTACGACTGAGGATTATATTAATATTGTATGGCAAACAACGAAGGTAAAGAGGTTGTGCTGAGCTATGCAATAAAGTAAAGGATGGTTTTTGGCAGCAATCTGGATCGGTAATTTGAAAGCTTAATTCACTCAGATTCAGCTTGAAAGAAATGAGCCTTGTCAAATGGCAACAGAAGGAAACAAAAAGAAAATTTTCATTGGTGAGAGAGGTAATTACGATGGGTCAGGAAATGAAATTTCGAAGCGTGCTTGAGAAAAAGAGTTTAATGTTTGTCGCTTGGATTTATTTAAACGGAGAACGTAGCCCTCCCTAAAAACCTTGTAAGGGGGTGGGGAAATGAAACGCTTTATTATTTTAATTTTATTTGCTTGCATTTTTCTGATGATTCCTAATGCTTTTGGTACTCGTCGCCCCCTTCCTGAACCTGAAATTTCTACCGCAACGAGTTGGAATGTACAATCCTCTGGAATGCTATGGGTAGGTTATGATCTTAACCATAACGGCTCAACCAATTACTATACAGTGCGAATAGTTCTAGATGCCTATTTCTCCGAAGACGCTGTTCAAGTGATAAAAGACAACAACCCGATGTGCCCAGTATTTTTTATTGATTATGATTTAGACCGGTACTATTACATCACTGCACCAAACCCAATTTTCTATGCATTTGATCTTGACGAAGACGGTCATTGGGATCTTCTGTTCAAAGATGTAATGGAAGATGGTGTGAATGGAAATGAACAGTTCTATGACAGTCCATCTAAAAAATATAAAAAGGAAGATATAACTGAATTACCTCTATCATAGCCCCAAGAGGAACCAAACCTCTATTTCCGGGAGAATGATCTGGCAAACAATAGAATTCGAGGAAGGAGGGGGAAATAATTCAGTGCTCTGCTTTCAGTCGGCTAGAGAGTCTTGGGACACACCTTCACCAGCCCCCGTAAATGCATATAAAAACTCATAAATAGGAAGCGGAAGTTGAGTGGCTAAACTGGGCAAAAACCTCATCCAGAAATTCGCGGCCATCCAAAAAACAAGGAGCACCAGTATGAGTTCTATAAACATTTCCATGAACTTTTCCATAGCCCATTATAACATCTTTATTACAGAGGCTAAGGTACTTGGTAAGTTGAGCCTTGCAATATTCCAAAGGCAGCACCACAACTTTCCAATTACGAGAGGGTATTATTGATGGAAAAGGTTTTGATGGTTGAAGACAGGCGTTCTCCTAATGTTAACGAGAAACCAATTAATGTGCAGGTTGTAGAGCCGTTTATTAAGGCCGGGATATCTCATCACTTCAGACATCTTGCCGCTTGTGAGCCAATTGACAACGGTGTATCTCCTGAGGTAGTTGGAGAATTCCTGGGTCACTCTGATATTAAGTCGATACTGGTTTATTCCCCAGACTCAAGGGCTAAAAACTTCAGGAAGCGGTCAGAGGCTTTGACAAAAGTAAAGAGGACCATTTTAAGTACAAGGCACACTATGGCAAATCGCTCCGTGGGTTTCGAAATGTTCCTGTCTCTCCGTGTATGGAGACTTTAATCGTCCCGAGCAGGCTTGCTCACTAAAAGGGGTTCAATACCTACAGGTTTTCCTGTAATTCGCAACACATCTTTATCAACCTTGTTAAGCTCATTATAAGCTTGATTATAATGATTGACCGTTGTATTCATGGAATTTCCGAGTTTCTCCATAAATGTGTCGTAGTTCGTCAAGTGTTTTCCTAGTTGCTCTACTCTGATCATAATTTCTTTTGCAGAGGCCTCTATTTTTAGAGCCTTGAAACCCTGCATCACTGTCTGCAGGTAAGCCATAAAGGATGTAGGTGAAACAATTATCACCTTTTTTTCAAAAGCAAATTCAATCAGGTCACGGGACGATGCATTTATTGATCCTATCGAATTGGCCAGCAAATCGTAAAATATTGCCTCAGACGGAATAAACATAAATGCGAAACCGAGAGTATTTTCTTTAGGACGGATGTATTTTGATGTTTCCACTATCCGACTCTTAACATCACGAATGAAGGCCTGTTCCAAACGGTCTCGCTCAGACCTAACTTTTTCCTCAACCAACCTATTGTAATTTTCCAGAGGAAACTTGGAGTCTACAGGAAGTATAGTTTGCTCATCACCTAATCCAAAAAAAATAACAGCATCGGCTATATCACCGTTCTCGAATTTGTATTGCATGGAATAATGTTCTGGTGGCAGAGTATTATTTAAAACTGTCTCCAAAAAAAACTCCCCAAGAACTCCTCGCTGCTTTGGATTTAAAAGAACATTTTGAATTGTCTTAAGCTGATTGGTTACATCTATAACATGCTTGTTCGTTTCATTAACCTTGGTAATCTGATGCGTAATATCCCTGATTAGTTTATTAGATTCGCTAATCTGGGTTCGCATTGTTTCATTAGATTCACCCAGTTTCTTATCCAGCGTCTCCACAACCTTGCCAAGCTGCTCCTGAAGCAGAAGGATACCTTGATCACCTCCCTTAAAACTTTCTTTCCTTAAAATCAACCACACAATGACAGCGCCTATAATTAGTCCGATTAAAGCTTCAACCATAAAATCGCCTCACTTTTTTGAATACATAAATCAGGGCAACAAACCTTTCATCAAAGCCTTCACCTCACCTGCCCCAGTTAGTTGTACCACTTTTTAATTTAGAATTTCAACTTTCACGGCCTGTATAGTCTCTGGTGTTGGAGGTCTATATCCCACGAACTATGCGGCCTTTTGGTATTGCAATGAACCCGCCACATCTCAATCATTATTTTCGCTTCTTTTAAAGAATAGAATATCTCTCCATTTAGTAATTCATCTCTAAGTTTCCCATTGAACGACCCATTATAACCGCTCTCCCACGACTGATGTCATCGGAGATAGAGAGAGTCTTGGCGATATACTGATTGAGGCTGGAGTGGCTGTGAAATATAATGGTAAGAAGAGAACCAATAAATGGTGCGAGGATAAAATGAGCTTTGTGGTCAGAATAATTTTGGGCATAATTGTTGCTGCCCTGACCCTATATTCTATGTGGGAATAATGATCTCTATTTGAGTTTAGGTGAAAGAAGGACTGCTGAGAATTTATCTTGCCTCCAGAGGCTCAGAATCGCAGAGTTTACAATTAAGATAGGTTCCCAGCCTTTCCTTACGGCCCTTTTCATGATTCACCCAATGACGACTAACCATCGGCGGACGATGCCTGACATGTTGGTTGTGTCCACATTCCAGCTCTGCCACCCAGTAGTTTTCCTCGTCCTTATGATATCCTAAGATTATCCTGTTCATCTGCAAACTTGGAGGATTTAATTGAAGGGCAATAAGATTTTTGTTACCACTAAACTGATTCTTTTCATATTTAAAATGGTTACCTCCGCCGAGTTAACAAAGACAACTTATTCCAGAGAACAAATCCTCCTGCATAGATAAGGCCACATATTAAATTAGAAGTTGCTAGTCCAGTTCCACCTGTTAAGCCAACCCACCTCTCAGTCCAGAAAGGATGAAAAAAACTCCAAAATGAAATTGAGTAAATTATTAACAGAGCATATAAAATACGTTTACTCAGAAAACCATTTTTCTGCGGAGCACCACACTGTGGACAGGCTATAGCTTTAGTGCTTACCTGATTGCCGCATTCATAACAGGATCGTAGTGCCATTTTTATAAATTTATCGATTAACTATTTTCCCTATTCACCAGTTTACGCAAATCTTTCCCGACTTTAAAGAGGGGTATTTTCTTGGCAGCAACTTTAACTATTCCTCCTGAAGTAGGATTACGGGAAAGTCTTGCTTTTCTAGCACGAACTACAAAGCTCCCGAAACCTCGTATTTCAACTTTATACCCTGCCGCCAAATAATCGCTAATACTCTGGGTGATAGCGTTTATAACAGTTTTCGCTTCCTTCTTGCTTAATTTGACTCTGTTTATAAGTTTTTCAACTAATTCTGATTTTGTCATTTTATTTCATGAGTTGAAAGTTAATAAAAAAAGAATCTACGTCAAAACTAATCTTGTTAATTGGTGACCGCTGATTGAGCCATATAATCTCTAATCTCACTTGGCCGAAGTAGTAAATCAACCTTCGCGCCTTTCATCATCTCTCCATCAAATGACCCTACGCGTGACAATAGTTTTTCTATCAACATCTTTCGTCCCTTAATTAATCTAACCGGGGATTTTGTCTCAACATCTCTGGTGTCCTGCAACATTTGTATGAACCATTGGGTGGGTATTTTATTAAGTCTTCCAACAGATGCATTTTCCAGATTGAGCATAAACCAAACCTTGGAATCTAAATTTTTTGGAGTTACTTTTATTAATCGGACAACCTCATTTCTTTGAGACAAAGGTTTGACTTGATGCTTTATCACCTCAAACTTCTTTGAAGCTGCTGAAAGGGAGTGGTCTATATTGATCAATGAGCTGTTATTGGGTGTTTCTAAAGATTTAACAACTACAATCTCATCATGGCGTTTTGGAAGAACATTTTTCCTTGTCAAGGCTACCCTTACAGCAGACGGGGAACTCTCTGGCTCATAAAATCCGTCCGTTATATTGGCATATTCAAACCTGATCTTTTGAGGAACTGGGAATTCGATTTCATCTCTGCCCTTTAGGGCTTTCGCCATGATCAATCCCCATATCGGTGCGGCAGCGTGAGAGCCTGTAATCCCTTTCTTATTGGGTCTATACATTGACTCGTTGTTGTCATATCCAATCCAAACAGATGTCGTCAGGTGCTTGGTAAACCCGGTGAACCAGGCATCTCTGAATCCGTTTGTAGTTCCCGTCTTGCCAGCAGCAGGATGTTTGAATCCCATCCGTCGTATTACTCTTCCTGACCCATCATTCATAACACCCTGCATCATATCCAGCAGCGGGTATATGGCCTCCGGCTCAAACCTTTTCTCACTTTCAATAAAGTGTTCGTGGAGGATGTTTCCTTGATAGTCCTCAATTTTAGAAACATAGAAAGGAACTATGTATTTTCCAAGATTGGCTATGACGCTGTAGGCTGACGCAAGTTCAAGAGGAGATGCACCTGTTGCTCCCAATGCCAATGAAAAGTTTTTTTCAAGGGGGCTGGTGAACCCAAACTTTTTTGCGGTCTTAATAACTTTAGAAGGCTGCAGTTTGAAGACCAGCTTGGCGGAAATAATATTGAGGGATTTTGCGAGTGCCTTTTTAAGAACAACTGGCCCCATATACTTACTGTTGTAATTTTTGGGTTCCCAGATTTTTTTATGAGGAAGATTAAAAACAATAGGCTCATCGATGAGAACCGTTCCAGGGTGAAACCCTAGGTTCTGCATGGCACTCATATAGACAAAAGGCTTAAAAGATGAACCAATCATTCTGTTAGCAGAAAGAGTACGATTGAACTGACTATTTTCGTAACTTGATCCTCCCAGCATGGCACGAACGGCCCCGCTCCTGTTGTCAATGGTGACTACCGCAGCTTGAAGCTTTTCTTTGTTCGAGACAATCTTTCTATCGAGAAACTCCAGATGGTGTGAAACAGCATTTTCCACTTCTTTCTGTAGCTTACTATCTAATGTAGTGAATATTCTCAACCCTCCAGAATTCACAAGCTCCGGCCCGTAGTTTGAATTAAGCTCTTCTATTACGGCGTCGACAAAATAATGATTATTACTGTATTTCGTTCTTTTTTTCTTGAGAGCTAACTCTGAATTCAAAGCATGCCCTTTTTGATATTTATCTATAGAGCCTACATGAATCATTCGAGTTAAGACGGTTTGTGCCCTTTGTATTGCAAGCTCTCTGTTACTGAAAGGATTAAATTTGTTAGGGGAGCTGACTGTTCCTGCAAGCATGGCCGCCTGAAGAAGGGTGAGATTTTTTGCACGTTTACCGAAATAGACTCTACTGGCATCATCGATACCGTATGCACCATTTCCAAAGTAAATCAGGTTACTATAGGCTTCCAGAATCGCATCTTTTGAAAACGTTGTTTCTATTTGAAACGCTATCAGAAGTTCTTTAATTTTTCGTACCCAGCTCTTGTCGAAAGAAAAGAACAGGTTCTTGGCCAACTGTTGGGTTATGGTACTTCCACCTTGTGCAATCCTTCCTTTTTTAAAGTTAACAGTCACAGCCCTTATAAAGGCAACAGGATCTACTCCATGATGTTCGAAGAACCTGCTGTCCTCAGTTGCAATAATGGCTTTCTGAAATTCCTCTGAGATCATATTTAGGTGTACCGTACTCTTAAGTCCCAGGGTCTTTATAACTTCCCCATCGCTGGAATAAATTTCAGTAGGAGGCCTGTAGTTGGTGTAGGAAAGGTTCTTAGGAAGCTGCGGCAAATCTTTTTCAAAGTAGGTGTAAGCTCCCGAAATGGCACTCATTGCCAGAGCCATTAGCAGTAATGCAGTCAATCCTGCCCTACCGGCAGCCCCAAGAAATATTTTCATAACATCAGTATGAAATTAGCCTGTCTAGTTCAGGTTGAACATCAGAGCTCTCTTCTACCAAAATAACTGGACCTGCAACTTTATTTGTCATGCTGGCATGAACTTGAGTAATTGAGTTTCTAAGAAAAGACTTATCTTCCTGAGACACCATCTCAAAACTATCCAGCTTACCTGTCAATCGACTTAAATCCAGTTTCGCCATTGAATAAACCTTTCCATTATCAGGGTTTGACCAATGGTTTGTTATCTCCGCTTCCATCAGGATCGTAGCGGAACGCTCTTCCACTAGGCTGTTTAGGCGAGCTCTACTGAAATCATTTGATGTTTTAGTGGTTTGTAAGAGATTTTCTCCGAGTTTGTGCATATAGGAAATAAACACCTTTGCCAGTTCATCTCGCGCACGGTCCTTTGATAGAGTTTCATTTTCCTGACTGATCTCACTTTTTTCCACTAAGGCCAAACCATAAAAGACGGGGTTTTTCTGGGAATCGTAATACGCTCCGCTTTTGAGCATTGTCCAATCGGGAGAAACTTTCTTTTTTACAGCAGGAAGGGTTTCTGGCTTGATCATTATTGCAAGGTCAGGAGTTTTACTGACCAGAGTTGAAGAACATGCTGTCATTAAAATAATTACGGTTAAAAATAATAGTTTGTGTTTCATAACTAGTTTCCTTTATTTAAATTTGGTGAATTGGCGAGGCGACAGCATCTCTATTAAAGACGGGGAAACAATCTTCTTTAGAAACGGGAGGTACACCTGAAAGGCTTGTCGGATCAGGCAGCTGAAATTTCAGGCGGCCGCCTCGCCAACTCGGGGCCAATTTATGTCGTCAGTTGATTGCCTTGATCAGAACAAACGGAAACCACTTCTGCCCATCAGGTGTGGACCATGTCCCCTTCATTTCCCCGCCAAACAGGATTCTTCCTTCCAAGACACCCACTTTATTCCCGTCTTCGTATTCTGTAATGAGAAACGCATCATCAAGATCTATGGTTCCATAAATCCGATTTTTCTTCTTGAATGTATTTATAAGTGTCCCCCTTAAAATATCGCCTTCTCTTGTGAAAGATATTTTGAAAGAATGTTTCCCATTGATAGTTCCTTCGTAATTTATGATCGGAAGTCTTTTCTCGTATCCGAGTTGCTGCACATTCTTGTTCATATACTCTTTCAGTATCAGTGGGGCAGCTAACGCTGCCACAATTAGTATTCCTGCAAGCCATTTCATAAGCGGGCTATTTGGGATAATCAAACACCCAGTCACTGACCCAGGTTTTCTTTGCCTGGTTTTTAGGGACTAGTGGTCTTTTATTTTTTGAAGAGACGTCTACAGTGGTTTCAGCCTGCTCCTCATAGACAGCTGAAGAATCAAGAGGAACTGGAATTTCTTTAGGGTTAGTAAAATTACTTTCCTTGATGCTGACCTCAGCTGTTAGCTCATTTTTATCAGGCCATGTAGTAGTCGGTTCTTCTTCCTGGGGTTTAAGTTTTACAGTGGACCCCTCTGGCATCCACTCACCTACAGATTGGTTGTGGTAAGAGACAGGAGTAGCATCAGAATCGATAACACTAGGTTTTAAATCTGCTGTCATTGCTTGTTGCGTTTTATAAGCAATGCTGGATATTTTATTGCTGGTGACTGAGAATTGATCTAACGGGGTAAATAATGGCGTAGACTTGATTTTAGGAGCATGATCTGTGCTTATTTTTTTAGGGGTGTCAGTGTGGTCTACTTTATTTGAATCCAGTGAGACAACGGAAATATTTTTTGACTTGTCAGCGTATTTTTCCCACAACTGATCGAGCCTGTCATTAAACCGTCCAATTCCTTCCTGACCATGTTTTGTTTCATGTGCTTTTTTAGCAAAGATCGTATAGCGAACTGAATTTTCTCCTTCTCCCAGACTGTCGTATACAAGACCCAGATTATAGAGACTACCCGAATCATTAGGATCAATGCTGCTTGCCAGCTTATAACTTTCTATTGCTTTGGATGTCTCACCCAATTCCTCATAAAGAACACCCAGGTTGTTATGGGCCTTGGCGTATTTAGGGTTAATTTTTATAGATTCCAGTAATGAGATCTTGGCAGTTGAGTAATTATTTTGTTTTAGGTATGCCAAGCCAAGATAGTTGTGAGCCCGGGCATATTCCCTATTCATATCAATGACCTTCATGAGTTCCTTGATCTTGTCTTCGTGAACTTTTACATCCGTATAAATATTGCCAGAAAATATGGGACCTAATGTATAAGGAGGATCAATTTTTAGCGCCCTTTTAAAGTGAATAATTGCTTCGCTATACTGAGCAAGTTTCAGGTAAACAACTCCAATGTCGTTAAGAGATTTAATGTCCTGATAGTTTCTTGAAATATTTTTCTTAAGTCTGTTGATTTCTTCCTGACTTGTGGAGTTTTTGATCTCAATATTAGGCTCTGAAAATGCTGGAGTTGAATAGATGGAAACCAGTGCGGCGGCAGTCAGCAATACTTTCTTTGAATTTTTCATGGTATCCCCTTGAGAATAAATAATGTTTAAAGATTTCTTAATGCAACCAACCCTTAGAAGTTATTAATAAGGTGCTGTGCTTAATGAATCGACAATAGCCTGAAGGAACAGGTCGACCATAATTTGGTATGCAAGCATTCCCGTAGCAATGGTGATACTGATCCCAAGCATTCCTATTAATTTTTCTGACAATAAATTCTTGATCATTGGCGGCCCCTATATGTTTTTGGTTTTAAAAAAATATATACCTTTAATCATATAGTTCGAGATCTCGAAAAAGCAGGAATAGAAACAGGAGGGAGACAGTAAAATGCCTACAAACAGGGCTGTGGAGGGGTATTTAGTATTGGAAAAGTTATGAATAATTTAGAATGTACTACTAATTCTCTAACATCATTAGAATTTCGCTACTGTTTCCAATCCAACCCTTGCGCGTCTTGTTACTAATAGCCTACCCATCGGCAGCGCCACCCGTAACAGACATAAACGAGCAAAGAATCATAACCAAAGCAATGGCAGACCCCGTTATTAAACTTTTAGATGTTTGCATAGTCTAATTAGAGTCCCTTTATCTCTCAGCGAGTTTGATGAGCGTTTGGATTCTTTTTTTTGATTTTCAATCATTTCTAGCAATGCATCAGTGTGTTCCACGGCTGATAGGGCAGTCTGTCTTGGTGTGGGCCTCAGCACTTCTTTCCTAACAATAATTGCCTGCATGACCATGACGGCTATAGCATCTCTTCTTGTTAAAAAACTACTCATCAGTTTATCCTTTCAGGCAGATTTGTTTTATTGTGAGAGTTCTTGTGTTGAAACAGGATGTACCCATTTGTTCCGGAGATTTGGTACAGCTTAATATTTTCAAATATACTGGATAGCTTCAACATCTCTAAAGTATCTTTAACCTTCGTATTTATGCCGATCACCTTGAAGGTTTTATCTGTAGCCTCACTGATTCGGAGACATTCGACCAGAAGAGCAACAGCAGACGTGTCAATGCTGTTCACTCGGGACAAGTCAAGAATCACATTATGTTTCTTAATTCGAGACAAGACCTCCTCGCGAAGCCATGAGCTCACATGTTTGTCAAAATCTCCAGTCAACTGAAAAGCAACTGTCTTCTCATTTAACTCTGTGACCCGAAAACCGGAATAATTCAGATTAATCACAACTGATCTCCTTTGTTTGAATTTGGGCAGTATTCTTCCCTTACTCTTATAGTTAGAGATCTCGGAAGAAAGTTACTGCTTTAAATTTTATTTATGGAAACCTTCAGGCAAGAGTAGGAGAGGACGAATACCACTTAATGCAAGGGGGATAAATCTTGTTCGAGAAGTATTGTTCACTCGAACAAAAGGACTATAAAAGAAAACAGTCCTCAGACAGGATTATCTGAGGACTGCCGAACCAGACAGCTGGGTCAAGTACAAATGAGTTTCATTACTGTATCATCACTCCACTCGAATTTTTCTTTTCCAACATTTATAGCTGCTACCAGGTTCTCGGGAGGCTCACTCGAATCTATGCTTATATCATCGCCATTGAGCATCTCTATTTTTAGTACAAGGTCACTCTCGTTAAGAGACAAAAACTGCTTTTCAATATCAGCCATTAAACTCCCTTCGCCTCCAACGGCAGTTGTATTAGTCTGCAATAAAGGTGGATTTACGGAAAACTTGAAACTTTTTTCTCTATCACTTTTCTCAGCAAGACTCTCGTATAACTTATACCCTGCAGGAAAGTTCCAACCAAACTCCCTTTTAAAGAAGACCAGTAGCTTCTTGTTGAGTTCATCATATAGTTTCCATCTTGCATCATAGTCTTTGCATTTATACCTTTTCTCTCTACCTCCATCAGGATAAATGTAGGCACTTCCAAATGAAAAGGTATGTGGCTCAAAACAAAGAATTTCTATCAGCATTTTCCAGGTTTTTGTTTCCTGGCTCCTGAATCCCATTTGTTCACAACTGTATTCAACCGCTGGCTTATCTGAATGTTTCAGGAGAATGCTGGAGTCGCTCTCAAAAGACATACTTATTTTGGAAACTTTATCCTCTAGCTCTATTAACTCTTCTGGAGAAACTATAGGGTCAGAAGTCAAGGGCGTGGAGGAGCTATCCAGCGCATTGCTCACTGAAAGAAGATTTGTAAGGGTCTCTATATGCCTTTGGCTTGTAGCTATCAAGCTCAACAGATCATTTTTGTCGAAACTAAGGTTAGTTCTTGTATTCATCTCGTAATTCCCCAATTAGGGTTCAATGTAATAGAGCAATGGTTCCTACTCCATATATTTGACGGTCTGGGTGAACTACAGAGATTTGGGTGGGGGGCTGGTTATTCCTGTGATATATGAAGAGAAATTATCGATGAAGGAGATCACATCTCCATTCAGAGACAGAGTGTTCCCAAAGAAACTGTTTGAGCTGAGGTATGTCGGGCTGGTAGGTGGATCAAAGCTTGCCTGACTCCTTGCCTGTGTCATGTCACTTGGATAGCCAAGGCTCGCTGACAGCCACTTAACGAACTTTTCGAAAGTCTTGAAAACCAAAGGTTCCTGCAAGGGTTTACCTTGTGACTTCAAAACGGTCTCGGGAAATTCATAAGAGACAACGGGGTTCTCCGGAGAAAAGATATCATTCTTGTCTGGATAAGTGATGTGGGCTACAGCCTCAAGCGGTTGAAGATTGCCTGATGAAATAACATCGACAGGCTCTTCCTTGTCTAATACGTGGATAGAACCGTCAACTTGTATTCTTATAGTCAACTTGTTCCCCGGAAAGATCAGGTCGGGGTTATCAAGACCATTTATTTCTGCCAGCCTTGCAGGATCTATATTAAACCGCTGAGAAATACTCCATATACTTTCATTCTTCTGGACAGTGTGAACGATCTGTCTAGGCTGGCTATATTTTTTCTGCAAATTAGCAATACTGGGATAGGCAAAAGCAGTCTCGGTGATGAACAATGCCATCACAAAGAAAATAGTCAGGATTGAATTTATTCTCATAAGGCGTGGTCTTATTTATCAAGGTACTTCACAAAAATACAATTTGTTAAGTATTAATGTCAAACAAATATGGCCAAACTAAAATTATTATTTTTTAATGAACTTCACAATTTTTAACTCCACCCTCTCTTTAAAAGTACAGGAAAGATCCACAATCCTACAGATTTGAGAAAGTAAATTAAAAAAATACTGGAGTGACTCAAAAAAAACAACAGCAATCCTGGTAAAGGGGAAATACTCAGATTCAAATTAATGAGGGCATTGGGGATTTCTTTAAGAACAGGAATTACAAAAGATTTCATAATGAGAAACGTGTTATGCGTTGTCCCAATACAAAATGCAAGGCACTGCTATGAATGATGCTCACCAAAACCCAGGACCTGAGAAAATCCCAACTTTTACTTGCCGAATTAACCGATCATTATCCGAGGATACTTAAGTCGTTTACTGAACGTGGCTCAACAAAATCTTTGACTCCAGAATTGATTTGTTGCCATTGGCCTTTTCTTGAGCCATTTTAAAATGTTCAGTTGCTTCACCGTGTTTTCCCAGTTTATCGAGTGAAATCGCTTCGTTGTAATGAACCTCTCCCAGAGAAGAGTCCTCCGCTGCGGCTTGCTGAAAATGCTTGAGGGCTACATCGTAATGTCCTTCTTTATAATGGGAAATACCTTCCTCATTATGCCCGTTAGCTTCTGCGTTGGAACCTTCAGGTAATGGCAAAGGACCTTCAGCAATAATAGTGGCATTACCCGCTGACTCAGTTGTCTTGGCATCTTCCTTTTCGCCACCACAACCCACGGTTAAAATAAGACTTGTTAAAGTCAATAATAATAGTTTTTTCATTAGTTCTTTCTCCTTATAACTGGATAACAAATATTTTCGTTACCATTTATCATAAAAACCTAAGACCACCAGTCCTTAACTTTCTTTTCACCATCATACAGGATAGCCAGTCTGACATCAAACAACGCTTTCGCAATATCAATTCCATCAACGATAACATCGGCAACGATCCTAAAATATTTTTCACGTTAATCAAGATTAGGGTGTGCTCTAATAAAATTTAAAGTAAAAAATTTTTAAATTGGTTTGCTTCTGTTTTCCACAGCACTTTCTAAGTAAGAATTCCTATTGTTTTTTTCTACCTTGCCAAAGTCCACGATAGAATGTTCAAACAATCCAAAAAAATCACATGTTTAAATAAACTAAAGCTTATAATCGGTAGTGGGTTGAAGGATTCTCAGTTTCTTATATAGAACTGTTAGACCATGAGAAGTCTTCAAAAAAAGTATAACTTCTGTTGGGGAATAATCCGTGAATCAGGAACAAGTTACAATTTTTTCAATTCTTACCTGTATTCTTGTTCTGTTCTCATGGGGACGGATTCGTTATGACGTGGTCGCTTTCATGGGACTCATCCTGTGTGTTTTTCTGGACCTGGTTCCTGCTCAAAATGCCTTTACCGGTTTTTCCCATCCAGCGACGATCACCGTGGCAGTGGTACTTGTCCTGAGTCGGGGTCTGGCCAATTCCGGAGCGGTGGATATGGTTGTGAGATATGTGATGTTCACGGTCAAGCGTGTTTCCCTTCATGTGGCTATGCTTTCCGGGATCTCGGCGGTATTTTCCATGGTGATGAATAATGTGGGTGCTTTGGCCCTTTTAATGCCCGTGGGGATTGAATCGTCCAAGAAAGCCAAACGGTCCCCTGCAGTGATCCTGATGCCAATGTCCTTTGCATCCATCCTGGGTGGCCTTGTTACTCTCATTGGGACACCGCCTAACATCATCATCGCCAACTTTCGCAAGGATGTAAAGGGAGAGCCATTTTCAATGTTTGATTTCTCTCCCGTGGGCGGGGTGGTAGCGATCGCGGGCGTTGCCTTCATCGCTTTGGCGGGCTGGAGGTTGATTCCAAAAAAAAGACGGGCACGCGTCGCTGATGAGGAGTTGATCTCCATCGACAATTATATTACTGAAATTCGCGTGCCAAAAGATTCAGAATTGATCGGTATGTCTCTTCGGGAACTCGACAAACAGGCGGAAAATCTGGATGTCGAGATCGTCGGAATAGTAAGGAACAAACGTCGCATCCTAGCTGCACTTCGTCATGAAGAAATAAACAGCGGGGATCTCTTGATTGTTGAAGCCGGACCGAAGGAACTTGACCAATTTGTGACCGAGACGAAACTAGAGTTGGTGGCAGGGGACACAAATAAAGCTTCCCTTTTGCAATCAAAAGATACTAAGACGATGGAGGTAGTCGTGCAATCACGCTCACGAATGGAGGGACAAACATTTACCTCACTTCGGCTCAAAATTCGATACGGTATTCATTTGCTCGGAGTATCCCGCCAAGGGACACCGATCTATAAACGTCTTCCACAAGTACAGTTTCGTGGCGGTGACGTCCTACTACTTCAAGGCGATTCCGAAAGTCTTGCTGAGTTAGTATTATCATTAGACTGTCTCCCTTTGGCAGCACGTAGGCTCAATTTTGGAACCGGGAAAAAGGCAGGGTTAGCGATAGGCATTTTTGCTGTAGCCATCATTGCCGCGACAATAGGTTTTGCCTCACTTCATATAGCCCTTTCAGCCGCAGCAATCGCGATGGTGATCTTCAATATTGTGCCGGTCCGGAATATTTACCGGGAGATTGACTGGCCTGTCATCGTTTTGCTGGCATCAATGATCCCAATAGGTGGGGCTATGGAATCCACAGGAGGGACTGAACTAATTGCTGAAGTCATTCTTGGTCTGGGTAAAAACCTAACTCCCGCCCTCATCCTAACCCTGGTTTTGATCATTACCATGACCTTGTCAGACGTGATGAACAACGCGGCGACTGCTGTGGTTATGGCTCCGGTAGCAGTAAGCATTTCAGAACAACTCGGAGTCAACATCGATCCTTTCCTCATGGCCGTCGCTGTTGGTGCGTCGTGCGCTTTTCTCACTCCCATTGGTCATCAGAACAACACATTGATCATGGGCCCGGCTGGATACCGGTTCGGAGATTACTGGAGGATGGGATTACCACTCGAAATTTTGATTACAGTTCTTGCTGTTCCTATGATCCTCGCCGTCTGGCCTCTCTGAATTTTTCTCGATCCAATTATAATAAACCTAGAATATAGAAAAAACCTGAATCGCTTCCCCCCTGTCTTATTACAAAAACCAAATCAGAAAATTTCGAAAATGTTCTCGCAGTAATAGCTGAAGAAGCCTTGAAGTAATGAAAGACAACCATTCATTATGACCCCTTTAAGAAGAGGAAAGCTAAAGAAAGTGGTCATGGGTTGAGATTGTCTATCCTGTCTTTTTTTCGCAACGGAAATCGGATTCAGAAATCCAGTGGATCTTCAGGTAATGGGGAACTTTGGTGTCGCGGTCGATCTTCGCCGATTGAATCTGGGCTGGGGTCAGGTTAATGGAGTAACGAAATATCGCCTTGCTTAGATTGGTCCATTGTAAGTCGGTATCCTGCAACCACGCCGAAGACAGATACGCCTCTGTGAGATTGGCTTCCGTGAACAAGGTCTTACGAAGATCGGCTTTGAAGAACTTTGCTTTTTCAAGATTAGCCTTTCGTAGATCGGCTCTCCTTAGATCCGCCTCACTGAAGTCGACGCCGCGAAGATCAAAGTCACTGAAATCGACTTTTCTCAGTTTCGCTTTTTTGAAGGAGCATCCGCCTAAATCCGCGCCATTAAACTTCACTCCCGGACAATTGGTTTCGTTGAGGTTGGCGCCTCGCAAATCTGAACCCGCTAAGAAGGCTTTGGTGAGATTCGCGCCTTGTAAATTGGCGCCGTTGAATAGGGTCATATAGAAATTAGCTTTACTGAGGTTGGCATTGCTCAGGTTAGCGCCATTGAAGTCGACGCAATCCAAATCGGGTTCGATGTGTGGATTGTTTTCTCTCCAGATGTTCCACCTCGCTACGGAACTCCTGAGCAGTGAAATATGCTCCCGGTTCGCCACTTTATTCAAAGTTTTTTAAGAGTATTATTTCAGCGGATTCATCGCTCACACTGATTCTTAATTTTCTTCCTACCATATTACTTTATAACCATTATAACGCCTTATAAAACAAGTAGCCCCAAGGGGAATCGAACTCCGCTATGGCTATTTTAACCCCTTATTTTAAAGGCTTTTCTGGGCCGTCCGTTGTGAATTGTGTCAATAAGTGCCTATCAATGTGCATCAGATTGACACATAGTTGACACAGTCATGAGGGGGAAGTTTCATCGTTTCTCTATACATATTCCCCTTCAGGTTTTTGTAACAAAATATTCCCTCATGACCTACCTTCAGTTACTGAATTCCAACCCAAATTATACCTAGAAAACTTAAAAATAACCTGATGTTTTCCTTGGGGTATAGGTTACCCATCCCTTATCAAATGGTTTTTATGAGTTTAACGTTTGGACTGCTTTTCGGGGGTCGGGTCAGTTTGGATATTACTGTGGTTTGAAGGAATTCATGCGCAATAAAAAAGCCCCATCAACCCTATTACAGGGCTGTGGGGCTTTCATCTTTATTGACCCGTCTTTTGATCATTTGGTCAAGATCGGGGATATTTCAACTTGTATTTGGAATTAAGTTTTTATTTTTTCTTAATGTAAATTAATTAACAGGCGGACTCTCAGCTTCCATAGAAACCTCCGTAAATTGGAACATAAAATATTCTTTTCACGTTGCTTCTCCAATGCCAATAAGTATTTTTGGGCAACCTCCTTTCTTTAGCATTCCACGTTGAAGGCCGTATCATTGCAACACGCCCCTCTGTTTTTTGTTAAAGGTAAGTCCTTAATTACAATGCCCAACTGGCGGGAGAAGGCAATGTCATAGCTGTCTCAATAATTAGGCTGCTTGCCTATCCGGATGAAACAGAGCCTCCCAAATGAGCTTTGAATTAAAGAACCCCCTGATGCGAATTTGTCAATTATCCGAAGACAGCGACCAAAACAACATCTTGCAAGCTAAACGGAGTAATGCGTTTGCTCGCACTCAGGGCATAGGTAGCCACCCCCTACCCAATTCATCGAACTAACATTTTTGCACACCGGACACATTTGAAAATTTTCAGCTCCACCAACACAAGCCATTTGCATTAAGCCCCATTCGTGGAGACCTAAAACTTTCAAAAAATACCGACGTAAAATTAATGGTCTTTTCATAACCGTGACTCCCATTTAGAAGCAAAGTCAGCTCATCTTAATATACTTTCTTGGCCCTCTCTCGACGAGGGACTTACTAAACATAACTGCCAATACAATCCCTCCTGCACAAGAAAAAGCAAATAAAAACATCATTATTTTATCTAGTCCAAAGGCATACCATTCCATAACGATACCCCCATTTTATTTTTGTCTAAAAAAGTAATCCTAATTGGCGAGAACTTCTACGCGTAGAACGGTGGATTTTCCATAAAATATTTCCTTAGAATAGAAATATTAACCGTGCAACAAATCCTACCCATAAATATAGGCCTGTCAGGATAAAAATCCACTAAACCTATAATGTTTTTATCTTGAGATGGGGGAATGCTATCTGATATGAGAACAGCTTCAGACTGGAGTAAGCCTATGCCCTATATGGATGTTGCGGTGGTTTGATATGGGTGTCAGGCCTCTTGCTATCTAGGTCAATCAATTAGATTTAAACTTTCACGAGCAACAGTAAGAGCAGGGTTAAGTCTTAATGCCTCTTTGTATCTCGCAATAGCTTTCTGGCGTTTGCCTAGTTTTTGATATGCAACTCCGAGATTAAAGTGTCCAATAACGTAATTTGGCTGTTTACGGACCGCTGTATCATAAGAAACAATCCTCACCCAGCCAGAAAGAATTGGCAAAGAAACCTAGGCTTCTTATCGGAACAATAACAGCGGTATTTTACAAGCCTTGATCAGTGAAGCAGTTGTGCTTCCGAGCAAGAGACTGCGCATGCGCGAATGGCTGTATGCGCCTGTAACTAGAAGATCAATTTTTTTGTTTACCACGTAAGAAGATATTACCTGGTCGGCCTGATGGCTTTGCTCTGTCGTGAGCAGAACGGAAAATCCTGCTTTACGCAAAGTTTGTTCGGCTTGCGAAGTTTCGATGTCACCCTGCACACGTTCAACTACCAGCAAATGGCACTCTAAATCTTTTTGCAGCAAGGAATGTTCGGCAATATAATTAATCGCTTTATGCACACTGTCTTTACCATCATAGGCAATCAAAAAGCGTTTGATCGGACGTACAATGGTAGAGCTAATAAAGAGAGGCTTGTGGATGGAGCGTGCAACTTTTTCTAGGTTTGAGCCA
>Ga0315334_10000555_pt1 | contig 22762 bp, 10 predicted proteins | sample M150034915metaG_FD_205555 | JGI IMG/M metagenome (GOLD analysis project Ga0315334, IMG submission 205555) | Ammonia-oxidizing marine archaeal communities from Monterey Bay, California, United States - M1 500m 34915 | ecosystem: Environmental > Aquatic > Marine > Intertidal zone | place: USA... | reverse complement strand
GCCCCCACAAGGGATCGACACAAATTCATGAACGAAGAATCCCCACAGTCGTCGCCTTCGCCGGAACTTGAAGCTCGCATTGTTGCTCTCTTGCTGGGAGAAGCATCCGACTTCGAACGAGAAGAATTGAACCGACTGTTCGAAGAGCGAGCAGACCTTCGGCAATTCAAGGAGCAAATTCAGCGTGTCCACCAATTGATGCAACATGCCGCTGGGGACGAACCACTCGAGGAATATGACGGAACAGTCAAAGATGACTGGAAACTGAATGCAGAGAAGCGTGCCACGGTTCTGGACATGCTTGGCGGAGAAACGACAGTTCCATCGTCAGCGGCACTATTTTCTTGGAATCCGTCAGAAGCAGATGCGAACTCGCAGGTGATCACCCCCGTGGTCAATGCTTCGCCTCAGCACTCTCCCGTTTCAATGTGGCCTAAATCAATCACATGGCCGCAAAACGGCGCAGGGTACTTCGTCACAGCCAGCGTCGCCGTCATCGCGGTCACTCTCGTCTATTTTGTCTACCAGATGAACGAGATGCAACCGATGACCATCGCAGACAACATGATGGCTTATGAATCGACGAATGAAAGCGAGGCAGACGAGAGATTCAAGATGTCGCGGGGTGAGTTGTATGATGAAATCGCCGACTATGAAAAAGAAGAAGCAGATGTGTACTTCGCTGAAGGCGAAATGACGCCCCCAGCAGCGAGCACCTTGGTGGAACGGGAGGCATTCGATTCGAAGTCATCTGATTTTATGGATCGCAGTAATTCCGATGCTGATGCCATGTTATCGGAAGTAATTCCAGTTTTAGAAAAGACATTTTCCCAACCGCCTGTTGACTTAGATGCTATTGAAATGGATTCCGAAAGGAATGCGGAAACCTCTGACATCAGCGGTTCTGAGATGGGCAGTATCAGCGGCATAGACAGTCAAGATATGAAAATGAATTCCGCGCAGAACATGAGGAGAGGCTTGGGCTCGGACATAGGAGGAGAAGACATGGAAGGCATGGGCGCGACCATGGAAGAACGAAAAGAAAGAAACATGGATCAAAGGCGGGTACAGAACGCCACCCGTGCTGGCAAGCAGGCTGAGATGATGATGGGCGAAACCATTGCCTCGAGTGAAGAATCCAAGTCACCACAGAACCTGTTTGGATTTTATCAAAACGCGCCAGCGAAACCGCAGGCAGCTTCCACGTCCTCTCCAACGGTACCATCCCGGAGTGGTCGAGCTTCCGGACCGAACCCAACCTCAAGCTTGGTCGATGGCACCATCACGTTTCCCACCGTCCCCGTTGATGACGCTACTGCATATTCATCACAGTTGCATGGCCTTGAGACGGGGAACCAACTTGGTGTTTTAGGAAGTAGAATTGCAAGTAGGGTAAAGAAGGGAGCCAGCATTGCCACACCACCAGTTTCCCGCTCTGACAACGCCCTCAAGCAGGCAGCACCACCTTCAGCGGGGCCTTACGGTGGTGGTCTTGGTGGTGGCGGATTTGCTGGCGGTGGCGGAGTTGGTGGTGTGGGCAACAAGGCCGGAATCACACGTGAGCTTGCTGAAGCCAACGCCGGCGGCCAACAGTCAGGGGAAGCCATTCCTCAAGAAATCGAAGGCCGTACCGCCACCTTGAACGACCGCATCAGCACCGCGACGCCTCAGCAAAGTCCAGGCAGACAAACCTCAGCGCCGACACCCCTGGACTTCCCCACTTTGAATCCGCAAGCAAATTCCTTCGATTCTGGCGTCCAGCCACCGGCTTCAGCGGAACCGTCTCGAGTTCCCACCAAAAAGCCCGCTCAAGTCAGTGTTCCAGATGGTGGTACGATTCTGCTGGATGGAATCAAGAGATTGCCGGAAGGCCGGGAGAGGGATGAGAGTTTTGGTCGAAGATCGCAAAGGCAGCCACAACCCTCCGTTGCTGGCCCAGGGGCAGGCGTCATTAACAGTATCGTGAACAAAGAAATGCCATTGGGATTGAAGGCTTCCGATAAACCGATATCGGAATCGTTGCTACAATCTCAGCAGAACAGATTCAAAGATCAGTTGGGTGAGCAGAGCGATCCTTTCGCTGATCTGTCAGCGAACGGATTATTGGACTTCAAGAAATCTTCAAAACAGAAATCGAGTTCATCACAACGTGATTTTGAAGACGTCGACGACGATATCCTTTCACTCTCGGAACACAGTGCAGCAATCAGCGAAAAGCAGGAAGCCACGAAACTCAGCATTCTGAGTAAGAAAACCGCTACAACATCCAAAATCCCATCTGGACTCAAAGAGTTCGATGCAACCGCAAATAAATTCTCTACCTTCTCTCTGCACGTCAGCGATGTTTCTTTCAAATTGGCCCAGTCATCACTCGGCAAAGGGGAATGGCCCCAAAGCAATCAGATTCGCACCGAAGAGTTTGTCAATGCTTTTGACTACGGCGATCCGATGCCAACACAGAACGAGAAGGTAGCGTGCCGAATCGAACAGACGATTCACCCCTTCCTGCAACAACGAAATCTGCTGCGTGTTGCCATGCGAACTGCTGCAGCAGGAAGAGCCAGCAACACGCCTCTCAGACTGACTTTTCTACTCGACAACTCAGGTTCGATGGAAAGGATCGACCGCCAGCAAACAGTACGTCGAGCGTTTGCCGTGCTGGCCCAACAACTTAAACCTATCGATGAAATCACTTTGATCAGCTTCGCACGGCAACCTCGATTGCTTGCCGATCGGGTAAGTGGCGCCCAGGCAGCGAACCTTCTGCAGATGATTGACAATCTTCCCAGCGAGGGAGGAACCAACCTCGAAGCAGCGTTGCAACTCGCATTTGAAAAGGCCCTTGAACAACGACAGGACAACGCCCAAAACCGGGTCATTTTGTTGACCGACGGTGCTGTCAACCTCGGTGATGCAAGCCCTGATCGACTATCGAACATGATTGTCACCATGCGAAATGCAGGGATAGCCTTCGATGCCGCCGGCATCAGCGCTGATGGGCTCAATGATGAAATTCTGGAAGCCCTCACGAGAAAGGGGGATGGGCGTTATTACTTGCTTGACTCTCTCGAAACAGTTGACGACGGATTTGCAAAGCAGATCGCCGGTGCACTTCGGCCTGCAGCCAAGAACGTCAAGATCCAGATCGAATTCAATCCCGAACGCGTCGGAAAATACATGTTGCTCGGTTTCGAGAAACATCGCCTGAAAAAAGAAGACTTCCGAAACGACAAGATCGATGCCGCTGAGATGGCAGCAGCCGAAGCCGGGGTTGCGGTGTATCAAATCGAAGCCAAGCCAGATGGGTACGGCGACATTGGTACCGTTTCGATTCGGTTCCAAGATATGGCAAGCGGTAAAATGGTCGAAGAACTTTGGCCCATCCCCTATCAAACCAGTACTCCCCGTCACGATATCGCTTCACCTTCAATGAAGATCGCTACAGCAGCAACCATGCTCGCGACAAATCTTAAGGGAGAAGCACTTTCTGATACGGTCGATTTGAAAGTTTTGGCCAATCTGGTTGCTGGACTTCCCCAGCAAGTCCGCAACAACCGACGAGTCCAGATGCTTCAAGCGATGATCCAACAGGCAAGGCAATTTTCCGGCAATTAGCACATCCAGGGGTTTCCCGCGGGTACGGTTTCCCGCGGGCACCTCGACGCATTCATTCGACGCATTCATTCGACGCACACGTTACATCCATGTTACAGGCCAAAGTCGCAGGTCTACGTAAAATCTTTAACACCAGACCTCAGCAATGGGGCCAACGGGACGAGTTTGATCACGGAAGGTCACGAACAACAAGCAATGAACAACCTGATCGCCAATCATGAATAACCAGAGAGATGCAATGACGAGTCAAGAATCAAGTTTTCTTGGTGGCAAGCTGATGACCCCGCTGATGACCCCATGGCCTGTCGCCGCCAGCCGTTTGTTTCGAGGTTGCCTTACCGCCGGCATTCTCTGCTTTGCCGTCTGGAGTACGCCACCCGCGTCCGCTCAGGATGATTCGGAACCTGCGACCGTCACCACCTCAGTTGACCCCACCGGGATGCGGACCATTGTTCTCGACACTCGACCTCCTTTACCCCCGCCTCCTGTTTTCTACAGTGCCAGTTCGACCACCACTGCACAGGTTGGTCCGGAGTTCATTGACCAGAGCATCCAACTGACCATCAAAGTGCTGCAGGGCAAGGCCAAGGTGCTCAGTTTTGGCTTCAAAGGTGGCGGGCAAGTGACTGAGGTGAAGGGCGATGGCATCCAGTCATGGTCTGTGCGTCAGTCTGGAAAGCAACGTTTCCTCGACCTTCAACTCAAACCGGAGGTGACGGACCCCAAACCTGTCATCAAATTGCGATCACCACGGTTCACGCTGCCGACCGTCGTTGAACTGCCCCACCTCGGGCCAGGCGATGCCGTCGGTTTTGATTCCATTGTGACCATCAACTACGCCGCGGGTGTCGAAGGTAGCACGACTGAAATCAGTGGATTTGCTCCGCTGGCCACCCAGCAGCATGTCAAGCGTTTCCAGACTGCCACGGGAGGAAACATCAAACTCTCACTGAACCGGGACAGCGCATCACCTGCGCCGGTGGAACTCGTTGACACAACACTGCAAGGTACCGTGCATGCAGACGGAGACTCCGTTGGATTCCAATTGCAGAGCACCGCAGTCGTAACCGAACCCAAAGTGGAATTGACGCTACTGGCTGGCAATGCAGCTCTCGTTCAAATACCGAAGGACGACAATTATCAAGTGCGACTGGCGCGAGAGGGGAAACAGACCGTCTACAAAATCAGATTTTCCCGCAGCGGTACATTCCCGATCAAACTGGAATTCGTTGCCAAAGTGCTGGGAGCCGGAGGCAACGACCGAAGCATCGACTTCACCATTGCCGCCAGCGCGGTAGTACCAATCACATTGGATGGGCTGAGTGGAGATTTAGCATTTCATCGAGATCAACAATCAGTCGTCCCGCTGCGGGAAGAGGAATCTTGGCTTGGATTTCTACCAGCCAGCGGGCGCGTCAGATTGCAATGGAAACGAGCCCGCACTGCAGGCGAAGGAAAACTGTTCTTCACCACAAGTGGGCGAGTAGAGGCACGAGTGGGCGCCGGACTGTTGCGACAGGACCATTTCCTGAACTACCAGATACTTCAGGGTGAACTCAATTCGCTCAACATGATTCTCCGCGGCCCTGGAGAAATCCTTGATGTACAAGGAAACAACATTGTGGCTTGGAAAGTCAGTGCAACCGATGATCAACGGCAACTCGACATCACCCTCAGTCAGCCAGTCACCGACTCGAGTCAGGTGAGCATTCGCAGTCAAACACCGCTGGGTCCGTTCCCGGTACGCATGGAGGGTCTGCGACTGGAGCCAACAGGTACCATTCGCCACTCCGGTTTTCTGAGACTGACCAACCTCGGATCCGTACGGCTTGAACCGACCGGTCTGGCAGGATTGACTCAACTCGCGCCTGAACAGTTTCCAGGCGAAGCTCTTCAATCCCGTCAGGTTTACGTGTACCGTTTTCCAGCGGCATCACATTCCTTCACAGTGGCTGCAGATAGAATTCAACCCGAGGTCAACATCTCGGAATTGCTGTTGTACCAACTGGCAGAAACGGACCGTGTGATCAAGGCAGACATCGAGCTCGACATTCGGGAGGCCCCGATCCGCGAATGGGACTTTAGCATTCCTGCGGACTACTCGGTCGTTTCAGTTACCGGCGCCAGCGTGGCCGACTATATCACGGCAAGCGAGGAAACCGACGGTCGAAGAAATTTGAAAGTAATTTTTGGGCAGGATGTATCAGGCCGCCAATTAGTGAGCCTCCATCTAGAAAAAAGCGAACCTGCCACCGCCGGCGATTGGACGTTGCCTCGCATCAGACACCCTGCCGCAAAAGCGGTTCGCGGCGATATTGGCATCATTGGAGCCCCCGGTTTTCGTATTGCGGTGGGGGCGACTGACTTACTCGTTGAAAAGCCTCTCTCCTACTTCCCGAATCCAACGGCGAATCTCCAACAGGCGTTTAGGATTCGCGAGCCAGACTGGTCAGCCACCATGCAGATTGAACTTCTGGATCGTAGTGTGCAGAGCGACGTATTCCATCTCTACTCGCTGAGCCAGGAGACCGTCTACGGTAGCGCACTGATCAACTACTTTATCACCGGAGCTCCCGTTTCGGAACTGCGAATCACGCTGCCGCAAAACTTGAAAAATGAGATCGTGGATGGTCAGGATGTTCAGGATGCCCGACGTGAAGGTGACACGCTCATCGTCTCCCTGCACCAACCGGTCATGGGGGCCTACACACTGTTGGTCACCTTTGATGAAAAACCGGATGAGTCCGATGGAACATTCTCGCCGGGGCAGGTAGCTCCGCTCGGAGTCCAAGGGGAACGAGGCTACGTCCAGGTTGTCAGCCCGATGCAAGTGGAAATCGAGACCGTAACGCTATCCGAAGATATGCTGAGTCTTGATCCTCTGGAACTGCCAGCAGAGTTTCAACTGTTAAGCACCGCACCACCACTTGGCACCTGGCAGTACACAGAACGCCCCTTTGATCTCAAACTAAAGGTCGAGTGGTTTCAACCCGGGACGACAGTCAGTCAGGTGGTCGAGTTTTCGGAAGCCAACAGTCGTGTGTCGCAAGACGGAGAGCTCGTTACAAACGTACTGTATTACGTGAAGTCGCGAGGCAGACGCACGCTGAAAATCAAGATGCCACCCGAACCAGTGCGTCTGTGGGAAGTTACCGTCAATGGTCAACCAGTCACGGCCCGGAAATCCGGAGACACAACGCTGATACCGTTGCCCGGCGGTACCGATCCAAACAATCCCGTCGCAGTACGGTTACGATTGGGGAAACCTGCTGTCAGAGAATCACGTCCTGATCTCATGCTGCCAGTCGTTCTAGCGCCAGTGCTAAAGACTCAGTGGAGTATCACGGGAGATGATCAACGGGTACTTGTGCCAGCAGGTGGCACCGTCACCCCGCCAGTACCGGTGCTGCGTCCCTCGGGGTTCGACTGGCTGGCAAGACGTGGCATCGTCTCGCTGTTCCAGATCATCTTCTTTACCGTTCTTGGAATTGCCATTCGCGCCAGAACCTCAGCATGGCGTCACATGAGTCTGATTCCTTTGGCCGCTGCGATCTATCTGGCACTCTCGACTGCCGCGCTCGCATTCTCTGAAACTGGTGAACCAGTTCCCCTGCTGCTGAGTCTGCCCATTCTTTCCGCTGGCGAGGTCGTCCAGTTGGATGTGTACAACACACCGATTTGGCGGGTGAATGTGTCCTCGTTCGGACTGTTCACTTTCGTTTTGAGTATCGCAGCTTACGTTTGCTCACGTCTTGAGAAGTTTAGCCAGTACCGAGGATCGCTAAAAAGCACCGCGACTCTGTTTCTCTGCCTGGCAGTTCTGCTGCAGGGTGACGGTGCGCCATGGTTCTTCCTGTTATTCGCGGCTGTAATTTTCATATTCATCTTCCTGCATTCTGTTTGGGATGGGTTCAAATCCGCCAACCACGAAATCCGGCGTGCCCTTAGCAAGCGAAAGGAAATGACTTCTGCACGACAAAAAGAGGATTTGTCTTTTGATGATAAAGACCATTCCTCAGTTGATGATGAGCTTTCAGGTGGCGGATCGGGGACGGTGACTGCACCACTGATCATGCTTGGATTCCTGCTCTCATCAGCATGGGGTCAGCTTGGTCTGGCAGCAGATCCCAGTCCGCAGCAGACAATCAATCCAGGCGTTTTGCAGGCCGTGGATTCAATCCAACAGAACTGGCAGGTAACGCATGCTGATCAGCGTCTGACCGCCAAGGGCACCCTGCAATTATCAGGCAAGCCAGGCGACCGCTTTCTGATGCTGAAGTCGCCAGCGGTGTTAACACATTTCGAAGCCAAAGGTCTGCGTCTGACCAAGACGAACGTAACCGGGCAGGGAATGATGTACGTGATCAGCATCCCAACCACTGAAGAATCGGATCAAAACCCTGAACCAGAAAGCAAGACCAACGCAACTCCAGCAGCGAACAACCAGAGCTATTCCGCTGTTTTCGAATTCCAATTGGAAGCAGTCAAACCGGGTGACGGCATACCCGTTCCCACCGGCGATGCCGCCGTTCAGAAAATCGAACTCAAGTACGATCAAGCGGGCTGGGACATACTGTGTCCTACCGCTGTTCGCATCGAGTCCATTGCTGGTGGTGAGGACGGTTCAACCCAAAGTCGCATTCTGCTGGGACCTGGGCAGGGAGTCGTCGTGCTGAAGCCCAAAGCACGTGATGTGACCATGGAAGAGAAGCAATTCTTCGTAGAAGCTTCTAACCTTTACCTGCCCGGACCAGGAGTGGTAGATGGTCGACACCGATTGAACATTCGCCCTTCACAAGGCCAGGTCAGCGGATTGACAGTGGACGTTCCACCGGGCCTGACAGTGAGTGAAGTCACTGGCCCAGTGGGATCCTGGCAATTTGACGCGGACGTGGGACGATTGACGCTGGAAATCACACCCGCGCAATCAACGGTGTTCGATGTCACTGTCGAAACCCAGCGTGGTCTGGATCCGTTACCCACCGAAGTCAACCTCTCGCCCCTGAAAGTTGTCGACGCTAACGGACAGGTGGGTCTGGTTGCAATCGCCTTCGGGCCGGACGCACAGCCAGAAAAGCTGGAGCCAACGGTGATGTCCGCCGTTAACCTTGGCGATTTCGATGCCAGCCTGAATACAAATCCGCAGGCTGTTCTCCATCGCGTGTACCGCTACGGTGTTGACGGCGGTGAGGTGAAACTACTTGTGTCCCCCGTTGCCTCGGAGGTGCGAGTGATCAGCAAACAGGTGCTATCACTGGGAGATGAACGAATCATACTCGCGGTTAATTTCTCGGCCGAAATTTCCCGGGCTGGGCTGTTCCAGTTGAGTTTTACACTTCCAACTGGGCTCGAAGTTGAGTCTCTGACAAGTGCATCACTGCACCACTGGGCTGAACTCAGCGAGGACGGTGAACGTCAAATCATTTTGCACCTCAACGGAAAGACGCTGGGATTGCAAGAATTCGCACTGACGCTGACCGGGAACACTCCAACCGATGTCACGGAATGGGACATTCCCCATTTCGAATTAAAGGAAGCAACAAGACAGACGGGGGACCTCATTGTCCGTCCGACCACTGGCATTCGCCTGAGGACGATTTCCCGGAAAAACATTTCTGAAACAGATCCACGTGCAATGGGCGGAAAATCGTTGGGAGCCTTGGCTTTCCGATTACTGCAACGCGACTGGAAACTTGTGCTCGGAATCGAAAAACTGGAACCCCGTATATCCGGGAACATCCTGCAGGAAATCACCCTGCGTGAAGGGCAAACCCGTTCCGCAATGATTGCAAACTTCAAAGTCCAGAATGCATCCATTCGATCGCTTCAGGTCATCTTGCCAATCACGGATGCAGACGAGATCAAAACACTGAGGGCCATTGGAGAAACGGTCAGCGACTTTGTCAGAGTCGATCCGGACAACAATCTCTGGGAGGTTCAATTCAAACGACGCATCCTGGGACCGGTTCAGTTTCGCATCGAGTATGAAAGGCGAGGCGATCGTAGTGAGGAAACCGAAACGTTACGTCTGGCTGAATTTCCACAAGCAGGCCCGCTGCCCTTCTACTTTGCCGTACGTGCCGGCGGCCGCCTTGAAATCGAACCGGACGCGTTGTCACAAGGCTGGCAGAGAGTCGACTGGAACACGATTCCCATCACCCTCCGCGATTCAGAAAACAGAAACGCGCCGGTTTTGGCACTCAAGGCACAGAAGTCCGCCGCCCCTTTGGCAATCAACGTCCAAAGGCACTCACTGGCGGATTCGCTCAAACTGCGTGTCGCCAATGGTAATTTGACAACAGTGCTGTCTCCAAACGGCGATCAACTCACCGCTGTCAATGTCACGATGGAAGTCATTCAACGCAGCAGCCTGAGCGTCGGACTGCCTCCAGGAGGGGAACTGTTCAGCATTTTCGTGAATGGAGAAAGTGTCAGTTCAATCCGCGTTGGTGGCGACGCAAATGCTTGGCAGTTCTACATCCTGCCGGGTATCGATGATCGGACCGCGAACGTGCGTTTTGTGTATACGGCACCTGGCCAAGGGTTAAGCAATCTGCAACTCGGAAGCCCACAACTCAATGTTCCACTGGAGAATATCGAATGGAGCGTTGTTGCCCCGAAAGGAATGGAACTCACTGATAACGACGGTAATTTGGAACTCGTTCGCCAGGCCAATCAGGAGAAGTATGACAAGGAATCGTATCTGTCAAAGATCAAAGAGACGCGGCAACTGAAAGCTCAGCAGGCAGCCAACACGCTGGAGCAGGCCAATCAGTTCATGCAGGCCGGTGAACAGACGAAAGCCAACTGGGCTTTCAACAGCGTTGCGAACCAATACGGATTGGACGCTGCCTCGAATGAAGATGCTCGAGTGCAACTTGAGAACCTGCAAACCCAGCAGGCCATCGTTGGCCTCAACACCCGCCGACAACGTCTCTTCCTCGACAACAATCGAGATGGAATTGAACTGAAAAAAAATGATCAATTACGGCAGGCTGCTGCCGACAATCCTATTCTTCAGCAGGATCAATTGAATTTCCAACCGCAGGAACTGAGCCAACTACTGAGGGGAAACTCCACCGAAGACAACGCCATTCTGCAGCAAATCGCGGGACGACTCGTCCAACATCAACGAACCACCGAACCAGCACCTCAGGCAATCATCATCAGTTTGCCCGAGGAAGGTGAAATCTATACCTTCAGCCGTAGCGTTCAGGTGGCAGAAAATGCTCCTCTGGAACTCGACGTCGATTTTGAATCCAAATTGCGGATTCCGCTTTGGCAAACCTCTCTGGTACTGTTTTTGTTGGCTGGCTTTGCTGCCACCCTGACATGGACCACGACGCGAAAGAATCCTGCGGAGTGAAATTGAGATTCGGCACGAGCAGCAGGAACCAAACTAAAAACCGATCCCCATCGGAAATAGTCAGGATCTGCAGTGTGGCCAGAAAACAGCATCGCTTCGATTCAATCAAGCGTTGCGGTTCTTCAGCAACGCAGGCGCCGCTTGTTCAGTGAACTGACCACACAGAGTGGTGAGATAACGGGCCACCCCCGGATGCCCTTGAGTCCGCATCTCGCTTGCCTGAGCTTTGGCAATTTGCTGCTCAATCGCCAAAGCGTCGTTCCGACCTGACAGAAACTTCTTGACCGCCATCAATTCACACCCGCCACGCTCCAAGGAATAGTCCGGCAATTCCCCGGCAAACGAAAGTCGGAAGTCCGAGGGGTAACGAGTTCCGTTGACTTCGATCGTGGCGAGCATCTGATCCCAAAATTCAAGAAAACCACTCTCAAAGCCGACACCGCTCTTTTGCACAAGCGGTGGTGTGTCTCGATCGAACAGATCAATGTAAATGAGCATCCAGCGTTCGTGCTTACGGATGTGTGCCAACGCCAACGCCAGATTCTGGTGCACCAATGAGCGTGCGGTTGCCGCATGTCCGTTACAAAACCACTCGCATTCGGGAGGGTGCCCGACAAACCCTTGGTCGGACGCAGCCCGAACATGCCATTCCTGATCACTCTCTGTCCTCACAAAGCAGATCAGTTCGCAATCATCCCCAGTCTCTCTACCTTTCTCACATAAGCAGCAATCCGGTGGCATCATTGGCATTCACCTCTTCATGTAATCAGGGATCCGTGGTTAAGACCTGTCGCATTCCATGAGTTTTCGTGTGCAACCAATTGCAATTACGAAACCCAAGTTTGGTCGTTCACATCATAGCTCCAACAGTGCGTTGCTTTTGCCAGTTGTAGATTGAAAATCCGTGAACTGCCGTTTCATGTTCACTTCACCATTGAACCCTCGAGCCAAAACACAACACCATCGGTCAGCGCATCCTTTGCCACCAAGAATTTGCCATAAAGGAACGAAAGGCCCGATTTGCATGATTTCTGACTACCGGCAACCACTCACGGATCAGGATCACAGGTTCATCAACTGAATCCACTGTCAGAGTGCCGAGCACACCATTGGGCACAGGCTAAAATACCACCGAATCACGCTGTGATGGAGTACAAAACCATAACGCTCACCCTCAATCTGGCCATCCAATTCGTGCGGTGTGTGACTGACTCAATACAAACCCCAAATCGCTGGGCTGCTACAATCTTTCCCTGCTGCAATCTTTCCCTGCCCGAGCTACGTCGATGACCTGACTGTCGTGCATGGTTTTCGGACGTAAAGGAGCATCCACATGTTACGTTTCAAAATGATGTTAACAAGAGCAGCCATGGGATGGCTGATTCTAATTCTGTTGGGATTTTCGCCGTCGTCAGGACAAGATCACTGGCTGGCGGGGACGGGGCGGTCTGCAATCACACCGACCGAGCCATTGATGATGGCGGGCTATGCATCTCGTACGACTCCCGCCACGAAAAAGAACATTGATTTGTGGGCCAAAGTTCTGATCCTGGAGGATCACACGGGAAATCGGGGAGTACTGATTTCTTTGGATCTGGTAGGCATTGGCCGCCTTCTTTCACAACGCGTTTGCCAACGTCTGAATGAGTCCTTCGGGCTTGAACGTGATCAGATTGCCATTTTCACAAGCCATACGCACTCGGGACCCGTCGTGGGTCGAAACCTTGCGCCCATGCACTTCATGCTTGCTGAAGAATCTCAGCAGAAGCAAATCGAATCCTATGCCGATCGGCTCGTAGACGAGATTCAATCAGCTGTCGGCATGGCCATCAAAGCCAGCGAACCAAGCCGTGTTCAATGGGGCAACGGCAAGGCCACCTTTGCGGTCAATCGTCGAGAAAATAAACCTTACGATGCGATTAAAAAGAAGAGAGCAACAGGAACTCTGGCTGGACCGATTGACCACGATGTTCCCGTCCTGAGTGTGCGTGACCTGTCGGGAAAACTGCGTGCTATAGTGTTTGGCTATGCCTGTCATGCAACCACTCTGGCTTCCAGCCAATGGGATGGCGACTACCCCGGTTACGCGCAAATTGAATTGGAAAAAGCACACCCGGAATGTACAGCGCTGTTCTGGGCCGGCTGTGGTGCCGACCAAAATCCGTTGCCACGACGCACGCTGGAACTGGCACAGGAGTACGGCGGCGAACTTGCACGGGCTGTGAATGACGTGTTGGCCGCTCCCATGCCGATCCTGCAACCCGAACTGGTGTCGACCTATGACGAAACCAAACTGCAACTTCAGGGAATCCCCGACTCAGAACAACTGAGTCAATCCGCCAAATCGACCAACCGTTATGAATCATCAAGGGCGAAAATCCTGCAGAAACAGCTGCAAGACGGGGGATCCATCCCGGATACCTATCCCTATCCAATTGCAGTCTGGAAACTTGGCAAGGAAATTGATTTTGTCCATCTTGGTGGCGAAGTCGTTGTCGATTACGCCCTTCGCTTGAAAGACGAACTCAATGGAACGAGGACGTGGGTAGCCGGATACGCCAATGATGTGATGGCCTACATCCCGTCCCGCCGCGTCCTAGCGGAAGGTGGGTACGAAGGGGGCGGCTCGAATGTCTATTACGGTCTGCCGGGGCTTTGGCACCCAGATTCAGAGGCGAAAATCATCAACGCCGTGCACGACCTGGACGAACAGGTCCGAAGGCCCTGAGCTTCAAGATGAGTCCGCGATGATCCTCTCTCCTGTTCCCGGAAAGGTTGAACCATGAATATTTTGCGTGCTTTTTTTACCCTGCTGCCGATCATTACAATTCCATTGCTTACGAGCCCTTCCACGTCAGCAGCCGAACCGACGCTAACACTCAGCTATGAAGAACCGCACTGGTTGATCATTCATGGCGACCAGATTCCAGGCAAAGAAATTCGAATCAATTACCTGGAGGCTTACTGTCGCGCCGACTCAACGGATGCAGACTGGGGCAAGCACACTGTGATCAAGCACAAGCCGCAACTTATCTCTCTCAGTGATGATCAAACAACATTGAAACTGCGTGATACGGTCAGTGATGGATTGATCGTTGACCACACGATCAGGGCCAGCAGTGACGAAGTTGAGTTTCAAATCAAGGCACACAACCCGACGAATCAGCGATCCGAAGCACATTGGGCGCAGCCCTGCATACGCCTTGGTGACTTTACCGGGTTCCCCAACAGAGGCGGGGACCTCGATGATTATCTGCCCAAGTGCTTTGTGTTCCTTGACGGAACTCTCGTCCGCATGCCCAACATTCAGCCATGGGCGAAGCAGGCACGCTACATCCCCGGTCAGGTCTGGTGTCCCAAAGGCGTCCCTCGGACCGATGTCAATCCGCGTCCACTCAGCTCGCTGGTTCCAAGCAACGGCCTGATCGGTTGCTACAGCGGTGATGAAAAGATGATCTTCGCGGTGGCGTTCGAGCCGTATCAGGAATTGTTTCAGGGAGTCGCACGTTGCCTTCACTCCGATTTCCGGCTTGGGGGACTGCTGCCCAATGAAACCAAAAAGATAAAGGGAAAAATCTACCTGATGAACACAGACCTGCCCAAACTGATGACGCGTTACAAATCAGATTTTACAGAACAACAACCATGAACATCCAAGGTCCGGATCAGCATCACAAGTCCTGAATTTCATGGACTTTGATATCTGTTGCGGCAGCAAACATGCATGCCGCCCGCCCAAGCCGCCGCAGACCATCGGCTATTCATTCAGATACATATCACGATCATTCCGCTGACCGGCAAGATCCCGAAACTTCTGCAACAGCAGCTCTCCCTCAGGGTCCACCAACAAATGATCCCCGGTGGAACTGTCTCCATCGTGCAATTCGTCCCAACGCATGACCGCCGCCGTCTGTGCTGTCAGACGATCCTTGATGGCCGCAACATAATCGTAATCCAGGTCTTCAAAGCCTTGAATCGCCTTCAATGATCTGCCAGCGATATAACGCACAACGTCATAGGGATCGGTCAACAAATGCGTTAGATAACGGGCCATCCAATCTGCTTGCGATGCTTGCATGGCAGGTTTCCACCCCATATGCCACGCCACAATCGCTCGGATTCCAGCATCCCCTTGCAGCGACCATAAAACTCCCGTTGCAAGATTCGATTCGGCCTCGTCCAAAGTTGGTTTTTCGATGCCGTACCAAGATTCCAACTTGTCTGCAGTCCAACTCAACGTCTGATCAAGATGGCACAAATTACACGCATTGGGACGCTCCGCCTGCTGATCTCGCCCCACATCCGGTGAAGAAATCTGATGACTCCGCATTGCCTTCATCAAGCCGTAGGTCGTGTGGGGCATGTGGCAGTTGTAACATCGCGATCCACTGCCCGCCAAATCGTGGTGGGTGTGGCGTTCCCCGTAGTCAGCAGCATCATGGCACTGCGTGCAGGCATGGTCACCGTCCATATCGATAGCGAGTTGGTCATTGGCCCAATCTGCAGTCGAGCGGGAATCGCCGTCCTCTTTGTGAACTGCATGACAGGAAAGGCAAGACATGGTTCCCTTCTGATAACAGGGGGAATCCGCCAAGCCATTGAATTCCCGTCCCGACACACGAATCATCCCATCTTTCCAGAAGACCGATTCAAAGAACGCCTTGGGGTCATGCCCTTGTTTTTGCAGCAATGATTCGCTGCTCGGATTGCAGCGATAAAGATGTCGCGAATCTGAAAGTGATTTACCAGGCCGAAAGGTATGTCCGTCATTCCGTGTCTTCGGATCCAGATGCGTTGCCATCGCATGGCAGTTGCCGCAGACCTGTGAACTGAGACGGTGGTCCAGGTCGCGTGGATTGACAATCGGATCCACCTGGTTTTGCAAGTCTGGATTCCCCGATTCAGCATCACTGGCAACCGTGTCGCTTACGGACGATTGCCGTTCAACCGGACCTGACTGATCCTGAGTCGTGCGGTGAAACGCAATGTGTTTTTCACCCGGACCATGACAAGCTTCGCACGAAATGCCAAATTCAGCAACTTTAGTATCAAAAACGAAGTCACGTGAGAGTCTTTGCTTTGGATTGGTGGTGTGACACTGCAAGCAAGTGTTGTTCCAGCGACCAATCTCGATATCCGCATCACTTGTTGGCGGTTCAAGAAAGCAACTCTTTCGAGGAACCCAGCGGTCAGCTTCTTTGAGATAGACGAGAGGAAATTGCCCCAACATCCGCCCCTTGCCCATGGGAAACCAGTAGACCTGCATATGGTGCGAACCGGTGCTCATCACCACGGGCAATCGGGACATCTCGTTCGGAGACACTGGTGGTCCTTCAGACAGCACAATGCTGGCTGGAAGTTCCACCCAACAAAGATCGCCTTCCTGCGTCATTCGATAATCACGCCCATTGAATGAGACCGTCTTGCCACTGAAGTCACCCATCACGGAATCAGCAGTGGCCAGTTGTGTCATCGTGCGATGATAGGAATCATGCCACGAGTGATAATTCTGTTCGTGACATTCCAGACAGGCAGACGCTTTCACATAACCGTCTGAGGTAACCTCGAGCGGTCGAAAGGGTTCAAATACGGCAGGCGTAATTGGCACGGTTCCATTCTCACCCCTTGGCGTGCCCTCAGCGTTGGACGTGCCAGCAAGATCATCCGCGTTGAACAGCAGAGGCCACAGTCCCACCAATGTCAGACAGAACAATGGGACGAGGATAAACAGACCGAGTTTCCCCCACTGGCGGTGCTTCCAATAAACCAGGACACCAACCGCGAAAGCGACGGTCCAGGCAATCGAAAAAATCATCAATGCATCGGTCATACCAACATCCACAGAGCCACTCACTTCAGGTGGCATTAAGTGCTATTCCACAACATTCAACGATAACAATTCGGGAATCTCGAACCTGCAGAAACAGACGCCAAACGGTCAAGTTCAACACGACTTCGGCCAGCATCCTTTTCCACATCCAACACCCAGCATAAACGAAAAGCACCATTTTCCGCCAACTCTCTCAATTCTGAACCGATTAATGGTCGTCACCACAACGTGGACAACTGATTAAAACACCAGAATTACCTGACCACGAATTCCATGAATCAGGCGGTCAGAATTGCCGGATCGCGGCCCCAATCGCGTTGGTCATGACGCAAATGCAACAGCGTCGCGGTTTTGACGTCGCTGCCTTTCCCGGTGCATCCATTCGAGACTCCCGGAACAGGATCGTAAAACGGCACCAACTCTGCATGGACAGCCACGTTCCGGCAATCTTATCGCGCAAGCGCTATCGTCGACGGTGCTTTTCGGCTACTCGCCTGTCCCACCCTGCCAGTCATCCGTCTGAAAAGGTGATGCTGGCAACCCGGTAGAGTTGACAAGGTTCGGGTTGGCAATTTTGTTCCAACCAAAACGAACCGTTGTGGGATCTTTAACACCCAAGGCCGAGACAACAATCGTGTCACCGTCAACCTTCGCCTCGGCATCCACGAACTTGCCGTCGGCTCCCGAAATTTGAAAATCACTCAACGGCTTCTCATCTCGTGAACGAAGTCCCTCGGCAACATGTGCGAATGACAATCGAACCTTGTCACCCTCAACGGCCATCGACTTGTAGAGCGGTCCCGAATAGACGATTCCATCGCGTTGATAAGCCTTGGCCAAAGCCCACAAGGCAAGCCGATTGCCTACGTCAAGTTTGTTACGAGGATGAATATCCGCAATGTTGTCAACCAGGTCAGTTATCACTGCCATCCCAGTACCAGGCAGTTTCAAACTGGCGACCTGTGCCTCCCACAACTTCGGCAACTCCCCCGTTTCATAGCGTCCGGACCAAGGGGCAATCTGCACAAAGTAAAAAACGAGGTCCGGATTCTGAAACGAATTTCTCCAGCCTTCGATCAAATCGATCATCTTGCCTTCATAGGCAAGACCATTCTTATTCAATACGTTCGTTTCACCCTGATACCAGATCACGCCCCGCGCCGGATACTGAACGATCGGCGCAATCATTCCGTTGTACATCCCACCAGACTTACCATTGGCGATCGTCCAGGGCTCGATCGGCGAACCTCCCCATGAGCTGTTGATCAGACCGACAGGTACATTCAATTCTTTCTGCAACTGCAGTCCGAAGTAATAAAGAACAGCAGAAAAGCGAGGTACGTTTTGGGGTGTGCAAACCTTCCAGTCCGCGTTCACATCGCTGGCAGGTTCTTTATTTTGCACCTTGGGAATATGAAACAGACGAATCATGGGATTATCTGCCGCCGCAATCGCCTCGGCAGATCCGTTCGTATTGGCAAGCGTCCACTCCATGTTGGACTGTCCGGAACCTATCCAGACCTCACCCACCAGCACATCAGTCAATTCAATGGTATTCTTCCCGGCAACGGTGATTTGGCGTGCTTTGCCATCCGCTTTCTGGGGACTCAGACGCACCCTCCACTTACCATCTTTTCCAGCTTGCACTGACGCGTTCTCGTCACCCATCGTCACGGTGACCTGTTCGCCTGCGTCCGCCCAACCCCAGACATTGATGGGGGCGTCCCGCTGCACAACCATGTGACTATCAAGTACGGCAGGTAATTTAACATCGCCGCGGCTATCCGTAGCGGCAAGCGAAAACAATGCAGCACAAAGACTGACACACAACAGGCGGGAACTCTTCATTGTCAGAATCTCAACGTTGGGGAGGGAAAATCCGAACCACCGAATGCATCAGCTAGCGGTCAAATCGCAGTTTAACCGTTTGCGGAGGCCAAAACCACTGACCTGCAGCGTCCAGAGAAAAACGTCTACCCTGACATCCATTGGGACTGCAGCCAAACTGATGCTTCTGCTTGTCTGGGCACCCCGAAATGAATTGACCTGTTTTCATCCGTCCCAATCAAGCGGATTAGCAACCGCAAGCGGATTAGCAACCGATTTCTATTCGCGTTTGCTGTCTCGCTGAGATTTACAGACTTTCGCAACAAACTTCGCAATCAGGGCCAAGCCGCAGGCAACAGCACGATCATTGAAACGCAATGAATCCACCATCGCCATCGCCATCGCCATCGATCGGAAACACCATGCACTGCATCCGGATGATGCTGTCGTGTTAAAAACCAAGGTCGCGCTACGTGCGAATGGGCAACCATAATACAGCGTAGACTCTCATCCCCTGATTGACAGATGCTTATTTTACGGAGCTTGCAGCAGCCGCCATCACTTGCGTTCGTCTGCGAAGAAACCATGCGCTCCCTAGCCCGATGCCACCAAGGGCAAGAGCCGATGGTGCGAGATAAGGAACGGACCCTACCGAGCCATACCGCAAACGCCTTGGTTCGATGATCTGATCCTCATTGGCGTGCTTCCCTTTCATGATTTTTCGATGCAACAGGAGGTTCCCATCGACCAACTTGGCTGCACGATCCACATCAACATAGTTTCCGGCAGCACCTTTGGAACGAACCCAAGCCGTGCTCAGATCCCACAGTTTATGGCCTTGATAGTCGCCAGCCGCTTCGTCCATTTCGGGGTGCTGAATATACAATGCGTGATCAAAATCCTCTTGCTGATGAACTTCCCCATCGTGAATATGGACCGTTGGCAGGAATGCCGCGTCAGTGATCCGGGAATCAAACTCAAATGCCATGGGATGAGGCTCGCCGGCTAACTTGTGCAACCGAAACACGACAAAACCATAATCCGCGTACTTGGGTATCTTGTCCCAGATGTTCTTGGCGATCGAAAACCGTGGATCCAGATTTGAAAAATGGCTGGCCGTCGGGACAAAGGAAGCCTCAAAACCTCCAACCTTGTGAACCTTGAGCACTTCCTTTGCCGACCTGGATAAGGACTGGACAGAGTCGGCCTGCGCAAGCGAAGGTTCAACAGAGAAACCTCGTTCGAGATCATCAAAGAACTCTGGGTAGGACGACAGATCAAGAAACCGAATGGAATCCTCGTTCGCGTCCTTCCTGACAGGAATCGGCAAGATCATTGCATTGGCAGTATCGCTTTTGTACTGCATCTGATAGGCGACAAACTGTGACTTGTGATTTGTCAAACGCCCAAAAACACGAGTTTGTGAAACTGACCGTACTGGTTGTGAGAAGCAGCACATCGTTGGTTACCTTTCAAATGAGACTGATTTTTACTTTGCACCGGTTCAACGAATTTCTCCGTACAGCGATGTAATCCCGGTCTGCCTGATCCACCTGAGCGAAGGGGCTAAACACTGTCGCTCGTCTGTAGAGGTGGACGTGGAAAGGGCCGAAATATTAGGTACAAATACCGAATTCGGGTAATCGCGTTGGATGCCCAGACTTTTTGTCAATTCTTGACTCCACAAACCACTCAGGCGTACATTGCTGTTCATGCGTTTTATGACGTTTTTGTCGATCATTTAACACTGACTCGGAATGCTGGGTTGAAACAGTTCAATTGCCGATAAGAAGTTTCGAGTTCGCTTCGAATCCTCATAATCGGCAACCCTGAATCATGCCCAACGCCTGCTCTTATTCGATCATGCTGACATTGGCAGTTTGCAGCTCAGCGGTGGGTCAAACTCTCTGCTGCGACACCGGCGCCTGCGATTCAGCCTGCAACAGTTTTCAATCCGGTCAGTTCTCGGGGCGAGCTTTCATATTCGAATGGCCGGGCAATGACAGTTGCGACCTGCGTCTCAATTATGCCGAGCCGCTGGTAACCGACCGACCGGACTTCACAGAAGCATCGAGCACGGTCGGTCGCGGTGTCACCCAGTTCGAACTGGGCTACACCTACACACGGAACGATGATGCTGGCACCGATGTGCACTCAACTCCTGAGTTGTTGATTCGCCGAGGCATCTGGCGAGATTGGCTGGAATTGCGGATTGCCTACACTGGATTGGCAATTGGCGGCCCGATCGATGACATTTCCGGCAGTGACGACCTTTATCTGGGCGTAAAGCTGGGACTGACTCCACAGGATGGCTGGCTTCCTCAGATGTCACTGATGCCACAAATGCTGGTTCCTTCGGGCAGTTCGGCGTTGACCAACGATGAGGTTCTTGCTGGCGTGAATTGGCTCTGGGGCTGGGACCTGAATGAACGATGGACGTTTACCGGTAATACACAGGTCAATCGCGCTGTCGATGACAGTCAGCCTGATGCCTTCACCATCTGGACGCAATCGTTGGCTCTCAGCACATCGCTGACGGACCGTCTGGGAGTCTATGGCGAGTGGTGGGGTTTCTCTGCCGAGGATGGGGTCGACGGCCTCAACGAACAGTACCTCTCAGGTGGAATGACAGTCCTCTTTGGAAATAATGTGCAGTGGGATTTCCGGGGCGGTGTTGGACTGAACGATGACTCCGATGACTACTTCTTTGGCACAGGCCTGTCGCTTCGATTTCTATAGCCGCGAGGGCATGGTGATGCTCAGAAGCGATTGATCTCGACTGCAAGATGAAGATCGCGTTCGGATAGTCCTGAAATCAATCTGCAGCACTCTTTCCCTGCCATTTGGCGTTGAGATTTGGCAACCCAAATCAAGTTCAGTTCAAGCACAGGTGCTTCAAAACACTGGCATCACGCAACCCGTTCGGCTGCAGACATTGCCTTGCCCACAGACCGAACCCTGTTGCGGCGGACAAGCTGGTCCAATGCAGACAGACCCATCGCCACTCAACCCCGACGTCGTTCCAGAAGGACCGCCATCAGGATCGCCAACAAGGATCTAAGTTCGTCGTCCTCAGGCATATCGCTGAGTTTTTCGAGTGCAAAACATCCCTCGAAAAAAGCAGGCTTCTTGATAAGACGCAGCAGTGGTGTGCCGTCGGGGCGAGTAATCAGATAGGTCGGGTTGATCAGATAGGTCGCCAAAACTCCGAACAAGGGAATCTGACCCAACATGGACTCCAGCAATCTCTTGATAGCACTCTCCTCACAAATGGTCATGTCGATCGCCCCATCCTGCATGACGTCATAGTGGGCTGACAAAAGAGATTTCATCCCTTTGCGACGAACCGCTCCCCAATCGTTCCCATTTGCATCCGCAAATCTGTAATTGGCAGAAAAGTCAATCACTCGATCAGCTCTGATCGTGAACACCAGTTGATTCTGATTTGAATCACTGAAAACCTCGACATGCTCCTTCAAACGAAGCATCTTCTGCTTGATGAACATGACCACCTGGCCGTTGGCGTCAGTAGCCGTAATTCGTTGCCCCAATGTAAGCAGTTTGAATCTGAGTTCCAGCGGATATTGCATACAACAGTCCCCTCGAGTGTTTAAGACTGACAACCAAGTGTTCAGGACAAATGGCAAGAGATCAAGCGGCAAGGATGACGACAGGTAGCAGCATCAATGCTCTCTGGGCAGGTAGTCTAGCAACGCATCCGGTTTATCACCACTGATCAGACAGTTAAACCGCACTCCGTGTGTTCTCAGCACCGCATGAACCTGCCTGCTAGCGTGCCTTTCCTCGAGAGTAAATTCATCCCTTCCGCTGTATGACTCGCGATCTGGACTGCAACCAGATGGTCATGTTCATCAAACGGATCCAGAAATGGTTTACTCGATCAGTAATTCGCCGCATGCCACAACAACAGCGTCTCCTGTTAACAGGACTCGATCCTGTCGCACGGTGAGGTGTACGACGCCACCGCGAGCGGATGCCTGAAAGGCAACGAAGGTGTCCTTTTCCATACGCTTACGCCAAAAATCGGCGAGGCAGCAATGGGCTGATCCCGTCACCGGATCCTCATCGACGCCAACCGCCGGCCCAAAAAACCTTGATACAAA
>Ga0315334_10000554_pt1 | contig 22766 bp, 22 predicted proteins | sample M150034915metaG_FD_205555 | JGI IMG/M metagenome (GOLD analysis project Ga0315334, IMG submission 205555) | Ammonia-oxidizing marine archaeal communities from Monterey Bay, California, United States - M1 500m 34915 | ecosystem: Environmental > Aquatic > Marine > Intertidal zone | place: USA... | reverse complement strand
TAACCCTGACGCTGGAGCAGGGCGGACAGGCTTTCGCGCCCGATCTCCATGCCCGGCGCGAATTCGCGCACGCTTTCGCGGATGCGGAAGGGTGTGAGAACGCGCTGCAGCGCGGCGTTGGCCGTCGTCACCAGCAATTGCGCGCCGGGCTTGCCCGCCTGCAGGCGATGGAGCGCAGCAAGCCGCCGGGCGCTGATCGAGAGCGCGGGGCTCGCGCGATCGTAAGGGAGCGAATCCCACGCCGGGAACTCGATCACTTCCAGTTCCGACGCGAAGAACCGTGCCGCTTCGGACACCGCGTGCATCGCCGTATCGTCGGGCACGATGAAGACCGCGCGGCCTTTGGCGGCTCTGGCGAGGTCGGACAGGACCAAAGGCTGTGCCCCGCGCGCCACCCGGGCGAGCGTGAGCGGACGGTCGGCTTTCAGAATGCGAGCGATATCGGGCATGATCAGATCAGGAGCGCTAGACGCCCGCCTCGGTTCCGTTGCGGTCGCGCAAACGACGATAAAGGGCCAGGATGACGGCGCCGACGAGGAGGCCGACGAAGGATGCGAGCGCGTCGACCTGCAAATCGCGCACGTCCATCTCGCGCATGGTGTTGAGGATTCCCTGCGCCAGTTCGATCGCACCACCGAAGGCGATTAGAGCGACCCAGAGAAGCAGGAAGGAAGTGCGCGAGAATGTAAGCCGCGAAAGCACGCCGAGCGTCACGAAGGCCACCCAGTGCCAGAAATCGCCGCCCTGGCCGCCCACGTTACCCGGGATCAGAGCGAAGACCGTTGTCGCACCGGCCGATATCGCCAAAGCGAGCAGCAATACTCGCAGGATCCATTTTCTCATCGCAGGCGCCTAGCTTCAGATCGCGACGTAATCGAGGCGCTGCATCGCCTCCATGCGCTCTCCGAGGAAGGCGGGCGGAACGGGCTGAGTCTTGAGGGCCCATGCCATCACATCGACATCATCTTGCTCGAGCAGCGCTTCGAACCAGGCGAGGCCTGCCTCGTCCCACTCCGCGTGATAGCGATCGAAGAAGCCGCCGAACATGTAGTCCGCTTCGCGCGTGCCGCGATGCCATGCGCGGAACCGGGCGCGCTGGATGCGGCCTTCGAAAGTGAGGAGATCGGGCATGGACGCCAAGTAGGTTCCTCCTCCCTTCAGCGCAAGCCAGGATCGGCCCCTGCTGGCTCGGCATTGACGATACGAGATCCCGGCTTTCGCTGCCGGGCCGAGTGGGTTTAAGGGGAGGCGATGCGGCCCGATATCCTCAATCCCCTCTTCGCCGAGGTCGAGACGCTCGACGGCGTGGGTCCCAAGCTGAAGAAACCGCTCGACCGGCTCGGCCTGACGCGGGTGCGCGATGTCGCCTATCATCTGCCGGAACGCTTCGTGACGCGCCGTGCGGTTCAAAATCTGGACGAGGCGGGGGAGGGCGAGCAGATCGTCCTCAAACTGACGGTTACGGAGCATCGCGGCGGGCGCAATCCGCGCGCTCCCTACAGGGTGCTGGCGCAGGATGCGGTCGGAAATATCCTCGCGCTCACCTATTTCGGTCGAGCCTCCTATACGGCCAAGAAGCAATTACCGGTCGGCGAGACGCGCTGGGTCGCTGGCAAGCTCGAGCGCTATGGCGACATGCTCCAGATCGTCCATCCCGATCACGTGCTCGAAGAAGGGGGCGACACGCTTCAGCGCCTGTGCGAGCCGGTCTATGCGCTGGCCGAGGGGCTGACCCAGCCCAAAATGACGCATCTGGTCGAGCAGGGGCTGGCGCGCGCGCCCGAATTGCCCGAATGGAGCGAGTCGGGCCAAGTCGAGCGCGAAGGCTGGCCCGCATGGCGCGACGCGCTGGTGCTGGCGCACAAGGGTGAAAACGCGAAGGCGCGCGACAGGCTCGCCTATGACGAATTGCTGGCGAACGGCCTTGCGCTGATGCTGGTGCGCGCGGACAATCGCCGCCGCAAGGGCCAGGCTTTGGTGGGCGATGGCAGTTATCGCGGAAAACTGGCGCTCCCGTTTCCGCTGACCGGCGCGCAGAAGCGGTCGATTGCGGAGATCGAGGGGGATCTGGCGCAAGAGGCCCCGATGCTGCGTCTGCTTCAGGGCGATGTCGGTGCGGGCAAGACGGTGGTGGCGCTGGAAGCCATGCTGATTGCGGTCGAGGCGGGCGCCCAAGCGGCACTTCTCGCACCCACCGAACTGCTCGCACGCCAGCACTTCGAGACCTTGCGAAGAATGGCCGCGCCGACTGGGGCCGAAGTCGTGCTGTTCACCGGTCGCGACAAGGGGAAGGCGCGCGAGAGCATACTGATGGGGCTGCTCGACGGATCGATCGACATCGTGGTCGGCACGCATGCGATCTTTCAGGACACGGTCGCTTACCGCAACCTCGCCATGGTGGTGATCGACGAGCAGCACCGCTTCGGGGTCGGCCAGCGCCTGATGCTGGCGGGCAAGGGCAAGCGCGCACCGCACGTCCTTGCCATGACCGCGACGCCGATCCCGCGCACGCTGACGCTCGCTCAATATGGCGAGCTGGATGTCAGCAAACTGGACGAGCTTCCGCCGGGCCGCCAGGCGATCGATACGGTGGTGATGGGGCAGGACAAGCTGGCTCTGCTGGTCGATCGCCTCGCCGCGCAGATCGCGGAGGGGCGCCAGGCCTATTGGGTGTGCCCGATGGTGCGCGAGAGCGAGGGGCCGGAAGACATCGCCGCCGCCGAAGCGCGCTATGCGGCCCTCCATGAACGGTTCGGCACGGACGTGGTGATGGTCCACGGTCAGCTCGCTCCCGAGATGAAAGACGCGGCTATGGAACGGTTCGCCAGCGGCGATGCCAAGCTGCTGGTCGCGACGACGGTGATCGAGGTCGGCGTCGACGTGCCCAACGCCACGCTGATGGTGATCGAACAGGCCGAACGCTTCGGCCTGGCCCAATTGCACCAGCTGCGCGGCCGGGTGGGGCGGGGCAGCGCGAAATCCATCTGTATCCTGCTGCGCGGCGATACCCTTTCCGAAACGGCGCGCGAACGGCTGGCGCTGATGCGCGCGACGCAGGACGGATTCGAGCTTGCCGAAGAGGATCTGAGATTGCGGGGCGGCGGCGAATTGCTGGGTACGCGCCAGTCGGGCGAGGCGGCCTTTCGCATCGCGGATCTCGATCAGATCACGCGTCTCCTGCCTGCCGCCCACGACGATGCGCGCCTGCTGATGGAGCGCGACGGCGGGCTCGACGGTAAACGCGGCGAGGCGGCTCGTATTCTGCTCTACCTGTTCGAACGCGATTTCGGAGTCAGAACCCTGCGCGGAGGATAGGGGAGATGGGCTAGCGCCCTTCTTTCTCGCGCCGGACCATCGCTTTCAGCTTCGCGCTTTGCATGTGGCGCTTCACCGCGCGGCGCTCGGTCTTTTCCATCCACTGGCCGAGCGTCAGGCCGCCTTCCGAAATATCCGCGAGCACCGCGCCACGCTCGCCCAGCGGCTTTTCGGGGCCGACGGTGGTATCGGTGGTCGTCTGGCGCTCGATCTCGGCATTGAGCAACGCCCCTGCAAGCACCCCGTAAGCCGACAGGAACAGCCACATAAGGAACACGACGATCGCCGACAGCGAACCGTAGGTTGCATTGTAGTCGCTAACGTAGGCGACATAGAGCGAAAAGCCGAACGAGATCGCGATCCACAGTACCGTCGCCAACAGAGCGCCGGGGGCGAGCCATTTCCATTGCGCGGGTGCGCGGTCGGGGCCGTAGCGCATGATCAGGGCGAAGCCCGCGCTTCCCAGCGCAATCGAGGCGGTCCAGGTCAGAAGCTTGATCGCCCATTCCACGCCTGCGCCGATCATCCCCTCGGCCTGGGTCTGGAGCCAGGCGAAAAGGCCTGCGCTTAGAATACCAGTCAGCGCCACGAAAATGCCCGCCAGAGTCAGCGCGGCGATGCGGAGCGTTCGTGGGATAATGCCGCGCGTTTCGTGTTCTTCGTTGACGATGTTGAGCGCCCCGACCAACCCGTTGGCCGCGCGCATTCCGCCATAGATGGCGAAGAACAACGCCACGATCAGCGCGAAGCCGGTGACGCCCGAATTGGCAGTCACCACGCCGAGCAGCTGATCCTCGATCACGGCGGCAGCTTCGGCCGGGACCACCTGGATGATCGCGCGCATCTGCTGCTGCACCGTTTCGACATTGCCGATCAGGCCGTAAACCATGACGGTGGCCGCGATCAGCGGGGTCAGGGCGAGAAAGGTGAAGAACGCCACGCCCGCGCCCAGAAGCGACAGATTGTGAAATCCCCACATCGTATAGACGCGCTTCAGGATCTCCTTCCAGGCTGCCCAGGGCATGGAAAGAGGACTTTTTGCGGTTGCACCGGGCGCGCCTTTAGGAGAAGACCCGGGCTCTTGGGCGGGATTTGCCACATCTCCGGGTGCATGGTCCCCGGATCGCGCCGATGCGGTTTGTCCTTCATTGTCCACGGTGGATCGCTTTCTATGCTCGCTTCGGCTTCGTCTGTCCTTCATCCCGCGCCGCTTGGCAACCGTGCCGCCCGCGCGGACCGGGCCGTGAGCGGGATAATCCGGACGGCGGCCTCCGTTCTGGCGCTGGGCGTTGTGCTGGCGGCATTTCCCGTTTCGGCACAAAATACGGTTAATCCCGACGACGCCGAAGCGGACCTGCCGATTCCCGCTCCTCCGGCAGATGCCGACCTGCCGGACGTAGAACCGATCATCACCGACGAGGAATTCGAGACTGCGATTCCCTCGCTCGACGAGGATGACGCGCTCGAAGGGCCGCTCGAATCGATTGCCGATTTCGAAAGGCGCATCGCCGCCGAACAGGCCGATGCCGATCCCGAAGAGGGACAGGAGGCGCCGCTGGGCGATCCGGCACTGGCGGATGGCGATCCGGTCGAGGCGATCGGCGATGCGCCGATTCGCGACGCCGAACTGGTCGCGCCGCTCCCGCCGCTCGACCAGTTCGAAGTCGCGCCGGTCGAATTCGCAGAGGCGGAGGCGGACGAGGAAGTCGTCGAAGTCGCCTATAATGTCACCGTCAACGGTCTCGACGAGGCGGACGAGGTGGCGCAAACCAATATTCGCGCCATGTTCGAGGATTTGTCCGCGCTAGAAGACGGCGACGGCGAGGCCGCCAATGTTGCGCAGGTCGCCGCGCGGTTGACCGAAGACAGCGCCTTGATGCAGCGCCTGCTGGCGTCCGAAGGCTGGTACGAAGCCAGTGCGACGACGCGGATCGACCGCTCGGCGGATGCGACCGGCCAGCCGCTCACCGCGGTGATCGATGTGGTCCCCGGCCCGCGCTACACATTCTCGGACATCGTGATCGACGCTCCGCCGGTCGAACCGGAAAACCTTATCCGCGACAATCTTCCGCTGCAGGTCGGCGAACCGATCGTGGCGGCGCGGGTCCAGGGGGCCGAAGCGCGCGTGGCGATCGAATTGCCGCAGAACGGCTATCCCTTCGCCGAGATCGGCCAGCGCGACATCCTGCTCGATCCCGAAACGCAGGATGGCGTCTATACCCTGCCGATCACGACCGGGCCGCGCTCGCGCTTCGGTGGTTTCCGTACGACCGGCGATCTCGCCTTCGATGCCGACCATGTCGAAACTCTGGCCCGCTTCGAACGCGGCGAACTCTACGACAGCCGGATGGTCGACGATCTGCGCCAGGCGCTGGTCGCCACCGGCCTTTTCAACACCGTATCGGTAGTGCCCGAACAGACCGGCGAGCCCGCGGGCGATGGCACCGAATACGCCACGATCCTTGTCGAGCAGGATGCCGGGCCGCCGCGCACGCTGGCGGCGAGTGCGGGCTATGGAACGGGGCAGGGCTTCCGCGTCGAAGGCAGCTGGACCCATCGCAATCTCTTCCCGCCGGAAGGCGCGCTGATCGGGCGCGGCGTGATCGGTACGCGCGAACAGGGCGCCAGCGGCACGTTCCGCCGGTCCAATGCCGGGCGCAGGGACCGCACGTTCCAGGCCAGTATCGAAGCGCTGCGCGCCGATTACGAAGCCTATGAAGCCTTCACCGGTCGCATCGCGGCACTGGTCAGCTACGATTCGACCAGCATCTGGCAGAAGCCTTTCACCTACGCCTATGGCGGGCAGATTATTGCTTCCAACGAGCAGGATTTCGATCTGACGACCCGCGAGCTGGTGCGGCGGACCTTCTTCATCGGCGGGCTGACCGGCCAGATCGGGATCGATCGCACGAATAGCCTGCTGAATGCGACCGAAGGCTTCCGCGTCACCGCGCTGGTGGAACCCGAGGGATCCCTGCAGGACGGTTTCAGCCCCTATGTCCGCGTGCGCGTGGATGGATCGGGCTATTACAGCCCCACCGATTCGATCACGCTGGCGGGCCGCATCAGGGTCGGTACGATCCAGGGGATCGACCGGTTCGACCTTGCGCCCTCGCGCCGGTTTTACGCGGGCGGCGGCGGCTCGGTGCGCGGTTATGGCTTCCAGCAATTGGGCCCGCGCGCGGTCTATCCCGATCCCGGTTTCGAATTCGATCCGGAAAATCCCGACGAGGTTGCGGATACGATCTATCGCCCGCTCGGCGGGCGCAGCTTGAACGAAGCGGCGGCGGAAGTGCGCTATCGCTTCGGCGATTTCGGCGTGGTCGGGTTCGTCGATGCGGGCCAAGTCTATGAAGGCACGACGCCCGATTTCAGCGATCTGCGCTACGGTGTCGGCATCGGCGGACGCTATTACACCAATTTCGGCCCGCTGCGTTTCGACGTCGCCATGCCGCTCGACAAGCGCGAAGGCGAAAGCAGCTTCGCGGTCTATGTCTCGATCGGGCAGGCGTTCTGATGGCCGAGGATACACCTAACGAAGAGCAGGGCATCGAACAGCAGGGCATCGAACAGCAGGGCATCGAACAGCAGGGCGCTGCCGACCCCGTCATGGTCGAGGATACGACCGAAACGAGCGAGCCGGTAGAGACGCCGCGCCGCGAGCGCCACGTGGGCCGCACGATCGCGAAATGGACTGCCATCGTGCTGGGCGGCATCGTCCTTCTGGTCGGTGCGTTGATCCTCGGGCTCGATACCGGGCCGGGCAAGCGCTTCGTTGCCGACCAGATCGCGGCTCTCGAATTCGAAAACGGAATGCAGATCGATGTCGGGCGCATCGAAGGCTCGCTCTATGGCGAGATGGTCCTCCACGATGTCGCCGTGTCCGATCCACAGGGCGTGTTCCTCACCTCGCCCGAAATGCGGGTCGATTGGCGGCCGTTCAAATTCCTGCGCAGTCACATCGACATCCGCTCGCTGATCGCGCCGCGCGTGACGCTGCAGCGCCTGCCGGAATTTGCCGAGACTCCGCCGAGCGACGATCCGCTGCTGCCGAATTACGACATCGATATCGGCGAATTCCGGATCGGCAATTTCGTCGCCGAAGCCCCAGTCAGCGGAGAGCGTAGGGTCGCTTCGATCAGTGGCGGCGCGAATATCGCGGACGGGCGCGCGCAGGTCACGCTCGATGCGGCGACGATCGCGGGGCAGGGGCGTGCGGGCGGCGATCGGATCGCGCTCGAACTCGATGCGGTGCCGGACGATAATCGCTTCGACGTCTCGCTCGATCTGAACGCGCCCGGCGATGGCGTGATCGCGGCGCTGGCCGGGCTGACCGAACCCTTGCGCGTTCAGGTCGCGGGCAAGGGCACCTGGGATCGCTGGAACGGACGGCTCGATGCGAACCTTGCGGGCAGCGAGTTCGCGCGCCTGCGGATCGCCGGGAACGACGGCACGTTCCAGGTGCGCGGGCCGACGCGCGTGGCGCGCCTGTTCGAAGGGCCCACCGCGACGCTGCTCGGCCCGATCCTGAATGTCGACATGACGGCCGCTCTCGACGAGCGCCGGGCGACGCTGGCGGGCAATCTCAACAGCGACGCCTTCCGCCTCAACACCAACGGCCTGGTCGATCTGTCGGACAACAGCTTCGAGGATCTGAAGCTCGCTTTCGTGCTGCTCAAACCGTCCGCCATGGCCGAGAATCTGAGCGGTAGCGGCCTGCGCGCGCTGCTGACGCTGAATGGCGAATTTGCCACTCCGCGCGTCCAGTATCAGGTCAACGCCAACCGGCTCGCCATGAACGACATGGGGCTGGAAAACCTGCGCGCCAGCGGCGAGGCGACGGTCGATGCGGATCGGATCATGATCCCCATCGAAGCCAGCGTTGCGCGCATAACCGGGCTCGACACCGTTGCCGGCGGGCAGCTGCGCGATGTGCGCCTAGCGGGCGATCTCGCCATCGACGGGCCGCGCATCCTGTCCGACAACATGCGGATTCGCTCGGACCGGATCGATGCCGGGCTGATCCTCCTCGCCGACACCTCGACGGGGCTCTATACCGGCGCGATCGACGGGCAGATCGACGATTACCGGATCGAGAGCGTCGGCATCTTCGATATCGAAACCGATGTCGATTTGCAGACCGAAGGCGACGGCTTCGCGCTGGCGGGCCGGGTGCGCGTGCGCTCGACCAGCCTGTTCAACGAAGGCGTGCGTGATTTTCTGGGCGGGAATGCCGTTGCGGCCACCGATGTGCGGTACGGTTCGGACGGGATCGTCCGCTTCCGCAATCTCACGCTGCGTGCCCCGGCGGCGCAGATCACGGGCGGCAGCGGGTTCTACGCGCCGGACGGGCGGCTCGCGATCCAGGCGGATGGCGTGACCGATGCCTATGGCCGTGTCGGCGTGCGGGTTGCTGGTACGCTCACCAATCCGCAGGCAGTCGTCACGGCGGAGCGGCCCGATCTCGGCATCGGCCTCGCCAATTTGCGCGCCAACATCACAGGCGCGCGCAATGGGTATCGCCTCGATGCGACGGCGGACACCGATTACGGCGCGCTGACCGCCGACGTGGTGCTGGGCACGGGCGATGTGCTGACGCTCGACATCAACAGCGCCAATCTCGCCGGAATCGATTTCAGCGGCTCGCTGCGCCAGACGCCCGCCGGGCCTTTTGCCGGGCGGCTCGACGCGAATGGACGCGGGCTTGCAGGCGTGGTCCGGCTCGACGCACAGGGCCAGTATCAGCAGGCGCTCGTCAATCTGAGAGCGCGCGATACCGTGCTTCCGGGACCGGCCAATCTCACGATCGGCTCGGCGATCGTCGATGCGCGAGTGGTGCTGTACGACCAGCCCTATGTTGTCGCCGACGCCCAATTGGCGCAGACCAATATCGGCAGCCTCAATCTCAACGCCGCGCGCGCCAAGATCGATTATCGCAATGGCAACGGCACTGCGCGCGTGCTCGCCGAAGGGGTCAGCGGCGTGCCCTTCCGCGTCGCCGCCAATGCTGAACTGACGCCCGATCTCTGGCGCGCGCAGATGAAGGGCAGGGTTCGCGGCATCGATTTCGCCACGACCAGTCCGGCACGGATCATTCCGGGTGCAGGCGAATACGAATTGCTGCCGACCCGCATCGATTTCGGTCGCGGCAATATCCGCCTCGCCGGGAAATACGGAGACGGTATCGAAATCCAGAGCCGGCTCGATTCGCTTGACCTTGCCATGATCGAAGCCTTCGTGCCCGGCCTCGGCATCAATGGCCGCGCCACCGGAAGCCTCGATTTCGCCCAGGCCAGCAGCACTGCGTTCCCGCGTGCCGATGCCCGCCTCCAGATCGCCAATTTCAGCCGCACCACTGCGGTCTCCGTCAGCCAGCCGCTCGACATCAATTTCGTCGGCAAGCTGCTGCCCGATGGGGGCGAGGCGCGTGCTGTGATGCGGCGGCGCGGCGCGGTGATCGGGCGAATGGTCGCCTCGCTCAATCCGCTTCCGCCCGGATCGGGCAGCTGGACGACCCGCCTTCTCTCCGCGCCTCTTGGCGGCGGGATTCGCTATAACGGCCCGGCGGACACGCTGTTCTCCTTCGCCGGTCAGCCTGATCAGCGCCTGTCGGGGCCGATCGGCGTGGCGGCGGATTTCTCGGGCCGGGTCCAGAGCCCCGAATTGTCGGGCATCATCCGCGCCAACAATCTGACCTATGAAAACCAGACCTACGGTACGCGGCTTTCCAACATGGCGATCGCCGGGCGCTTCAGCGGCGATCGGCTCGAAATCGAGCGCCTGACCGCCACGGCGGGTGACGGCAAGCTCAGCGCCAATGGTTTCGTCAGTCTTGCGGAAGCCAGCGGCTATCCGATGAATGTCGAAATCACGATGGACGATGCGCGCCTGGCTCGCAGCGACGCCTTGTCGGCGACCGCGACCGGCAATCTTCGCCTGACCAAGGCGGCCCGGCAGACTGCGGTGGTGAGCGGACGGATCGTGCTGCCCGAGACGCGCTACGAGATCATCCGCCAGGGCGCCGCCGAAGTGCCCGAGCTGACCGGCGTGCGCTTCAAGCCGCCGCGTGGCCCGCAACGCATCACGGGTGACGAGCCTTCGCAGCCGCAGCCGGGCCTGTTCGATCAATTGCGCGTCGATATCGCGCTCGCTGCGCCGGAGCGGCTGTATGTTTCGGGCATGGGTCTGGAATCCGAATGGAGCGCCGATCTGCGCCTGTCCGGCACCAGCACCGCTCCGCGCATCTCCGGCGATGTCGAGCTGGTGCGTGGCACGCTGGGCTTTGCCGGGCGCTCCTTCGAACTCACCGAAGGGCGTGTGGATTTCACCGGCGGCCGCACGATCGATCCGGTCATCCGTCTGACCGCGACCGAGGATATCGAGGACGTGACCGTCAATGTGAACGTCACGGGCCGCGCCTACGATCCGCAGATCGCCTTCTCCAGCACGCCCGGCCTTCCGCAGGACGAGATCGTCTCGCGCATCCTGTTCGGTAGCTCGGTCGGCAATCTTTCCGCCATCCAGGCGGTTCAGCTGGCCGCCTCGCTCAACTCGCTGCGTGGCAGCGGCGGCGGTCTCAATCCGCTCGGCAAGCTGCGTTCTGCGACGGGTGTCGACCGCCTACGGATCCTCGGCGCCGACGAGACGAGCGGGCGCGGCACCGCGCTCGCGGCGGGCCAGTACATTACCGACGATATCTACATCGAATTCATCACCGACGCCCGCGGCTTCACCGCCACGCAGCTCGAAGTCAGCCTGACGCCGTTTCTTTCGATCCTGAGCCAGGCAGGCGGATCGGGCGCGACCAATGTCAACGTTCGCTATCGCAGGAACTATTGATGCGAAGCGCGATCATCCTCGCGGCGATCGCGCTGAGCGCCTGCCAGAGCGAGCCGAGCTTCGACGAGCGCTACGACACCGCGCAGGAGACGATCGAGGCGAAGGCTGAGGAGCTGGACGCGGAATTGCAGGACGGACCGACGCAGGTCGAGGAGCCGCCGGAAAAACCCGCCGCGGAGTAGCGCACTGCGCATTCGGTGTCCCCAAACGGGGTGGAGTATGGTGCTGAAAAATGCGGCGAAACGATTTTCGGATCGCAAGCCGAAAGTTGGTCGGGGAGAGAGGATTCGAACCTCCGGCCCCTGCCTCCCGAAGACAGTTCGCGGGCCTGCACATGGCGGTTTTCCGTGGATGCGCTTGGCGTCTTGAAGCGCGGAATGACCTATCTTCTCGTTTCGTTCCGCGCTTTAGGTTCAGGGTGGGGCTACAACCCCTGTCTTGATGTTCCTGCCTGGTCGGCGAGCCGCGCCCGTAGCACTACGATGTCAACGCAGGGACATGGCCCTAAAACCGCAGAAAACCCCCAGTTCGGTGCGCGGGTAGGGCGGAACGAGGCGGAAACAGGGCCGGAACATCGGCACTTTCCACCGCATCGACACCGCAGGTTGTGGTTCGGCGCGTGAGCGATCCCTGCCGCATCGCTTGCGTAGTGACCGGCTGCAATCGCGGTATAGGTCATGCAGCGGCCATGAAGCGATGGGGCCATGTGCCGCACGAATATGTCTGTCAGCCCCACTGGTCGCGCCTGACAAAGCGGGAGCGGGCCGTCTATAATCGCCGTGTACGACGCGCACGCCGGTTCGGGGGCGACCCGTGCCCGGAAGCAACGTGGCGTATATGGGACGCGCTCGTCAGGCGAGCGTCGCCAAGCGGGAGCGAAAGCGTATGACCGCCACCCTCAACGAACACGGCTACACCGAGCGGGGTGCTGGGCCTGATATTGATGGAGAGATGATGTGAGCGCCGACTTTTCGCCCGAGGAACTGCACGCAATCTCCGCGATGTCGAAGGCAAGCCGCACGCTGCCTGACGATTTTCTATCGGTTCCGGCGGTGCAGGATCTGGCCTGTCTATTCGTTCGGTTGGAACCTCTGCTGACCGACGAGCAGAAGGCTACCATTATTGGCTGCGGCGCTATGCTAATGCACTACGGAAAGGCCGAAACTATTGCAGGCATTCATGCTGCGATGGCCCTTCAGAAGGCGCGCGGCTGATGCGCCTGACCTATGGCCGATCAAAGGATGATCCTGAGAAGCTGGTGACTCCCGGCGTGCTGTTCTGCAAGAAGTCGGGCGACGGAGTGACAGCCTATCTTCTCGCGCTGGGCTGGTGGGATTTCAGCGTGAAGCTGCTTTGGGTACGCCGCACCGATGCCCCCGCTAATACCGATCCCACTTAGCCGCCCAGCCACCGCGCACCATAGCGCAGGACAGAAAGGAGAATAACATGGCCGCTGGAATAGCCTTCGACGAAGCAAACACGGTGCTTCGTGCGCCGACGCCGGAAGATGCTGCTGCGGGCACGGTCTATGATCTCCACGTCCTTCGCTATCGCGATCTGGACGGCAACCCGAACGTCATGAGCTGCTGGAAGCTCTCGCCCGAAGAATTAGCCGAGGTCGCGCGAACTGGCGTCGTCTGGTTCAATTCGTGGGGAACCACGCATCCACCAATATGGATTACCGGGGAGCGTCCGTTTAAGTGAGCCACGAACAACACAAAGAGGCTCTACTCCCGCTTCTACGCGAAATCACCGCCGCTGCGCCGACCGAGGCTGACCAGTGGATTTTGCTGGAGAGCCTGTGCCTCGGTATAGGTAAGCTGCACGGGCGAACGCCGCGTCAGACCGCCGAGTTCGTCGACGCGATAGCTGAACGCTTCACGACCGGCGAACGACAATAGAGCTAGCCTACCGGACCGGATTCGTGCCAGCAAGCGCCATGGTCCGCCGCCGATCCCCAGCTAAGCCCCGAATCCCGGTCGGATGGACCGCCCACAACGGTAAGGGCTGTCCTGTCGATCCTCGCAGCAAGCCCGCCGTCATGTTTAGGATCGGCAGCAAGACCCCGCGCGATGCAAAGCCCGCCGAACACTGGATCAATATGGGCGAAGGATCGTGTTGGGAATGGGAGGAAGGGTCACGCGCTCCGATGGATATCGTGGCCTATTGGGAGGAGGACGATATGGTCGAGATACCGAGGCTTTATCTGAGCCGACCGGCGGGGGAGCAGGGGTTCTAATCGCCACCCCAGCCTTCGATGCCGCCTACACCTTCGATGTCCACATAGCCTTCGCGCATCATCACTCTCCTGCTTTATTCGCCCTTCAAGACCGCATCCCGCTCTTCGGCGTAGATCACCACCGACCGACAGGCGCGATACCCATCCCGATAAACCAGTGCCCCACGCAGCAGCATGTTCTCGCGCGCCTTCACGTTGCCGACCGGCACGACCTCGCGGCCATCGGGCAGGGTGAACGCCTCGCTAGCCGGAAGTTCACCCGGCGCCGCTATCGAGCGCGGGCACGTCGCGGTGACGGCCCGGTCCAGCCCAAGGTCCGGACTAGTCGTCGAACAGGCCGCCGTTCCACAGATCGTCGGCAGCGCTGCGGCCAGCAGCATCGGCTTCGTCCACTTCATCGATCAGTTCCTTTTGTTCGGCGCTCTCGCGCGTGTCGCGCTCGACCTTTGACAAGCCCGCGGTTTCGTTTGCTTCGGCGTTGGCGTGCAGATCCCGGTTGTCGCGCTCCAGGTTGACCTCGCGCTCTACGGCGCGGTCGTCGAAGTGATCCCAGAGCAGCACGCCGCCGATTAGCAGCACGATGCCGAGCAGGATCAGCCCGGCGGTGGCGAGGCGCTTGGCGTGGGAGAGCGTCATGGCGGGATTGCGGCTGACGAGCCAGCGTGCAAGGAACGTCATCGCGATCCCTCCCGATACAGCGCCGCCTCGGCCGCGCGCCTCCGGGTCAGCCCGGCCATCTCGCGCCCGCCCGCCCGGTTCCAGCGCGCGAACTCCGCCGCCGCGCCTGCAAAGTCACCAGCCTTGTGCTTGCGGGTCAGCGTGGCCCGCGCAATGGCGCCGGTGTTGTAGTGGAAGCTCACCAGAGCATCGAACTGTGCTTGGCTGGTCCCGGCGATGGCGCTGCCCAGCGCGCGCACGACCTCTCGCTCGAATTGGCCGAGGTGCTGGACGAACCGCCGGTTGGCGCGATCGTGCGTCCACGTCGTGCCCTTCGCGATCGGTGCGCCGTTCTCGTCGGTCGTGGTGCCCCACCCGATTGTGTATGGCTTTCCGCCGGTGCCGGGATCGGGATAGGCCTGCACCAGACCGCCGCCCACGTCCTTCGCGAAACCTTCGAAGCGGTGGATCAAGGCGATGCCGTTAGCGCTGGTCTGCGCGGGCACCTTGCGGTCTTCCGGCGCGCTCGGCGCATCGGGAACGATCATGCTGTCGAGCGCGCTATCGAGCGCCGTCACCTCGTCGGGCTGGAACCCACGTCCCAGCATACGGCGCACCGCGTCGAACACGGCCTTACGCTTCGTCATCGTCGAACCTCTTCGTCAGTTTGTCCAAGTCCTCGGGCATGTCGCGGGGCGGGGCGGTCACATCCCACAGACCTTTGCGCACGTCCTCCACATCAACTTTCATCCACTTGCGTGCGAAGTCGGGCACGTTGTCGTTGCCGCGAAATCCGACCACCAGGCCGACACCCGCCGCGGCGAGTTCGGGGAAGCCCGGCACCGCCAGCGAGCCGACCGCGACCAGAATTCCTGCGATGATGAAATTCGCCAGCGCAGCGAGCGACGAGACGCGCAGGTCACGCTGGATCCGCGCCTTTCCCGCGCCCATCTGCACAAGGAGCGAGACCCGGATCACCGCGCCAGCGATCAGGCCGATCACGATTGCTCCGACGAGCTCGAGACTGATCCCGCCGATCGTCATCTGCGACAGCAGCGCGAAGATACCGCCTGGCGCTGCGTATTTGCCCGCCGAGTTTGCCCCGACCGCGAACGCCTGCGCGATCATCCACCGGTCCACAGCGTATAGAGGGGCGCGGCGATCACGAAGATTGTAGCGCCCAGATAGACGAAGCGCGGGCGGTCGGCCCGGGCGGCAAGACGCACGGTCATAGCGTTGGCCCAGCACCACCAGACCAGCATCACCATGATATCGGCGATCCCTTGGCCGGTGATGTTGCGATACTCAAAGTCGAGCGCGATGAAGCTGACTGCTCCGATCACGCATCCGGCCTGCGCCCAGTTCCAGGCGATGTCGTTCAGATGCCGCGAATAGGCCGGGCGCTCCGCGACATGGCGCAGCCGCCACCAGAGCATGGCGAGGATAATGGCGAGCGAGCCTGCCAGCACGCGGAAGGTAAACACCATCGTGTCCACCAGCAGCGGGACAAACCGGGCGTAGTCGATCTGGTCCATCGCCGATCACCCGTGCTGCACGTCGATAACCGGGCGCTCGTCCTCGATCCGCCAGACCGGTCCGAGGCGGTCAAGGTGATCGGCCAGCGTCATGGCGCTCTTGCGCACCGCCTTCGCCGCGATCCCGCCGCCGTTCGCAGTCGCGACAAGATAGACCCGCTCGCCGCTCGCGATTGCAGCCACGCACTCCGCGAGGACTTCGGGCGAGACATTCACCGGCACGACCCCGCAAAAGGCGATCCGGTCGACCTTCCGGCGCTCGGCTTCGAAGGCCGTTTCCCAATCTGCCAGCGCAGCATCGTAATCCGCCGTCGCGGCGACGTGCGCGCGCTCTTCGGCCATCCACGCTGCCAGCGCGCCCGGGTAGGCTTCCATCGCCGCGGCGTAGCGTTCGAACGCAGCGTTCGCGGCGTCCCGAGCCTGTTCCCACTCGTGGACCCGGACCGCGAACGCGCCTTCGCTTTCGCTTTCGGCCTGATGGGGCGCAGGTTCGGCGAACGGCTCGGGCGCGACGGGCTCGCCCGGTTGGGGCGCGAGCGGTGGGGGCGCTTCGGGGCGAGGCCCGACATCGGCCCCCCAGCTATCGCCGCCGACCAGGTTGGGATCGGTCGACTTCACGACATAGCTCACCGCCTCCGCCCAGCTTTTGGTCAGTCGTCCGTCGCGATCGATGCCGCAGACATCGCCCTTCTCGATCGTGCCGCAGCCATCCGCCTTGCGGACATATTCGGCATAGTCGGCCCCGCTGGCGTTGATTGTGCCGCCGCTATTGATCGATCGCCCGGTCACCCCGTCCGTCGCGGCACGAAGGGCGGCGTTCGCCGTCGAGCCCTGACTGCCGGTCACGGCAAAGAACGAAGCCACCAGCGCGGTATCGCCCATGACGTGCAGGATCGGTTGGCCGCTGTCGTTCTGCTGCGCCTTGCGAATACGGTGCTCGGCCCCCGATGCGCCGCCGATGAACAGATTTCCTGCCGTATCGAGCTTCAAGTAGGGATCGGCCTGGTTGAAGCGGACCGCCCAGCTATTGTCGCCCGCAACACCGGTCCCGCCGACAAGCCACTGACCGACACCGTTGCGAAGAAGATCGATAGCCGGAAGCTGATCGCCGGAAAGTCGGAACGGGCCCGGCACCGTAATACGCCCCTCGGCATCGGCGATCAGGCGGTCGACCCCGCCGGTGACCAAAGCCATGGAATTGCTGGCGACCCGGCGCCACCCGGTGTCCTGATCGCCCGCGAACCGCACCCCAGGTGCGGCAGCCGTGCCGTCGCCGAACATGCCCTGACCGGCACCGTCGGCGATCCCGCGATATTCGACCACCAGCGAGTTCACCGAGCCGTAGAGATCCTTGATCGGCGCCTGGCTGGGCTGGATCGCGTAGGATTGTCCGGCACCGCCCGCTCCGACGAAGGCACGGCCAAGGCGCAATTGCGTCGGCGAGACGACCTCGACGATCTCGTGCAGCGTGTTGTTCGGGCCGATGAACCCGTCGCCTACGCGCACCTGCGCGCTCGTCCAGTTAGCGCCGCCCTCGGCGGTAACGATGTCGCTGCCATTCGTCAGGCTGACGGTGCCGGTCTTGTAATAGGGCATGCTCTATTCCTCGGTCTGAACGATGCTGATGGTTTGCTCGACTTGCAGTGCGGCTGCCGGATCGGCCCCTGCGCCCGCGCTGTCGCGTGTTCGGGAGAGCAGGCGGGCCGTGTATTCGACCTCCAGCCCGCCGCTATTGTCGGTGACGGTGATCGAACCTGCGATCGTCTCGCGCCATTCTCCGGGCTCGCTCTGGCCATTGCCGGGCGCGCAAGTGACGGAGCCGTTCGTTTGCAGAGTGCCGATCAAGGTTTCTCCGCGATACAGGCCGACCGCCGCAGCCGAATTTCCCGAAGGGACCGGGCAGGCGCCCGTCATACGCTGCGACCCGGTATAGGAGTAGGACAGCACCACGACCCGCGCACCGCCGCGCGATCCCACCTTGCCGGTGGCGACGAAGGCGTCTGGCGCAATGCTGGTCGTCTTCGCAGCGTTCTTGGTGATGCCCGCCGACAGCGTGCCGCCGAAATAGGCCGAACCGTCGCGCCGCTGGTAGGAGATCGCGTTCGCTTCGGAACATTCCGCGATCGGGCAGGCCGGGCCGTACCAGTCGACGAACTGGCCGTTGGTCCCGAAGCCCGACCCGATGGCTTTCATGAATTCGCCGGCATAGATGCGCCAGACGCCGTCCGCGTACTCGGTCCGGTCGCCGCCGTCCGGGTCGACAATGGCGAAAAGGTCGGAAACGAACACGATGCTGCCGGTCTCACCGTCGTTGAACGCCTCCCAGCCCAGGATGCGCCCGTTCACGTCGAGGCGGACACCGTGCCGCGCACGCAAGCCGCCAACGCTTTCCGAAAGCGTCGTGACCGAAGCTTCATTCGCGCCGACGCGGGTCTTTGTCTCTTGCAGGCTCTGCGCCAGCGCCGCGTCGCCGTCGATGCGCGCCTGGTCGACCGAGCTGATCGATGCCTCGCGCGTCTGCGCCTCCTGCGCGAGAGCGGCGATCCGCGCGTCCCGCTCGGCATTTACTGCATCAATGCGAGCCTGCTGCTCCGTAGTCAGAGCTTCGCCGCGCGCGACCGCTTCCGCATTGATCGCAGCGACACGGTCTTGCGCCTCCGCATTCAGCGCGGCGATCCGGTTCTGGACTTCCTGTGCGACGCTGGCGCTGGCGGCGTCGGCCTTGGCTTCGATCCGACTGTCCTCGCGCGCGAGCGATCCGAATGCGTCGCTTCGAACCTGTTGTTCGGCGAGGATGGAGGCTGCGTTCTGCCCAGTTCGGACGGCAAGCTCCAAACGCGCGCGAGCTTCGGCTGAAAGGCCGTCATTCGTCAACACGGTCAGTTCGCGCCGGGCGCTCGCCACCGCCGCCGCCGCTTCGCGCTGGGCCGCGCGCAGCTGCGCCAGCGTCATCACCGCGCGCTCGTCGGCTTCGCGCTGGGTGCGGGGAAGGTAGGTCGCGGCAGTCACGCTCTCGCGCACGCTGGCCGCATCGCCGAATGCCTCGATGTCCTGCTGCGCCGTCGTCACGCGATCTGCGAGCTGGTCGAACTCGGTGCTTTCGACCTTCGTCTGCACCAGCCCCTCGACGGCATCGAGACGCTGTTCGGCGGTCGTGATCCGTCCGGTGGCGGCGGTCAGCTGGATCAGCGTCGCGCGCTGGGTGATCGCGGCCTCGGCAGCGTCGAGCCGTGTCTCGGCCTCGCCGATCCGGATTTCCAACTGCCCGAATACGGGCACCTGGCTGGGATCGAGAACGGCGAGCGCGATCGCATTGTCGACATAGGTCCGCGTCGCGCGTTGTTCGATCAGACCCGCTTGCGCATCGACGGTGATCGACAAATCGGTTACGCGCTCGTCAGTGCGCTCCAACGCATAAAAGCGCGCGATGCCGCTTGCCGGGTCGATTGCAATACCGGCATCGCGCAGATTGCGATCGATGCCGCGCCGCTGGGCCAGCACTTCGATAATCCGCTCGCCCATCTCGGCAAGCTGCCGGTCGCGCACCGCGAGGGCGCTCGCCTCGGCCGCGCCGGTATCGACGGTGCGGATCTCCGAAATCAGTTCGCCACCGGCCAGGCCGATCGCGAAGCCGTCTTTCACGGGGCGGAGCAGGAGCGAGCGGTTGGCCAGTTCGTCGGGCAGCCAGGGCGCGCCACCCGGCTTGTGAAGGTTTCCGGTCTCGCCGGTGCCCGGTTCCGGCAGCGTCGCGCCGACCGTCGCGTTATCTTCCGGTTTAGTCCCGTTCGGGTCGGAAACCTGCGGCCAGTTCGCCGTCTCAGACGCCTTGCGCGCCAGCAGGATCGGCCCGGAATTGCGCGGATCGAACCCGACCGGCTCGGCCGCCTGCACCGCAGCGCTGTCCTCCGCCGCCCAGCGGTAGATATCCGCATGCTCTTCGCGCAGCACCAGCGCGATCCGCCCGGACCGGCTCGGCTTCTGGCTGACGACACGGAACGGCTTGTCCACCCATCCGCGCGGAGAGAAGCTTTGCCAGACGATCGAGCCGACCGTCGCGGCCATGCCCTTCATGTTGTATTCGGCGCTGAACGTGCCGGGATACTGCATTCGCTGGAGCGTCTGCTTGGCGAGCCGCTCGGCCTGCGCCGCGTTCTCGACGACGCCGAAATCGACCGGCGCAGTGCGCTCGATTCCGTCCTCGCTCGCCAGCTTGACCGACGGGTAGGGCACCATCTGGTAAAGCGCGCCGGGATCCACGAACGACCCGGCGATGATGTTCGGCAGATTGGTCTGACCGCCCATCGGGTCCCACCGCGCCGCGCTGACCACGTCGTGATCGTCGAAGGTGACGGCGGGCAGGGCGAGCGTGTTGGCCTTGATCAGGAAGCTCAGCCGCCCATCGCAGTCGAGCAGGTCGCCCGCGCATCCCGCCAGCAGCGCGCCGACGATGTTCATGGGCGCGTCGCCGGTGTTGAACGCGCCCGCGCCGCGATAGCGCGGCTGCGATCCCCCGGCGGCGAGCGCGATCGCCTCGTCGCAGACATTGGCGGCCGTCATCGCGCTGTCGAGGTCGAGATATTTGGCAGGCAGTCCGGCGCCGACCGACAATTGCCCCGCGATCCGCCATCCGATCAGCACGTTAAGCGCCTGGATGATCAGGTTGCCCGAACTCGGTCCCCAGCTATCCTGGTCGTCGATCCGCTGGGTACCCGATCCACCCACCGAGCTGTCGAAGCGCGGATCGTACATCGGCATGCCCGCGCCGATAATCGTGACGCGTCCGGGCAGGCCGGAAGCGAGCGGGGATTGCTCCTTGTCGTCCTTGCCCGTGCGCTTCACGCGCAGGCGCAGATAGGCGCAGCCGGTCAGCCGGTCATCTGCACCCCAGCGCGCGCCGCCATTGATCGCGATGGTGTTCGCCGCCGTGCCTTCGAGCCGGATGTCGACGGCAGTCAGGTATCCGCTGTAAATGCCCTGCACGCCGCCCGCAGCGGTCCACGCCAGTTCGTCCTCGAACCATATCTCGTCGACCGATCCGATCCGGTGCCCCGCGACGGCGAGGATGTAATCGACGAACTCGTCGTCGGTCCCGCTGCCCTCGTAATAGCGGATGTCGGCGGGCATGGCAGTGACCGGGCCCAGCACGATCTTGCGCGGCGCCTGCGTGTCGAGGCGGGCCTGCAGGCGGCCAAGCTGGGTTTCAGATTGCGGGATCTTCGAACCGCCCGCCAGCATGCCTGCCAGCGCGGAAACCGCACCCGCTCCCGCAGCGATCGTCGAGGCCGCGATGGCGCCGCCGAATGCCGTGAACATCATCGTGCCGCCAAGCACCGCGCCGACGCCGGTCGCGATGGCAGCTATCCCTGCGACGACGCCTGCGATCTTGCCGACCGTCTTGACGACCTTACCCATCGCGCCCGACTCCCCAGACGGCGTCCCAGTCGGCGCGGGGCAGGGCCGTCATCCCTCCATCGGCGAAATAGAACAGCGCCTCTCCCCCGGTGACGACACCCAGGCACGTCCCCTGCGCCAGCGCGATATCGCCACGCTGGGCGAGGGCGGGGTGAACGCGCGGAAACAGCGCATCGAGCCGCTCAGCCATCGTCGTCTCGGCAAGCAGCTTCAGCGCCTCGCGCTTCGTGCGGTATTTCCCGCGAAGATCGGCGATCGGGTCCACACCGGTCTGTGCGATCACGCATGCCGCAGCCCAGCGTCCACAGTCCCGGTCCCAGCGGAACGGACGCGACCGCCACTGCGCTATCGTCTCGGCCAACCGGTTTTCCCAATCGGGCAGGAGCGTGCTCATCGCGCGACCTGTCTCGGCATGAAGTCGCGCGTTCCGCCGCCACCGCCGCCACCGGGCGGATAGACGCCGCCGCGCACGCCCGCCTTCTGCATGCCGTTCGCTGCGGCGAGCGTCTGCTCAGCACTCCGGTCGCCCGGATCGAACTCGCTCTGGTGGAGATAGGTGAGGCCCGACCCGGCGCTTAGCGCGGCCTGGTAATTCTCGATCGTTGCCGCAATGACCTGTTCGTCAGCACTGGTCTCGACCGAGAGATTGACCAGATACCCGCTGTAATAGCGATTGATCGGCAGCGGCGTGAACCGGGTCGGCGGGTCGTTGATCGGCTCCAGCAGCCGGAACCACAGGCGCGCCTCGCGCTTGCGCCACTTCGCCTTCTGGCCGACGATGTCGAGCAGGCCGCCGTCCTCGACCGGCAGGCCGGACAGGCGCGCGGTGACCGTCTCCGATCCGCTTTCGCTGTGGCCCACGTCGCTGATATCGACCAGCTCGCTCGGCACGGATTCGAACACGAACCCGTCGAGGTCGGGATCGCCTGTCTCGCCCGGCGCGAACGCGATGTCCTGCACGCCCGAAACGGCGCGCACCGGATCGCCCTCGATATCCATCCAGGCGAACCACTGGACGTAGACGATCTCCTGGCCGAGCGCGGCGAGTGTGGCGGCATCCATCAGTACGCCTCCATCACGTCGAAGGAGAAGCCGTCTTGCGCCAGTTCGAACGTGCGCGTCAGTGGCGGCGCGTTCTGCGGGAAGCACGCGAGCAGCCACGGATTACTCGTTTCGATTACGGTATCGTCCGCGACAATTCGTCGAAGTGGGCTATGGAACCGCAGGGTTCCGACACCGGCGGCACTCGTGGCAACATCTTCGTCCAAGAGCATGAGTTGATCGCCAACCGTCACGTAATAGCCAGCCAGCAAGGGGGTAGCTGATCCGGGCAGTCCGTCGACAACCAATGAATAGCCTGAGCCTGCCCCACGCGCGCGAACGGTAGATGTCCAAGAGTGCTGCGGGCCTTCAAGGATAGGCAGGCGAAAGCTATGAGCTGATCCGCGGGCACGGCCGGTAAATACCCGCCAAGCGCGCTCACAAACGCCGTCCATGGGTTCGACCACGACGGTCGCCTCCCACCATGCGTAGCCGGTATCCAGAGCCTGACGCGCACCGGTCAGTTCCGAACGATTAGACTGCACCGCAACCATCGGTCGCAGTTGGACCTGCTCATGGAATGTCGGATTGGGATAGGGAATGATCGCCATCAGCCGGTCATCCCTCCGGGCATGGCTGGCCGCGCGGCATCGCGTCTGGCCTGCGCAGACGCCGCGCCCAACATCCCGGGGGCCGCGGCGCGGACAACTTGAACCGCTGCGCCACTT
>Ga0315334_10000551_pt1 | contig 22781 bp, 25 predicted proteins | sample M150034915metaG_FD_205555 | JGI IMG/M metagenome (GOLD analysis project Ga0315334, IMG submission 205555) | Ammonia-oxidizing marine archaeal communities from Monterey Bay, California, United States - M1 500m 34915 | ecosystem: Environmental > Aquatic > Marine > Intertidal zone | place: USA... | reverse complement strand
ATCAGGAATACTAAAATTATTGATATAATTATGGATTAACTCATCTGAAAATTTTATGTATTTATTGTGACCAGATAAAATATCAAGTATGCTTACTTGGGTTCCAACGATAGAACTATATATAACCTGCTTAGTTTCATGATTAATGGTAGTGACTAAGCTATCATTAACTATCATTTGAAACGATGTTGCGTCAAACACATAATGCTTTTTTCTAAGCAAGTAAAAAGAGCCTGAGGATTTATAAATGTTTTCGAACTGTTTTTGAAAAAACTCTATCTCCATTGTAACTATATGATCTTGATGAATTAAATTATAGAAACTTTGGACTGGATTGCCTTGGCCAAATAGCAGGAAAAAAGAATAGGTCCAAGCAAAGAAAATTTGGCGCATTATATGTCTATTCTTTTATAATTTCTAAATATGTCTCATCGACTAATACTTCACGGGCTTTACTTCCAGTAAATGGTCCAACTATGCCTGCTTGTTCCATCTCATCGATAAGCCTAGCTGCTCTTGAATAACCGACTTTTAATCGTCTTTGTAGTAGCGATATTGATCCTTGCTGATGTGTGACCACGAGCGATATTGCCTCTTCGAACAAGTCATCATTAGACCCCACACTCTGATCACCATACTCGTTGACTAACGCCTCTCTGACTGATGGAAGAATTATTTCATCGGACTTCGGCTGATCAGAAATATGCTCCATTATAGCTTTAATCTCATTCAAGGTTAAAAAAGCATTGTGCATTCTAAATACATCAGAGCCGCCAGTGCCAAGATGCAACATATCACCACGACCAATAAGTTTATCAGCTCCAGGTTGGTCAATTATGGTCCTTGAATCAATTTTACTTGCAACTTGAAAAGCAATCCTCGATGGGAAATTCGCTTTAATTACGCCTGTAATTACATCTACTGAAGGTCGTTGTGTGGCAATTACTAAATGTATTCCAACTGCTCTAGCTAATTGAGCTAATCTTGCTATAGGCGCCTCAACATCTTTTGCTGATAGCATCATAAGATCAGCTAATTCATCAACTATAAGAACTATATAAGGCATAATACCCTCACCAATTTTTTCCATTTTTTCATTATACTCTGAAATATTTCTAACAACCGCATCAGCCAGTACGTTATACCTCCTATCCATTTCTTTCTCAAGTGCTCTAAGTGCTAGAATTGCATTATCAACAGATGTAACTATTGGTTCATTAATATCTTCCATTTTTAACAAATGGTAACCCTCCAAATTTTTAAATAAAGTCATCTCTACTTTCTTAGGGTCTATCATAACAAATTTGACTTCATCAGGGGTTGCATGGTATAGGATGCTACAAATTATAGTATTAATGCATACTGATTTACCAGAACCTGTTGTTCCTGCAATTAGTAAATGCGGCATTTTTGATAGATCAAGGGTACTTATTTCTCCAGAAGTAGTTTTTCCTATGGCTAATGTCAGCATAGATTCTGATTCAGCAAATTCTGGACTATTTACTATAGATTTAAAATAGACAGTAGCAGGGTTACGATTAGGAATTTCTATACCAACAGATGATTTTCCAGGTATCGGCGCAATAACTCTTACGCTACTAGCTTCCATAACACGAGCCAAATCATCAGCCAACTGCACAAATTTATTTACTCGAACGCCTTCCGCAGGTTCAACTTCAAATAATGTAATAACAGGACCAGGATGAACATTGACAACCTTTCCTTCTACACCATATGTCGCAAGTGACTGAGTTAAATAATTCGCTCTATCAACTAGTTCATCACGGCTCAACATATCTGAAACATTGATCGGATCAGATAATAAGTCCGATGATGGCAGTCTATATTTTCTCTTTGGCTTTTGCCTGTCTTCAACCTCATCAATATCTAACTCTTCATTCTCCGCCATTTTTTCTATGTGCAAATCTTCAAAAGATTCAACAGAATGTTTTTCGGTAGATGTGCTAACATCATTAGATGACGCTATAATTTTTCTTTGATCTTCTTCAACCAGATTAGATAAATCATTTTGATTGGCACTACTGTTTGGGAATTCTATTTTATTTTTTTCTTGATCATTTTCCTCGATAAAATCATCCTTATTATCGGCAGTCTCTTCAATTGCATTTTCATTTGATGATTTGGCATCATCCTCAATTTTTATTTTTGATTTTAACTCCTGTGTATGCTTTCTTTTTTCTTCTTCTTTGCGAAATTTTTCTCGAGAATTAAAATAATTGCTTTTCCATGAAATAAACTTTTCTTTGAAAGTAACAAACGGTTTATAAAAATCAAGGTCAAAGTATGCCCTAATTAACATTAAATAGCATGCAATCAAAAATAATACACAGCCATAAATACTAAACATGTCTATGGACAGGTCAGCAACTAGGCCCCCTAACACTCCTGAATAATGAAATTGAGATGGATTAATATCATATTGAATAGATACCACGCCTATCGATATCGATAACAGCATCATGACTAAAATGCTATAAAAAGTAACTTTTATTGGGTGCTCTTTATCTTTTTTCGAGAATAGTACCCAGCCCCAGAATAACCCAAGTAAAGGCAGTATAAATGACACATATCCAAAACCGAGTTTTATAAATACGTGCGAGGCAACGACACCTAATATTCCCATTGGATTATTTATATTCACCGAAGGCATGATAGAGGGTTCTTCACTTGGATCATAGCCAAGGAGGCTAACAAAAATGAAGACCGATATAGCTAATAAAAGTATACCTAGTATTTCTAGTCGACGATCTTCTTGAATTGAAGGTTTCTTTAGCATGTGGATTTGCTATCTAAAATAAGAATAAATAACTAAAATTTATAGTAAGATCTTTAATATTTTACATCAGTTTCGTAAGCTCCCGGATTTATAAAAAGGTGGTTTAATTATTTGTGCCTCCTTTAATTTCCCCCTCAAATCAATCATAATCTTAGATCCTATTCGATAATATGATTTACCTATATATCCAATACCGATACCTTTCTTTAAGCTAGGGCTCATTGTTCCACTTGTTACCTTACCAACGGGTGTTTTATTATAAAATATCTCACAACCTGCCCTGGGAATGGCTCTATCTAACATTATAAAACTAAAAAGAACTTTATCTATTTTATTTTTTGTTGCCATAATCGCTTCTTTTCCAATAAAATTACTTTTATCTAATCTAGTGACCCAGTTTAAGCCAGCTTCTAATGGGTTGATTTTCTGGTTTATATCATTACCATATAATAGATAATTCATTTCCATTCTTAATGTATCTCTACATCCTAGACCTGCAGGAACTACCCCCTCAGGCTTACCTATTTCAATCAATTTCTTCCAAATTGCATTTATAGAATTGGGTGAACCATAAATTTCATACCCAAGTTCGCCCGTGTATCCTGTGCGCGATAACAGTACTTTATACCCTATGATTTCTATACCATCTATAAAATGATAGAATGGTAAGCTAGAGATATCATCTTGAATTAATAATTGCAAAACTTTACGCGATAGTGGTCCTTGAATTGCTATTAAAGCAATATCCTTACTTAAATTTTTTATTTTTACATTTTTTATTAAAACAGATTCTAGCCATTTATAATTCTTATCAATATTGGAAGCATTTACTACCATCATAAACTCATTTTTCTTTTTATAAACAATTATATCATCTATAATACCACCATGTTGATCACACATGGCAGTATATTGAGCCTGGCCAATTTTTATTTTTGATATATCATTAGTTGTTACCAATTGGATGAACTTTTCCGCCTCTTTCCCCAAGATAATAAACTCTCCCATATGACTAACATCAAATAATCCAGCACTATTACGAACACTTAAGTGCTCATCTAATATACTGCTATAATAAACTGGCAGCAAAAAACCTGAAAAAGGAATGATATTATCGCTATTTAATTGATGCCACTCATAAAGCGATGTTTTAATCATATTATTATGAATTAAGCTGTCTAAGTGCAGTTTTGATTATCACTTCAAGATTATTCTTTAATTCATCTTTACCATTAGCAACATAGTCTAAAGCTTTTTTAGATTGTTGCGGATTATAACCAAGAGATGAAAGAGCATTCAATGCATCTTCATATAACTTGGAATTAAGTATGTCACTAAATCCCAGAGACCCTTCTTCAATCTTAGTAAACTTATCCTTCAGCTCAATAATGATTCGTTTCGCTGTCTTTGCTCCCACTCCAGGAATAGAAGTTAGAGCGCTTATATCACCAGAAATTATTTTATCTTTAAGATGGTCAGGTAACATCCCACTTAGAATTGTAATCGCAAGTTTTGGACCAATACCACTAATTCCAATAAGTAATAAAAAAACTTCTCTTTCAAGCATAGAATGAAAACCATATAAATCAAGTGCATCTTCTCGGACATTCAAATAAGTATATAATAGTATTTTTTCTTTAAGCTTGAATGCATCAATGGTATTATTAGTAGCAGTAATTTTGAGGCCGATCCCACTGACCTCCAAAACAACAAAATCTTTATACTTTGTAATTAAATTTCCACTAATTTGATAAATCATAAAATTTGATAATTATTAACAAAACACAAACCCACTGCCATTGCATCTGTTATATCAATAGGCTTTGGAGGCTTCTCCAGATTTAAAATTTGTGTAACCATAAATTGAACCTGCTCTTTTGTTGCAGAACCATTTCCACATACAGATTGTTTTATTTTCCTTGGTGCAAATTCGTAAATATCGATATCAGACTTTGCTCCTGATAACATTATTACAGATCTTGCTTGGCCTAGAGTCACAGCAGATTTTACATTCTTACCATAAAATGAATCTTCCATTACCATAATAGTCGGATGAAACTTACTAATTATAGATGATACTTCATCGTGGAGATGCATTAAACGCTTCTCTAGGCGATTTTTTTTTGGTGGTCTAATTGCTCCATATGCAACTAGTTTTGTTTTAGATTTATAAAAATCTAGTATACAAAATCCTGATATTACAATCCCTGGGTCTATACCAATTATTCTTATTGTGCTCAACTTGAAATATTTTCACTCTAGTTAATTAAAAAATTTGAGTATACCTGGTTTACATCATCATGGTTATCAATTGTTTCCATGAGGTCAATAATTTTTTCTTGATCTTCTTCATTTACTTCTTGAGTGGATTTAGGAACCATTATTACATCTGCAGATTTTATATTGTGCCCTTTTTTTTCCAATGCATCCTTTGCGTTTAAAAGTTCACTTTGATCGGTAGTGACTAGGTAACCATTTTCAATCTTTTCAATATCATCTGCACCGCTATTAATTATATCATCAAATAGTTTTTCTTCATCACCGCTAAAATCAGATATTAAAATTTCCCCTTTTCTATCAAACATCCAGGCGACACTTCCTGGTTCAGCCAAATTACCATTATTTTTATTTAAAATATGTCTGAGCTCTGAAACTGTCCTGTTTTTATTATCTGTTATTACTTCAATAAGAATAGCTATCCCACTAGGTCCATAACCTTCATACAACATTTCTTCATAGCTTACTCCTTCTAGCTCCCCAGTACCCTTCTTAATTGCGCGAGCTATATTATCCTGAGGAATATTATTTGAGCGAGCATTTGTAACTGCTTTCCTTAACCGTGGGTTTGACTCTTGGTCTCCCCCATGTAGCCTAGCAGCTACGGTTATTTCTTTAATAATTTTTGTAAATATCTTTCCTCTTTTAGAGTCCTGCGCACCCTTTCTATGGCGTATGTTTGACCATTTGCTATGTCCAGCCATCTTATTATTTTTTGATTTCGATTTTGGTACGTACAATCCAAGAATCTTTAGCGCCTAAACGTTTTATTGAGGTTATCGCTTTCTCTGCTTTTTTTCTATCAACGTAATTACCAATTCTAAGTTTATATAGAGGAGTTTCAAAATCAATATAGACGGTATCACCTAGTATATTTTGAAACCGCTTAGCTTCTGCACGAGCAATTGACGCTACCATTGATTCAAAAATCTGTATCCGAAAACCCTCATTAATTTTTGATTTCAATTGTTTTATTGAGTCTAAAATAAATATGTGTTCCCCAGTTAATACTTTATTGATAACTAATGGAAATTTAGGAGGCCCTTGCTGTGTACTATTCATATTAAACCAATACAAAGAGTCAGAATCCTGAGCATATACCCTAATTAAAAGTATACTAATAAATAATATTTTTTTACTCATAAGGAACGCACTTTTTCTAAAGGTATCCACCCTCTATTTCCATCTAATAAAATTATTTCTAGCCAATTTTTTTGATCTTGACCAATTTTAACCATTGTTCCCTCATTAATCTTAAATAAAATTGAATTGTCTCCATAAAAAGGCCCAGAATAAGCATCCACCTCATTGTCAATAATTACTCCAAGCTTATTATCATTTTCTTCAAAGAACCTATCTAAAATGATGCCGTGTTCAATTAGGACAAAAATAAGAAAAAAAACTATAACCCTTTCTAAAACAATATTATTAAATAAATAAGTTTTAGATACTATAAATATTAAAACTGTAAAAAGGATCGTAATGCTGCCTATTATAAGCCATTCATTGAAAGTATATCTTGATTTTATATGCCTATAAAGGTCTAATAGAAAAAACTCGTCAGGTAGGATGATTCTATCTTTAATTCTAGCATTTGCAATTTCTAGATTATATGATAAATCTGAATTTCGAGGATTCATCTTCAGCGCTTTATGATATGCCCATATAGATTGACCAATTTGATTTTGTCTAAAATAGGCATTGCCGAGGTTATAGTATAGGTTACTACTTCCCCAGCCTTTTAATAAAATTTGTTCGTATATTTCTATGGCTTCTAAATATTTTGAGTTGTTGTAAAAATTATTACCAGCATAAAATTTTTCATCTATACTTTGTGACAGTATTTTTGAAAAAAGAAAAATTATTGTTAATAAAATTCTCACTTGATCTGTCTTTCAATTTTTTCTAAAAGCTCTATTGTTTTCCCCACAATATCAGCTTCATTATTATCGTTTATCTGTCCATAATAAGAACCATCAAATACTTTAAGATGATTAATTAAATCATTTAATAGTGTCTCATCAATAACCCCGGTTAACAAACCTTCGACAACAATTGGATCAAGGTTATCGGAAGTCAATTGAAGTTTATCTTTTAAGTATGAAAAAATTATCTTTGAAGCAGGTATTGGAGAATCTACTTCTGTATTCTTTATTTTTTTTCGTGCATTTGACAGTGCATTTCTAGATGCCCTAGCTGTTTCACTATTTAATCTATAACCAAGAATAGAGTTAAAGACTAATGGTACAGGAACCAATAAAAATGAAACCAGATATAATAAAATAATTTTACTAAGAGAATTTTCTCCAATTTTTGTCCAAACTGGTTTACTAGTACTAATATAATTTATATCTCTTTCCAAGAGCTCAACTTCCTTTTTTGATAACCCACTATTATCAAAAATACGACCCTTGATTTTTATTACCGGTATAATTGTAGATCCTGAACTTATTTTTTTCCATTTTTCAATATTCGGATCAAAATAGGTCATCGCAACTGGTGGAATAGAAATCTTCCCAGATATACGTGGTACCAAAATATATTCCCAGCTCATGGTACCAGAAAGGGCATCTCGAAAAACATTCTTTTCAAAGTCTTCTTTGGGAGGGAACTGGTCTATTTGATCAGAAAAATTGAACTTAGGAAGTGTGAATAGTCCCAGATTTCCAGTACCGACGACACTAACTCTAAAAGTAATTGCCTCATTTACATAGGTCGAGTCTCTATCAATTGAAGTAGTAATCTTAAAACTCCCTACTGCTCCAGTAAAGCTACCTGGCCTTGGTTCAGGAAAATTTTTGACATCTATCTTCCTCTCTGGAGAACGTAAAACCTTTGTCTCTGTTTCAGTAAAAAAGGAATCAAAAAATGGGTTAAAAAATGGATCTTTATTTCTTCTGGACCTTTTTTTCTGTGTCTGTACTTTTATAGCTAATGGATTTATAACATATTCACTCCCAGAGATTGGAAAAAGAGCCACTTTGTATAAAGTTCCGACTTGGTATCTAACACCATTTAGATCAACCTTCTTAAATTTTATTTGGTTTGGCCTATATAATTCTTCAGTCCAAAACCCGGAAAACTCTGGGACCTCAAATGGCTCAATAGATATATCTATTTTTTTATAGATCTTATATGTAAGAGTAATCTGCTCTCCTAAATATGCTTTCTCTTTATCTAATTCAGCAGTAATAAATACATTGATATCTGTTGGTTTATTATTTGATCCAATTACTTGGATAATTATTTGATTTGTTTTAAACCTTTTTTTGCCTACATAAACTGTTAAAGCGGGGATGGTTAATCTACCTGCTTTTTTTGGAGCTATGGACCAAGACATTATTCGAGAATTTGTGACACTACCATTTATCCATTGCATACTAGTTTGCTGACTAGGACCGCTAATAATTGAAAATTCCTTCGATAGTTGTTCTATATTTACATCACCAAAAGAATTAGCATCTTGTAATTCTATTTTATAATTAATTAAATCGTTAATAGAACATTTATTCTTGTCAACATATGCTTTTACTTGCATACAGTACATTGTTGACAAGTTGAGAAAAATATATAGTATTATTCTGAACACTATTCTTACCAGTCTTTATCAAATTTAAACGACTTTGTTTTTGATATTTTTTGCTTCTGGTTAATCTTTTCTTGATCCTTAAGCGCATTTAAAATTGCCTCAGCCTGCATCAATTGGTCTGACTTATATCCATTAGGATCAGATGATTGTTCTGTTTTATTATTTTCCTTATTCTTTTCTGATAATTCATCTTGATTTTTCGAATTGTTTTCTACCATATCATTTTTGTCGCCTTGCTCTTTTTGGCTTTTTTCTTCTTCGGGTTTGGATTGATCTTTTTGATTATTCTCACCATCCTTTTTATTTGATTGATCCTGATTTTTTTGATTTTCTTCGCTCTGTTTATCATCATTTTTTTGATTCTGATTATTTTCTTGCTTTTGGCTTTGATCCATCTTGTTTTTTAATAGTTCATAATTTATTTTTGTATCAATATCGTCAGGATTCAGTTCTAATGATTTTCTATAAAATGCTAAACTCTGTTCTAGCTCATTTTTATCTTGTAAGATTCGAGCAATATTATAGTAAGAATTTGACCTTAATTCTTTGTCCTCACTATCCAACGTATTGCCAAAGCTATTTAATGCTGCTTCAATATCATTCTGGTAATAAGCGCTAGATCCTAAACCAAATAGAGCTGCTTTATCATCATTTCTCTGTCCGAGCACAGTTTCATAATATTTTCTTGCCTCAGCATATTTCTTTTCTTGAAACAATTTCTGTCCCTTGTCCTGACTATTTAAACCTGCAAAAAGAAACAATAAAAAAATATATTTATTATTAATCATTTATTATATCTCGGATTCTAGTTGGTAAAACAAAAGAAATTGAAAATAATAGGAATGAAACAAATGCTAATGGCTGATAACGATCTTCATATTCTGAGTATTCATGAGAATTTATTGCTCTTTTCTCCATTGAGTCTATTGCCTTATTAACATCATTATATGTCTGACCATCATTCGAAAAATGAAAAAATTTACCATTCCCTGCGCTAGCAATTTCTCTTAAAATGTTCTGGTTTAGGACAGATGTAATTAGCTTACCACTATTATCTCTTTTATATTCAATTTGGTTCCCATTTTGTGAAATAATTGGAATTAAGCTTCCAGTGTTTGAACCAATACCTATAGTATAAATCGCTATACTCATTGATGATGCTTTTTTTGCCAAAGTAATGGCATCCCCTTCGTGATCCTCGCCATCTGTAACTAAAAGAACTACTTTATACTTATCTTCATCTTTTGATACCAGGTCAATTGCCTGTTTCATTGCAGAACTGATTGATGTGCCTTGATTTGGAATCATTTTTGTATCAATCGCATGTAAAAATAGTAAGGCCGCCTCATAGTCAGTAGTCAGTGGCAAATATAAATGACTTGTTCCAGCAAAGACTATCATTGAAACACGATCACCTCTTAGGCTTTGTATTAATTTACTAATCTCAAATTTTGCTTTTTCGATCCTAGATGGTTTGATGTCCTGTGCATCCATGCTTATAGAGGTATCAAAAGCGATAACAAGGTCGACTCCTTGCCTTTCTACTTTTCTAACTTTGGTGCCAAACTGTGGACCTGCTGCTGATAAGATTAAACAAAATAATCCAGAGATGAATAAAAATAGTTTCCATCTATGGTTATTATAATTAATCCGGTTATAATTATGATCTTTTATTCTAGCTTCGGTACTAGGAAAAATGTCATCTTTCGCAGAACCATATATTTCTGCCATTGCCAACAGGACTAATGGTATAAGAAAAGAAAGAAGCCATATATTATTAAAGGTCATTACGTTTTTACCCTAAATAAATACTTTTTTATTATCATATAAAAAAACCCAATAAAAATTGCTGGTATTAAAAACCAAGCATACAGTTCTTGATATTTCGTATAATCCTTTACTTTAATTTCTGAACGTTCCAATTTATCAATCTCTTTATATATTTCAATGAGTGCATCTTTATCAGTGGCCCTAAAGAATTTACCGCCGGTCTCAGAAGCTATTTCTTTTAATGTTTTTGTATCAATTTCATTTCTAATAAGACCCCTTCCAGGTATTCTAGAAAAAGACTGATCCGTACCCGCGGCTATCGTATATATTTTGATATCAAACTTTTTTGCAATTGTAGCAGCTGTAGATGGATCAATCTCACCGGCATTATTGCTTCCATCTGATAAGAGAATCATTATTCTACTTTTTGAATCACTGTCTCTTAATCTGTTTGTAGCGTTTGCTATTGCCATCCCAATTGCAGTACCATCATACTCACGATCGGCAACAGCTATTTCATCAACTAGATTATTTAGAACATCTACATCGATTGTGAGTGGGCATTGAATAAAAGACTGTCCTGCAAACACCACTAAACCCATCCTGTCACCATTTCTTGATGAAATGAATTGTTTAGCCGTAGTCTTTACTACCTCTAAACGATTTGGCTGAAAATCATCTGCCAACATACTGCTTGATATATCTAATACTAACAATATGTCTATTACATTAATTTTTGTTTCTCTAAGCTTATCTACTTTTCTTGGCCTCGCTAATGCAAGAATTAGTAGCAATAAAATTAATAATTGCAATAATCTTAATGATCTATACCTTAATTTGCCTCGATATTTAATATTGTCAGAAAAAAATATTTCTGACGAGAATATTATTGTTGCTTCTTGTTTCTGCCCATATCGTCTATAATATATCAGCAATAAAGGGAAGATTGCTAAAAGTAACAAAAACCAAGGGTGCTGAAAATCCAATTTATTTGATTAAGTTTGATTTAGAATATTATATTAACAATAAAAAATTTAATTTTGTTCAAATATATTCTACAATAAGATAAGTGTGCGGATCCTGATAATCGAACTATTCCTCAGAATCCTTATCTATATTATCCTTAGGATCAGTATCTAAACTATTAACAATCTCTTTCTTACTAGAGTCTACAGCATCTCTGAATTCATTGATGCCTTTTCCCAACCCTCTAGCTAACTCAGGCAAGCGCCTAGCTCCAAATAGAATTAATATAACTATCAGGATTAATAAGATTTCCCATGGACCCAGATTAAAAAATGCTAAATTAAAATTTTCAATTTCCATTATCTCTCCAAATTATTTTAGCGTAAATATCTTAATATGTAGTATGCAACTGCAATCCCAATAACACTAGTAAAATTAAAACTCACTGATAAACCTAATTTTAATACTATTATTTTTAAATCTATTATAAATACACCTAGTTCATTATTTGCAAAACCACCTATATCAAATGTTACTGAAGTTAAAAAGAAATCTTTAACAACACTTTCCGGCAGAATTAATGAGAAAACATTCCCAATAACACCACCAAAGACTGAACCTATAAATAATGCTAAAATAATAATATATATATTACGTTTTCTCATTGTAGCATTTTTTAAATATTCATATAATAAATTAGATTATAGCTTTAGACTACCTGGCCTTATTTTTACTACCCATAAAAAAGTATTAAATATAATATATCCCAGGCAAATTGGAAGCAGTGCAAAACCTTTCCAAACTATCAGAGATAAAGAGCATGCCATGAGTATTAATAATAATACGGAATTTGCTGATGTGGATTTAAAAGTAATTAATGGCACTTTTGGAAAGTGTATAGGACTCAACATTAGTATACCAAGGATAACGACTAAACCTAATGCGATAGTTGGATTACCATAAAATCCTTCTCCACCAATCTGATTGTTAAAATACATAAAGGCTAATATTGTAACAGTCGAAATAGGAGTAGACAAACCAATAAAATAACTTTTGTGGCTATCTCCATTGTTCTCAAGATTATATTTAGCTAACCTAACAGATCCACAGATTAAAGGAATAAAACTTAATATTAATCCTAAAAGAAACGGTAAATCCTTAGTATATAGACTATATACTAGTACTGATGGGGCAATGCAAAATGAGACTGTATCAGCTAAAGAATCAAACTCTACTCCAAACTTTGATGAAATCCCGAGTAATCGGGCGATCTTTCCGTCAAAAATATCCATTAAGCCCGCAAGTAATATTAATAATCCTGCATTAAAATATTCGTTTTTCATAATCAAAATAATCGCGATAAACCCAAGAAACATATTAAGTATAGTAAGAGAATTTGGGAAAAAACGCTTTTTTGATTTATGGATTTTATTATTACTCATATACGCCAATGATAGTTTCACCACCAATTACTTTTTGGTTAAGCTTTATATCTAGATTAATACTAGCCGGTAGTATAATATCTGTTCTAGATCCAAACCTAATAAAACCTAGCCTCCCACCTACATGCATTTTATCGCCCTCTTTGGCATAACACAGTATTCTCCTAGCAATCAGCCCTGCTATTTGTTTTACTTTAATAATTCCAAATTTAGACTCAATATCTATCTCCATCCTTTCATTCTTGTCTGACGCTTTATGATCGAAAGCAGCAAGAAATTCCCCCTTAACATATTTAACATTAATGAATTTACCCTTAATAGGCATTCTATTGATGTGAACATTGAAAACACTAAGAAAAATAGAGACCATTTTAAATGTTTTTCCAGTCTCCGGATCATCAAAGTCAATTATCTTAATTATTTTCCCATCCGCAGGAGATAAAACATAATTTTCTTGTTTGGGTATTATACGATTAGGATCACGAAAAAAATTAATACAAAAAATTAGCAAAATTGATAAAACAGTTAGAAAAATATATAATCCATCCGAGTTATATACAGAACTGGAAATAATACAAACTATCCAACAAAAAGAAAGTGGATAAATAATAATGTTTCCCTCAGGAGCTAATTTCAATTATAACTTCCAAGCTTAAGTCTAATATTAGAATATGCATTGTCTCTAAAAACTTTAAATTTAATTATGTCACCCGAACGTAAATCTTTCTCGGTAATTATATCTCTGATATCAGAAGGTGAATTTACTTTTTTACCAGCAGCTGTAACAATTATATCACCAATCACCATTCCTGCTTTTTGTGCAGGACTATTTTTATCAATATGAACGGCTATTACACCATCTCTAAAAGGAATATTTAAATGTCTAATCATGCCTCTAGTTAAAGGTTGAACGACTAAGCCGGTTGTAAAACTTCTGTCTACGCTTCCAGAAGTTTTTAGTTCTTTAGCTATACGTTTTGCAGTATTTATAGGAATAGCAAATCCTATACCGATAGAGCCTCTACTGTGATTCGAGCCAGTAAATATGAAAGTATTTATGCCAATTACCTCACCTTGAGAGTTAACTAATGGACCACCTGAATTGCCAGGATTGATTGCAGCATCAGTTTGTATCATATTCTGCAATACTCTTCCTGATTCTTTTTGCATACCAAAATCCATGTGATCGGCACTTATAATTCCAACACTAGCTGTAGGCTGGTTACTGATACTAAATAATTCAAAAGGATTTCCTAATGCTATGACCCACTCACCAATAATCAAATCATCAGAATCACCCATTTTAGCAAATGGAAACCTATTTCCATCCAGTAATAATAATGCTAGATCTGAAGTTTTATCAATACCGATAACTTCAGCATCATATTCTTCTCCTCCAGATAATGTTACTGTTATTTTCGAAGCATTTTCAACTACATGAGTATTCGTCAACACATAACCATCGGGACTAATAACAACACCACTGCCTGAACTCTTCATAGGATAAATTTCAAGAGGAAAAAAGTAACGAAAAAATGGATCAGAGGTTGAATAAGCACTCACATCCTGTTGTACATTAATACAAGCTACTGATGGCCCTACTTTTTCAATTGCTCTGGTAATTGCAGTCTCTCTAGAGCTATCTAAAGTCGGTTGTCCAAAAAGAATAGTAGCTATAAAAAGTATAGATAAACTTATTCTAGTGTAATTATTCCCCATATTCTACCCTTAATAGTATAAGCCCACAAGCTGGAGCACGATGAATTTGTACATTTTTTCGTGGTTCTTGCAATAATGATCTAAATTGATCATTTGTGAATTGACCTCGCGATGCTTGTACCATTGTCCCGACCAAATAACGAACCATATGATGAAGAAACCTGTTACCTGATATTTCATATGTAAGCATGTTATCTTTCTCTTTCCACTTGGAATCATAAATAACAGATTTTGTATTTTTTTTATCAGCTCTATATTTAGAGAATGATAAAAAGTCATGTTCTCCTAAGATAGTTTCTGCTAATGATTTAAGAACCTTGACATCCATATTATTTATTAGCCAAGCTTGATTTCTAAATAATATTGAACTGCCTCTATAGACTTGATAGCGATACCATCTTTTTTTTGCATTGAAGCGTGATTCGAATTTACTATCTACTTTTACAACTGACATTATTTTACAATCTTTAGTGGTGTTAGCGTTAATTGCATCACTTAGTTTATTAGGCTCAAGTCTTGTATTTAAATCAAAATGCGCGACCTGGCCATACGCATGAACACCTGAATCAGTACGTCCTGCACCATTAACTGGAATTCTAAGTTTTGACCCTGAGATTACTTTTAATGCATTCTCAAGCTCACCCTGAACTGTTTTACGATTTTTCTGAATCTGCCACCCATTAAAAGAAGAGCCATCATACTGAATAGTTATCTTATATCTGCGCAAAGCCTATAGACTATTTTTATTTTTTATAACTAGAAACTTTAAATATCAATCTTTAGTGATAATAAATATCTAATATTATTGTTAATGTATTCTACTTTTGGTGATATTGAATAACTTTTTTCATCAATAATTCTACTTAAATAGAGTGCATCGATTCCAGAAATAATATGATTTAAGATTATTCCACCAATTAAAAATCTACCTGTGAAAAACAGCTTGTCGCTATTAATCCTCATCTTTTCAAATCTTTTTCGACGCGTATCACTACCCTCCCAATACCATGGATATGATGACCACTGTCCTTCTTTGCCATCTCTCATTCTAAGATGTTCTTCATCAAAAGCATAATTAGAGTCATAGTTCCCTATATCAACCCAGTATCTATGGTCATTAATGTTTTCTGCACCCGCATGTTCATTCGCATATGCTATATATTCATTTTCTTTGACCTGGGCCATTTTGTAAGCTGACAAACAACTAACAACCAATATCGTTTCACTATGTAAGAAAAATCTTGAATTTTTTTCATAACCAAGGTTAGCCTCTCCCCATCCAGGTATTAACACTGATTTAACCATTGGGTGGATAGCCGGCGCACTTAATAAAAAACTAAATTGAAGAATAATTATGTAAATCGCTTTTTGCATGAGAATGCTGATATTAATAACGTGACCAAAAAACAAACAACAGCAAATATATCCCCATGAAGGGTGTAAATGCTCCCACTCTTTCTAATTATTATATTTTCTTTAAAAATTAATTGTTTATCTAATCCTATTTTTCTTTGAATTGTCCCATCTGGCCTAATGACCCCAGATATACCAGTATTCGCAGACCTTAATACTGGTATACGGTTTTCTATTGCTCTTAATCTAGCTAATTCAAAATGTTGGTGTGGACCATATGAATTACCAAGATACGCATCATTTGCCTGTATGATTAGTAATTCAGATCCTTTAGAAACAAACTCGCGTACAATATCTGGCATACTTGACTCATAACAAATAATATCAGAAAAAGAAATATTTTTCCAGTGAAATATCTTATGCTCTTTACCAGATTTAAAACTGCCGCGATCTATATTAATATTTAGCCATGTTAATGGATGGAAAATACTCGGAAATAAATCATATTCTGCAAATGGCACCAAATGGATCTTTGAATAAATCTGAAAATCACTATTAGGTGTAAGCCACATTGCACTGTTATAATAATTCTTATTTTTCTTCTCTATCTTCACATCAATAGTTCCCGTTAATAAAGGTATATCATATAAATTTACAGTTTCCTGTAGCATTTTTCTTGTTTTAGTGTCTTTAGTTAAATAGGCTGGTAGCGCTGTCTCTGGGAAAACAATTATGTCAGGTTTCAATTTTGCTGCTTCATGATGTAAAGAGTCCATAAATGATATTATTTTCCTCTTTTCATGCCATTTTATATTTGGATCTATATTTGGCTGTACTATTACTGCACTTATTTCTTTTTCTACTTCAGTTAAAGATTTTATCCTTGACCACCCTACTATTGAGATTCCAATTAACAATATAATCACTGGAATAAAACCATCCTTAAAAATTCTCTTTTTATCTATAGCATTATAGATGATTACATTGATACTTATTACGATAAAAGATATACCATAAGTTCCTGTTATTTCTAAAATCTGTAAAAGATATATATATTTTGATTGAGATAACGCAAGATTAGCCCAAGGAAAGCCCAATGCTCCAAAACTCCGTAACCATTCTATCGTAACAATTAAAAATGGGAACAGAAATGTACCAATGGATTTTCTTAGATAGATTGGTATAATAGATATTACTAGTCCTGCAATAGCCCAGTATATAGATAAATAAAGAACTGCAGCAATAAGGCTTGATACCACAATGATAAGACTTGCACCTGAGTTAAGCCCGATCCAGTAAAAAGCTATAAAATTATAAGTTAAACCAAAAATATATCCATTTTTTATATTGCTCTTAAAGTCACCATTAATAAAAATTCTTAATAATGGAATAAAACCTACCCAAGCAAGAAAACCAATATTAAATGGATGATATGTAATACCAACAGCAAATCCAGATATTATTACTTGGATCCATGGTGGCAGTTTATAAATACTTTTCAATTAGAGCTTTTGTCCAGATACTGTTGAAGTATTATAGCCGCAGCAGTTCTATCTATTGCCCCTTTATTATGCCCTGTTTTTATATTTTGGAGTACTAGAGAATTTTTTGCACTTATAGAACTGAGCCTTTCGTCTTCATAAATAACTGGTAATCCTAGCCCAGACAATAACTTCTTAAAATTACGAACCTTTTTCGTCTGAATTGTATCTTCACCTTTCATATTTATTGGAAGTCCGAGAACAAAAATTTCTATATTATTTTCATAAACTATTGACTTTAATTGAGCAATCAATTCCTTTTCGGAAATATAATTTAGAGTTTTATATGGCGAAGCAATCAGATTTAATCTATCAGAGAGAGCTAACCCGACTCTTTTTGAGCCAAAATCAATTCCAAGAGTTCTACCCACAGTTCTAGATAGGCTTTCTTAAATATTCTTTTAATATTTTCCCTGGTTTAAATCGAGTCTTTTTATGCGCTGGAACAAAAATTTCTTCATTAGTTTTAGGGTTTCTAGCTTTCGGTTTTGCCTTTGTTGGTTTTGACTCTAAAACACCAAAATTTCTTACCTCAATCCTGATATATGGTTTTTCTTGACATAATATATCCCTTAACACATTAAAAACCTCATCCGTATATACTAATGATTTTCTGGTACTTATTCCTAATTTATTCCCCAATCTAGCAGCAATATCTCTCTTGGTATATGTTATAATACGCATTTTATCTACCTACCCTTTCTACATTATCTACATTTTTCACATATGATATTTTTTTTATTAATCTATTTAATTGACGCTTATTTTTTATTTGGACAATAAAGTAAGCTGTTGCTATAGCCCCGTTAACTTTAATATCTACGCTGCTAATATTTATATTCTGACCACCAATACATTCAGACAAGTTTTTTAATAATCCTTTATAATCCATTCCTACAATTTTTAATCTTGAATTAAAAGTAGTATCACGGGGAATATTCCAATCTACAGGGACTAAGCGATCAGTCTCTTGAGTTACTAAAGGTAAACTATGGCATGTAGATCTATGAACAGTCATCCCTCTTCCCCGAGTTACAAAACCAGTGACATCATCACCTGGTATTGGACTACAACATTTACCATATTTGATCATGAGATTATTTATCCCATCTAGCAAAATACCATCTTTTGGGCGAAGGACATTGTCAATAGCATCACCTATTTTTTTATAGGTAGAGTTACTTGACTCAGTTTGATCTGGACTAATTTTATTGTGAATCTCACGAAAAGTTATCTTTCCATGGCCAATAGCTGATAAATAAGAATCTTCATTATTAAATCCAAAACTTGAATATGCATCTAAATATTCTTGTTTTTGCCTATAAATTTTCAACCTTCGAAGGGTCTTAAATAAAATTTCTCTACCTAATTTAATGCTCTCATTTATACCCGTAATTTTTAAATGCTTATTAACAGAATTTCTAGCTTTACTTGTTACAACAAATTTTTGCCAGTTAATACTAGGGGTTTGATTTTTTCCTGTAATAATCTCAACAACGTCTCCACTTTTTAGTTCTTCATTTAATGATACTAACTGGTGATTAACTTTTGCTCCTAAACAATGCATACCAACCTGGGTGTGCACTTGAAAAGCAAAATCTACCGGGGTTGATCTAATAGGCAATTGAATTAAATCACCTGCTGGAGTAAAAACATAAATTTCACCATCAAATAAATCAATTTTCAGTAAATCCATAAACTCTTTTGGATCGCTAGATTCATTTTTTAGTATCTCAATTAATTCTCTGAGCCATTTAATATCAGTACCAATATCATTCGTTCTTTTTTTCCCCTCCTTATAAAGCCAATGTGAGGCTATACCAATCTCTGCAGTTTTATCCATTTCTTTAGTTCTGATTTGAATCTCTATCATCTTACCATCAGTACCAATTATAGTCGTGTGGATGGATTGGTAGCCATTTGATTTTGGTGTTGCAATAAAATCTTTAAATCTCTCTTGAACTGGAGTATATATGCTATGAACAACTCCTAGAGCCGAATAACATTCTTCTATTTTATCTACAATGATTCTTATCGCATAAATATCGTAGATATCCTCAAAATTTTTATTCCTATTTATCATTTTCCCATAAATCGAATAATATGATTTTGATCTACCATATATTTCGGATTTAATATTATAGTTATTTAAACCTGATTCAATTGGAACGATATAACTATTTATTAATTTTTTTCTCTGCCGGTTAGTTGTTTTCAATTTAGATTTAATAGAGTCATAATCTTCTCTATTCAATGTTCTAAACGCGAGATCATCTAACTTAGATTTTACTGATGACATTCCAAGTCTATGTGCTAATGGTGAATAAACATCTCTTGTTTCTATGGCAATACGACGTTGTTTAATCCTTGGCAAAAATTCTATTGTTTTCATATTATGCATTCTATCTGCAAACTTAATGATTATAACTCTAATGTCTTTTGCCACTGAAAGCAGCATTTTCATAAAATTTCCTGCCTGCTTTTCTTTACGTGTAGAAAATTCAATACCACTAATCTTTGTTAGGCCATCTACTAAATTAGCCAAATCCTTATCGAATTCATTTTCAAGGTCTTTGACGGTTATGTCAGTGTCCTCAACAATATCATGCAGTAATCCAGCCATAATGGTCGTATGATCCATATTCCACGATGCCAATGTTTTCGCTACTTCAACGCAGTGGTAAAAATATGGTTCTCCAGATAACCTTTTTTGTCCTTCATGACACCTGTTGCCAAACTCATAAGCCTTCCAAAGATTCTCTTTTAAAGTATCTTTATCCATACCAGGTGCTACAAATATCTGGTCGTATAAATTCAAAAAAGACTTGGGATAATCACCAAATAATTGTGGAACAAGTTTACTAAGTGGATTATCCATTAAAACGGATCAGGATTAGGAGCGAGATTTTCAAATCGAGTATAACGATTAATGTACGTTGCATCTATAGTTCCTGTTGGACCATTTCGCTGCTTAGCGACAATAATTTCTGCTTTCCCTTCATCATCATCATCTCTAGTATATAACCAAGGTCTATAGAGAAAAATTACCACATCTGCGTCTTGTTCAATGGCTCCACTCTCCCTTAAATCTGAAAGTTGCGGCCTCTTATGCTTCCCGGTACGTTGCTCAACCGCCCTAGATAATTGTGAGAGAGCTACTATAGGAATATTTAATTCTTTGGCTAATGCCTTCATAGATCTTGATATTGTTGCAATCTCTTGCTGACGACTTTCTACACCCCTTGGACCCTGCATAAGCTGAAGATAATCAACAATGATCATATCCATATCTACCTTATTTTTCAATCTCCTAGCTTTTGCTCGGAGTTCTAGGATGCTGAGTGCAGGGGTATCGTCAAGATAGATATCTGCATTAGACAAAGGACCTACAGCTAAGCTTAAATTTTTGTATTGTGATTTTGGAAGATTACCTCGTCTGACTAAGTTACTGTCTACGCGTGCTTCAGCACAGAGTAAGCGCATTGCAAGTTGATTATTTGCCATTTCAAGACTGAAAAACCCAATCTTTTTTGAATAATCAATCGCTGCATTTCTCATCATATTTAGAGCAAGTGATGTTTTACCCATTCCAGGTCTACCAGCAATAATTACCAGGTCACCATCTTGAAACCCAGTTGTTAGATGATCAAGTTCATGAATACCAGAAGCTACACCTATTACAGCTCCTTTGTGTGAGGCTATCGTATCGATATCTTCAAAAGTCTTCATAAGAACAGGATCTATTTTTTCAAAATCTTTTTGAATTCTATCCTGTGTAATATCAAAAATAGATTTTTGAACAGATTCTAATATATCACCAACCTCTTTACTATCATCGTATGCTTCCTTTGATATGTCATTTGCCAGATAGATTAAATTTCGTAACACGTATTTTTCAAGTACGATTTTTATATAACGATCAACATGTGCTGTAGTAGGAACAACTTCAATTAGACCACTGATATAGTATGCACCTCCGACCTTATCTAAGTCTTTGCTTTTAGTCAGTAAATCAACAACTGAAACTGTATCGACAGGTTCATTATCGTTATTTAGCTTGGCCATTGCAGAAAAAATTAAAGAGTGAGCACTCTTATAAAAATGGTCTGATGTTAGTCTTTTTTCAAATGCTTTGTTTACTGCTTCTTTACTAGACAACATAGAACCAAGAACAGCCTGTTCCGCTTCATCTGAGTGCGGTTGTACATTTAATATTTTATTTTTTTCTTGTGCCATAAATCTTAAGGTTCTAGAAAATCACGTATGTATTGAAAATCTTTCCAAGTCTCAATCTTTAGAGATGAGTTTCTTAATAAGGCTGCAGGATGATATGTTACTCTTAAAGGTATAGAATTAAAATAGTGAGTTTCATTCCTCATTTCTTTAAGTAAAATATCTTTTTGTAATAAGGTTTTTCCAGCGACCCTACCAAGAGCAACGATAAGTTTAGGTTTAATTAAATCAATCTGTTTATCCAAATATGGCGAACATTCTTTGACCTCAGATGGCAAAGGGTCTCTATTATCAGGAGGTCTACACTTTACAATATTTGTAATAAAAACTTTTTTTTCCCTAGTGTATCCGATCGCCTTTAATACTCTATCAAGAAGTTTTCCCGCTCTTCCCACAAATGGTTCTCCTTGAAGATCTTCTTTTTCTCCAGGTCCTTCGCCTACTAAAAGTAAATCGGCCTTGGGATCTCCAGATCCAAAAACAAATTTGTTTCTTGTCATCCCAAGATTACATCTCTTGCAATTTTCTATAGATGATTTAAAACTAAAAATTGATTCATTAGTTGGCTTTGGGTTAGTTAACCTTATGTCAGGTTTTTTGTTGATATCAGAATAAAATTCTTTGCCAAATAAGTCTATATGCTGGTCAATAAACGCTTTAGTGTCATTAATATCCATATCATTATGATATTTGTTCTTTTTTCCTCCACTTAACACTACCTTCAATAAATTGCTCAATAGCAACACTCGTGGTCTTTTCTAATTCCACATAATCTTCCGGCGATTTTTCTTGGATCTCATCAAATACACCATAATCTTCTTCTTCAGCATCTTTTATAGATGCTTCGACTATGCGATCATCTAGAATACGTTTAGCCTGACCAAACATTATGCAAACTGCTTCATACATGTTTTCAACTTTTTCCTCTATACTTCTAATCGGGACTGTTTTTATAGCCATTAGTTTACTCCTTTTTTTATTTCATCAATTGTTATAATAAAATCATTTATTGCAACCTGAATATTATCATTAATTAAGAGAGTATCAAATCTGTCTTTACACTCCATTTCTTTTTTAAACCTTTCTAGTCTTTT
>Ga0315334_10000548_pt1 | contig 22829 bp, 26 predicted proteins | sample M150034915metaG_FD_205555 | JGI IMG/M metagenome (GOLD analysis project Ga0315334, IMG submission 205555) | Ammonia-oxidizing marine archaeal communities from Monterey Bay, California, United States - M1 500m 34915 | ecosystem: Environmental > Aquatic > Marine > Intertidal zone | place: USA... | reverse complement strand
TGGTATCTGGATGACTTGGGTTCCACAAAAAGCACCAAAGGGAAAGAATTCTGTAACTGTGAAGGTACTAATGATGCGCGGATTAGCAGCAGCAACTGCTATTGGAATTGCAGTTCAATTATCGAGTATGGGCCAGCCAATTATTGCTGGTTTGGCTTCAGTTTTCCCAGCGATTTTCTTGACCACAATGGTTGCACTGTGGATGGCTCAAGGCTCTGATGTCCCTACCGGTGCAGCAGGGCCAATGATGTTAGGGGGCTCTTCAGTTGCTGTTTATTCACTGATTGCTCCGTGGGCTTTACCAGAATATGGACTCCTTATTGGCACTCTAATCTGTTGGTTCTCTGCAGTGATTTCAACATCAATACCTGCTTATTCCTACTTACGTTGGAGACAATCAAAATTGGTCATCGCTAATTTTGACACCAGTCATACATCGATTGAATAATCGGTGCTAATGATTCTGATTTTTCTGTTAATTTGTAGGAAATTGAATCACTTACCTTGCGCTTCAATAATCCATGACTGCAACTACTACAATGAGGATAATTTGAGTCACCAATTTAGGTTCATCTTTCTCGCTTTGAGCCAAATCATTCCATTCTTCATCCATTGCTCTCAGATTATGTTTGGCCACTAACAGTCAAAAACGTTCGTTTATTGAGGGGGAAATTGATTCTAAGTTTCACCGGCAGTCACAAAAACGCTCCCCCTTTGGGATAGCCATGGGATTCTTTGCAACTATTGGTCGCGGATGGAAAATGAGCAAGTTGAGTATGTCTGTGGTTAAGAAAGACCCAGAGTTGCTCGTCTACATGTTAATTTGTGGATTTTTGAGCCTAGTGGCAATGATAGGAATGAGTATGCCGCAGTACCTTAAGCAATCATGGGCAATAGATTCTGCAGGCCAAATGACGCCCGCATACATGGGATTCGTGTTTGCAGGATATATGGTAATCTCGATAGTCGTAACTTTTTGGAATAGTGCAATAGTTGCTAATTCTCACATCAGACTTACTGGTGGAGACCCTAAATTCATGGATGGATTCTCTGCTGCAATGAGTAAGATTCACATTATTGTTATCTGGGGAATAATTGCAGGAACGGTCGGACTGTTGTTGAAACTTTTGAACCAAGCAGCAAGAGAGCGAGAAGGTGGAGCAGCAATAGTTTCAATGATTCTAACAGCAATCGGAGCAGCGATTTGGTGGATGATGACTTTCTTCATGATACCACACATGATCATCGAAGGCAAGGGCGTTGGCGACAGTCTGAAATCAAGCAAGCAGATGTTCTACAAGTCATGGGGTGAAAACATCACATCTGGTATGGGTATTGGATTAATTACAGGATTTTTCGTGATAGTTATCGCATTACTATCCTTTGTAATGATAGTCGCATTAGGTCCTCTATGGATTGTTGGAGTAGTTATTGGAGCACTTGGGATTTCACTGGCTATTGCGTGGGGCAATGCAGCTGAGCAAGTTGCAGTCACCGCACTTTACCTCTATTCTAAGAATGGTGAAATGCCGCAAATCTACCAGGACCTAGGAATGAAACAATTCCACATGACAATAAATCCTCCAACCGCTTGATTACTGGTATCGAAAACTCCTAATCCTTCGATTTAGGAATTGAGTATGGAAATAAGGCAGATAATCTATTGTGTTTGCGCTTTCACTAAGTACCCCAGAGTAGAACACTTGCTATGGACGAAGCAATAGCCATGCAGATTGTAGGAGCAGTAACTCTGCTTATTGGAATGAAAATGAATATTGATCCTAAGGGATTCAATGAGGATATATTCGGCAAAGAAGCCCACGAAAGCGCTCTAGGTGAAATGAATGCTATGCGTATGGCCATTGGCGGTGGAGTACTTGCGATTTCAGTGATCAATTTGGTGTGCAGTTTTACAATGGATGACGCCGATTCTATGGCTGCTCTACTTACAGCAACAGCTGTTGGATTAGCAATATTCCTTGCAACCGTAGTTGCTGCTAAGTTTAGAGGATATACCGACTCGGTACCTACTCTTCCAGTGATAGTTCTACCAATTCTAATGATAGTAAGCCTAGTCGGTGCTTACGTTTGATGATTGAGTCAATCTTGGCTCAGTTAACGGTTTAAAGTTCGAGTCCAGCGGTCATACGCTGGAATCCCAACCACATTTATTGTGGCAAAACTTACGCCTTTTATTTGGTAAATTTTCTGACGAAATTCATCGAGGTCGAGTAAGCAGCAAGGGCAATGAGGTCTGGCTGGTTTGATTGTGATGCTGACTTCACCATCTTCGGCGACTTCGATATTTTGAACAATATCACGCTTAGCCCAGGTATCTTGGTCGTGAGGGTCTCGCCAATCAGCAGCAAGACGTGCGACCTTCCTTTGCAGGGCGGTGTGCTTACGGCTCACTCAACATCCTCCAAGCGTAATTTCTCAACCTTGCCTTCAGCATCAGCCAATTCAGATTGGCATGCTTTCAGAAGTTTAGAACCTTCTTCGAATAATTTGAGTGTAGCATCAAGGTCGGCTCCACCAGCTTCTAAAGCAGCCACAATTTCTTCTAATCTCTTCATCGATTCTGCATAACTCATTCCTTCACCTCAGTTTGTACCCGTCCGTCCTTCAATACCACCGTGAGGGGGTCACCTGACTTCAATCCCACGATGCTGGTAACCGGAACCCCATCGTCATCAATGGCCATCGAATAGCCACGTTCTAGAACTCTGGTGGGATTGGTAGATGTGAGGATTGAATCGAATGCAGTAATGCGGTTCTTCTGTAGCATAAACATCTTATCGGTCGCCGAATTCATGCGATTCATAATCTGAGTTTGCTTTAATCTGGCATTCGAAATACCACGCATCGGGGCTGCACTTAATCGAATAATAATGTTAGACATTCTTTCATTTTGCCGAATAAATAGTCTGTCGATAGCAAAATCAATTCTGTCACCTGCTTGTGATATTATGGCCATCAATTCATCTCTGATTGGTATTACTCTTTCAATCGCATTTGATGGAGTAGAGGCTCTTATGTCCGCAATCATATCACTGACCATGAAATCAGATTCATGTCCTACTGCGCTTACTACGGGCGCTGGGCAGTCGATAATAGCCTGGCAAACCGATTCTAGGTTGAATGACCAGAGGTCTTCGGGGGAGCCTCCCCCTCTACCTAAGATGACCAAATCTGCAGTTTTACCTGCTGCTTTTAGAGCCTGAATTATTTGTTCAGGTGCTTGGCTCCCCTGTACTAAAACGGGAATAATCGTGTAAGAAAAATTGGGCCAGCGATCTGCAATTAAACGCTCCATGTCAGCAAGGGCTGCGCTACCATCTCCGGTGATTATGTGCAAGCGTTTGGGGATTAGGGGGGCTAAGAGACGAGTTCTTTCCATCGTCCCGTCGTTTCGCCATTTCAGGATTAGTTCTTGTTTGATTTTTTCCATCTCACCAATACTTTTTACCGGCTGAACACGACTTGCTTTGAATTGCATACGTCCTGTTTTGACATAGACATCAATCCCGCCGAGTGCGACTAATTTTGAGCCTATTTTGATATCTTGTGTATTGAACGAATCATTACCGCCGAAATACACGCAATCAATCGAGCCATTTGTGTCTGTCAATGTGAAATAGGCATGGCCAGAACGCGCTAGTGTTAATTTGGTCAATTCACCAATAATCGCTGCGTTTGCAAGATATGGGTCGTTGACCAGCGCTTTGCGCGCAAGGGCCACAAACTGTCCGACCTCAACAGCCTCGCCCGCCATGCGGTTACATGTGCGTCCGTGGTTCTTGAATAATCGCATCTGTATAGGAAGGGGTTTTGAGGGGGTGGCCAGTCCCCGCCTTCGTTCCAGTACGGGGTTGGCCCCTTCTTGGAATGGTGATATTATGTCAGATAAGGACACTCCAAAGGAAAAATCCGATGACGACGATGATTGGACGTCATATGCCAACGCCGGTTTTGGTTCCACGGATTATTCACTTTGGGATGATGCTGAAAATGAGCCTGAAGTAAAGGCAGAATCCGATTGGGACGATGAAGAACTACAACTCGATACAGGTGAAGAAGAGATTCCAGCAGCACCTCGTCCTGCTGGCTTGAAACACTTGGTAAGAATCGGTACTTGCAATCATTGTTTAGGCCGTGTTGGTGGTAAGAAGAGGTTCGGGCAATCTAGTTTGGAATCGGGAATCGACATTCGAGCATTTGTAATTGAGAGAGATTCATCAATGGCTCAGATAAGAGAGACAGTACCATTGTGTCCATTTTGTGAAAACCTATTCGATGAAGCTCCACTTCTAGCAGAATTAATCAAAGAAGCAGTCGGAGAAAGAGAATGCTTCCGCTTACAATTAGGTGCTAGAATTCCTAAAGACCAAACCGAAGCCGAAGACCATCTACGTAAGCGATTTGGTGCAGGCGGCTCAGCCCCACTAAAAGCCAGTTTAGTGGATGAAGTAGCACGCCAATTGAACGACATAGATTTCGGAATTAAACTGGTAATTGATAAACCAGAAATACTTGCTCTTATCGATGTTCTAACCTTGACTGTTGAACTTGATATCAGGTCCCACTATGTGTATGGCAGATATCGAAAACTAGCACGGGGGATTCCACAAACAAAGTGGCCATGCCGAACTTGCAAAGGGCGAGGGTGTGCAAGATGCGACCAAACCGGCCTACAATACCTCTCATCAGTCCAGGGCTTTATTGGAGATCCACTATTGGAAATATTTGGTAGTAGAGAACACGCTTTCCATGGTATGGGGAGAGAGGATATTGATGTGAGGTGCCTTGGAAGAGGGCGCCCATTTGTTATTGAATTGAAGAATCCTATGAAGCGGGATGTTGATAGCGAAATGGTGATGAAAGTAATCAACGAATCAGCATCGGGGCAACTCGAAGTAACCGACATGCGACCTTCTAACCGTAGTGAAGTTGTGCGCGTGAAAGATACGCCAGCGGAGAAATCCTATACGATTAGTTACCGAATTGAACCACTAACTCAAGCTGACTTAGATATGTTAACTCAAGTTATGGAAGTTCCAAAGAACAACCAGGATAGAAACCGTCGCCGTCGAGACCACCACCGTGGTAAGAAAAGAGAATTAAAGGCCGATGAAGTAGCACCTGTGGTCGATTATTCTGGATTGAAAAAGGCAGAATTGACCACACTTTGTGAGGTGAACGGACTGGCTAAGAGTGGAACAAAAGATGTATTGATTGAACGCTTGATGAATATCAAAGAAGAAACCTTACCTTTGCCAGACCAAGACTATGTGATGGAAATTATGCAAAAATTGCAAGGATGCACTCTTGCACAACGAACTCCAGAACGTGTGGCTCACCGCCGAGCAGATAAAATTCGTAGAAGAAAGGTCATAGAAACATCTGGCCCCTCTGTCGGCATCAATGAAGATGGAGTTATGATTGCAGAATTTAGCTTAAGATGCGAGTCGGGTACTTATGTCAAAGAAACTGTACATGGGGACTGCGGAAGAACCCAACCTTCAATCTCATCCTTAATCAAGGCAAAATGTACTGTTGAATGGCTCGATGTTGCCGATATTCACGCCGATTAAGCGCGTCGCGGTGCTTATATGGGTCAGTTTGGTCGGCAGGTTGCTTCCAATGGTCTTATGACACTAGAAGCAGGAGTGCGATTAACATGCAGCGATCCAAGGGACAACGCCAAGGCACCCGATCTATTCTACGTAGAACACGTCACCAGAAGGGACGTATCAGCATTTCACTCATCATGCATGAGTACGCTGAAGGCGACCGTGTTGCTATCGTTCTAGACGGTGGACAGCAGATGGGAATGCCTCATCGAAGATTTCAAGGAAGAACTGGATTTATTCAAGGACGCCAAGGTAAAGCATGGGTTGTCGCTGTAAAGGATGGTAACATGAAGAAGACCGTAGTTGCTCGCCCAGAGCATCTTCGCCCACTGGAGTGATATCAATGACTGATGAAGGTACATTTACCGATTTCGAATCTGTCCGCGACATGCTTCATGACGCACAAGAGCGCCGTGGATTCCTAACTTACGAGCAGAAAGCCGCTCTACAGCACGCCGAATGGGCTGCTAGCGACAACCGTAATGGTTACAAAACAGAATCAAAGGTATTCACGGATATGTTCGCCGCTATTATGGAAATTGAACTATTCCAGAAGTACCCTGAGTTGGCTGCTAAACTAGCAGAACTTATGCCAATGCACTCTGATGATGTACGCGCAGTTATCGCTAGCCGCCGTATTTCCATCGAAGCTGACGATGTCGAGAAAATCCTTGACATAGTTCGCAAGAATGTCGGCGTCAAATGAAACCCGACGGTCGGTGAGCAAGCATGCGTAACGATACTAGAGGCGGGCAGCGTAGGACTAACCAACGCTCCGAAAATAAGCCGGATCCTTTGTTGAAGGTTGAGTGGTGCCGAGTTATCGAACACTCTAGTGTCGGCGGAGTTATTGTCGTAGTAACTGAACCTGCTCTGCACATAATTCGTCTTCGACCTAAAACTAGTTCTGGGGTACAAATGGTTGGTGCTCGGCTCTACATGGGTATCGATCACGCCAAGAGAGAAGTCGTTCAAGATATTCTTGGCTTTGCTCGTATCCGTGATTTGTCTAATTCATCAACGATGGAACTTCCAGTGGTTATCCAACAAATCATTGAAGATTCTCCCGAGGTTTTCATCCAACAATTTTTCAATCGTGCAGGCAACTTATCTTTGAAGATGCATGCGTTCGAGTTATTAGCCGGTGTTGGAAATAAGAAGGCTCTGGATATGGTAGCAAAACGTGGCCGAGTTGGTTGGGAAAGTTTCGCTCAACTTGACGAAGACTGCGGAATCAATTCTGCGGAACTTCTTGCAAAGAGATTCGTTTTAGAAATTGAAGATCGAAGCCTTATACCGCGCCTCATCGACTTACTACTTCGCCAGGAGGAGTGATTACTATGGGCCATGGTGCCCGTGTTCTAATCGACCGCCTGCGTATGCGTCAGGAGAATGTCAAATCACTTGGACAACACTTTCTGAACAATGAAGAAGTGTTGGATGAAACAATGAAATTAGCCGATGTAAATTCCGATGACCATGTAATCGAAATTGGACCAGGGCCAGGCGTTTTGACAGAAAGGTTGCTAGCAACCGGTTGCACTCTTACCACAATTGAAATTGATGCAGGTGCATGTGAATACCTTCGAGAAACTTTTCCAGGACTCAATTTAATCGAAGGGGATGCTTTAGAGATTAAGTGGCCAGAAGCCAACAAGGTTGTTGCAAATATTCCGTACCAGATATCTTCACCTTTGATAGAGGTCTTCACTCGTACACCTTCGATAGAAGAAGTTGTCATTTTAATTCAGGAAGAATTTGCTGAGCGGTTGGTAGTTGAATGGGAAAGCGACCGTGGAAGTTTGGGAATGTGCACTATGTTAGATTGGGATTGTACTTTCGAAATGCGAGTTGGACCACATTGTTTTTCGCCATCACCTAAGGTTCATTCCCGATTGGTTACGATGACTAGAATCGAGCCGCCCGAACATTCCAAGCTCACAAAAATGTTGATTCGGCAAGCATTTTCCCAAAGACGTAAAAAAATCAGAAATACACTTGCAAGTGCGCCTAAACGGATTGCCCGTGTAAGCGGTTGGCATGCAAAAGCGTATCGCGATGCCATGCAGTCTATCGATTGCGAATTCATAGATGAGCGGCCAGAGGATCTCGATATCGAAGATTGGCTCGAATTAGCACAACTCCTAGAAGATGCGCGTACGGCGATGGGTTGACAACTAACCGCCCGCTCGGCCTGTCTCGTCGGAGGGGTTCACATGGCAAAGAAGGACACATATCTTGCCTTATTACGTCGAGGAATCGACGAGACTACAGCCATGCAATTAGCAGATGCTGGTATCAAGATTGGCGACCTCAAAAAGATCGACAAATCTCAACTGGTCGAAAATTACGGATTAAAACCAGATATTGCAGATGGTGTACTCGATATCATTACAGCAGGACCCCAATCTCACGGAAAAGAAAGATTCCTTTCCAAGGTTCTAGCGCCTGAACGTAAGCCGGAGAACAAGATTGAAGAATTGAAATTCAAGCGTAAGCAAAAGGATGTGCTTACCGAATTAGCAGAGCAAAAAGAACGCCTCAAACTCGCTAAGGTCGAAGCGTTCCGTGCAAAGAAAATTGTAATGAATCGCCTCGGTAAGACAGTCGAATTAATTGTCAAACTCGAGAATAATCTCAACGATGAAGGAAAGGATGACCAGAAGGTCAAGATTCGTGACCAACTCGAAACCCGTGGTCTTGAGGCTGCTCGTGATCACGAACTGCTAGAGATAGAAGGAACTCCTCAGGACATCGTAGACTTCCGTAGAATGATTGTTCCAAAACTTATACTTCATGCATGCCCTTCATGCAAAGAAGAAATGGACCCACGCACAAGCCGTAACCCAGATGATTCTGAAAACTGGTCATTTATCTGCTGGGAATGTGAAACCACATTTTCCCCTGGCCTATCTCTTGCTGTAGATGCCGTCATGCAAAATGGCGGCAGGATTGATATCGACCCCGATGCAAGACCAAGGAACCCGGTTCCACCTAAACCTGCATCACAGGATTTCTCTACAATCAATGAGTTGGTTAAGGCTGAACTAGTACAAACCGGTGCTGACGCTGATTCGATGACTCAAGAAGCAGAAGAATCTGTTCTGACAAGTGGATTGATGAGCATCGATGACTGGATCGACCAAACTCTTGCATCTAAAGGATATATTCAGGCCCAAGAAGATCGTGAAGATTTCATTCTCCGAACAGGCGCTGGTGCTACCAAGTTCAACAAGTGGATGAAGAAGGCAGGACTTTACTTCAACAAGCAAACTGGACGTTGGTCGCGCTGGGAAGACCGTTGAGGCGACTTCAATGGGCCTCATCCGTTTCCTACGTGGCTCTAAGCTGCTAGGGCAAACGACTGAAATTATCGGAAAATCACTCGTTGAGCATGCTCAAATTGCTAATGTTGAGATACCTACCAATTGCACCAGTGGTAATTGCGGCTCGTGTATGGTTACTCTTTTGTCTGGTAATGTAAGTCTTCCAGACCCTCTTACTCCTGGGCTTGACGAGGAGATTGTCGCAGAGGGTGCGCGACTCGGATGCATAGGTATTCCATCCGGAGATGTCGAAATCGATATTCTACCGCCACTTTGAGGTGAATGAATGACAATTCCGCTATGGGTCTGGGCGCTAAATGTAATTGGAGTTATAGCCGCAGTATGGTTTCTATCATGGCGCTTAAAGTCCAAATTGGCCGAAGTAGAAGAACGCCACGTGATGAGCGGAATTCGCCATAGAAACCGCTTGGATGAATCTGAATAGGCCCCCAAAACGCATATGGGTGACTGGTTAAGGCGCAAACATGGCCGAACTACGACTCCAGACTACCGAGGCTGGCGTAATCGCATCGTCAGAGTTTACTCTTGGTGAACTCGATGAAGCCGTCAAAGGTAAGGGAACTGCTTGGCTTGACATCCTAAAACCGGATGATGAAGTCAAAGATTGGCTAGAGAATATTGGAATCGATGAATTAGCAATCGAGGATATTTTTGGTCATGCTAGCGATACAGTACAGAGATTCCAAGACCACCGATTCATCGTAGTTCGCGCACGAGATGCCGATAACCGGCTAGATACCGAGCCGGTAGCGATTATTCTTCGTGATGACTTGATGATCACAGTTCGTGGAACTAGAATACCAGCACTTGATGTATTTCGCCGCCGTCTTAAGACCGCTGATGCTGATGAAATCGCAATTGGTGTGGATTTCCTGCTTTACGAATTATTGGACTCTATTGCTGATGATTGGACACCAATTCTATCCGAATATTCGAATCGGCTAGATGATTTAGAGTATCAGGTATTCGACCCTTCAAAATCTTACGAAGGATTGCTTGAGGGGCTTCACGATTTGAAGAGATTATTGCGTGAGGCCACCAAGTCGATTGAATCTTTACAGTCTGCTTGTTTGCGTTTATTGAAACCGGGTGAGAGATTGATCAACGAATCTTCACTTGCATTCTTCACCGATTTGCAACAACTTGCAATTACGCTAGTAAAGCGATGTTCAGCATATTCAGCAGGTGCTACGAGTACTAGGGACACCTATCTGTCACACGTTAGTATGGATTTGGCTCTCTCAAATGCCAAACTTACTGAAGTTATGACAACCCTCACAATCATTGGTGCAATAATGCTACCATTAACTCTGATAGCGGGAATATTTGGTATGAATACCGAGTTACCTGCTCAACTCGATGAACTTGGTGGTTTTTGGACTATCATGGGCGGTATGACACTCTTCAGCATAATAATGCTAAGTTGGTTCCGTCGTAAAAAGTGGATATAATCACTCTTCTTGAGTCGATTTAGCCGTGGGTTCAATCAACCCTAGTGCCGCTGTTGTAATCATCATTGATGCAATTAATGATAGCATAATCATCATTGCAGAGAATAGGCCAAATGTGTTGAATAATCCCATTGAAGATGTTGCAATAATCGAGAATCCAGCAATATCTGATACCGCTGAACCAACTAATGCAAGAGCACATGCTCCTCCAACACCATGTAATGCCTGGCGATGATTTGCACCCTTCTCCCTCTCTTCGCGATACCGTTCGGTAACATGGATGCAATAATCAATACCGACTCCTAGAGATATCGTAGCAATGGTAACAGTGACGATATTCAGTGAATATCCAAGTGCAAATATCAGACCATATAGCCAAACAACAACCAAGAGAATTGGCGCAAGTGAAATCATTGCTTGCTTAACAGAACGGAAGCCGATAGAGAGTGTAATCAATACAAATATTGACCCTAGGAATAACGAAGATTGCATTTCTGATTGCATCTTATCACTAGCAACGAATCTGATAACAGGCTTACCGGTTAGCATAACCCAAGTCAATGGTTTATCCTCTTGGGTTTCACCAGACTCTTCCCAAGTACCCGATGATAAATCTAGCAGAGGTTTCAAATTCCGCTTGATTTCTTCAATTCCAGGTCCCATTGAAGGGAAATCTTCCGGTGAAGTAATTCCGAATCTGATAAGCATCAAGTCATATGTAATCGGGTCTCCGTTCTTTGATAGCCATACTCGTTCAGGGTCTGGCTCTTCACTTGGTGAAATATACAAATCAATCAATGAAGAAGGAACTTGTGTTCCCGGGATTCCTTCAAGAGTTAGGACTCCGTAGAAAAATACAATACAATCTCTATCGCTAAAATCAGCAGCTTCTAAAATACCCTTAGTAGAACATCCTGATTCATTAAATCCATGATTCCAAAATACCGTAGGGTCGTTAATCATCGCAGCGGATGCGTTAATGACGAATTCATCGATAGCGAGCATCCCCACACTCCCATCGGGTTTACGAGTCATTTTGTCATCGACACCTTCGGTTCGCTGATTTGCATTTATTCTAAATTCGTCAATAGCCGCAAACACCTCTGGGTCTGCAACGTCACCCTCCAATAGTAACATTGCAGGTTCACCTTCGTCGGAGAATCTATCGTTTACAACCTCTACTCCGAAAGCGAAATCAGAATCTTTGTCCAAGAAATCTTCAACTGAGAAATCACCCTCCAACTGCATCATCCCCCAAGCGGCAGGTAGGGTTAGAATCAGACATAATGAGGCGATTATAATCGGGCGAGAGCCGGTTCCGGAATTCACTGCTATTTTTTGTAGAATTTCCTTTCTCTTCAAATTTTGACTAACCGGGGGGGCGGTATTTTTGCCTCTATTTTCCATCCATTCATCAAAAGATACACGAACTAAAGGCGCCCATAATCCAGTCAATAAAAATGCAGCTAGTACCCCTAGCGCCGCTTCAATACCGAATGACCTCAATGCAGCAACATCGCTGAATAGATTAGCGCCAAATGCTGCCATTGTAGTCAAACTAGTAAGCATAATCGCTCTACCTACTCTCTTTACAGTAATCTCTCCAGCATCGAGCGATGAACGACCCAAACTTCTCTCTTCTTTGTAGCGATGCAAAGCATGTAATGAATCATCTATGCCCAAAGCAAGGACCAATATCGGTAATAGATTAGAAAATTGTGAACGTGAAATAATGTCTATCCCCAGCCACCCAAACAAGGTAGAGGCGTGCCCGATTAGACCTTGCATCCACAATAATGCACCACCAAGTGCCATCGATACGATTGCTACATCAGACCATCTCCTTAGGGATGCATACAACAGAATTATGATCACAATTCCCATTGCAAAAATCAATCCCCCCGAGTTCTGTAATTCACGATTGACCTCTACATTGACCGCTTGTCCAACCACGAGCGTTAATGAATTGTTATCGTAACTGCGAATTTGCCCCTCAAGGTGCATAATTGACCATTCAATTGAACATGGGGATTCTAGACTTAGGCAATACTCTGATGTGTAATTTGGCGGATTAAGAATCAAATCGGTTCCACTAAATCTGTATCCCCCGATTTTGAACCCATCGACACCGTTAGAAATTCCTTTTTCTGCATGAGCATCCTTCCAAACATCGGTCCAACCGGCTTCTAGTAATGCCGCCCTATCTAGTTGGACAAGAAGCCATGATGCCGATGCAGACCAACGCCCTGGACCGAGTATGGCATTTTTCCATGTACCGTCTTCTTGTAATTCACCACCTATCGGTCCACCTACAATTCCAGTGTTTTCACTTGCACCAACAAACCCTCTATCTAGCGAAAGCCATCTCAAGAAAGCAGAACCTTCGGCTGAAGCCATTCTAGCTGCGGCCATGTCGATATGTGCTTGAGTGACATTTTCATCATCAAAAGTAAGACAATCAAGCAAGCCACAATCATACCAATTTGTTTCTGGGGGCCCACTTCCAGTAAGAGTTAATTTTGGTTTTGTTAGAACCGACTCGTTGGCCATGAACCCACGAAAAATATCCGCTAGGCTCATGACCCCTGCAGTTTGAAGCCCGGTTACATCATTGATGAAGGGTTTCATGTAATTGCCTAATTCATGATTGTAGATTACCTCGTGCTTAGCACTAATTTCACGCAAAATAGTGAGGTTTAGAATTCCGCCATCAGTAGCGGTGATCCCTCCCCATTTATCTCCGATGTCAATCATTTCTGTAACCTTAGCAAATCCCGCCCAATCCGGAGTACCATCTTCTAGTGTAGGAACTGGAACAGGCGTAGACCCAACCATGCCAGGGTCTCGAACACCTACTGCAAATCCAAGAATTATTTCTGTAGTATCAAATTCTTCAATTATTATTTGCTCAGCAGTAAGTTCAGGCGATTGCATGTCGTAAGATTCCATGTCAATGGGTTCGAGCGCTTTTAACGCGCCCGGAATCATCAGAATTGTCAAGATAAATACAGCGATATGCACCTTTCTTCGATGAGGGACCAAGACCTTTGAAAGGGCATCGAAATCCGCCATTGATTGCGGTTTTATCTTCTTGTTATTGAACAGTTGTATTCATTTGTGAGATATGCGACGCAGGTTTGGGCGGGGGTCGCCCAGCTTGGTCAACGGCGGTGGGTTTAGGTCCCATTTCTTATTGATTCGCAGGTTCGAATCCTGCCCCCCGCATCTATGTAAATCGTTATACTAAGTCGTAATTCAGGATGCTTCTCACTGGAATCTCAGGCTAACCTCTATTTATCGGGCTAGGACTAAATTGATAGCCAATAAGTATTCGGCACAATATGAATCGTTGGCTAATCCCATTGCTATGTCTGGCTCTTCTGTCCTTTGGCGTTTTGGCCGACGGCGACGACGACTACGACGACGACGATGACGATGACGATGACGATGACGATGAGAAAATCCTCGGGGTCGATGCCGAAGATCTAGGAGAAGTTGCTCTTTGGACCTTTGGTTTCACATTGACTATTGTAGTTTGGAAACCCGCCTTTATCTATTTACAACGTAATGCAAAAACTCTCTTCAAAGAACCTAAGCCAGTCAAGAAAAAAATGAAGGCGGTAAATCGTATTTACATGCGTATCCATTACTGGATTGGCCTCACTGCAGTAGTTGTAGGAGGAATACATGGTCTGGGTTCAATGAGCGAAGATAACGGGTGGATGTATTGGGCAGGTTGGGCTGGAATGGTCAGTATGACCATTACAGGTTCTCTAATGCTTTGGAAATGGCCACCTAAGACCGTCCGAAAAGGCGCACGATTACTCCACGCTCAGCGCGTAACATTAGTGGTCACAATAATTCTACTGTATGTAGCACACGATTGATTAGACCGGTGAAAGGTCAAGTGTTCCCGACCAAATGTCGAGACCTCTAAGTCTGCATTCAAATTTCTGACCGAGTTCCAGTACGATATCGCCATTTTCTCTTTCTACCTTGAGACCGAATAAATCGATCATTAGGCGTTCTTTACCACCTAATTGACTCAGGTGCATCCGTCCTTCAAATGAGCCATCATCCTCAAGGTCGAGGTATATCCAAGGGCTGCGCAGCCCTACAACTCTTGCATTCCAGGTAGACGACTCCTCAGAATTGGCAAGATGCATATTGCAAACACTTGCTACCAATTCCCATTCTAATTTCTTGGCTTGGGTGGAACGGGTTGAACAATGGCCTGAGATTTCTTCAACTTCTTCTGGGCTGTGAGTCCAGTCTTCATTGCTTAGAAAAGATTTCAATTGGCGATGAACTACTAAATCCGGATATCTTCTAATTGGAGATGTGAAGTGAACATAAGCATCTAAATCTAGGCCAAAATGGCCAAGATTTTCTTCGCTGTATATCGCTCTCTGCATTAATTGGAATAAGCCTTGGTCAACAACACGGCGCTTTACTTCTGAGAGTTTAGAAGCCGAGGATTGTGCATCTCTGAGCGCTTGTAACATCTCACCCCTGGCCTCGGAATCAACAACCTTGGAAAGATAATCTTCTTCCTCTGAATCTTCTTCAGAATCCTCTTTTTCATTGCTAAAAGATAGCCCTGCATCCGCCCAAGCAGAAAGTAAATTCATAGTTTCATCACTTGCGGTTTCTCCGGTTTTCCGATGTGAAGGCATAGGTAATTCAATGTCGATTCCCAATGATTCGAGTTTTGCATTAAGCGATTCCACTTCGGGACTATCGGGTGGGGAATGGCATCTCCAAGGGAGGGCAGACTCAGCATTACCAAGAAGGTGGCCAACCGCTTCATTCGTTGCAACCATGAATGCTTCAATCATTTCTGTAGCATCATTTGGCCACTTAACCTCTAGACTAATTTCCTCACCATTAATCCGTGGGCGTCTTTCAGCACCAGCAATATCTAGGCCGATTCGCTGGGCTCTCATTTGTTTGGATAATTTCATCATTTCAGGGAATAAATTCCCCTGAAGAACATCATCATATGATAGATTTTCTTTTACCCGAATTAGAGCTTGATGTGCCTTGCAAGTTGTCACTTTAGCATCATCGATTTTCATTTCTATTACCATTGCAAATCGGTCAGCATCATCCCTTAGTGAGCACAAATCGTCTGCTAATTTTGGTGGTAGCATAGGTAATACACAATGTGGCAGATAGACGCTAGTCGCTCTTTCACGAGCATATATGTCTAGAGCAGTACCCGGTTTCACATAATGTGCAACATCTGCAATTGCAACCCACAAGGTTTCATCGATTAGACAAACAGCATCGTCAAAATCTCTTGCGTCAGGAGGGTCGATAGTTACGAACGGAATGTGGCGCAGGTCGATACGGTTTTCAGCCATTAGTGGGTCTGGTAACTTTTCTGCAAATTGGATTAAATCATCTCTGTATTCTCTCGCGAATGGATTAACCCCTACCTTTCTGCGATAAGCTAATCTGGCATCTAGCATTTCTTTAGGAGTGAAATGTTTACGCATCAACCAAGCCATAGAGACCATTGGGTCTGGAAATCTAAGTTTTGATTCCCGCTTGGCATTCTTTTCCAGTTGTGCCACCATATCAAAGCCAAGATAGGTTCGTAGTACTTCATCACTCAACAATGAGAAATTATCAGGAAGGCTCACTCCCCGTAAAATCGCTAGCATCGCTCCTTCATCCACTTCATGCTGGGCTTGACGAACCGCGTTCTCAATCGTTGCCTTTTCTATTTTCGAACGCAATGAAAAATCATCAGAATCACCGATAAACAATTCACCCTTTCTGCAAGCATGAACGATAGTTTCTTGAATTTGAGAACGTAATTGTTTCTCATTTAGTTTTAGATTGGATTCTTTCGATTGAATTGTTTCAAGTACCAAATCTAGTGACAAATCGTTCTCTAGGCCATGAGATAGAATTCGGCGGTAAAGGCGTTCATCAGGGTGACTTTGTGGACCTTTACGCTTCTTCAAAGACCCACACCCTTCAGTGCTTCTAGTGCCGCTTTTTGGGATTTATCGAGATCATCTAATTCAGTCAAAATAAATTCAATATCAATATCCTTCACTCGCTGACGATCTCCTACTTGAGATAATGGTGGAACTGTGATTTTTCCTTTAACTCCAGAAGGTAATGTCACAGTGACTTTACCACCCAAGGCCAATGTGGAATAGGATACTTCGACTTCTTTCACAATTCTACCCCCGTCCCAAATACAACCTTCTCCAGGGTCAATTCTAACATTGACAATCAAATCACCATTGCCTCCTTGCGGATGGCCATGACCTTGCCCTTTAACGCGGATTTCTTTGCCATGCTTTACAGCAGGGCTAATTTTGATACTCTGAGTACGGCGTATTCTATCGATACTACCGTGACTACCTGGTATCAATTGAGTAAATGTTAGTTCGAATGAGCCGCCTTGTTTTGCTTCTTCTGGGGTAATGTCGAGCCAAGCCGTAGCATTCCGCCCTTTCTCCTGCGGGGGCTGTGGCGCCCCTCGTTGTCGCTGGCCACCTCTCGCTCCCCTTCCGAACATTTCTGAGAACATATCCTCCATGCCGGCCCCGCCACTCATTCCTCCGAATGGATTTCCTCCTCTGGCTCCAAACATTTGTTCTTGTTCTTGCTTGCGGCGGGCCTCGGCGGTACCTATGGAATCGTATGCGGCTTGAACTTCTTTGAAACGGGCCTCTGCGGCTGGGGAGCCGTCATTACGGTCTGGATGAAATTGGCGTGCAAGTTTGCGAAAAGCCTTCTTAATTTCCGCATCACTGCCTCCTCGTGATACACCGAGAACCTGATATGGGTCCCGCTCCGCCATGGTACCATCGAGACACAGGTGTGCTTTGAATCAGTCGATACTCAACCGCTGTTCGCGCCGTTGAGGTTAAATGAGGGTCATAGGTCGCCTTGACTCCCTGAGGTGAAACCATGTCGGATGATAAAAACCAAAAGCGCTCTTTTGAGGATAAGGTACAGGACAAGCAAGATGCTATTGAATCACAATTTCGCAAGATTTCTCGCGGAAGTTGGGCTCGTATCATACGCATGGCCCGCAAACCAACCCCGCAAGAATTCAAACAAACCTCAATTATTTGCGGAATCGGACTATTCATATTAGGATTCATTGGATTCGTAATGCTAGTTCTAATGGACAATTTCATCCCATGGATTATTCACGATGTATTCGGCATCTGATATTGGAGGAATAATAATGACTGACGCATTTATCGCATTTGTTCGCCATGAGGAAGAATTACTACTTCTTCGCCGCTCTAAGTCTGATTCTGATTCTGCCGGCCTTTGGGACGGAATTTACGGAATTGGAGATAATGAGGACGATGTTCTCAACCGTGTTGCAGAGTGCACCGGTATACCTTTGGAAGATTTGGAATATGTCCGCCCAGGACCTGCTCTCGGTATTGATATCGGTGGCCGCCTTCAGGACATCGCTCCTTGCCTAGTTATTTCTTCAAGTAAGGAAGTAACCCCTTCAGGCCGTTACACAGAATCAATTTGGGTTGACCCAGGGAATATTGGATGGGAAGACAGAGATGCAAATAAGCCCCGCTGGTGTGTCTTCTCAGATTTAGAGATGGAGAACAGCGAGAAGTTGTTCCGTGAGATGTACGGCTCAGTTGCAGCATACCTATTCATTGTAAAGACCGCTATTGGTTCAGAAAAGAGAGTTGCAGATGAAATGAAAGCTCGCTTGATGGGCTCAGGTTCTCTATCATCAATTTTGGATGATGTCTTTGCCATCCTTCACCCAACAGGAATGAGAGGATACGTAATGGTTGAATCTAGCGCTCTTCACCATGTGGAGAAGCTAATTGGCCGCTCTGGCGGCCGAGACCCTAAGGCTCGCCGTGGATTGAACCAAACACCACTAAAGAACGCTAAGACCGTTCTTCCAGGTGAAGCCCCACTCAAGGATATTCTTCCATACCTAGAACCAAAGGCAGTGACCAGCGGTATCGAGGTTGGATGTATTGTAGAGATAGTTACCGGTGCATTCAAGGGCGAAAAGGCACGTGTTACCAGTGTCGCTGAAACCAAGGAAGAAGTCAGCATGGAACTATACGAACAACCGATTCCAATGACCCTGAAGATGCGTGGAGATCACGTCCGTGTCGTCGAAAGGGTCGGATGATTGCGCGCGGCGCGATTAAATAGGGGAGTCAAGTCGGCGACCTGCTCATGTCCGTGAGCATCAGAGGTGTACAAACATGCCAAAACCTTGGACCAGCCATCTTATCATCAAAGCTCTAGGTGTAAAGAAGTGCAATGGAAGTTTGGAAGCCGCTACCGAGGACTTGAGCCTCGAAAAGGCGATGGACGTCGCCCGCCAAAAGCAAAACGACGGCCATCTGACCGGAGCAGACCTGAAAGCGCAGACCCGTGAGGTCATCGGCACTTGTGTGTCAATGCGTGTAAAGATCGACGGACTCTGGGCTAAAGACGCTTTGACCACAATCGAAAGAGGAGAATGGAACGATCGTTTTGCTTAAACTGAACACGGACCGCGGTAGAAGGGCTAACGCTCTTCGCAGACCGAAGTGGTGAACGGAAATGGAAGAAAAAATATCAGAAGCAATCAAGAACGCCCTCGAAGGCGCTCCAGAACGTAAATTTGTTGAAGCGCTAGATATAGCATTCACAATCAAAGATGTTGACTTGAAGAATCCTAACAACCGTATCCAGGAAGAAATTCGTCTTCCTTCCGGTCGTGGCAAGAATATCAAAATCGCAATGTTCGCAACATCAGAAGCTGCTCAAAAGGCAACCGATGCAGGAATACATGTCATCGACCCTTCCGATATTGAAGAATTAGGAAAGAACAAGGGTAAGGCTAAGAAACTAGCAAACTCGTTTGACTTCTTCCTATCTGAAGTTCCTCACATGGGATTGATTGGTCGCTACCTCGGTGTAGTACTCGGTCCTCGTGGTAAGATGCCCCGCCCAGTTCCACCAGTGCTTGACCCTGCAGTTATTGCAGCAGGTCTTCAATCTACTACCGTAGTCAAGTCACGTGACAAGGTTACTTTCCAAGCATCATTTGGAACCCGTTCACAATCTCATGAAGAACTACTCAAGAACGCTATGGCAGTTTACAACCGTGTAACCTCCAAGCTAGAACGTGGAATAGGTAATATTCGCTCACTTTACATTAAGACATCAATGGGACCTGCAACCAAAATTGAGGTGATTAATTGATTCCTAAAGTCTCACCTTGGAAGAAAAACACAGTAGCCGCATTGACTGAGATGTTGAAGGAAGGCGGTACTTTCGCAGTTATTGATATTCACGGAGTTCCTGCTGATTCAATGCTAGGTATGCGTGCTAATCTTCGTGGCAAGATGCAGATTCAAGTCGCAAAGAAGCGCTTGATGAAACTTGCTTGGGAAGCAACAGGAAACGATTTCGCAGATTTAGAAGAAATGTATTCTTCAGCAATTCAACCTGCTCTAATAAAATCAGACCTGAATTCTTTCGAGGTATTCACAGAACTAAAGAAGACAGAATCTGGCCGTGCTGCTAAGCCCGGAGATGTTGCTCCTCACGATATAATCGTCGACAAAATGGACACTGGAATGCCTCCAGGACCTATTGTCGGAGAACTAAACTCTGTAGGGATACCTGCTAAGATCATGAAGGGTTCCGTTCAAATTCAGAAGAAGGTAACAGTCCTAAAAGAAGGAGAACGATTCGAAGGTGACCTTGGAATGATGCTTTCTAAGATTGGAATCAATCCAATCATCGCAGGATTACGACTTTGTGGTACTATCGAAGGTGGTACCAGTTTCAAGCCAGCAACACTTGATATCGACTACGAGAAGTTCGAGTCTGACCTCATCAGTTTTGGTGCTGGTACGTTCAATCTGGCTTGCAACATTCGCTGGTTTACCACCCAGACCATACCAACACTCCTGTCCAAGGCAAGCGGCGAAGCTCTTGCACTGGCACTGGAGGCGGCAATCGTCACAACAGACACTTTGCCGCATCTAATCGGACGAGCAAACCATGGCGCTATGGGCGTCGCTGGTTCGCTGTCTGCTGACGCACTCGATGAAGAGTTGAGCCAACTTCTTGGCGCAGCCGCTTCTGCTGCAGATTCTGCAGCAGCAGCACCGAGCACCGACGAAGCCCCTACCGAGGCGGAAGAGGAAGAGGAAGAAGAGGAAGAAGGCAGTTTCGACGGCCTTGGGTCCTTATTCGGTTGATAAAAATTTGAGGTGAAAAAATATGGAGTACGTATACGCTGCAATGCTTCTGCACTCTGCTAAAACTGAGATCGACGAAAAAGCTGTCACTGCTGTCCTAAAGGCTGCTGGTGTAAGTGCTGACTCTGCCCGTGTGAAGGCTCTTGTAGCCTCACTAAGCGGTGTTGACATAGCTGAAGCAATGGCTACTGCTGTTGCTTCCCCTGCTGCTGCGGCACCTGCTGCAGCTGCTTCCGCTGACGCTGCACCTGCTGCAGAAGAAGAGGAAGAGGAAGAAGAAGAAGGCGGCGGCTTTGAAGGCCTAGGCTCTCTCTTCGGCTGAAGTCGATAGAATCGGAACAGATCCAATTGAACTACTGAGACCCATTTAGGGTCTGAGTGTAAGCAGGGTCCAGTTACAGTTGCTTAATTGCTCGACAGACCGTGATTAAACCACTCACAATTTTCCCTCGCTAGCGAGAGAGATTTGTGGTCTTTCCAGCATTCGTTTGAGGAATGCACCCACTATCTTCATCATATCATACGATTTGGGTTTAGTTAATGCTCAAACGGAAGGAGTTAGTACTCGAGGTTTCGACCTCTCCAATTGAGAATATCAAATCCTTTAGGCGAATTACAGAGGCTAATAATTGGGAGATAACTAGCCATGAAGGTAGCAGATTGGTAGACCGGTTTGCAATTATCATGCCAATGACTCAAAGCGCTCGAACTTTAGGTCTCGAGATTTTGGATGGGCCACTTCAAGGTCTTGAAATGCATACTTGGGCTGAAACCAAAGGTAGCGCCGGTGCAATCAATATGGCCGCTTGGACAATTCCCGGTGGTGAAGGCAATGAGGAAGCGAAAGAAATCATTCGTGAATGGGCAACTTCCTTACCGAGGTGTCCATGGAAATGGTCATTCGGAGAACGTAGTAAAATCGGCTATCTATTGCCTGTTTTCCGCCGCTCACGTAAGGTATTTGCAAGGTTAGAACTAACAAAATGGGAAAAGCAGTAAACCACAACACTTGGAAACCATAACCTACTACACTGCAATAACGGAGGAAGAGCGATGACATTTATGGACGACATCCAAACCGATCAGAGAACTCAGATTATGGTTGCAGGTATGCTCTTCTTCGCACTCGCTTTCCCAGGATATTTCTTCATTCTATCGGGACAAGGAGCCGATAGTTACAGTATAGACGGTCCAGTTGGAGATTATACAGTAAATGGAACAATATCTTTCCATGAAATCGGTTCAGGCGGTGAGTTAATCGAACACGAAAAAACAGCAATTGTTGGAGCCAATTCAGATGCCGGGGGAGTGGAGGACCTGAATATTATAGGTTTTAGAATAACTACTAGCCATACAGATACCGAAAATCCTTGCGCACCAACCGCAGCCCCTCAAGATGATGAAATTTCTGTTTTAGGTGGAATAAGTGACAACACTACTTCCTATACCGGTACCGAATCAAATTGGGAAGGGCTCTATTTCTTCGTACCTTTCTATCTAAATGTGACATTTGAAGATGTATCTTCAACAGATTTAGACGAGATGCTAGATGGTGGAGATGCCGGTTTTGGTGAATATACCTTTGAATTGGGAGTGACTGTTAATCGTGGTTCTGCAGGGAGTCCTCCTTTAGGTTGCAACAATAATGATAACAACGAACAAGTGGATTGGACACTTGAATTAATTTCTTTGGAATACACCCTCGAAATGGTCGAGGCTGAAGAAGAGGAAGAAGAATCCGAAGACTAATCACAGCAATTTGCTGATATCGGTTATTGGTGAAACTCTCTCATCAATCATTGCAAGAATCTCATCGAGAGTTTCCTGATCGTTTGCTTCAACCCGCATAACAAGAATCGCTTCTGTATTGGATTTACGCGCTAGATACCATCCAGATTGTAGGCCATCCTTTTCGAAGCGCACTCTTACTCCATCAATAGTTGAAGATTCATGGTCGTCAAACGCACTAGTGATTGCAGCTACAGTAGCCAACTTGTCCTCTTCAGCACACGGTACTTTCACTTCACCAGTAGTTGGTAGATTAGGCGCTAAGCGGTTTAGTTCAGCACTGAACAGTGCATCTCTACGAGACCAAAGTTCTAGGATTCTGGCAGCATTGTAAAGTGAACAATCAAAGCCGTACCATCCACGGTCCGACATGAATATATG
>Ga0315334_10000547_pt1 | contig 22840 bp, 18 predicted proteins | sample M150034915metaG_FD_205555 | JGI IMG/M metagenome (GOLD analysis project Ga0315334, IMG submission 205555) | Ammonia-oxidizing marine archaeal communities from Monterey Bay, California, United States - M1 500m 34915 | ecosystem: Environmental > Aquatic > Marine > Intertidal zone | place: USA... | reverse complement strand
TTCAGAGCGATATCACGCCGGAACCAGCAAACAATCTCACAGGCGAAAAACAATCCGACGAGTACCGACTGCTTTCCATTCCCGAACGTGAAGTCACGTCAGTGCTTATTCGAAACGGCAATATCATGTTTGCCCCGGGCATGCAGAACGCTATCAACGAAGGGATTCGATCGCAAGCAGTTGCGCCGATCGGGGAAATCAACAAGCTCATGAATCTGATCGTTGGCCCTCTGCTAACCGCTTTACTTGCAATCACTGTGATCACCTGTGCGGTTGCGGCCGTTGGCATCCTGGTTTCAATCTACAATTCGATGAACGACCGACGCAGAGACATCGCAGTGATGCGTGCTTTGGGCGCTCGACGAACCACCGTCACTGCCATCATCGTGTTCGAAAGCTTTCAGGTAGCATTGATCGGAACCATCTTTGGCTGGATCCTCGCTCATGCAGCCATTGTCATGTATTCGGGTCAAATCGAAGATCAAACCGGTGTACAAGTCGGTTTCTTTACCACCAGTAATTACGAAATCCTGGTGCTGCCTCTGGTGCTGGCGTTGGCCTTGATAGCGGCTCTGCTTCCCGCCTGGTCTGCCTATCGGACCGATGTTGGATCCAACCTGTCAGCCTGACTCATGAAGACCCAACCAATCATCCAATGCTTGCTGGCTGATGGGTTGGTCGCAGGAAAAGTGATTGCATCGATACAGGGTTGGCTCTCCATCGACTGCATGGCGTCCACGATTCAATGCCACCAGCGGACCTGATTCAGGTGCTTGGCCGACAACCCACGAAAAGCTGCCGTGGGGACGATAGCTGGCAAAAAGCGAGGGACGGAGGCGAACCAATGTCGCGTCATCGGCTACAGCCAACACGAATTGCTCGTGGTCATGGTGAAAACGATCAAGGGCAGACAGTAGGGCACCACAAGCACCTGACTGGCTGGCCATGACTTGCGCCCCACAAACCAAAGTGCGTTCGGCGACATCACGAAAATCCTGGCGATTGCACAACTGTGACAGTTTCAACAGTCCCATGACGGCCGATGCATTTCCACTCACCAAGCTGCCGTCATGCCAGTCCTTGGTGCGTGCGATTAAGGTCTCGGCATCGTCTGCGGTGTAAAAGAAGCCGCCAGATTTGCGGTCTTCGAAATGCTCGATCATTGAATCGGCAAGCTTGACTGCTCGCCCGATCCATCTGGCTCGCCCTGTTGACTCAAACAAGGAAATGAATGCTTCGATCGTGTAGGCGTAGTCATCGACAAAAGCATCCAGATGGGCTTGGCCAGCCCTAAATGCGTGCAACAATCGCCCATCTTCACGCGTCATTTGCGTCAGCAGAAAATCAGCGGCGCGTTCCGCAGCGTCCAGATAAGCTGGCTGATCCAACACGGCCCCTGCCACGGAAAGTGCCTTGATCATCAACGAGTTCCACGCGGTGATGACCTTGTCATCCCGACCGGGATGAACACGTTGATCCCGGGCAACCCGCAAATTTTCACGATACCCGGCCAGGATGGCTGCCAGTTCCTGTTCATCGACCGACATTTCTTCCGCCCAGTCTGGAATGCTCTGCGGAAGATTGGGAATATTTTTGCCTTCGAAGTTACCTTTTTCGCTGATGTCGTAGACCACACAGAAATCTCTTGCCGATTCTGTTCCAAGTACCTGCTCAACTTCTTCAGGACTCCAAACGTAGTACTTACCTTCGACTCCTTCACTGTCAGCGTCCTCGCTGCAATGGAAACCGCCAGCGGCATCAACCAACTCGCGACAGACATAGTCGAGGGTCTCACACGCAACATCCGCATGTCGCTGATGACCGGTCACTTGAAACGCTCTGGCATAAGCCTCAACAAGCAGGGCATTGTCGTACAGCATTTTTTCAAAGTGCGGAACCAACCACTGACCGTCAACGCTATAGCGTGAGAACCCACCACCAATATGGTCGCGAATACCCCCGGCGGCCATTCGATCGAGTGTTAGTTCGGCCGCTGCCACCATGGCGACGTTGTTTGTGGTATGACCGAGCCTCAGCAGCAGGTCCAGATCGGTCGCATGAGGAAACTTGGGAGCCGCACCAAAACCGCCCCATTTGGAATCCAAAACCTCCAGCAAGCGTTGACCCGCGGCAGTCACCAAGTCGAAACTTGGAACGGCAGAGTCATGAACGGAGCTGGTATTTTCGGCAGTGCCATCAGCCAGCTGTTGAAGGGCAACGGTGATTTCGCCAGCGTGCTTGAGCACCTCGTCTCGGCGATTTTTCCACGCCTCAGCCAGAGCATCCAGAACTTGCGTAAAACCGGGCATCCCGAATTTCTGTTTCGGGGGCCAATAAGTACCTGCAAAAAAAGGTTGACGTTGATGGTCCAGAAACACGCTCATGGGCCAGCCACCACGACCGGTCATCACCTGAACGGCATTCATATAAATCTGATCGATATCGGGTCGTTCCTCACGATCAACTTTGATGGACACAAAATTCTGATTCAATAGCGCAGCAATGGAAGCATCCTCAAAGCTTTCATGCTCCATGACGTGGCACCAATGGCAAGCCGCGTAGCCAACCGACAGAAAAATCGGCTTGTCCTCACGCGCAGCCGTTTCAAAAGCTTCGTCCCCCCAGGGATACCAATCAACCGGGTTGTCTTTGTGCTGTAGCAGGTAAGGACTGAGCGAGGTGGCGAGTCGGTTCAAATCGCTGCTTTCGACAGAGGATCAAACGTCCAGATTACGAACGTCCAAAGCGTGCTTCTCGATGAACTCTCGTCTTGGCTCGACTTTGTCACCCATGAGCAACCGGAACATCTCGTCTGCAGCACCAGCATCGGTCAAATTGACCCGCAGCAATGTTCTGTTCTGAGGATCAAGCGTTGTCTCACGAAGCTCCTCTGCATTCATCTCGCCAAGTCCTTTAAATCGAGTCACCTGCAAACCTTTCTCGCCAGCAGCCCTGACCTGTGGCAACAGGTCGCGAAGATCCTTCAGTGACCGACGTGCATCTTCACCCCGAATCAGCTCAAACCTTGCAGTCGTCGAACCCGTCCGCTCGGCGGGGATCAGGTCATCCACGCTAAATCCCAACGGTGACAATTCTTTCAAACCGCTGTTGATAGTCCGAACTTCATGCAACTCAGTGAGGTGGGCCATCGGAGCCACAATCTCTGGCTCGATCGCTTTCTCGGAATCTGCGCTGGGGACACTCTCGGAATCCTGTTCGGTCGAATCCTGTTCGGTCGAATCCTGTTCGGTCGAATCCTGTTCGGTCGAATCCTGTCCCGAGGGCTCAACTGCTTCTTCCTGCTCAATCTCAAGCGTCGGTTCTTCTTCCTGCTCAATATCAAGCGTCAACTGGTTCTCATTGAGGTACTTTTCAACTTCGTCCTGCATGTGGAACCAGTGCTCTTCGTTACCGTGGGTAATCAACAACGAGGGCAATTTATTCGTAGTTGGATCGAGACGCATCGCGTGTGATCGCAGGCTGAATCCGTGTTGTTCCAGGGCCAGAATGGATTCTTCCATGGATGCCAGGGTCGTACAAAGCGCCCGCATCTGGTCTCCCTCAACACGGCGACCGTCCTCGGCTTCGAACACTGTGTCACTCAAACCACGTTCCAGCAATTGCGACTTCATTTCGCCGTCGGACTGGATGTAATAGCGTTTCTTGCCCTGCTGGACACGGAACAACGGTGGCTGCGCCACATAGACATGCCCCCGTGCGACCAGTTCGTACATCTGACGATAGAAGAAGCACAGCAACAGCGTCCGAATATGACTGCCGTCCACGTCGGCGTCCGTCATGATGACGACTTTCTCGTACCGACGCTTGGTCAGATCCTGATCAGCACCAATGCCGGTACCGATCGCCTGAATCATCGACTGGACTTCCTGATTCTCCAAGACCTTTGCTTCGCGACTTTTGTACGCGTTGATGATCTTACCTCGCAGCGGCAAGATCGCCTGAAAGTCTCGCATTCGACCACCTTCAGCCGAGCCACCCGCCGAATCACCCTCGACCAGGTAGAGTTCACATTCCTCGGGATTCTTGCTGATGCAATCGCGCAATTTGCCGGGCAAACCGCCACCGCCAAGGGCATCTTTTCGCTTGCGGAGCAGATCCTTGGCCTTGCGGGCCGCCTCTCTCGCCTCTGCCGCCAACAGACCCTTGCGGACGATCGTCTGTGCAACTCTGGGGTTCTCTTCAAAGTACCTCGCCAGTTGCTCTGACACGCCGCTGCTGATAATCCCATCGATCTCGCTGTTTCCAAGCTTAGTCTTGGTCTGGCCTTCGAATTGGGGGTGGGGAACGCGAATGCTGAGAACTGCCGTAATGCCCTCGCGGAAATCATCACCACCGGGTGTTACCCCTTTGAAGAGGTTTTCTTTCTTGCCGTAGTTGTTCAGCGTACGTGTCAGTGCACTTCGAAAACCGGACACGTGCGTTCCGCCTTCGATCGTATGGATATTGTTGACATAGGACTGCACGTTTTCCGTGTATTCGGTGCTGTACTGCAATGCAATATCGTACTGGGTTCCCTCTTTTTCACCCGTAATCTGAATCACATCACTGTGCAACACATCGCTTGCCCGGTTGAGATGTTCAACGAATTCAATCAAGCCACGTTCGTACTTGAAGTCGCCTCCCTCACCATTGCGTTCATCATGGAACTTGATGTGAACACCACTATTGAGGAATGCAAGTTCCTGTAAACGTTTGTAAAGTGCGTCGAAGTTGTACTTGGTGACACTGAAAATCTGATTGTCGGGTTTGAACGTGGTCTTGGTACCCGTCTTTTTGGTTGCCCGACCCTTGAGGATAGGACCTGTTGGAACCCCTCGCTCGTATTCCTGCGTCCAAGTGGAACCATCGCGACTCACCTCGGTCTCAGCCCACTGACTGAGAAAATTGACGACGGTCACACCAACCCCGTGCAAACCACCCGATGTCTGGTAAGCACCTTTTTCAAACTTGCCACCAAATTTCAGAACGGTCATCACTCCCTCAAGAGTGCTGACCTCGCGATCCAATTCCTCGGACAATTGCTCGTGCCTGGTCACCGGAATGCCACGCCCATCATCCTCAACCGTCACACTGCCATCGGTGTGAACGGTGACGGAAACCGTCTTGGCGAAATCAGCCATCGCCTCATCGATAGAATTGTCGACAACCTCGTAAACGAGATGATGCAGTCCGCGCGTAGCGGTGTCGCCGATGTACATCCCCGGCCGTTCTCGCACATGCTCGAGGTCGGACAAGTGCTGCAAATCCGCATCGGTGTAGTTCGCATTTGCGGCGGGAACGGAAAAAGCGGGAGTTTCGTTGGAGGGAGAACCCGACTCAGGAGCATCGCTCATGAAGACCTGCAGAAAAGAGGTTGAATGAGAGTGGCCGCACATTGTCATGCGAAGCCCCAAATCTTAGCCTTTTTTGCTCCTTACCGCGATTGGGGATCAGCCGAAACAAGACTACAAAACATGGATAAAATGGCGATTTATCGCTTTTCAAGATACTTCTGATAGGCAGCCACCGCCAACTCGTCACAACGCTCGTTCTCAAGGTGTCCGGCGTGCCCTTTCACATGCTGGTATTGAACCGTGTGTTCAGCCATCAGTTGATCCAAATGCTGCCATAATTCGACATTCTTGACCGGCACCATTTTGGAACCATCTTTGCGTTTCCAGCCATGCTTCTTCCAGCCTGCCATCCAACTGCTCATCCCCTGCAACACATAGCTGCTATCGGCATACAGGGTGACTTCGCAGGGCTCATTCAACGCCTCCAGCCCCCGAATCACAGCCGTCAATTCCATTTTATTGTTGGTGGATTGCGGCTCGCCATCGCTCCGCTCGAGCTCTTTGTCCGTCTTGCTACAACGCAAGATGAAGGCCCAACCACCCGGGCCAGGATTGCCACTGCAGGCGCCATCGGTGTACAGACTAACTTGCTTCATTGACTTGGCTTCAGACGTGCTGAGTGACAGTGGAAAGTAGCTCTCATGACGAGAATCAACTTAATCGGCGAACGGTAGTAAGAATACCGCAAACCCAATGAATTGATGGTTCCTCGGGAACGACACATCAAAAGGGGGCTTTGAGGTCGAAACCCAGTGCAATGTCATGGTGCTGAAATTCCCTGCGTTACCCTGCGCCAGCTTACCCGCGACCACCACTTGTGATCTGTCCTGACTGACATTGGATGCTTTGGCCCCTTTGATAGATATTTCCAAACCGTGGGCCATGCATCCATCGTCTTTGCTGCCGAAATACAAGTAGTTACGACGAAGCCTCGTTCAGTGACTGAAGAAAATTCCGAACGCCAAGACTCCCTCCGCGCAGCTTGATCAATCCGATCAAGCGGTCTGCGGTTTCAAATAGCGAGCACCAAACTATAAAGTCGCCAGTTTAGCTAGTTGCTTTTCAGCAAGGTCGTCGCTTTTGTGCTCACGGCGACCATTCCTGGACGATACAATGCGTTCAGTCTCACGTCACAGTTGGGACGAATTGCATACGTCGAATTAGAATCAACACACCCAGCCCAGCGATTGCTGAACGAAAGCAAAAGCATGGGCGGATATCGGGAAGGAGACAGATCCATGCTCCGCGCCTCACTCATCTTGATCGTTGGATTCGCCTGTTCGGCGGGGCTAAGATCTTGCCACGGACAAATGATCACGACCGCAACGCCGTTCAACAACATCGGCAGCAGCTTCTTTGAAAACAACAGCATCCATTGGTCGTTGCGCGGCAAGAACTGGTTTGCGAACTCAGGCGGTGGACCGCTATTGCCTCCGTTTGGTGGAATGGCGGGTGGAACGGCGGTCGCTGGCGGGCTGTCGGGCGGATATGGGTTTTCTGGGGGTGGTGTACGGGGCAGTCTGGGCTTCAACTTTGCTCAGGGAAGTACGCGATCATTCAGCAGCACGACTCCCTATTTGACGACCATGAACGGGTACCCAGGCAGCATTTCATCAGGCGTCCTGCAACCGTTTGTGACTGGTTATTTTCCGATTGTCGGAAACTACACCGCCGCCACAGCTCCCCTGAACTCATCACGGAGAGCAGCGGCAGAGATCAGCCAACAACAAGTTTCGACTCTCCGTCAGGCACAGGCAAAAAGGTACAACGGCAAGCTTGCGCAATACCTTCTGCGTGCTGAACAAGGAGAAGCCGCAGGAAACAAGCGAATGGCGAGAGCCAATTACCGACTCGCGATCTCGATTGCCGCCGAACCACTGCGCAGTAAGTTGCAGCAACGTCTTGCCCGCATGATGAGCGAGCCTGCCAAACCGACCAACGCTGACGACGGCAACTGATGGCCAACTTGCCGGCTCAAACTCGCTGATCACGCGGCTTGCGGTGAAACAACCGCGGTAGCAGTGTGATTCTCTCATGAACGTGTACGAAACAGCGCCAACCTGTGGACTCACTTTGATAATCAGCTGAACGGACCTCCAATTTCATTCAGCAGATCCACGCGAGCATCATGACCTGATCGGTGGTCAAGTGCTGAAGGTGACAAGCCCGCAGGGACGTTTTCGAGCCGATGCCCGCAAGGTCAGCGGCCGACGCCTCGATTCCGTTCTGGCCGTTGGGAAGCACCTTTTTTATGAATTTGAGAGTAAGACTATCGTGCATGTCCATTTGGGCAGATACGGAAAATTTCGGCAACGTGAGTCTCCCCCACCCAAGCCAGTGGGCCAGATTCGCAGGCGGCTTGTGGGTCCCAATGCGACGGTCGATTTAACGGGACCGACGAACTGCCGGGTGATTGACCCGTCGCAGCGGCAGGATGTTGTGGATCGACTTGGCCCTGACCCATTGGCAGGCGGCAAGAAATCTGAGGTTTGGAAGAACATTTCCGAGCGGAATCAGCCCATCGGAGCTCTGCTGCTGGACCAGGCCGTGGTTGCAGGGGTCGGCAACATCTTGAGGGCCGAGGTATTGTTCGAAACAGAGCTCGATCCTCGTATCCCTGGAAAGTCCCTCTCTGAAGGATCGTTGGATCTACTCTGGAAATCGCTAACCAGAATGATGCGGGTTGGCTTGCGACATGGTCGAATCATCACTGTGACGGCCCGAGAGACAGGATTGCCGCTGGCTAAGGTCCCCGAGAATCGCAGATTCAGGGTTCATGGCCGGACGGAGTGCCCTCTGTGTGGTCAACCATCTCGTCCATCGAAGTTGCAGGAAGGCGGTTAATACGTCTGCGAATCGTGCCAGACTCGAAAACGTTGGACTTAGAGAACAAGCAACGACCTGCTGAACAGCGTGCGAGGCCCCAGTCTCGCAGTCCCGGCAAGCGATATTGACTCGTGGCGCAACTTTTCGAAGCACAGAAAGTGGCTCGCCACTGCCAAACAAGTTGGTGCCCGGTATTGTTGGATTCCCTCTGACGCGCTAGCCTTGGGATCTCGTGAAGCATCGAACCAACCCTACCAAGCGTTTGAAGGCCTTTGATGTCCGCATTCTGCGCACACCCATTCTTGGCGTCTCTGCAATTGCTCGCCTCCAGCATGGAGGAAACCCCGATCACCCCCGCCTCCCCCTGGGTGATGCTGTTGTTTGCAGCCATCATGCTTGCGACCTACATCGGAGTTGCGATTGAACCACTTCACAAAACCGTAGCAGCTCTCTGCGGAGCGGTCGTTTTGATTGCTCTGTCCCTCGCCCTGGGTCTGTTTCAATACGAAAAAATCTACGACATACTGGAAGAGGACCTCAATATTTTCGGGGTCATTATCGGCACGGGTATTCTGGTCGATGTCGTTGGCAAGAGCGGCCTGTTCCACTTCCTCAGCATGTGGATTGTCCGATTCACCGGTGGTCGAGCCTCGACACTATTCCTGACGTTGTGTGTGATCACATTCCTGTTCGTCGCCGTACTGACAATTGTCCCCGCGATGCTGATCCTCAGCTCGCTGGTTCTGGTCATTTGTCGATCACTGAACTACAAGCCTGTTCCGTTCTTACTGAGTGTTGCGATCTGTGCCAACAGTGGGGCAATCGCAACCTTTGCCAGTGGCCTGCCAAACATCATGATTGGTACTGCTGCTGGCATTCCCTATGCCCAGTTTCTGATAGTTTCCCTGCCTTACGCATTGACCAGCCTTCTGATCGCGATCATTGGCCTGAGAATTTTCTTCCGTAAGGATCTTCCCTGGAAACAAACTGCCGAAGAGCAGGCATTGCTTCGTGAACAAATCGAAACATTTGACCCTTGGGCGATGGTAGAAAACCGAATGGTGCTGCTGCGGAGTGGCGTGATCCTGCTGGCAACGGTGCTGGGCTTCGTATTTGCGCAGCAGCTGGGTGTCGGCATGGATTTCATCGCCATGGTCGGCGCGACAGCAGCCCTGCTGTTTGCCGGGAAAGGCGTTGAGGATGCGATTCAAAAAGTGAACTGGACCGTCATCATGTTCTTCATGGGACTGTTCATTATCATTGGTTGCGTCAAACAGACGGGAGCCCTCGCGTGGGTCGCTCAGCAGGTCATCGCATTTTCTGGCAATGAAATGTCATTGCTGTTGCCATTGCTGGGGATTTTTTCTGCCGTTGCCAGCTCCATCGTCGATAATATCCCGGTGGCGGCGACCTTGATTCCGATCGTCCGTGACATTTCCAGCACCGGGGTTCCCGCCGAACCGTTATGGTGGACCTTGATTATTTGCTGCAATCTAGGTGGAAATGGCACGCCCATCGGATCGATTTCGTGTGTCATTGCCATTTACGCATTGAAACGAGAAGCAGGAGAGCGTGTCGGATGGGGAATGTTCATGAAACTTGGCGGCACGATTATGTTGTTCCAGGTCATCGGTGCCATTCTGTACTTAAGCTTTATCCATTATCAGGGCTGGATTCCCTCTCTTGCTGGACACTGATTTCGTCTGACTGCCCGGGCACGGGGAATAGCTGCAATACGAATTTGGGAAGGTTGAGCGTGCCCTCAATAACCACACAGCGTCGTGTGCTTCCCCATGTTCAAACGAGTCGTTGAACTGGAATCAAATCCATACAATCCTGTGACTGCGGGACTATTGAAAGCGGGAAACATGAGTACAGGTTCAGAATCCAATGAACTCGATCGCGAAGTCGATGCATCGATGCGGATGTTCGAAAAGGCCCAGATTGGGCCCGCGGCTTCGCTGACTCCCATAACGCCCTCACGGATTCTCGTGGTCCTGGACGGTTCGTCACAGGACGATAACAGTGTCGCTTCTGCAATTTTCCTGAGGGAACAGTTCAATACGGAAACATTGGTGCTGGATGCCCGGGATGGCAAAGCCGAAGAAGACGCCGACTTGGCCGTCACGCGTGCCACTGAAATCCCTGGGGGCCGTCCGATTCAACGTCAGGATGGCGATTCCTACGACGTGATCCTGGCTGCCTTGAAAGATCATGCGGTCGATCTGTTGGTCTTACCAAGCCCGTATGGTCGATCCTTCGAAAACGTGGGTGCTGACAGTGCTGGCACGGTGATGGACGTGCTTCTCTCACGTTGTCCAATCCCGATGATCGTCATGCGGCGTGACGATCAACAACTCCGTGATTGTGTTCGGCACATCGAAATGGTGGTTGGTAGCGAGTGCGAAGTCGAATCAAAAGCAGCAGCTTGGAGCTTTGGCCTGGCAGAGAAATCCTCCAAGATCAACCTGAATCTGGTGTTGGAACAAGAACAGTTCGAAAACATTCGGTCGATCGTTGAGGCGATTCAACCCGAAGCCACTCTTCAGCCAGAGCAATTCAGCGAGGCATTGGCCAAAACCCACCACGCACTTCACGGTGCCATGGCCAAGACAGCAGCAACACTGGGCATGACTTACGAACTGCATCCCATCGCTGGAGAGATCGCTCCACCCAATTCACTTGACGAAGCAAAAAAATTGCTGCTCGTGCTGCCATTGGAAGTCGACGACCGATTTGGCCAGGGGTTTGTGCAAGATCGCATCCGCCGTAGTCCCCATCCCATCCTGATCGTGTCAGGGCATGTACGCGAAACAAACTAGCCACCTTCGACAACCACTGACGGTCTGGCTTGAACGGGTAGGAAACCTCTGATGACTTCGTTTGCACTCGAACCGATCTACGGCTCGCTGTTATTAACCATGGCAGTCGCTGCGATCACAGTTGGAGTCATCTTGACCGTCACGCCGCCAACCGAGAACCAGACTCAGAGGCGGTGGCTGATCACGCTCCGGCTGTTAGCAGCAGCAATGCTGTTGCTGGCTTCCTTTCGACCAGCACTTTTTCGCACCGATAACCAGTTGACTGAAGCCGCCCTGATTGTTGCCGTTGATACTTCCCGAAGTATGACCCTGCCCGATAGAGAGGGCAGTACACGGTGGGAAACACAAACCACCGTTTGGAGAACTCTGGCAGACAACCTGTTGGGGCTCGATGACCAGCTGGATATTCGTCTTCTGACCTATGATTCTGATGCCCGATCCGTGGCATCGCCCGCCATCACCTCTCTCGATGCAGAACTGCCGAATGGTAAATCCACGAACATTTCTTCCGCAGCGTTGGGTGCCATGCAATCGGCAGAGGGGCAACCCATCGCAGGCATCGTCCTGGTCGGTGACGGCACCCAAACGTCACCGCTGGTCGGCACGGGAGCGCAACGGGTGGTCGAAACGCTTGACTCCCTGGGCGTGCCACTTTGGACAGTTCCAATCGGGCCCGCTGGTGGTGCATCCGCTTTGCGTGATGCAGCGATCGATACATTACCGGAAAGCTATCAGCTATTTTCCGGGAACGAATTTGGCGTTGATTTCCAACTGACCACACGAGGAATGGCAGGGATCAATGTTCCTATTCGAATTTCCTGGATCGATTCCAACGGACAACAGTCCGAGATCGCCAGCCGAAAAATCGTCCCCTCGAATGCCACGGAAATCACCCCGGTCAGCATCCCCCTGCTGGCCCCGAAACCAGGCACCTACCGACTCAGAGTGGAAGCAGTACCTCAGGACGAAGAATTGATCACGACGAACAACGCACAAGTCGCGTTCGTTGAGGTTCGCGAAGGTGGAGGCAGGATTCTCTATCTGGAAGGAAATCCACGCCTCGAACAAGCTTTCCTGAGGCGATCTTTGCGCCGCTTTCCTGATCTGGATTTGGATTACCGATGGATCCCTCGGGATACGGTGAATCGCTGGCCTGTCGACTTGGATGGTGCCTTTGAACCGGGCCGCTACGACATTTACATCATCGGGGATCTGCACGCCGATGCGCTCGGCGAACAACAGTTGCGACAACTCGCGAATGCGGTAGGAAAGGGTGCCGGACTGCTGACTCTGGGTGGATCGCATGCTTACGGAGGCGGTGGTTATGCCAATTCGCCCTTAGCCGAAGTGCTACCAGTTCAGATGGATGCGCGTCGAGCTCGTCCCGCAGGATCAATCTCCCCTGCAACCGGCAGCCAACTCGATCCCCCACTCAAATCCAAGCTCTCGCACACGCACCCCATCACTGATCTGGGAGGGGATGACCCGTCCGTTACGTGGAACGAACTTCCCCCGTTGCTTGGTGCCAATCGACTGATCGGACCCAAAATCGCACCCGGTGTGCAAGTACTTTTGGAATCGGAAGCTGGTGACCCTTTGATGGTCACCGGCGAATACGGCAGCGGACGAACCACCGCAATCGCGTTTGACTCTACATGGCGATGGTGGCGAACCGGACGAAGTGAAATGCACCGTCGATTCTGGCGGCAACTGGCACTATGGCTGCTCGCTCGCGAAAATAGTGCAGACAATCAACTGGTGATCTCCATGGATGCTCGACGATTCTCAATGGATCAACCTCCCGAATTTCGTGCTGAGATACAGACGCCGAACAGTCAAACAAACTTGCCGGAACTGGTTGCCGAAATTGTGGATTCAACAGGAACTGCCACCCCGTTGAATATCAGCACCGAGACTGGCAGTGACCAGTCACCAATAGCATCCAAAGCTATTCGCGGCCGCATTTCCAAACTGCCGGTCGGTTTTTATCGCCTTCGTGTCCAGCCCAGTGTGCCAAGCGAGTCATTGAAACCAGAAGAACTGTCGTTTCAAGTGATTGATGAGAGTCTTGAGTTGGCCCAACCGATGGCTGATCCCGTCTATCTGAAACAACTTGCCGAAATGACCTCTGATCACGGTGGCGCTGCTTTCTTTCCGGATGAAATCGATCAGTTGATCGCCACCATCAAACAACGTCGCAGCCTGGCCGAAACACCGGTCATCGAAAGATACCGACTGGGTGACGGTCCGTTTACAGGCTGGCTGCTGTTCGGCCTGTTTGCCGGCGCGCTGTCGACCGAGTGGTTACTGCGAAGGCAATGGGGCCTCGCATAGATAACCACCCCGGATGCCGCGAGCAAGCTTCGAACAAACCTCAAAAGCGGGCAGCATCATGCAAATCCGAAAGCTCCTCGGCACTCATTTTCTGGACCTCTCGATCATAGGTCATCAACCCATTTACCTCGCCTTCGACATCCGTGGTCTGCGTATATACGCCGGCCGCCACCCCTCTGCGACGAAGCTTCATCAGCTCTTCGAATGATCGAAGATACCTCTGCTTGTAATCTTTCAGGGTGACGGGCAGATCCCCATAACCCCAATTCCGCATTCCTGGATTCCATTGGTGGCCTGAGACCACGTAACCATGGCCACCAAACTCGCCCACCACTTTCACGTAATTGTTGAATCGCTGATCCTCGAAGGGAAACATTGGTTCCGGATAATTGTGCCGATCAACCACATCACCAACCGGAAAGAAATTACCGCCGCTGGCAATGTTCAACAGCCTTGTCACATCCAGATTTTCCATCGCCTGCCCGATCTGAACAGTTTCGTGCTGGCCCCAGCGTTCATTGAATGGCACCCACATCACGATGGATGGATGATTGCGTAAACCATTGACCATGGCTTTGAGTTCCTTCATGAACTGTTCGTGCTGTTCGACAGGCCAGGTATCCTCCACCGGATGGGGTGCCAGTTTGCTCCAAAAGGGCCTGCCACCAGTGCTTGGCATATCCTGCCAAACCATCATGCCCACGCAGTCACAATGGGCGTAAAAACGACGAGACTCGACCTTGATATGTTTTCGAATCATGTTGAACCCCGATTTCTTCAGGTAATCAACATCGAATCGCATTGCCGCGTCACTCGGAGGCGTCAACAGTCCGTCCGGCCACCAGCCTTGATCCAGCGGGCCGTAATGGAAAATCACCTTGCCGTTGAGCGTCATTCGAATCTGCCCCGCTGGTCCCCGTTTGACTCCGACTTCTCGCATCGCCGCGTAAGATTCGACACGATCGATCAGAGTCTCGCCATCGAACAATTCCATCGTGATGCCATACAGATGTGGTTGCTTGGGAGACCACAACTTTGCATCGGGAATCCGCACACTCAGAGCAGAGTCAGCAGTACCCACAATCCGATCTCCGTCACGCACTGTGATCCGGATGCGTTCTCTTTCCAAAGCAACACCTTGCAGCGTAGGCAATACACGAAGAGTACCTTCCGCGATTCGTGGTTTCATTTTCACCATTCGAAAATGCCGATTGGGAACATCCTCTAGCCAGACAGTCTGCCAGATTCCAGAAACTCGGGTGTAGTAGATACCTTTGGGCTTCAGAGACTGTTTGCCTAGCGTCTGAGATGCCGCCGTCGCATCGACTACCCTGACCACCAACTCGTTGTCACCCGGACGCAATGCTTCAGTAATATCGAATTTGAAGGGATCACTGCTGCCAGTGTGGGAACCGACCTCGGTGCCATTGAGATAAACAGTGCAAGCATAATCGACCGCCTCGAAATGCAGGTGTGTTCGATGCCCCTCAGGAGTCTGGTGGCTCAGTCTCTTTCGATACCAAAGCGTCTCATCCGGAGCGAGCAAACGACGTACACCGCTAAGCGCCGATTCGACCGGAAACGGCACCAAAATGTCGCCTTCATAAAGCTGGGGGATACGATCTGACTTGTTGATTCCGTATTGCCACAGACCATTAAGGTTCTTCCAGCTTTGTTCGCGGCGGAACTGGGGACGAGGATATTCCTGCCACGCATTCTGCGGAGTCACTTGCTTCCCCCATCGCGTCATCATCGCGTCGGGAGGTACTTTCCACTCGGCAGTGGCAGTCGAAACCACAAATGCCAGCAAGAAACCGTAAAACATCCTCATGACGCTTGCACCTATAAAAAGACCACACGTTACTCTCAGCGAGTGCTGAGCACATTGGACACACTGGTTTCACTATTCAGATCACGGAAACGGTAGATCCCGTTGGGCTCGGATCACAAACGGAACCTCAAACAATCGGCTGACCTGTAGGCGACGTACCGCGATTGCGACGCAACTGCCCGCAGGCAGCATCAATATCATCTCCCTTGCGTTGGCGGAACTTCACATTCACGCCACCCGTTTCGAGAATCTGGCGAAAGTCGGCGATAGATGATCTGCTGGGAGTCGAATACGGAAGTCCTTCTACCGGATTGTAGGGAATCACGTTCAGCAAAACCGTGCGATGTCGTAACAGTTTTGCCAACTGTCTGCCGTGGTCGACGGAATCATTGACACCACGAAGCAGCACGTATTCAAAAGTCAAACGGCGTCCGGATTTTTCAAAGTAACGATCTGCTGCATCCAAAACCTTGTCGATGCCGATCTTTTTGTTGATCGGAACAAGCTCACTTCGCAATTGATCATTGGGCGCATGCAAACTGACCGCCAAGTTGTAAGGCGTTCCATTATTTGCCAAGCGGTCGATGGCGGCAGGCAAGCCCACTGTACTGATCGTGATCCGTCTCGGACTGATACCCAACCCATCAGAACTGCGGGCGATATTCAAAGCACCCAGCACCCGATCAAGGTTGGCTAGTGGCTCTCCCATCCCCATCATCACAATGTGGCTCAACCGTTCGTCCTCCCCCAAGCGTGCTTGCAACAGCAACATTTGCTCAAGGATCTCACCCGTCGTCAGATTACGGTCAACACCGTCAAGACCACTGGCGCAAAAGACACACCCCATGGCACAGCCAACCTGACTACTGACACAAATGCTCCTCCGCAATCCATCTCGCAACAACACACATTCCACCTCACCGCCATCGGGAAGCCCAATCAGCAGTTTGTCTGTGCCATCGCTGGATTGAACGACGGCGGACGGTGAAGTCACCAACACCCGAAAGGCTTCGGCCAACTGCGATCGCAGGGTCTTGGGCAAGTCACTCATTTCCTGAAAATCGGAAACACGACGCTGAAAAACCCAATGGATGATCTGTTTGGCCCGAAAACCGGGCTGCCCCTGGTCGACCAGCCACTGTTTCAAATCGTCTTCGGAAAGGTCCAACAAATGCCTGCGAGGATCCCCCGAGGGGACTGCTTGCAAAGGAACTCCGGAATCAATAACGGGCAGATTCACAGTCAGGCAACACATGTTAAAAGTAGCGAAACAGCGATCATTTTCTCAACTCCAACATCAATCCGACTCCAGCCAGTCAATCAGGCGACTCGGCAACGAGTGGTCAATGCCTTAATTTGTGTGAGAGATCGTGACCGTTCCCTCCGCCGCTGAGTGTAACCTCCCCATGACAAATATCGAAGTCAACACTGACAACGCCTTACAACGATTCCTAACCATCACCGCGATCCCAGGCCGAAGTGGCGACGAAGCTGCGGTGGCTGCCCAGATTGTCGAGATTCTGCGTGAAGCGGGGATCACTGATTCACAGATCGAATTCGATGGTGCGGAGACCCGTACGCGAATCGATGGCAATTGCGGAAACTTGATTGTGTCGCTCCCAGGGAACGGATCTGGCTGCAGAACGCTGTTATCAGCACACATGGACACTGTGCCGATCTGTATTGGCAGCCAACCGGTAGTCGAAGGTGACCAAGTGCACAGCAGCGCCCCCACCGGCTTGGGTGCTGACGACCGGGGGGGATGTGGGGCGATCCTGACTGCGATCGTGGAACGAGTCAAACAAGGAGACAAAAATTTTCCACCCGCTGTGATCAGCTTCCTCGTGCAGGAAGAAATTGGACTTGAGGGGGCCCGTCACCTGGATGTGGCCAAGGTTGGACCGGTAGATCGCGCCTTCAACTTCGATGGTGGCACCGTTGAAAAACTTACCATCGGCGCCATTGGGGGCGAGCGAATGTCGATCAAAGTCACTGGCATCCCTGCGCACGCTGGTGTAGCGCCAGAAGAGGGTGCCAGTGCCATTGTGATGGCCGCCCGCGCGATCGCCGATCTGGATGCCCGAGGCTGGCTGGGAAAAGTGCAACAGGGCGATGAAGCAGGCACAGCCAATGTGGGTGTCTTTCAGGGCGGCGAAGCGACCAATGTCATCACACCCGAAGTGACCCTGCGTGCCGAAGCCCGCAGTCACAGCGCAGAAATGCGGACACAAATCGTCAGCGAAATCAGGCAGGCGTTTGAACGGGCAGCAGCGGAAGTCACCAATCATCAAGGTGCCGCTGGCTCAGTCGAGTTCTCCTCGAACGTCGACTATGAATCGTTTGCTCTCGCAGAAGATCATCCGTCAATCTCAGCAGCAAGTGAGGCAGTTCGCGTTGTCGGTCGAGAACCGTTTTCCGAAATCTCGAACGGTGGACTTGATGCCAATTGGCTCTTCCGACTGGGCATCGAATCCGTCACCCTCGGCTGCGGTCAACGTAACATTCACACAGCTGACGAACGATTGGTCATCGCTGATTATCTGGATGCCTGTCGGATCGCCACGTGGCTAATCACGGAAGGTGCCTGACATGAAAGATGACGACGAACTCTGTCTTTGCTTTCACGTCACCAAACGAAAGGTAATGCAGTTCATTCGTGTTAATCAACCCAGCATTCCGAGCCAACTGTCCGAGTGCTTCGGTGCGGGAACGGGATGTGGCTGGTGCAGACCTTTCTTGAAACGCCTGATGGAACAGACAGACGATGATTCCATGTCGTTGCCCGACTCGGAAGCTTATGCGTCCAGCAGGCGGGAATATCGCAAAAAGAAATCGTGAGCAGCCCAACCCACACTGTCACCACGCCAATTCCGTGGGAAAGAACTCGTCTATCAGTTCCAGGTAAAACGGCTTCAGTCTCTCGACGTCTGGCCGCGAGTCGCTCTTGGAGTACAGATCGTAGGGATTGAACTTTCGGACCCACTGGAATAGCCGGTGATCCTGATCGCTGAACAGGTGCTGATACGCGTTCTCGCGGTGGCCGGGATAGAACGAATGGTAGCGGATCATGTACTGTGCCTCGGCAGGCAAGTGAGCCTTTGTCACGTGATATAAATACTCGTCGTGTCCCCATGACATCATGACTTGATCCAGACCCGCATGGGGCTCATAGATGCCTGACTGCGTGGAGTAGACAGGGTGACCCCAATCGGGATTGAGTCGAAAGAAGTCGTGATAAACGATGCTCGACGAATAGGCGCATCCGACGGGAAACGTATCACCGACGACAGCCCACTGAGGCTCACCAAACAAACATAAAATTTTTCCCAAATCATGAATCAGTCCCGTCAGAATGAACCATCGGGGATGTTCGTCGGCTCGAATCGCTTCAGCAGCCTGAACCAAATGCTCGATCTGTGAAAATTCGGTATCGGGATCACTGTCATCTACCAAGGTGTTCAGAAACTCCATCGCCTCCCAGATCCCCATCTGCTGTCGGTTCAATGACAGAAACTCATCCCGTTTCTGCTTCACAAACTCGACCGTCTGGTACTGATGATTCAGGCGATAAAACTCTTTGACCGTCGGTCGGGCTTCAGCCTCATAGTCCCGGAACACCTGTTGGGATCTATCAGTCTGGGACTCTTTCTGCGGTGCTGGATATCGCCGAGGTAGATCGCTTTCCCATTGATCTGAGCCGGCCATTGGATTCTGCTCATCCATGAATATCAATTCGCACACACAATGATTGGAACGGCGACTTAAACGCCGGCAACCTCGGCTGCCTTGTAAACAACTTTGGCACACTTGAAACCGAGCCGCTCGTAGAGTCGGATTGCCGCCGTATTGTCGGTCGTCACCTCAAGATACATGCGTTGCAAACCTGCCTCACGAAAGCCACGCGCTGCCCGACAGAGCAGAACCGAACCGAGACCGCGGCTTCGATGGGCAGGATCAATCCCCAGATTTTGGACAGCTCCCCAGCCTTCGAATTGCAAACCCTGAATCGTTCCAATCGGTTGCATTGTCCCCGATTCACAATCGTGATAACGGCACAGCCATGTTGCCTCGGGTACAAAACCTGCCCGCGACGTGATTTCTCGCATCAATTTCAGACAACCATCTCTCCGTCCGAGACATGGAAATACATTGGCGTCCAACTCGCAACGAAAACTCTGAAACTTGGCGGCAGCATGCTCGCGAATCAGGTCGGTTGAATAAGGCACCAAGTCATAACCTGGTGGCACCGGCGCCGACTCTGGCACAGAGTGTGTCAGGTCGTAATCCATTCGAAATCGCTTGAAATAAGTCAGTCCCATCCCAACCACCAGAAAAGTCTTGTTCTCTCTAGTTTAGCACACGACTTAGAACCGACTCGCTTCAGAGTACTCAGATAACGGCAAGCCAGGTCCCGAGCGCCGACAGAACCCGATGCCGCGACCTCACCACGCAAGCCTGCTCACCGCAGCCCATAAAACCGCTAGACAAACTTCGCCTAATTATCGCATTCTACATGAACTGGACTAGTTTTTGGGTTCCCAAACATTTATATTTGATTGACCTTAAAGCATGGACCGATTTTCGCTTTCACCTATTGTTATCAAAAAGGTTCCCCTCGTTGAAACCAACCGACCACCCCATCAATCCCCGTCTTCGGCTGTTCGTGGTTGTCATTCCAGCCATGCTGTTGCTTTGGCTGGCGGTCACTGCGGGCTGCAATCGCCCTGCAATAACCAGTGGTAAGCGAAGCGGGAAACCGCAAATCATGACCACAACGGGAATGGTCCGAGACATGGTGCAGGCGTTGGTTGGTCCCGATGCAGACGTGAAAGCGATCATGGGCCCGGGTGTTGATCCTCACCTCTACCAACCCTCCCGCGGCGACTCGATTCAACTGCTGCAGGCCGATATCGTGGTCTACAACGGCTTGCATCTGGAGGGTCGTCTGGGTGAGGTTCTCGAAGCACGATCTGAGACCAATCAAGCCACCATCGCGGTCGCTGAAACTCTGTCACCTGATCAACTGCTCGACGCCAATGCCGGTCTTCATGACCCGCATGTATGGATGGATGTTGCGTTATGGAAGGATGCGGCAGTCAACGTCGCAAGTGAATTGGCGGACCGCATGCCAGAGCATGCTGAATCGATTCTGAAAAGAGCGGCCGATCTGGAACAGGAACTCAATGACCTCGACCAATGGGGAGAGGCGACGATTGCGTCGATCCCGGATTCTAAGCGTGTACTGGTAACAGCACATGATGCCTTTCAGTACTTCGGCAAACGATATGGTGTTGAGGTGCATGGAGTTCAGGGAGTTTCAACGATCAGCGACGCGGCGATCAGCGACGTCAACCGCCTGGTGGATCTGATTGTCACCCGTCAGGTTCCGGCTGTCTTCTTTGAATCGAGCGTTTCCCCAAGGCAAGTAAAAGCGATCGTCGAGGGGGCACGACAACAGGGACTCGACGTATCGAGTGACTCAACACTGCTAAGCGACAGCATGGGCGCCGACGGAACACCCGAGGGCACCTATGTCGGAATGATGCGATATAATTTTCGGACCATTGCGGAAGCGTTGGGAGGCAAGGCAGCCGCAGGTACCGCCGCAAAGGCAAACACAGACGCTCCGACGGCGGAAGAGCCTCGCGAAATCGAGGACGAATCGGATCATCCATCCGCGTCAGCCGACCAACCGGTCACCAACAATGTGTCGATCCTGCCTGCAAATATCGGAGCAGGGAATTGAGTACGAAAGGATCACCCGACACTCCGCCGCTGGCAGCTTTTGAGGTAACCGTTGCCTACCGCAGCACTCCCGTTCTGTCCGACGTCAGCTTCTCGACTCCTGCGGGCACTTTGACTGCGGTCGTCGGCCCCAATGGCGCGGGCAAGAGCACTCTGATCAAAACAGCACTGGGGCTCATCCAACCCATCACTGGCTATTTCGAGTTCTTCGGAGAATCATTTCGCGAAGTCGATGGTCGAGTCAGTTATGTACCTCAGAGAACGAGTGTTGACTGGGACTTTCCTGTCACGTCTCTGGATGTTGTCTGCATGGGACTGTACCGCAAGATTGGCTGGTTCAGGCCGGTCAGGTCACGCCACCGCGAAATGGCGATGGCAGCTTTGACCGAGGTAGGCATGCAAGACTACGCCAAACGACAAATCCGCCAGTTATCGGGTGGTCAACAACAGCGTATTTTCTTGGCTCGTTCGTTGGTTCAGGGTGCTGAATTATTCCTCATGGACGAACCACTGGCGGGTGTCGATGCAGCCACCGAAAGGACAATCATCGACAAACTTCACCAGCTACGCGACCAAGGTCGAACAGCCATGGTTGTTCACCACGATCTGGAAACGGTAAGCGACTACTTTGATCGTGTGCTGCTGCTCAATTGCCAAGTGATCGCTGAGGGACCGGCCGCGGACGTCATGACTCCCGAACGGCTCAAGCAAGCTTATGGCGGCAAACTGCTGATCTTTGATTGAAAATTCGTCCAGTTGGGATGCTGTGAATAAACTCGAAGTTATCTTTGCCTACAACACGCTCATCGTTCTGGCTGGAACGATGCTGCTGGGGATTGCAGCCGGGATCACTGGCACATTCCTGATGTTACGGAGACGATCACTTGCAGGGGATGTGATTGGACACGCAGCCTTACCGGGAGTCGCCCTTGCTTTCCTGATTTACGCCTCCGTCGCCCCTGAGGCGGGCAAGAGCCTGCCTGTGATGCTTTTGGGTGGTGGCATTGCCAGTGGCCTGGGAATGCTGACGGTACTTTGGCTACGAAACGTCGGAGGACTTCCCGAGGATGCAGTGCTGGCAATTGTGCTGAGTACTTTTTTTGGTGCTGGCGTGGTCCTATTATCAGTTGTCCAAGCATCTCCAACGGGCAGTCAATCAGGCTTACGCGACTTTATATTTGGGCAAGCCGCTGCGATCAGAATCAGCGATGTCGCGTTACTGGCCTCAATCGCCTTGGGCACAATTGTGACCAGCAACCTGTTGATGAAGGAATGGGCATTGATGTGTTTCGACGAGGGTCTTGCTCACGTGTTGGGCTACCCTATCCGCCTGCTCGACTTTCTGCTGATGGCACTGGTCGTGGCTGTCTGTGTCGCAGGCATGCAGGCAGTCGGCCTGTTACTGATCGTCGCGTTACTGATCATTCCACCCACATCGGCACGCTTTTGGAGTGATTCGATTTCTCCGAACATTTGGCTTTCGGCACTTTTTGGCGCGATTTCCGCGACAGCGGGTGGAATTGCGAGCGCGTTGATTCCAAAACTCAGCACGGGCGCGATCATTGTCGTTGCTGCAGCGATCGTCCTTACCTTCAGTATGTTGCTGGGTACCAAACATGGGTTATTGCTGCGTTGGCATTCCCAGCGGGCGATGCGGCTCAGGGCCAAGGGAGTACCACCAGCGTAACTTTTCTATTCCCCGGATCAGCACAACAGTCAAGGGCGTGGGGGACACAATCAGTTCCAAAAACAGCCTGCATTTGAAGGTCTAGTCCTGTAAGCTAAATTCAGTAGAATTGCGGGTCTTACGACCAACAGGCATCCGTAGCTCAACTGGATAGAGCATCGGTCTTCGGAACCGAGGGTTGGGGGTTCGAATCCCTCCGGGTGTACTTAAATTGATAAAGGTCGTCGGAACCCATTCCGGC
>Ga0315334_10000546_pt1 | contig 22843 bp, 16 predicted proteins | sample M150034915metaG_FD_205555 | JGI IMG/M metagenome (GOLD analysis project Ga0315334, IMG submission 205555) | Ammonia-oxidizing marine archaeal communities from Monterey Bay, California, United States - M1 500m 34915 | ecosystem: Environmental > Aquatic > Marine > Intertidal zone | place: USA... | reverse complement strand
GTTGCTCGGGGTTATAGCGTGGACACCAGGCTGCTCGACTTGGAAAACGTGCCGCGTGCGCTAGTAAACTTTGACACCCATGGATTTATTAAAATGGTAGCAGAGCGCAGCACAGGCCGTTTGCTCGGGGTGCAGGTTGTCGCAGCGGAAGGCGGTGAAATTATCCAAACGGCAGTGATGGCGTTACGAGCAGGTTTGACCGTTCAGGAAATCGGCGATGACTTGTTCCCTTATCTGACCATGGTTGAAGGACTCAAACTCTGTGCGCAAACGTTCACCAAGGATGTAAAGCAGTTGTCCTGCTGTGCCGGTTAATCGCTCCGGCTCTGGTCAACGCGAGCACTGTCCAAAATTTGAACGTTCGCTTTGCGACCGTAGCAGCTTAAACAAAAGCGAACATTCAGAAACGACCGAATTGACTATAAGAGTAGTGGCATAGTGAATCTGGCCACCTGATTTTAAGTGTATGATCACTCGTAGAGCAAGTCAGGTGGATTGGATGCCAAAGAAAATAAATTTCAGTCCGGAATTCCGTCTGGAAGCGGCCCAGCTGGTGATTGACCAGGGCTACACAATGAAAGCGGCCTGCGATGCCATGGGGGTTGGTAAATCAATCATGGAGTATTGGGTGCGCAGGCTTCGAGCCGAGCGATCAGGCAAGGCACCACAAAAAGGTGAAGCTCGGACTCCCTGAGCAATTCTCGATAATCGAGCGACTTGAAGAGAGCTATGCGGTGCAGCGCCTGCGTCGGGTGTTTGAGGTGTACCGCAGCAGCTACCGGGCCTGGCGTGACCGAGACAGAGAGCCTTGCGAGGCTGAGAAAGCGCTGCTGGACGAGGTTGTCGAGGCGCATGCTGTCAGCAACGGATCTGCTGGCGCTCGCAGCCGCTAGGGCACGCTTACAAGAAGGCGGATCAGCCACAGTTGGATATCCCGAATCTTCTGGAGTCTGAAAGCAGAATGGGGGCCGGAAATCGGATGTCCATGCTTTGCCACGGCGAAGCAATCGGTCACGGACTATATGATCGGTTATTGCAGCGCACTGCGGCCTCATAAATACAACGGCGGATTGCCGCCAAATGAGGCAGAACAGGCCTATTGGAAAACTCAAAAGACGGTGGCCTAAAACACTTGACCACTACAAACCACCCTGACCACATTTTTGATGTGGCCAGGGTTTCATGTCTACAGTTGGTCGTAGGCCAATGACGTATAGGGCGCACAGCCCAAGTCTTCAAACTCAGCCTTGCTCATGTAGGTCGCTTTTGGCATAAAGTCACCCAATACTGACGCTTCATCGCCAGCGGTCATAGTGTTCTGGATTGCCTGGTTAAAATCATCAGCTGGCAGCATATTGCGCACAATCAGAAACGCGGAATCAGGGTCGTCGGTTTTTCCGTCAACAATGCTGAAACCGTCGCCTTTGTTGGGCCAGGGCAGATAGCCAACCCCGCAGTCAGAATCGGCATTTTCGGGGCGATTCTCGGGCTCGCTGGTCACGATGGTGTAAAAACCGTCAGGGTTGATGAAGATTTGCTCGTCATACAGGCATTCTTTCACCGCCTGGGAGTAGTATTCGTTCTGGCAAAGTGACCAGTAGCGCAGGTCGTTTTCGTTGAAAAATTCCTGATCGTTCAGCGTTTCTGGGATTTCAGGAATTTTCCCCCTGATAACGACCACGTCCCCGAAATCTTGGTTCAGGAACGAGTAAAGGTACTGGTTATCTGCGTTGGCGTAAAAGGCGGTGTTCCGTGGGGGGTTGTTTTTACAGTTGCCCTGAAAGTCGCATTGAAACAAAAACGCCGTTCCATAGCTGGCCCTGAACGCCGGGGTTTCACGGGCCGGCTCGAAATTGGCGCGCAAGGTTTCATAAGTGTCCGCTGGCACAAATGGAATGCCAAGCGGGTCAGTGCCGGCAGACATGGCAGCACAGGCTTCTTCGCCCTGAAGAGTGCTACCGTCGGCCAGGTGTAGCGTCACTCTTGGCAGCCCCACATCGCCGGTCCAATCGGCACCGATGTTGGGCACGTAGTTGCGGTAAATCAGTGCCGCTTCCTCGCCCGCCGCGCTGGTTGCGTCATACAACGTGTTGTCTTCAGACGGGTTTGCCGGGTCGTTTGGGTCACCGGGTTTGACCGTGACCAGATAACGGCGGGACGGATCGGTGCGAACCGCGCCATCAATAAAAGGATTGATAGAGCCGGCTTCGGCAATGATGTTTTTGTCTGTCAACGATTGCGCCGGTGTTGTGTTGGCCCGGTAGCTGTTGAAGGACATGTATCGGGAGTAAGGGAAATCTGCTTCCAGGGTGATGTAGGCACCGTCCTCCGGAAGCGTATAGGCGGCAGACCAATAGATGGCGCCGCTATCCGGGTAGGCGAAGTTGAAACCCTCGTTCTCTTTGACGTAAGGCCCAACCCACAGACAATCACTGGGCGGTGCTGAAAACGCCGTGGTATCAGACACCATGGTCGTGTCAGAACTGCTAGAGCCGTTGCAACCCATCATCAGGGCTGCTGTACCCGCAACCAGAAGCAGACTCCTGGCGGGAAACCTGTTTTTCATTGTTTTCATGGTCATTTCATGGTCCTTTTGCTTTAGGGTACTACGATGTTGAATTCACTGTTCGGTGTCTCGAACAGCGACAGGAACCGCACCAGTTGAATCGTGCTGCCTTCCAGTTCCAGGGCGTCGGATGTCAGCATTTCGGTCACGCCGACTTCTCCAATCAGCAGACGGGTGAACAGCTCCCGAGTGACTCTCAGCGTTGATTCGGCGTGGTCGAGGCTGGCATCTTTGTGGACATGCAGGACGGAATTCTTAACCGTCAGCAGATAGGATTCATTGAGGTCGGTAAACACAATGGCAATGCGTCGCTCCACGCCTTCGGCATCCTCCGCATTCAGGCGCACCGACATAGTCTGAAAGAACTTTTCGACCGGTGTTTGCTGAAGAATCCCGAGTAGGGTGGACATATCCATCAGTGGTTCTTCGGGTGCGCCATGGCGCAATTCGTAGGCACCGCTGAGATAGACGTCTCGCCAGGGTCCCGATTCGGCCTGATACCCCATCTGATCGTAGGTTTCGGCGAGTAAGGTTTTGGCCGATTCGTTGTCTGGCTCATCGAAGACCAGATGGTTCAGAATTTCTGCGGTCCAGCGATAGCTACCCTCGTCAAACGCGGCACGCGCTTTTTCCAGCAGGGCATCAGCGCCACCGGCAAGAGCGACATACCGGCTGGCGGCCTTCTCTGGCGGCAGCGGATCCAGGTTCGCGGGGTTGGCGTCGTACCAGCCCATGTAATACTGATAGACCGCCTTGCTGTTGTGTTTCAGCGTACCGTAGTAGCCTCGGTTGGAGAATGTCTGAGCCAGTTCTGGCGGCAGTTGCAACCGTTCGGCGATCTCCCTGGAGGTGAATCCGTTATTGAGCAGCCTTACCGTCTGGTCATGGATAAACTTGTAGGTGTCGCGGTGCAGCTCCAGGTAGTCAACGATTTCGGTGCGCCCCCACACAGGCCAGTGATGACTGGCAAAGTAGACGTCGCTGTCGGCGGAAAGATCGATGATCTCGTCGATGTAGGCACTCCACTTGAGCGCATCCCGGACTTTCGTTCCACGCAGCGTGTACAGATTGTGCATAGTCCGGGTTGCGATTTCGGCACCGCAGTATGCGGCCAGTTCGGGTATTCCGAAGGTCAGCTCTGCCGGTGCCTCAGAGCCGGGCGCATTCTGGAAAACAAAATCCAGCCCGTCGATGTTCAGGCGCTGCCCGGTGGTGTCGATAATTTCGGTGGGTGTGGCAATGCCAAAGGTGCCGTAAGCAGGTGACTTCCCCAACCCCGAGCCCACATGGCCATGGGGACCCTTCGCCAGTCGGCGGCCATACATAAACGAAGCTCGCCGCGCCATGGCCGTTCCAGCAATGATATTTTCACTGGTTGCCTCGTCCATGAAGCCAATCGGGGCAATCACGCGAACCTTGCCGGCATCGTAATCGTCGCGGTTGATAACACCCCAGGCACCGGCGAAGTGATCGATGTGGCTGTGAGTGAAAATCACGGCAACCACTGGTACATCGCCGAGGTGTTCCCGAACCAGCGCGAGTGCGGCCTCAGCGGTTTCCTCTGAGGTCAGAGGGTCGACGATGATCAGTCCGGTGTCGCCCTGGATGATGGTCATATTGGCCAGATCGAACCCGCGGACCTGGAAAATGCGGTCGGTAACCTCAAAAAGACCGTGAAGATTATTCAGGCCGGCTTGGCGCCAGAGACCAGGGTGCGTGCTGTCCGGTGATGCGCCGTCAATGAAGGTGTACTCGTTGAGGTCCCAGATTAGGTCGCCCTGCTTATTCCTGATGATGGCTTTCTCACCTTCGAAGGTACCGATGAAGCCACGATTTGCGGCTTCATGGTCGGTGGTGTCGCGTTGGGGCAAGCTTTCTATTGCCTTTTGATTGCTCGAGGCTGTGTAAGTGGAGGCCGCAGTGAAGCCTTGGGAGTGCTCGCTGAGCTCCCTGCCTGTCTCACCACTGCAGGCTCCAAGTGTTGCTGCGAATAAACCGACAAATAATGCGGACAATCCGCTTCGAGCCGATACCTTTTCCATGATTCAATGCGCTCCGGTCACGTTGGTCGTGTTATCGTTCTATGACAAACTGAAAATGATATAAGGGCGCAACCAGCTAAAGCTGGTTGAACGCCGCCAATCTTTGGTGAAATTACGACAGTGACAAAAACTCGACCCGTCGCAGACTTTTCCACGATTGCCAGTTGGGCACGTTTCATCCTTGCCGGTTTTAAGCTGAAAGGGCTTGATACCGATAAACTGCTTTGCGAAGCAGGTATACGTAGCAGCGATCTTGAAAATCCCAATGGCCGGATCAAGGTCGCTCACATGACCCAGTTGTGGGAGCTGGCTGCGCGCGACAGCGCCGACCCATTGTTTACTCTCCGTCTTGCGGATCTTGCGCGCGCCGATATGTTCAGCGGGCTCAGCCTGGCCATGATGTTCAGCGATACGACGGGTGAGGCCATCGAACGAATGTGCCGTTACAGCGGCGTTGCCAGTAGTGCCGCCCATCTAGAAACCATTCCCCGCAAGAACAACTCACTGGAGGTGGTTTTCCACCTGCAGATGCCGGTGGCGGGCGAAGCCCTTGAGGCCTTCATGGCCTGTGGCAGCCGCATTCTGAAACAGATTACCGACGACAAATTCCGCCCTCGCGAGGTTCATTTCAGTCACGATAAGTCTGGGCTCAGGGCGCAATTTGAGGCTTTTTTTGAGGCGCCGGTTTTTTTCAATGCACCGGTCTGCAAGTTTGTCGTCGATGAGCAGGTGCTGCGCTTGCCTTGCTACCAGTCAAATCCGGAGCTGGTTCAGAATATGGACCGCTGGATGAAGGAGTACCTTGAGCGCACAGACTCGCTTTCCATCACCGGCCAGGTTCAGAAGCTGCTCCTTGAAGGCACGATTGACGGGAACGTGGATCAGGGCACAGTCGCCCGCCGGCTGGGCATGAGCGCCCGCCGGCTGCAGAGGGCACTGGAAAAGGAGGGCTACAGTTTCCGCGAGCTTCTGGAAAAATCGAAGCGTGAAATGGCTGAGGAACTGCTGAGCCGCCCAGAACTGTCACTGACGGATATCTGTTATTTGCTGGGTTTTTCCGACCAGAGCAATTTCACGAAAGCCTTCAAGCGATGGACCGGAAAGACGCCCTCGGCTTATCGCATAGCACCCCGATAAAAGGATGTATCAGTATTAACGGGGTAGAATCCGTCGGGCCCCACTGTGTTTCAGCGTCAACCCCAAATCTCAATGTTCGCTTTGCGACCTCCTGCGCTGTTTCTCCAAATAACTGTTCGCGTAGACTCCCATCTGATCAGGCCTGCCTCCTGGCGCTGTGTCCATTTCAATTTGGCCCTACTGGTAGCGTTTCGATAGTCTCTTTAAACCTTTTCAAAGACTGTTCTGATTTTTGCTCAATTGCGCCTTTGAAATGCACGACATTGGCCAATACAAGCGGGAAGTTTGGCATGGTGTATCGTAAAGTGCGTTCGAATTCGCTGTGCCCGTTGTCGAGTGCTTTGAAGCGGTAAGCCAATTCGATTTCGACATCATTGTCCAGATTGACGCCTCGTACGCGCCATTGGTTTTCAGCTGAATTGGCGATGACTTCCCAGCTGACACGACTGCGGCCCATGGGTGTATCGATTACTTCATGGAAACGGTCTCCTGCCTCCAGAGGGCCCTGATTCTCTGCTTGTACCACAGCGGATTGCGGGTGCCACTCGGGCCAGCGACTGACCGTACGGGCGTAATCCAGAGACTGGCTCGCAGGCCGCTCGATAACGATGGTATCGACAACCGTAGTCGCCACAGGAATAGACCAAAGGTTGGCGGCAAACAAGAGCATCAATGGCATACGAAGCCATTCGATCCAACGGTAACGGTCGTGACCTTCCAGAAGATCGTTGGCAATCACGAGGCCGCTCACCACCAAGAGCACGCCGGCGGCCAACTGCATTGCCGACAGCTGAGGCGAAAGGAAGATGAAGATCGTGGAAACCACAAAGGTCACGACCATGGCGAAGGCAACGTAAGCCTTCTTGCCCCAGGTGGTCTGAGGGTCATATTTTGGACGGTCTGCAGACCCATTTTTTTGCATGCCCGGATCGGCAGCATCCATCGCCAGGCAATCGTCCGGGCGCCAGCCGGTCGGCCGGAACCACAGCATAATCTTGTCCTGCCAGCGTGCCGTTGTGCGGCTGTCCTTTGCCAACATTGACCAGTGCTGAAGGTTAGCTTTGATGGGGTTAAGGGTGTCCAGAGGGCGCGTGGTGCCATAGTGGCATGGATCCGAGGCGAGCTCGGGCTGCCAGGTACCGAAGAGGCGATCCCAGATCACCAGAGTTCCACCATAGTTTCGGTCGATATAGATCGGATTCTTTGCATGGTGCACCCGGTGGCTTGAGGGTGTAGACATAAAGCCTTCAATCAGCGGAATCCGTTTAATACTCTGGGTGTGAAGCCAAAACTGGTACATCTTGAGAAGGATGAACTGCATTACAAAGACCACAGGCGGACATCCCAGCAACGCCAATGGCAAGTAGAAAAGCCATGAGAATGCATACTGAAAGGCACTCTGACGAAGAGCTGTCGTGAGGTTGTATTCTTCGCCCTGGTGGTGCCCGACATGCGCGCCCCAGAGGAAGTTGATCTCGTGCGCCACCCGATGGAACCAGTAGTAACAGAAGTCGACACCAAGAAAGAAAACCACCCAGGTAATTGGATCGTTCACGGCAAATTCGAACAGCCGGTGGTTATCCCACAACCAGATAAACACGGCAAAAGTGTAGGCCTTAAGCAAGGCATCGGAAATTAGAAGTAATAGCCCCATCGACAGACTGTTCACGCTGTCATTAAAGCGATGGAGGCTCCGGCCCTGAAGGCGGAGAAGTGCATACTCGGCCAGCATCAGGATCATGAAAAGAGGAATGGCCAAGCCATTTATATTGTAGTCACTCATACCACGGGCCCTCATTGGGAATGGGTTGAACGCTCCCATTTTTGGCTTTTCGCCGACATATATCAGTGACTGGCCGCGACGATTACTGACATTAAGCGACAAATTATGGGTACTATGGGTTTCGTTTTCTGTTAGCCAAATGTTTAGGGCCCGCCGTGAGTCATCTTTCCATTGCCAATGTCTGGATCAATTCACTCCTGCGAACCTTCCATAAACTGGGAGTCAATGTGGATGCTATCGTTGCGGGGCTACCTGGATTTGAGGAAGGCCCGCTCCACCATCGTGGTCGGCTCGACCTGATTTCGGCCCGTCAGCTCTGGCATAACGCAGCTAATATGTCGCAAGACTCACTACTGGGGGCACGTATCGGCCAATTACAGGACTATCGAAGCATTGGTGTACTTGCCCCTCTTCTTTGGCACTCCCCTTCGGTTGGCCTGGCACTGAAGCATGTGGCCACGTTTCAAACCCTTATCAGTGAGAATGGCGTATTTAAGTACGAGGTGGATTCGGTGGAGAGTGGCAAATCAGCACGGCTCTATTGTCGTTATGAAGAAACCCCAGCGGCATTGCCGGCTAACGCGCAACAAATCCTTTCAGTGACGGCTGGAACCATTCAGTACATTCGCGACTTATTTGACCAACAAGCCACAGTGCGCCAGATGGTTGTGCCGGACGGGCTGGCGTCAACCAGACGGGCGTTGTCAGAGCTACTACAACTGCCCGTGGCCACTTCTACGGAAGGCTTTGGGTTTGGGCTAGAGATCACTGACATAGATCGGCCCATTGCAGGTTGCGACGACAACCTCTACCAGCTAAGCCTCGACTACGCTACCAGGCTTCTCAGCGCCAAACAGAAAGGTTCAGAGCAACTGTTCCGGATTCGTGGCTATATTGCCAATCACGGCCTTGCACAAACGGGCCTGGCGCCTTGTGCTGCAGCCCTCGGCTTGCATCCTCGCAACCTGCAGCGACAGCTGGCGGAGCAGGGAACCAGTTTCCGACAATTGAAAGAAGAAGTTTTGAAAGACGTCATTCTTCGTGAGTTGAATCAACAAACGCCACTGGAAAAGATTTCCGATAAGTTGGGTTACTCCGAGTCCAGTGCGTTTTACCGAGCCTTCCGGAGCCTGTTTGGACTTTCACCGAGTCAACTGTCTAAGCATGACTATCTAGGCCCGAGGTCTAACCTCGAACGGTGAGTGCCTTTCCGAATGAGAGCGTTTCTCTATCCGCCTGAGTGTCCGCTTTGCGACCTAAGCTTGCTCTTTTAGCCGAGTAGCCCGTCCGGTAGACCGTTGTTGAAGAGGAGCCTTTCGCCACAGCTCGGTCCTCGTTTTGGTTAGTCAGCTCTGGGTGACACAGAATTATCGTTGGCTTTTGTGCGAACAGTCGGCTTCAAGACACAACGGGATCTACGTCTTTATCCGTTTCATGATTCCATCAAATTTGAAACCTATATCACCTCTGTGAACCAGGGCACTGACAGTGCCCTCCTTCCCAATTCACAGAGGTAATTTCAATGGCTGAACAATGCCCCAACTGCCTGTCCCGGCGGATTGGCAAGAACAACTACGGCAAGAAAACCGCTGGCGTGGTCGGCGCGTCTGCCGGTACCTATGGCGGCTATGCGGCTGCCACGGCCGGTGCCCAAGCGGGTGCTGCCCTGGGAATTGTTGCCGGTCCCGTCGGTGCAACTGTGGGTGGTATCGGCGGTGCCGTCATTGGTGCGCTGCTGGGTGGTGCCACTGGCGCTTCCGCTGGCGTGATTCTGGGCGATGTCCTTGATGATCGTGTGCTGGACAACCTTCGTTGTCTTGATTGCGGCTATTCCTTCAGTACCGATCCTGACTCCCGCGACGATATCCGCTGATCCCCCTCGCAAATTCCATAGGAGAACAACCATGGCTCATCTCATCGAGCAAATGGCCTACGTTGGCCAAACCCCCTGGCATGGTCTGGGGAACAAACTAACTTCGAGCCAGCCCCTGGAGGTCTGGGCCAAACAAGCGGGCTTGGATTGGCAGATTCAGGAAAGCCCTGTCCGCTTCGTCACCAATTCGAGTGGCAGTCTGGGTGAAATCCTCTCTTACCCGGATTCCAAAGTGCTTTACCGCTCGGATACCAAGGCTCCGCTTTCGGTCGTCGGTAACCGCTTTAAGGTGGTTCAGCCTGAGGAGATCTTAGCGTTCTATCGGGATCTGACCGAGGTTTCTGGCTTTGAGCTGGAAACAGCTGGTGTTCTGAAAGGTGGCCGGAAAATGTGGGCACTCGCCCGTACTGGCCAAACCGGTATGCTCAAGGGCAACGACCAGACCAACGCTTACGTGCTGCTGGCAACCGCCTGTGACGGCACTATGGCAACCACTGCTCAGTTCACCAGTATCCGCGTGGTGTGCAACAACACCCTGGCGGTTGCCCTGAAAGGCTCCACGGCTAACGCGGTCAAGGTGAAGCACAACACCGCCTTCGATGCGGACCTGGTGAAGAAGCAGCTTGGAATTTCGGTCAGTGCATGGGACGACTTCATGTACCGACTAAAGATCCTGAGTGAGCGAAAGGTGAAGACCACAGAGGCCAGGAACTACTTCCTGAAGGTATTCACCGATGATTCCGGAAGTGGTGTTGGCAAAACCAACGAGCGGTCTATGGCCAAAGCGCTGTCCCTCTATGAAGGCGAGGGCATGGGTGCCACGTTGGCTTCTTCTGACGGCACAGCCTACGGGTTGTTGAATGCAGTGACGGAATTCATTGATCACCAACGCCGAGCGAAAACCGTGGACCACCGACTGGACTCCGCCTGGTTCGGAACCGGCGCCGCTGTTAAGAACCGTGCATTAGAACAGGCTATGTCACTGGTGGCCTGAGCCAATCCCGCAAATCTCAAAACCGCCATAAAGCCCACCGGAGCCTGATGCTCTGGTGGGCTTTTTTTATGTCTGGAGGAAAACACCATGGGCATGCGTGCAAACACAATTCAGAAGCAGCGTCCGGCCTTGCGCCTGGTCTCCACCAAGGGCCTCAGCCGGGATGAATGGCTAAAGGTACGTAAGCAGGGCATTGGTAGTAGCGATGCCGCTGCGGCCGTTGGCATGAACCCTTATCAATCCCAGCTTGAGCTCTGGATGGTCAAAACCGGCAGAGATGCTGGCTTACCAAAGCCGGATTCAGACGATCCGACTTCACCGGTTTACTGGGGCCATATCCTGGAACCAATTGTGGCCGAGCAATACAGCCAGCAGACGGGTCGGAAAGTGCGCCGGGTGAATGCGGTATTACAGCATCCAGATCCGCAAAAGCACTGGATGTTGGCCAACCTGGATTACTCAGTCGTTGCCGATGAAGACGTGCAGATCCTCGAGTGCAAAACAGCCGGGGAATTCGGGGCACGACTCTGGAAAGAGGGTGTGCCGGACTACATTCAATGCCAGGTTCAGCATCAGCTGGCCGTTACCGGCAAACAATCAGCCGATGTTTGTGTGCTGCTTTGCGGGCAAGAGCTGAAGATCTATCGCGTTGAACGGAACGAGAAACTCATCGAGGCACTGTATGTGCTAGAGCGCCAGTTCTGGGATTTCGTGGAAACGGATACGCCGCCACCCGTTGACGGTACTGATTCCGCCGAACGCGCCTTGCGTCACCTGTACCCGGTAGACCGAGGGGAGACCCTGGACTTCAGCCAAAGCAAGGAACTGTCGGAAGCGTTCGACGAGCTATTGGCGATTCGCTCGGAAATGGAAAGCCTTAAATCCACCGAATCCCACCTGAAACAGCGAATCGAGAGCCAGATGGGCGAAGCCTCAAAGGCAACCTTCCCAAGTGGCTGCGTGAGCTGGAAACGCAGCAAGGATTCCGTCGGGCTCAACGTGAAACAGCTACTGAAGGATCATCCAGAACTACTGGAGCAATACCCACTGACGAAGCCAGGAAGCCGTCGATTCCTCATCCAAGCATAAATACCTCATTGGCCACGCGGGCATGACGAGTGTCCCGTGGTCCTTTTTTCAGGAGAGTCATCATGATTAAAGGTTTAGCCATTACGCCTCCGGTATTGGGGCGTATCAGCATTGGCCGGGTTGTTGAAAAGAATGGCATTCGGCTACCCAAGAAAGACGATCAATTCACCATCACCTCTCAGATCCAGGAAAAGGATGGTTGGGTTTTACACCCCATGGACGAAGAGCTTAGAAAGGATGCGCCAAACGGCAAACTGCGGACTATCCCGGTACGCATGCTCTTCAACGACGCGGATCTCAACCTGCGGGCTGAGTACACCATGTTTGACCGCAAAAGCGGGCGCCCCATGTGCGTAGGCAATGGCGATACCTGTAAGCGCCTGACGCAGTCGGGAGTTCAGTCTTTGCCATGCCCGGGGCCGACTCTCTGTGAGTTCGGCAAAGGCGGCCTATGCAAGCCGTATGGCCGTCTGAACGTGAAGATCAGTGAGGACGATGATCTAGGCACCTTCATCTTTCGAACGACCGGCTACAACAGCATCCGGACCCTTGCGGCCAGGCTTAGCTACTACCAGGCAATCTCTGGTGGTCTATTGGCGTACATGCCGTTGGAATTGAAACTGCGAGGGAAAAGCACGACGCAGAGCCATCGGGCGCCGATCTACTATGTTGATCTGGTGATCAAGGAGGGGATGTCACTGCAGGAAGCGGTGGCTGAGGCGAGGGAAAAGGCCAGGCAGGTAAAAGAAGAGGGCGTTGATCAATCTGCGCTGGATGCGGCTGCAGCTAAGGGATTTGGTAATGCGCTATTCGAGTACGATGAGGACGAAATGAGCCAGGTGGTTGAGGAATTTTATCCCCAATCTGCGACTGGCAGTGCTCCGGTTAGCAACTCGATCATATCTAAACTTCGAGAGAATCCAGACCCAACGATCAACGCCTAGGGATGGTATTAAATCGAGTGGCCGAAAACCCGGCCACTCGATTTAGTAGCTGATCGATGACTACCTACATTTTTTCTAATGGTTGGTTGCAAAGTCATGTTTAGTCGACGTTTTTGATGTGATCAGCTACAGTGGTTTCCGCTTTACAGGTAAATTGAAGGGGTTATGGATGCCTGAAGAACAAAAAGACATCACTATTGGTTTTTTTGTGGCAAATAAAGCACAAGGAGCGGAGCTCGATTTAAAAGCCTTCCTTGAACGCTATGCCGCAGTCCCCCACGGTAATGGCCCCGTATTTCTTGACGGTCGTTTTTCTTATGAGCTTCGAGACCTGTCAGCTCAAGGCGGATGCGTTCAGGGTGTTTTCGCCAAATTCCGCAGTGATCAGATTCCGCATATTGGTGAGGCAGGTGGTAACGAGAGGGAGATTGAAATAGCGGAAAACGAGGGATTGCTGGAAAAGAATCACTTTTTATATCGTCCCTTAGATAGCCTATTAGTGTTTGAACAGAATGGTCACGGAAGTCGCCCCGCTAGGTTAGCCCGTTATATTACTGAACAAGCAGGAGACGTTTTGACCTTTGATCCTGTCTTGCAAGGTGACGCCGTGGAGAGGCTTATGAGAGGCGAGGCCGAAATGCGCTCAATGAAAGTGAGTTTTGCTCGGCCTACGAATCCAGATCTCTTCCCTGAAGATCAATGGTCCCGCAGCTTAATGGAACAGATGGCAATTGCCGGCGGTTCTAGCGTGGTTCTGTCTATTACTTCCGATAGCCGGAGTGATGACGAGGAAAAGAACAGGCTGTCTGCTAGAATGAAAGACTCAGTTAGAGCGTTGATGCGCAGCGGCTACGCACGCACGGTACGTGTCAAACTTGAGGAAGACGGCATCGAGCACCCAATTGATCTGATGGCAGATCGTATTACCTCGGTGCAAAGTGTCTCCATGGCAGGTAAGTATCCGGTGAGGGGGTCAATTTATGCAGCACTCAGTTCTGCATTTGAAGAGCAGCGGGATGCGATTTATGGCGTTATTGGCTCTCCTGAAAACCGCAACAATTAATTTGGTGATTCCTGTTGCCGTCGGCTCGGCCGCATTTAAGGGGCTCTGCGTTATTGAAGATGCAAGGCTGACTGCTACTACGATGGTTGCTTTGTCTGGAACCCTGATCGGTTTTTTGATGGCTGCTCTCTCTATGATGGTTTCAGCCGCTGATCGTCCTTTCCTTCAAAACCTTCGCCGTTCCGGTCACTTCAAAAGCCTGATCCGGGAGACATTGACCACTGCTCTTTTATGGCTTGCGGTGGTTGTGGTGGCATTGGCTGGGCACTTCGTGGTGGGCGATTATCAACGTTATGTGGTCGCAATCGCGACGGCCCTTCTCGCTCTTTCTTTCGTCCATTTTTTGATCGTGGGGCGCAAGTTCAAGATGGTTATTGAGATACTGTCGGCGAACTAAGGTAGTTTCAGAAGTGCTCTAATGGCCTACCGGCACACCTGCCGATGGAATTGAAGCTGCCGATTAAAATGACAACAAAATGCTCAGTGCACGGTCTTTATATCTGCTCTACTTAGGGCTTACGAAAACGAGACAAGCCCTTGATCTCTCCCTCATGTGTGCCGAAAAAGCCAAAGGCGAGCAACGCTAGTGGGAAGCTATCATCATGAATACAATTAGTTCCAAAATTTCCCGTACAAGGACCCAGTGTGAATAAACAGCAACTTGCAGCAAGGATCTGGGAGTCGGCCAACCAGATGCGGTCGAAAATCGAAGCCAATGAATACAAGGATTACATCCTGGGCTTCATCTTCTATAAATACCTTTCAGACAAGCTCGAGAGCTTTGCCAGAGGTCAAGATTTTAGTCAGGAGGATATCGAAGCCCTCTCAGAAGAAGACTCAGAGACTGTCGAATTTCTGAGGCGCAATCTTGGATATTTTATCGCCTATGAGAACCTTTTTTCGACTTGGATCGAGAAAGGCGGGGACTTCGAGGTATCCAATGTGCGCGACGCTTTGTCTGCGTTCAACCGACTTATTCACCCTGATCATAAGCGCCTTTTTGAGGGCATTTTCCAGACCCTGGAGACAGGTCTGAGTAAACTTGGTGAAACAGCAGGCAAACAGACCAAGGCCATCAGCGAGCTTATTCAGCTGATCAAGGTCATTCCCATGGATGGTCGCCAAAATTATGATGTGCTCGGGTTTATTTACGAGTACCTCATCAGCATGTTCGCCGCCAATGCCGGTAAAAAGGCAGGGGAGTTCTATACCCCACACGAAGTCTCTGTCCTGATGTCTGAGATCATCGCGGACCATGTGAAAGGCAAAAAGAAAATCGATATTTACGATTCAACCAGTGGCTCTGGCTCGCTTTTGCTCAACATTGGCGCGTCTATCTCCAAGCATATGGATGACAAAGACAACATCAAGTACTACGCGCAGGAGCTCAAAGAAAATACCTACAACCTTACGCGCATGAACCTCGTTATGCGGGGAATTCTTCCGACGAACATCGTCACCCGAAACGGCGATACTCTGGAGGAAGACTGGCCGTTTTTCGAAGAGAACGACCCAGTTAATTCCTACGATCCGCTCTACCTCGATGCTGTGGTATCGAACCCGCCATACTCTCAGAAATGGGACCCTGAGCACAAAGACAGTGATCCGCGTTACTCTCGCTTTGGTCTGGCGCCAAAGTCCAAGGCTGACTTCGCTTTTCTATTGCATGATCTCTACCATCTTAAGCCCGATGGAATCATGTCGATCGTGTTGCCTCACGGCGTGCTTTTTCGAGGTGGTGAGGAACGGGAAATCCGAAAAAACCTGGTTGAAAACGATCACATAGATTCCGTCATTGGCCTTCCGGCCAATATTTTCTTCGGCACTGGTATCCCCACGATCATTTTGGTGCTGAAGCAGAAACGCGACAACAGCGATGTGCTTATTATTGATGCAGCAAAAGGCTTTGCTAAAGACGGGAAGAATAACAAACTCCGTGCATGTGATATCAAGAAGATCTGCGATACCGTAATCGGACGGTATAGCATACCGAGCTATAGCAGCCTGGTTCCCAAGAGCAAGATCCGGGAGAATGAATACAACCTCAACATACCGCGTTACGTTGGTACTAAACATTCTGTCGAGAGCTGGGATATCTACGCCTCTATGTTTGGCGGCATTCCGCAGAGCGAGTTAGACGAATTAACAGATTATTGGCGTGCTTTTCCCGGCCTGCGTGACGCACTCTTTACCGACGATGGCACGCCCTACGTTACGTTAAATGTCGACGATCTTGATGAAGCTACCCGTGAGCATGAGCAGGTTAAAGGCTTTGAAGAGAAGTTTATCAGAGCTTTTGCCGACTTCCCCGCTTACCTCAAGGCTCAGCTCATCGACCAAATGCTTACCGTTCATGTTGCTCGCCAAGAGCCGGTAATTGGTGAAGAAATTTTCACCCGTCTTAAGCCATTTACGCTTGTTGATAAATACCACGCTTACCAATTGCTGGATGATCAATGGCAACAGATCGTCATAGATCTGGAAATACTTCAGACGGAGGGGGTAGCCGCATCACGAGTTGTAGAGCCAAACGTTGTTTCTAAAAAGAAAAAAGGCAAAGACGTCGAAGTCCAAGAGGGCTGGAAAGGTCGCATAATGCCCTTTGGTTTGGTGCAAACCACCTACCTCAGAGAACGGCTGGACGCGCTGCAGGAAAAAGAAACACGTCTCAGCGAAATCAATGCTTCCATGCAGGAAATTATCGAGTCTCTATCTGAGGCTGATGGTGAGTACTCTGTCCTTAATAATTCCAACGATAGGTTCGCTGTTACAGAGGTCAACAGAGAGCTCAAAGACCAGCTAAGTGGAGTCGAAACGGAAGAGATCCAAGCATTAAATGCATACACCGACCTGCTAGAGAAGAAGGCAAAGAAGGCCCAAAAGGAAGCCTTCATTGCAGCACACCCCGAAGTTAATTGGTCGGCAATGGAGGCTAATAAAGATGGCACCTACGCGAAAGCGAGGGTCATTAACTTCATTCGAGAGTTGCAGTCTTCTTTTATTTGGCCAGAAGACTCCTTTGCTTACAAACTCGTGACTGCGAGTGCACTGCTGGAAGAGGAAAAGACTCTCAAAGCTGAGATAAAAGAGGAAACCGTCGCCTTACACCTGCTGACTAAAGAGACCATCGAAGGACTGAGTGACAAGCAGGTGACCGAATTGCTGGAACGCAAGTGGATTGCTCCACTGTGTGACGCACTAAATCATTTGCCTAAATTGCAAATTGATCACTTCACGAACAAGTTACGAACGCTAGTGGAAAAGTATCAAATCACCTATGCCGATAATGCCCTTGAAATTCAGCAGACTGAGGCCGAGCTTGTAGAGATGCTGGCCAACTTAGATGGCAATGAGTTTGATTTGAAAGGACTCGCCGAACTAAGAAACTTCCTCACGAGTGACTAAGATGGCGAAGCAGACAGATCTCAAGATGCCGAAAATTCGGTTTAAAGGCTTTAAGGAAGAATGGAACGAAAAGCTAATAGGGGAAGTCGTTTCTGAAACTAAGCGCCCGATTGTCCTGGAAGATGATAAATCATACGAGCTAATTACGGTTAAGCGCCGTAACGGGGGTGTGGTGTCTCGCGGCCATCTAATGGGACGAGATATTTTGGTTAAAAATTACTCTCAGCTTCAAGCTGGAGACTTTGTTATTTCAAAGCGCCAAGTCGTTCATGGAGCGACTGGAATGGTGCCGGAAGCATTGGATAAAGCGATAGTTTCTAATGAATATCTCGTGGTAGAAGGGAATGACGAAATATCAACGGAATTTCTCACGCTTCTTGCCAGTTTGCCAGACATGAAGCGGAAGTTTTTCCTGAGTTCCTATGGAGTAGATATTGAGAAGTTATTTTTCGATATTGAGGATTGGAAGCAAAGAATAATAATATTTCCCAATACCTCTGAGCAAAGCCGCATTAGCGCCTTTTTCAACAAGCTAAACCGGAACATTGAGTTGTATCAGTGTAAGAATGACAAGCTAGTGATGTTGAAACGCACAATGCTACAAAAGATGTTTCCTAGTGGTGATAGCACGAAACCGGATATCCGTTTTAAGGGTTTCGGCGATGATTGGGAGGTGAGGCCGTTGGGTGAACTTACGCTACCTCTTTCGAACAACTCTCTGTCTCGAGCGAATTTGAATGAGAAATCCGGATCGGCTAGAAATATTCATTATGGTGATATTTTGGTCAAGTTTGGAGAGGTTGTTGATGGCGATACAGTTGATCTACCGTTTATTTCTAATGATTCTATTATTGAGAAGTTTGAATCATCTCGTCTACAAGACGGAGATATAGTTTTTGTTGATGCGGCGGAAGATTTTTCTGTAGGAAAATGTGCCGAGATATTAAATGTGGGTGATCAGCTGATCTTCGCTGGACTTCATACTATCGCTCTCCGCCCAACGATTCGATTCGCGCCTGCATATCTTGGGTATTTCCTGAACTCTAGCGCTTTTCACAATCAGCTTTTGCCGCTTATGCAGGGGACGAAGGTTCTATCAATCTCAAAAAAGGTTTTGAAAGAAACCGTTCTTTTATATCCAAAGAAAATAAAGGAACAAGAAAAAATCGGAAACTACTTTCGAAAGCTTGACGCGTTAATTCATCAAAACACTACTCAACTAGAAAAGCTAAAACAACTCAAGCTCGCCTGCTTGGGAAAAATGTTTGTTTAATTCAAGTGCGATTATAGCAAGACAAGGAAAGTATATATGGCCACCTTTTCCACGGAAGCCGCCTTTGAGAATGCCGTAATCTCTGAGCTGACCCAGCGCGGCTGGGAATCGAACGTGATCAAGAACCCAACTGAAATGGACTTGATTGCAAACTGGGCTTCCATACTGTTTGAAAATAACCGGGGTGTGGATCGTTTAAATGATGCCCCTCTCACGGAAGGGGAGATGCAGCAAATAATGGAGCAGGTTATTGAGCTGCGCTCCCCTCTTAAGCTGAACGGCTTTATCAATGGTAAGACCGTCGCTATCACTCGCGATAATCCAAGTGATAGCCTGCACTACGGCAAGGAAATAAGCCTGAAGATTTACGACCGTCATGAGATCGCGGCGGGTCAGAGTCGTTATCAAATTGTGCAGCAACCGCACTTCGCTCGAGGGGGCCAAATTCTCAATGATCGCAGAGGTGACGTGCTGTTGTTAATCAACGGCATGCCATTGATTCACCTTGAGCTGAAGAAAAGTGGCGTACCGGTTAGCCAAGCTTATAACCAAGTCCAAAAGTATGCTCGGGAGGGGATTTTCAGCGGTCTCTTCGCCCTAGTTCAGTTATTCGTGGCAATGGAGCCAGAAGAAGCGCTCTATTTTGCTAATCCTGGACCCGACGGGAAATTCAATAAAGATTACGCCTTCCACTGGGCGGATTTTAATAATGAACCGATCAATAGTTGGAAAGCTTTTACCTCTGGCTTACTCTCCATACCGATGGCCCATCAGCTCATCGGTTTCTACACCGTAGCCGATGAGTCCGATGGTGTACTTAAGGTAATGCGGAGCTATCAGTATTACGCTGCCCATGCGATTTCTGACAAAGTTGCAAAGACTGACTGGAAAAACCCAAACCGGCTTGGCGGGTACATCTGGCACACCACCGGCTCTGGTAAGACCATGACCAGCTTTAAGTCCGCCCAGCTCATCGCTAACTCCAAAGATGCAGATAAGGTGGTCTTCCTTCTCGATCGTGTTGAGCTGGGTAGCCAGACTCTTGAGGCATACAAAGACTTTGCGGGTGATGGTAATGCGGTTCAGGAGACAGAGCATACAGGGATACTAATTAACAAACTCAAAAGTACCGACCCTGCTGATACGTTGATTGTAACTTCAATCCAGAAAATGAGTCGGCTCAAGGAGGAGGGTGGATTGAAGGCCCACGATCTGGAAAAGATCCGTGGCAAGAGAATTGTGTTTATCATCGATGAGTGTCATCGCTCTACCTTTGGCGACATGCTCATTGCGATTAAACAGAGTTTTGAAGGCGCGGTTTTTTTTGGATTTAGCGGCACGCCCATCCACAGGGAGAATACCCGAAAGGATAACACGACCACTGATGTATTCGGCGACGAGCTTCACCGTTACAGTATTGCCGATGGTATTCGCGATAAAAATGTTCTTGGTTTCGACCCCTATCGGGTATCAACCTACCGAGATCGAGACTTGCGCCAGGCTGTCGCGCTGGAAAAGGCCAGAGCCGCTACGCCGCAGGAGGCTTTCGCCGATCCAAGGAAAAAGAAGATCTTCAATCAATATATGAGTGAAGTTCCGATGGCAGGCTATCGGGATGATTCAGGCGTTTATCACAAAGGAATAGAAGACAGCCTTCCCAACAGCCAATACAGCTGTGATGCACATCGCAACGCAGTGGTCCAAGATATTGCGGACAACTGGGTTACTCTGAGTCAAGGCGGTAGGTTTCATGCAATCTTTGCCACTCATAGCATTCCGGAAGCGATTAAATATTACCGGTTGATCAAAACACGGTGTCCCGAACTAAAGATTACTGCTCTATTTGATCCGTATATCGATAACGACGACGATAGTGCTGGTGACGTAGCGTTCAAAACAGACGGTCTCGTTGAGCTGCTGCAGGATTATAATCGAATCTTTGGGCACAATTTCGACCTAGGCAGCCACGGGAAATTCAAGAAAGATATTGCTGCTCGGCTTGCCCACAAAGAGCCTTATACTCGTGTTAGTGTTCAACCAGACATACAGCTTGATTTGCTCATTGTGGTGGATCAGATGCTCACCGGCTTTGACTCAAAATGGGTGAACACGCTGTACATGGATAAGGTGCTGAAATACGAAAATATCATTCAGGCTTTCTCCCGAACCAACCGCCTTTTTGGGCCGGATAAACCTTTTGGAACCATACGCTATTACCGCAAGCCTCACACAATGAAAAGGAATGTGGATGCGGCTGTAAAGCTCTACTCTGGCGATAAGCCCATTGGCCTCTTTGCGGACCGCTTGGAGCGCAACCTTGAGCGTATGAACGCCTCCTTTGCCGAAATTGCTGCGATTTTTGATGGTGCTGGCATTCAAGATTTCAAAAAATTGCCTGACGATTTGAGTGAACGCGCGACTTTCGCCAAGCATTTTCATGAATTCAACAGCATCCTTGAAGCGGCGAAGATTCAAGGTTTCACGTGGGAGCAAACTGAATATGTTTTTGAAGGTGACCCCAAAACAAAGGTAACGCTGAGTATTTCCCATCACCAGTACCTTACTCTGCTTCAACGCTATAAAGAACTTGGCAGCAGTGGCGGCGATAGTGGCGACGCGATCCCTTTCGACATCGATAGTCATATCACGGAAATTGATACCGGTAAGATCGATGCGGACTACATGAACTCGCGTTTTCAGAAGTACCTAAAAGTCCTGCAGGACGGGGGCGATGAGGAAGCGAGGGAGTCCACGCTCCTTGAGCTGCAGCGTTCGTTTTCTTCGCTATCCCAGGATCTTCAGAAGGTAGCTGAGATCTTTCTTCGCGACATTCACCGGGGAGACGTGAAGATTGACCCTAAGCGCAGTTTCCGGGACTACCTCTCTGATTATCAGGCCAAGGCAAAGAACGAGGAGGTCGATACACTTGTTTATTACTTGGGTGTTAACGTTGATAAGCTGACAGATCTGATGAACGCAAACACAACTGAGGCCAACTTGAATGAGTATGGTCGCTTCGATGAGCTTAAAGAGACTATCGACAAACAGAAAGCGAAAGCTTATTTCGAAGCTTTAGAGGGGCAAAACATCCCGGCTTTTAAGGTGAATATTAAAGCCGCCAATTTGTTGCACGATTTCGTGCTTCGAGGCGGTTTTGCGCTCGATGAACCCGCGGGAGCAAGCAGCTTAACCGCAGAAAGCTAGCTTTAAAAATAATGTCGTATGAGCAGGCCGAAGGCCTCTGGGCAATTTAAGTCAGACAGGGTGAGGTAGGAGAGTGCACCTGGCCGATGGGTTTTCTTCCGGCCAGGTATGCGGTGTCGATAGTCGTGCTGGTTTAATTAATCACAGGGGCGTTTTCCAGAGAGCTAATTAGTCCCTGCAAGTCCTTCGCATGAACCTGCTTTCGTCTCTGCCTCTCCAGTTCTTTATTGAGATAAGCCAGTGCATCTGGCTCTTCACACAATTTTTCGGCGAGCTCTAAGGGGGTCATGCCGTGCGAGTCTCGTCGCCATGCAAGTTGCGGAGATAGCTCAATAAGCCGATCGATTGCATACCCATTTCCTGACCAAGCCCCAGTGTGCATCGGCGAGCGCCCATCCACAGTGCTCAGATCAGCGGTGCATGGGTGATCTAATAAAGCATCGATAGTCCTTTTGTCGTGCGATTTCACAGCAGCATGAAGTGCAGACCTACCCTCAAAATCCTGAAGATCAGGATCTGCACCAGCGTCGAGGAAGGATTGAACCAATTCCGCATCACCCTCCTCAGCAACCAGCATCAGGGGAGTCTGGCCCTTGAAATCAGCGTAATTCAACTGCTTTTCAACCTTGCTCGCGAGCAATTTGATTGCCTGTCTCCAGGTTGTTGTTACCGTTTCTACTCGTTGCACCTCTGATTCGAACTCTGCCGGGGCGATACGCCGTAATTTGGGGAGTTGATCAGTGAAATGGGATCGGAGCTTGATCCACAGCATCAGAACCGAATCTCCGGTAACGCATTTCAAGCTATTGCTGAATTTGCGGGAGTTATCCTTAATCCAGTTTTCCAGTCCGGGTAAGTCGCCAGACATGATGAGACCAAAGGAGTCCTTCAAGGCTTGCTCGGAGACGGGCTTCATTGGTTCAATGCCGGGATAGGGGCTGTATAGCTGATGCCAGAAATAATCGGCGGCTTCCCGTGCTGAATCATAGATGTCTAACACCTGACGATTGTTGAAGACGCCCCAACCAAGCATAGCCCGATAGTATCTTTCGTGGTTATTTGGGAATAGCTTTTGATTCGCGACTTCAGTGGCGAGGCAATCCAGGGCGATCTCACCCTTGAGAGTTCCGAACGCCTTCTCGTTCGACGCCTCAAAAGCTTGGCGGAAGCTTTTTGACGCATTGTTGATGTCGTTCATGGCCAGATGGTGTTTGGCCTCAAAGTGAAGCAACAGTGCCCGCCAATTCTCATAGGCAGAATTTTGCTTGGCTTCATCCAAAAGCGATTCGACCCGGGTAGAAACGTCGTTTGGCAACCTCTTCTTGCCTTGGCCACCTAGGTAGTGCGTATTCCGGCGAACGTGAACGCCCATTCTGGCTGAACGTGAACACCCTTTTTCTTAACGCATCACCCACCGAGGTTTGTACCCCGGGTGTTCACGTTCAGTCAATTTCCTGAAGTCGTTTTCTC
>Ga0315334_10000544_pt1 | contig 22882 bp, 29 predicted proteins | sample M150034915metaG_FD_205555 | JGI IMG/M metagenome (GOLD analysis project Ga0315334, IMG submission 205555) | Ammonia-oxidizing marine archaeal communities from Monterey Bay, California, United States - M1 500m 34915 | ecosystem: Environmental > Aquatic > Marine > Intertidal zone | place: USA... | reverse complement strand
CAAACATTATAGTATGCAAGGTAAGGACGCTTGGTCTTACATCAATCCAAAGTCTGGCATTACTCGTGACGAGTACGTCAGGAATGTTGCTGACTTCTACAGGTACGGTTACGGTACAGGAAAGCACGGTGCGATTGGTCAAGTAGGTATTGATGAAGCTGTGTACAAGACATCCAAGATTAAAGAAAGGTTTATGAAAGCCTTCTTCCTTATGAATGGTTTGAAACTATACACGGATGCTACAAGGGTTGCTCGACTATCTTTAGCTAACGATGCTATTGTTGGAGACTTGGAGATTATAGGTATGTTCCCACCCGGACACCCGGGAAGAAACAGTGGCCTGTTCCAAGACGCTTTCGGTAGGTTGAGAGAGTTGAATATCGATCCGGATGCTACATCTAAGAGATACTCTGACGTTCTTAAGACAGTCACTGAAAGACTTGGTGGCGAAGAGGAAGTTAACAAACTATCTCCTGAAGATCTTTATACTAATCTTATCAATGCAGATCCAAAGTTCTTAGACACTATGGACATTGCTCGTATGAGTTGGGTTGATAATGCTATTGCTCATCCAGAAGCTATGAATAGACCTATGTGGTATTCTAATCCACACTACAGGTTGTTCACACAGTATAATGGTTTCATGTCTGTATTTACTGCACACATTCTACCTAAGATCTGGAAGAAAGTTAAGAGCGCTGATCCAACAGCTCAGTATAATGCAGTAGCTATTGCAGCTACAATGATAATGATGGGCTTCATTAGTCAGATGCTTAAAGACGAATGGAAGTACGACGGAAGACCCGGATGGATAACAGACAAGGGCTATGTACAGAGAGGCATCTCTTCTTCAGGATTGCTTGGCACTCCAGAGAAGTTCCTTGATGCTATCAGTCCTTTGTATGACACAGGTCACAAGTCCGTTACTGGACACGTGCTTGATGCTACGGAAGGATTTGCTGGTCCAACATTCCAACACGGTAAGAATCTTCAAAGGCTATTTATGGCTCAGCTTGAAGGCAATGAAGAGCTAAGGAATAAATACCTTGCTAAAGAAATCCCTATACTTGGAACAGAGAAGGGCGTTAAAGATTGGTTCGTTGAATGAACTAAATAACACAGGAGTTATAGATGGCTTATACAAGTACCGCTACCGTTAAGGGGCAACAACAAGTTGCACCCTTTAAGAGAAAGGGAGAGGCGACGGGCGCATTAGGGGATCTTATTGATCTCCTTAATGTTGGTCCTCAAACAGAAGAGGCAGCCAAAGGTGTTCTCGATATTGTTGATACCGTTTATGACTCAGCTGTCACGGAGGATCTCGTTGCAGGTCCTAACGTGGCAGGTCCAGTTGTTAATAGTGTTGGTGCATCCATATCTTCAGATCAAGGTTGGGCTGACCTTATTAAGAGCCGAGTTGGTGACGATGCTTATGCACAACCAAACCTAACTAAAGAGCAGGAGCTTGTAGAGCTAGAAGATTTTGCTGAGAAGCGTGGCGTATCTGTTCAAGATGTTGCTACTAATCCAGCACTCTATGAGGAGTTTGGAAGACACCTTGGTAAGGCGTTCAATACATTGAGTGACGATAAATACTTTCGCTACAATGAAGATGGTTCGTACCCTAAGGATAATGTTAGAACTCCAACACCTTGGGTGGATCCACAATTTGTTAGTCAGGTTGTTGAAGATGAGGGAGACTTCTTCTTTAAGGATCCAAACACATCCGAGGAAGAGGATGCTTACAATGCAGGCAAGAGGACTCACAATACATTAAATGAGACTTTAAATGCAAACCTTTATGGAGCGTCTGTTCAAGACGTTATCGCCAAGAAGATGGCATCTGAGGGAACTCACAGCGCGGAAAGTATTGCAGAGTTCATGACTAAGTTTGTAACTAGTTATGCATCTATTGCTGAGCAGAACCCCAATGCTGGTAGAGCTTGGTCAGACATTATGTTTCACTCGGTTCTAGCTCAGACACGTAATAATACATGGAAGGCTCGTCTAAGAGATGAGCAGTCTGATAGTGTCGAGAGAGAAGATCAAGATCACTCTGATGCAATGACAGGTATTGCTGACGATAGTCAAATTGGTCACATGATTCTTGACTCTATGGGTGCTACAGAAAGTTCACCAAAAGAGAAGAGCTTAGCAGGTTCACTTGCTAGGAACATAGTATCCAACACGTTCTCTGAAAAAGAAGATGGTGCGGATAACCTATGGGAAGACAAGCTATTTGAAATAGAAACTGTTCAGAGCACATCTGAAGAAGGCCCTAAAACAAACCACCTTATAACTCTTACCCATAAGGGTCAGATGTTTGCAGACAGGCTTCAAGATTTAACTGAGCAACTTATCCCTTCATCTGTTAGAGATGTTAGGTACGAGAAGAAGCAGTCCATGTTAAAGGACGTTATACCTAGGGGTCATAGAGGACTCAAAGGTTTACCTCACGGATCTCTTGAAGAGAAGCTGGATCATATTAATGTTCAGGAGAATACTCCGGTAACTATTCATGCTCCAACGGCAGCTGCTATAAAAGCTATCTTGTTTAATCCTAATGCGGTTAACCTCTTGAACGGACCTAAGTTCTTAAAGATTAAGGGCGATGGTAATAACAATAAAGGAACAGTTGGTAGACGAGTTGGTTATGTTCTTAGAAGAAACTCTCGTAGTCAACTTCTTGATGAAGCTGGTAATGTTACTAACGACCCTCAGTTTGCAGAAAAGATTGACGACATGAGTGACACCGTTAAGGACAGTGCCTTTAAGAAAGACCTACAGTGGGCTGAAAGAAACGCAGGTGGCAAGCCGTTTTATTATGATTACTTTTATGGTGTCAATAATAGAATGAGTGTTGATCAGACTGTTGGAAACTTCCAGCATAGTAAGCTTGCAAGATCTATGATTGCTGCTGGCATACCTTCTATATATAACTTGACAGGTCCTAACTCAGAGTACAATAAGACAGTCATGAAGGCTGGTATCATGAAGAGGTTCGGGTTCGATAAGGAAGATGTAGAAGCCGCAGCCAGAGAATACGATACTCATATTGCATCCTTTACGAATGCGCTTAATGATCTACAGGGCGACGGTGCTATCAAGGCGATGGAACTTGCCGGTAAGCACGAAGGCTGGGCATCGTTAGCTGCAATGGCAGAGGCCGTTGAGTTTCAAAAAGCTATCGACGCGGGTCACAACTATTACTCTTCAGGATTCCTGACAGAGATTGACGGACTTACAAACGGCATGGCTCATTCTGCTTGGCAGAGTGGAGATATTAAACTTGCAGGAGCTACTAACCTATTCGCAGATAAGCAATACATGATATGGAAAGAGGGCGACAAGAAGTTTGATGACGCTTATGAAATGCTTGACGATGAGCTTAAGAAAAACTTAAGATGGCTTTGGAGTGAGGATGGGAAAAGGAAAGGGTTCAAAGGTACTATTACCGAACAGACTTCTGCTGCCTTTAAAACCATTCTGAGAGGCGCTAACTCTAAGAACTTCAGGGACGCTATGTCTTTGATAGGTGAGCAAGGAGGAATCCTTGGAAGATCTTTTGCTAAGAAACCTGTGATGATCTTTGGTTATGGTGCTGGTCCTGCTAGGATTTTAGAATCTGTTCAATCGTTTATGACAGACTTGTTTGCAGAGAAACCACACCTTAGAGATACATTACTAGAGAGTGGCATTGATATCGAGAAGGACTTTATACTACCACTTGGTGTGTCTATGGCAGAAGCCGTAGGACAGAAGTTTGGTATTGTTAAAGAGCTTGGTAACGCTTTGTCAACAGCAGCGTCGATTGCACATAGACAAGACTTTACATTATCGATACCAACTACAGCTGGCTACAGGATTAACCTTGGAAAAAGAGAGGTTAGTATTGATCCGGAGAGTAGGACTAGATATTCTTTTGCTACTGGACGACACACTGTTGATAAGGAAACCGGAGAGATGAAGCCTGTTAAGAAGCAGGGCTCTTCATGGATGACAAAGAAAGAGTTTAACTATTGGGCTGCAGGTTTAGATCCCGATAGTCTTAAGGCTGCGTCTCAGATCACTGTGATGCTTAATCATGCTAACGACTCTATCAATATCAACAGAGCTATGTCTAATATGGACAAGAGGATCCTTGCTAGAGGTCGTGGTAAGATGGGGATGGCTGGTAACACCGCCCTCCAAGTCTTTGATGGTCTGTTCGTAACTCCTTTACAGGCTGGTGAGTATACAAAAGAAATGAATGACGTGTTCAGACAGCTCAATGTAGACTCAAGCCACGTGATGAATGTGTTTGATTCCTTGACCTTTGAGTTAGGCAATGACGGTAGACGTATCTTAGATCCTGTTCCGGGCACTAGGAGACCTGCTGATGTAGGCCTTTCTAGAACAAAGGAGTCCATGGATCTTCAGAGGTACAAGAGGAGACTTAAGCCACTGGCAGCAGCTGATGCTGAAGCTAACGGTGTCTCAACTTGGAACTCAAGGTATGATGGGGATGCATTTGATTGGCATACTCCAGACATGTCTGACGATTCTGGCAACTTTATAATGGGATCGAAAACTCTTAGAGAGAAGCTCTTTTATATTGAAGCTCAACGTAAACAGATGGACAAAGATATTACACATATCAGACAGTTCTTCTGGGACAAGAGTTCAACCAAGTACGCAAGAAGTTAAAACAAAAAAACCCCGACGGGATCCTTTACGGAACCTGTTGGGGTTGTTTTGTTTAGTATCCTCGCTTCTGTCTAACCTTCTTAAGAAGTTTGTGTGACTCTCGACGACCATTGTCTGCTACCTTTTGGGCCCATTGCTTTGCCTCTCTGTCTTCACGACCATTTGCTAAAGCCATTTCGTATTCCAGTTGTAGGTTCTTTTCGTATGTATCGTTGATCATCCAGTCGTTGATGGCCGGAGTGTTTGCTAACTCCTGTGGCGCACCAAGCTGGTCAACGTATTCCTGATCAAGTATCCCTTCAAGGGACATGATGTTATGTTCTAATTTCTCGCTCATATTTATCCTGTAATTATTGATGACTCTTTCTCTTCCTCAGAGTCTAAGTATTCTACAAGGGCTTTGATGATGTTACCATCCTCACCCATAGGGTAAACCATTTCGATTACCTCTGTTCTCTTAGCCTTCTCGTCATCGTTGATGATTGTGAAGACCGCTTTAACGATAGTTGTCATTGTCATCTCCACTTACTAAGTTGTATCCTAAGATAGCCATGCTTTTAATCAGGCTTCTTAGTGCGTCGTTTGCTGCCGCTTGAATTTCATCTGGCATGTCGTCGCTGATTAGCTCTTTGCATGTTACTGCCATTTCAATCAAGTCGTTTGCTGCGTTTGTTATCATTCTTCTCCTTCTGGGTTTTTATATCCTAAGACTCTTTCACCGTAGTGAAGTCCGTCGTTTCCGTTTTGTCCTATGATGTCCATGCGTTCGTCGTCATCCTCATCATAACTAGGATGTCCTTCAAACATCTTGTCTAATTTTTCAGCGTACTCTCTGTGCTGTTGACATAGTAGCAACTCCTCATCGGTAAGTAATAACCTATCTAATACCTCACTCAAGGTGTACCTCTTACCGGACTTTATATTTCCTATTGAATCATGATCGACCCAGCAAGGATGCTTATCGATATCCATTTCTATTTCCTTTATTATTCTGAGGGATTGTTACATCCCCCAGAGGTTTGATTTACTTTCTCCAATCCCTTTTCCAGAAAGGTCTTGGTTTAGTTTCTTCAACGGTCTTTTCTTTCATCATAGACCGACGTAATTACCGACAATCATGAGCAGTACTACTGCACCGAAAATCAACATACCTTTATTCTTCAGTAAGTCTTTCATGTTTACTCCTATTGTTAAGTTAGTTTCTTCACGCTATCACAGATACCAAACTTCTTAGCCTCTTTAGCGCTTAGCCATACGTCATGCGGTGGCATGAGGTTTTCACGTACAGCTTTCTCAGTTAGACCAGTACACTTTCTGTAATGATCTAGTAGCCTCTTAGTTGTTAACTCCATCTCTTTCACTCTAGCAAACAGCTCGTGCTCTTTACCCATTGCTCCCCAACTGTATTGGTGAGACAGGATGGCAGTGTTTGGTGTCAACACTCGGCTTCCTTTTTCTCCCGACATGAATAGCAGCAGACCACAAGATGCAATCATTCCTAGACCGACGGTCTTGATTGGGATCTTTGACCCCATGATAACATCTACCAGTGCAAAGCAAGCGTTAAGATCTCCGCCCCTAGAGCAGACAACCAGTGTCAACTCTTTGGGCTTTTTCTTTTTCATGTTCGCACTAAGTATCCAGTCAATAACTGGGGCCATACTTTCTTGAGTTACATCTCCCATCATTATGTATACGCCCTTACTTAGCAGCTCTACCTTAGGTGGGATCATCATCTCCAATCCTTCTTGATTATTCTTACTCACTTTGTAACTCCTTTCATCTTATTAAAATCATATAGCTTTATCCCAACCGGATCGCCACCGTGTTTTGTTTCACTCGGTAGTTCAATACCTTGTGGTAAACCTTTTCCTTTCTTATCATTTGCTTCTGCCATTTTCTTTTCATCTTCAGGTGTGTAGGGTATCTTATAAGCCCTTGGCGCTACACCTGAGTTCGGATCTACAGTCCATATGTATATCCAGTTCTTATCTTTACTGACCATGTGGTGTATGTACATCTTCTCACCACTTATACCTTCAGCAGTTACTGGGTACCCCATTATCTTTTCAATGTTCCTGTCTACATAAACAGATACGAAAAGCATAATAGGTATCAGGAAATATATTCCTGCGTTCTTACCTCCGTACCTTATTACAACTATCAAAGAGAAGACAGTCATAATAAAGAAGGAGATGATGATTATATTTTTAATTAAATCTATATCCATTATATACCTCCTCTACTTTAAGGTAAGGCTCACGGTTCAAGGTTAAGTGGGGCCTCCATTCACTTACATTCTCCCTTCCAATTGGAGGGTTGTAGTTTGTACCTGCGTTTCCGATAATGTTTGAAGGCATGGTGTTGTAGCCAATAAAACTTCCGTCGCTTGCAATAGAGAACCTTACTATACTTATCTCTTGTCCTCTCTTGTTGTAGGTGTAGTTGTTTTTATATACAATTCCATAAGGGTTGATCTTAATAACCTCTACAGAAAGATTGCCTTGAGACATGTCGAAACCTTTTGTATACTTTCTTGAATAGACATGGACCATAACCTCATACTCACCAGCAACAACACCTCTAAGCGTTATCACTTCTTTGTTTAAAAGAATGGTGTGTACGTTTCCGTTTTCATCCGTGAAGGAATCGTTTGATTTACCTAGGTCATCTTTCTCTAGGTTCATAAGACCTGCAGACTTCTGTCTAAAGGACACTACGTTTCCTGAGGGATCTCTAATCCATATGTCTAGGTCATCCTCAGATGTTGGCTCCCACTCAAGTGTTATAATAAACTCAGCCTTCTTAATGACATCTGCATTCTTGGCTGGCGGTTGTATAAGCATAAAGGCTATGATAAACATCGCCCCGAATCCTGCAAGCAGAATCCAGAGCATGTCTAAGAATGCCGTCATACTTTTAAATCTGGCACGATCCATATTATTTCTCCTGACCGAACTCTAGATTCATCAGTTGAACCTTTGCTGCTAGTGCTCCTACCATACCACATATAGTGGTGTACATTGCAGTGGACAATCCCGTTGCCATGTGTGACAGTGCTTCTTTTAAATCATCAGGGTTGCTAGGGTCTATCTCTACAAAGATCTGACCGAACAGATATATCATACCTGCAACAGTACCTACAAGACCAAGAGCCATCATTGTTTCTGCTAAGAACCAACAGATGTCTATATACTTATTTGTTCTTGTGGTGAACCGTCTATCCTCACCCCCTAAAGATATCCTATAGGCAGCGATGCCTGTAAGAACCACTGAGATTAAGAACACTCCGTAGATAACAAAGCTAATGTTTGTAACGTCAGCTAAGTATATATCTGTAAAGATTCCTGCGCTCCATAACGGCCACACCCCACACAAGGTGATGACCGTAAATAGCCACCACCTAATCAATGTTTTCTTCATGCACCTTTCTCCTCAGCATCATCTAATGCTCTGTTGAACTCACGTATCCTTTTGATGATAGATAGGAACTCTACGATTGTAGTCCACCTGTCAATAAAGAATGCCATAGAGCTTTCTACTCTGCCAAAAGCATTAAGCACTTGGAACAGAATACCCAAGGTAATAAGCTGTTGGAAGTAAGCAGGTGCGAGTACGATCAATGCTAGGTTGCCCACACATAAACCGAATGCTGTCTGCCATACACCGAAACCCATGTACCAGTTGAATAATCTATAGTAGTTTCTCTTAACAGATGAGAACATAGGGAACAGTACTTCAAGAGCTCTGTCCTTAAAGTTATCTTCTGAGTGTACCAGCTGCTTACGGAACTTAGCTTCGACTACTTGATTGTTATACTCTAGCTTAGGTAGTTTCCAACCAAGCAATAAAGATATAACGGTGCCACCAATAGATACTCCAAGCGCTACCCAAACCAAGAACCCCGGAATGATTTCTCCATTCCATACGGGTAGGCCTTCAGATAGTTCCCAAAGGATTGGAAGGAATGCAAACAACACAAGTATGGCTGAGAAGAATCCAGTAAACAATCCTTGTAGGATTTTACCAAACATCATCAGGTCTTCTTGTATTCGTTGAGAGCCACCCTCGATCTTAGCAGGGCACTTGTTCCATCTCCTTAAGTAGTGATGAGTGTTAGACTCTCTCCACTTAAAGCAATACCTTTGTGTCTGCCATGCACCGTACACAGCTATAGGTGTGTATAGCGCAATGATCTCTAGGAAGGAAGGCATTACATCTTCCTTGAGGAGTATAACGTCCCCGATCCTACCAAAGTCAAAGCTTAAGAACAACATCCAGAACCTCTCCTCTTGGAGCGATTGGATTGCGTCATAGATCTCTCTGTTCCACGCGTTGTAATAAACTAGAATCTCTACAGTGAACCAAGAGATTCCTAAAAGCACAGACAACATAGCCCATGCATAGAAGGCATTAGCCCTCGTCCAGAAAAATGATTTTAACATAATACTCCTTATTCTTTTCCTGCTAGAACGTTCTCACCAGAGAAGCCCCAGAAGTCTACATAGTGAGTAGCCATTAACATAAGCTCTGGCATTTCCTTCCAGTCTTTCACGTTAATCCAGTACATAGATGATGATGGGACCTGAAGAAACATTAGTCTCACCTTCTCGCTACTTAGTCCTAAGTTTTTAAGCAGGTCCATAAGCGCTGCAGAAGTTCTGTATGCATTAGCTTCTAGTGCCTGTCTTCCCATGCTATTTATATATTCCTCAGGAGTTCTTGGTGCATGAATACCAAGCCATACATCTCCTATAAGATATCTTATATCACCAGCTAAGAATAATAGTGAGCATGAAGATGCACACATAACTCTCTTCTCATTAGGATCTGTGTTAACTAGTCCGGGTTCGTATAATATCTTACCGTTTTCGTCAAGCACTCTTGATGCCCTAACTACTGTTATAACATTTCTTAGTTTCAGATGGGATGCCAGACAAGCTCCTTCTGCTAGGTCTCCACCGGGAGATTCTAATATAACTGCGAATGGCATTTCATTTGGAAGTTGTGGTACAATCTTCTTGCAATCATCCTTCCTTACAGTACCTGTCATACTATATAGAGTCTCTGATAGTTTGGTAAACTTAAGACCTTTCTTCTCTTCATACTCTCGTATCTCCCAGATCTGATCAGGGATTCCCTTTGTATCCTCCTTTATATCGTAGTTCTTTTTAATTGTATGTAGTGCTGTGCCTCCTAAGGCTAAGCTTACTCCGAATACAATTATAAGTAACCACTGTGTTTCTTTTAAAAACTCTTTAAACATGATGCTACTCCTTCTTTTGTTTGTTCAACTTACGGATTGCTTGTTTATATATTTTGTTTGCACTTCTAAGGGTGCATGAGACCCCAATTGCTTTTGCAACCGGAGTCTTCCAGAGCTTACGCATCAGGCTTACCTTCATAAGAATATCCTAAGGTGTCCTACTCTATCTACCATGATATACAACATGGCTATCTTTTCTTCAGCTGTCATTCTTTGTCTTCCTCCTCTATTAAATCTACCATTTCACATACGTTACCTGTACAGGCCAACGTCTTCATTCCTTTAGTGTTGTCTTCCAGCTCGTACTTACTAATCAAAGACCAGTCAACTGCCTTAGGCATTTTCGATGCCCACTCTTTGTATACCTCTTTAGAGCAGTCCTCATAAGGTGCCTGTTGATAGGTATGATCTGAGTGTGGTAAGAAACTAACACCTGATACTTCATCGAAGTGTTCGTACACCCAAGCTCCTACGTCCATCCACTCGTGTTCTTTAACAGAGATGGTAACGCTTGGCTTGTGTTCACAGTAGTGACGTTGATATATTAACCATAGTTCTAGCTGTTCAATGGCAGTCTTGTCGTCTCTTAGTACCGCACCCTTTGGTGCTGCAGTAGGGAACGTAAAGACCCTGACACTATCTGGCTTAGTTACATCAGGCTCACAAGGGACACCTTGATCTTCCATTAGCTGGGCGATAGGGTCCTTAGCGTCTGCTCTAACTCTACGCAGGTAGTAGTCGTTGTGTCTAGCGTGGATACCACTTGCTGAATCTACAAGCTGTGATACTGTTCCGCTTGGCTTGATGGCTGTCGTTGCTGCAGACTGTGAGATCCCCAACTTCTTAGCCCAAGTTCTATTGACATCAACTACTGTGTGCTTAAGAGACTCCAAGAAATCTTCCAGTTCTTTTGATGGTGTGCTCATGAACTTGTTGTCCATGATTCCTGTTAGGCTTACACCTAGCAATGCTTCCTCTTGAGTATTATCCAGCCACTTCTTACGTAGCCTTTTGATATTGGTTAAGGATGCTTGAAAGGTTCCTAAGATTGTAGCTGCTCGAATCTTTTCCATGATATCGTGAGGTTTATCTTCAGCTCTGACTACAACCTCTGTTAGGTTACAGAACTGACCGTCTCTTAGGATGATCTCAGAGCAAGGGTTACAACCGAACTGGTGTCCAGTATCTCTGCGTCCAATAGATCCAACCTGTCTTATGGCTGCGTCTCTATTAAAGATGCCACGCTCACCAGACTTAGACTCATACAGTGCAAGCCACTCTGACATAAAGATACCAATGTCTGGCTTCTCTGTGTAACATACCGAGTTGTTAGCTAGTGCCATCTCAGGTGTATCGGCCCACCATTGACCAGACTTAGCGTGTCTCATTCTGTCATCAGTAAGGTTCGACAATGAGATGAGGGCTGACCTGCGTACACCACCTACCACTACAACCTCTGCAATCTTGCACATCATGCGGTGACACTCATAAGAGGTTAGTGGTCTGCCTTGAGCGCTCTTGAACATGTTTACCGAGAACCTAAAGAGATCCTCTAATGGTTCAGATCCACTAGCTCTACCGCCAAAGGTTTCTAACCTAGCACCTTTTGGTCTTACTCTAGTCATGTCCCATACAGGGGACTCCCCGTTGTATAGGTAGCTAATCAGTCTACGGAATGCAGACTGCCACCCTTCCTTGCTGTCTGTTACCACGATGGTGTCTTCAATATCCACAATGCATTCAGGTATTTCAGGTAGCTTGCTTATGTGCTGTCGTTCAACACTAAAGCCCACGCCAGTACCATGCATAAGAATGTAAAGACATTCATCGAAAGCTTTCGGATGATCAACACTTAGGTAAGCACAGTTGTAACCAGCGATGTGGTTCTTCTCTAGTGCTGGTCCTGCTGTCATCAGTGCTCTCATTGAGGGCATGATCTTTAGCTCTGCTATGTCCTTTGTTAGTTCATCACGAATAGGTTTGGTTAGTTTGTACTTTGTGTTTTCTTTTAGATGTTTTTCCATGAAGTCAAAGTATCGTGAGATAGTTTCGTCCCATGTTTCTCTTCTATTCTTTTCTGGTAGCCATCGTGCGTACCTTGATAGTGCTATAAAGTTTTGATAGTCTGTTGGTAATTTATTTGTTGTCATTTTCTTCTCTTTTATTTTCAAATGGACCACCCTTTCGGTACAGTCCGTGTTTTTCAAAGCTAAACCATGAGACGTCTATCTTGCTTAACTTTATAGCTAACCTCATGTCATGTGAGGGGTTCTTATATCCTCCGTTCACTTCATATAAGGTTGCCTCAGCCCTCTTCTTCTTCGCCATTGTGTTTCCTCATATATTTAATAAGTCCTTCTGCTACTTGAACATCGCTCTTAAGGAATCCTTCAGCTGAGTTGCACCAATTGCAAAGCAACCCTCTAATCTTGCCGGTACTGTGACAGTGATCAACACACAGTGTGTGGTCTTCATCAAGCCCGTAATCACAGGCCTCATTTGCACAAACACCACCTTGTTCCTCAAGTCTTTGGTCGTACTCTTCCTTGGTCATGCCGTATGTATTAAGTAGGTAGTAGTCTGGATTGTCTTCACGAAACTTCTTGCTCCTATCTCTATGACAACCTTTGCACTCCTTGAATCTTCCAAACTTAGAGTTCTGTTTGTAAAACTCTTCGGAAGTTTTAACCTTAAAGCATGTCTTGCATTTTATCCATTGTAAGCTAGACATTTATATCCTCCGTATTATCCTTTGTTTATTTTTATTTCTAAGTCCTCCTCTCCATCTTCGTTCATTGTTACTTTATATGTTAATGTTCCACTGTGGTGCATAACAATTGCATCTGCCATCCCCTCAGCGTACTGACTTATTCCATACTTCCTAGCCGAGTAGAATATTCCTATTGCTACAACACCCCATAGTAGTACATACAACATGCTCATATCTAAATACATAATTACTCCCAGTTATCTATAATAATATCGTCGGCAATCTCTTTTATAAATATCTCTGTGCTACCCTCAAGTGCCCATATCTTTCTCGATGATTGCTTTACTATTTGACAGTCGTCCTTGAACGCGACCCCTGTTAGAGAATCCAAGATGGCTTTCTCATAATTATCAAGGTCTGCATTGTTGTCACAGTATCTCCCTAAGCGCTCCTCCTTCCTCTTCTTAGACCATGACTTAGCCATGGGTACAAAGAAGGTCATGTCGGCAAATAAGAGCCCCTGAAGGTACGTTTGGACCTGTTCTTGTGTCAGCTCCTTCATTGTATCCTTGTAGTTCTTATACTTCTTGCCATAGTATGTTCCCCACCTCGTAACACGTGGTCTTGAGGCGGGTACTGGGTCTATCTTAAATCGTAGATCCAGCATGTTCATCTAGGTTACCCTTAGGTAGTGCTTTATAGTAGGCGCTCCTCGATACTCTTCAAGGTTGACATTGGTAAGCTCTCTGATCTTGGAATAGTTAACCCTACCCTTAGCTTCTGAGTGCTTGAGTTGAACTCCACCGCCAATACATGACTGCCCTTTAGATATATTAATAAGATCTTCTCTTAAGAGTTTCTCTGTTGAGGCGAGTCCGTCAAGTTTTGCTTTGACCTCTCTCCACTGTCTTGCTTTGACAAGCCAAGCTTCATCATCAACCGCAAGGACATCTTCTTTAAGAGCCTCTGGTGGTTGTTGAGCCCAGTACTTTGTCCAAGCCTCTGTGATTGAGTCTTGTGCCTTCTTGTCAGCCTTGACTATCTGAAGTAGTCCTGATGTATTCTTAACATCGTAAACCCAGAAGTAAAGTTTGGTTGCCCCAGCTACCAGCATCTGTTGTTGACACTGAAGCCAGTACTGCTCAGGCATTCTACCTGTCTCTGCTACCTCTATCCATAGGTCTGAGGTTGCACCCTTTAGTGGGCACTTGATCTCTAAGATGGTGTTGTCATCCTCTCTCCAGCCATCTAGTGACGCACCCATAGGGATGCTCTCGTCTTCAGTTAGGATTACTACTGGCTCCCATTGGGCACCCATCTCATCCTCAAACATTTCACGAGCCTCATCCTCATACTTGTTACCATGCTCCATGGCAAAGTTTGTTTCGATCTTTATCTCACCAGTCTTAATCTTGTATAACCCCAGTGGTGTCTTTGGCTCCCATTTGGATACACCTAGTAGTGCTCCAACTTCTGATGCCATTCCACATCCACTACGAACGTCTAACCATTCTTGAGATCCTTGAGGTAAGTCTTTGTCTTTAATTATTTTCATATTGATTCCTAATCTAAGTTGTTTAAGTAGTCCAACCAATCCTCTCCAATTACTGGAGGGATAAGTATGTTTACTTTTATATCTTTAGCAGCAAGCCTCTCAGCCAGCTGATAAGCAGACTTCTGTCCAACGAAAGACGCATCGTTATCTGCATAAATATCTACAGCCTTTACGTCTTCTGGTGGCTCGAAGGTTGCCATACAGTGTGCGTTCATGACACTAAAGGCGGGTAGCTCAGATACTTTACTTGCAGCTAGTGCAGTTTCGATACCTTCAGCTAAACATATATGTCCTTCATGGTCGTGAAGTCTAATTGCAGCACCAGTGATGGTGCCCTTTGGTGGCATAATCTTTCTGCTTGTCATGCCTTTAAGCTTCTCCCCGTTATGTGTGTACGTTATGTGGTACGACACACCCGCACCCTTGGCATCTTGAATCAGTCCAAGCATTGCAGGGAATGGTCCGAGCTTTACACCCTCTTCCCATGTGTATAGCTTAGCCTCCTTCAGGGTGTCTGGGTAGGCGTTCAGGCCACGACTCCTTAAGTAGTCAGCGACACTACCTGTAAAGTTAACAGGCGTACTCATACGAGCTACCTTCTTAAGCGCAAGGGTTGGGTCTTTCTTTGGCTTGCTAACTTGTACTGTTGTGTGATCGATGATAGGTCTAATAGAATCTAAGCAGTCTACAAAGCTCCATCCTTTTACCTTTTGTAATAGTTCAAAGCCATCGCCAGCACCACATGTATTACAGTAGTACGTTCCTCTGCCGTCCTTATCATCAAATCTAAATCTGTCTGTACCTTCTTCACATATTGGGCAAGGCCCATGCCTGTTCTGCAGATACTCTCTGTCGATACCGAGTGCTGTTAGCACACCGTACCATTTACCAGTAACATCTAAATGGTTACTCATTACTACCTCCGTTTATTTTTTTTACTCATTGCTGCTTTTATTTGTAAGTGCTTGATGTAGTTCCTACATTCCTTGCTGGGCTTTGTTGCTTCTGCACTAGAATAGTTCGGTAACTCTTTGAACCTATTCTTATATGTATGAAACGCCCATCCGGTACTGTATCCTTTCATAGCACAGTAGCCTAGAAGCATGGAGTAGAACTCCTCTCTAAACTCTGGTGCATATGTTAACTTCTTCTTGACAGTTCTGGTGGCCTTGTCGACCCACCCTAGTTCTGCATCAATAACTTCTACGTACTTTGATTTCTTCTCTGCCACGTGACCACACTTGGGACAGATGTTTGATCCGGAGTATGCCGTAAAGCATCCATCACAAATAATCATAGTCTCTTCCTTATCTCTTTGTTCTTTTCTTTCTTGTATTGATAGTGGCTTCTTAGGATCTAGCGACCACTTTACTTCGTCTTCAACAAACCCATGCATGTACACAGCACCTGAATGGTCAATGATAGTGGCGTGTTCCTTGCCGGGGTAGGGTCTAAGAACTCTACCAACCATTTGAATGTACATACCTAAAGACTTTGTGGGTCTAGCTAGTACACATACTTCAGCAGGGGGGCAGTCAAATCCCTCAGTTAAAACCATGCAGTTACAAATTACCTGAATAGTTCCTGAGTTAAACTCTGACAGTACCCTTTCGCGTTCGTCGTGGTCAGTTGTTCCATCAATGTGTGCAGCTCTAATCCCCATATCTACAAAGGATTCTGCTAAGTTCATTGAGTGGCTTACTGATGTTGCAAACACAATTGTTTTCTTTCCTTGTGCTATCTTCTTCCATGATGATATAACATCACCTACTAGTTGAGGGTTGTCCATACGTTCTGCCAACTGAACTGAATTGTAATCACCCATAGATGATTGAATACCTTTCAGGTCTGGGATAGTTGGTGCATAGTATGTTGCTTTGACTAAACTCCCTTGTTTAATAAGCCATCCGATAGAGGGTGCCTGAACCATATCACTAAAGATATGACCAAGACCCCTACCATCTGACCTAACTGGGGTAGCCGTGAGTCCAAGGATATGTGCATCCTTGTACAATTTGATTAGCTTAAGATATGTATTACTTAAGCATCTGTGAGCCTCGTCAATGATAACGAGGTCTGCCTTAGGTAGCTCTTCATGCTTGTTTGTTATTGACCGTGATCTTAACGTGTCAATCGACGCTACTTGAACGTCGTACCAAAACTCAGCTGATGAGCCTGCCATAATTATTCCATGCTTAATGCCGAAAGCATCTAGCTTGCTTGAACATTGTGTGATTAACTCTCTGCGGTGAGCAAGGAACAGTACTTTCTTTCCTTGTTCCACAAAGTGTTTCACAAATGCGGATGCCATCACGGTCTTCCCAGACCCTGTGGCAGCTTGAAGTAACACGTTCTTGTTACCTCGTCTATGAGACCGAATGATATTGTTCAGCGCATCCTTCTGATACTGTCTGAGTTCCATTCGTTTTTCCTTTTATATTCTTATCATTTTTTCTATTGGTATGTGAACAACAGGCTCAACGTCTGCTGAGTCTCTTTTGTTTACTGTACGGCCACCCCATTTAATCTCAAACTCATCTTCATCTGAGTATACATAGTAGTATATCCCATCTGTAAACTTTGCAACAAGTATAAACTCAAGATTGTTGTGAGTCTTAAACTCTATACCATGATTCCACTTTGATAGTGATAGCAATAGTGTTGAGTACTTATTGTGGGCATTGTTCCTAGCCTTAACCTCAACCATTGCCTTAGCCACCCCTCCTCTTGTTAGCAGGAAGTCTAACCTATAACTAATAGGTAGCTTATGAAGCTGACAGTTCCATTCTGATGCCATAACCTCTGAGACTTTTTGTTCGTTGGATATGTCAAACTCTGTTTCATAGCGGGGTCTGTTTATCTTCCACTTATTATCTGATTTATTCATATACTTCCTTTTTAGTTCGTCATACTCTTTAAGGTTTTCATTGACACTCATATTAATCCTCCATATCGTAGAACGCCTTTGAGATTATCTTGCAGAAGTCAGATCTAACGATGTCGTTAAGGTCGTCAAACTCTGTCACTCCAATGTACTTGTTTAAGTAGTCTAGTTGCTCGTGCATATCGACCAGCATGTTTAGCCCACTTGAATTTCCTTTGGCTGCTTGGTTTAAGTCACCAGTTATAACAACCTTAGATCCTGTACCTATCCTCTTCAGGAACATTTCCATTTCTTTAGGTGTTGTGTGTTGGGCTTCATCCAGCATAATAAAACTGTTGTCCCATGTTCTTCCTTGCATATACTCAAAAGGGACTACATCAATTGAACCGTCTGCAATATATTTCTCAACGATTCCATTCATGTGTCTCTTAAGGACATCCATATAAGGTACGACCCATACCGCCATCTTCTCTTCCATCTCTCCGGGAAGGAATCCAATTGTTTTACTATCGGATACGTTCGGCCTGCACAAGATAATATTAGCCTTCTTGTTGTCTGTCTTAAACTGAGCAGCAAGTGTCGCTGCGATGTACGTTTTACCTGTACCTGCAAACCCTAATCCTACAGATACTTGCTTGTCCTCAATGGACTGAATGTAGTATCCTTGTGATATTGATAAAGGTTCTAATTTAATTTTACGGCTAGTCTTTGCTTGTCTTTTGGTCATATACCCTCAGAATGATTAAAGTAAGTGAGCAGTTTTACGCCAGTGCTCAGGGGCACTCCTTGTCGGGAGGTTAGAACGGTACGTCTTCGTCGTCTTCTTCAACGATGTCTACTGCTGGCCTTGCGGCATATGTAAACTCGTCTGCAGTACCACCACCTGAGTATTCCTCAAGGGTAACTACTTGGACTCCAACTAGAGTTGGGGACTTGCCAGCCTTTCCAGCATATTCCCAGTCTCGTACCATGTATTGGATGTTACAGACAGAGCCATTGCCAATGATGCTTTGCTCCATCTCGTCCCCGTATTGATCTTTTACAAATGGAGGTGAGATAGGGTTCTTCTCCATCTGTCCTGATACAGGATTCTTTTTATTAAAATGAGTGTTGCGTTTGATCTTTACATAGGGCTCGCCAGTTTCATTATCGAAGCGCTCCTTCTGTGCATAGCCGTCAGCTACCCATTGTTTAGAATCCTCAGGTGAAAGGTAAGCGTCGATTGACCACTCCGTATCCTCTGAGGCGAACTTAGTGCTGGGATTGTCTCCAAGCCTAGGCCATTTTATCTTTACATTTTTAAGTATCATTTATTTTCCTCATACTTAGTTAAAAAATAACAGGGGTTTCCTGTTCTTATAAAGTCCCACACCGTGAGAACTTTTCTTGCTTAGAGTACCCGTAGGGGACTCCAAAAAAAGGTGCCATACAATCCCCCCGGAGGTGTGGTAGTGGGGGTATGTATGGCGTTTTTCTATTAAGCTGCGGTACCTACCACAGACTACAGCTTATTATTATTTATTGATTGTTAATTAAAAAAAGTGTTTCCTATAAGGTCTGGAACAAAAGTCTTGGCGGGTTCCTAAGCCTTAAAAGGCTCTCTAAGTCTCTTAAGTACCTTTAGGGGTTCATCCAGCGTTTTGAAACATACCCCCTTTATCCTCTAATACGTATTAGAGATAAAAAGGGGTATCATTGAACCGCACCCTTATTAGCAAAAGAAGAAGTCCGAACCTCTTATATCCTCTAGTGTCAGTAAGCCAAGCTCAGGTTCTTTCTCATCGAAAGGCTCATTATATATTAGCTCGTCCCTCATGATAGAGAATATATCTTTCTCGTACATCTTTATGAACTCCTCCTTGGTTGTGTTTATAAGAAAACCTACGTCAGCAGCATGAACACTGAAGCTATCGTGAATAGCACCAAATGATTCAAGACCCAAACTGTTTATCACCATAGACATATGACTAGCATCATAAGAGTGTACCCAGTTAGCTCCGATTGCAGACAGGTGCTCAGCTAAGGCAGGTGTATCTGTTACATCAAGATAGATGTGACCTATAGTACGACCTTGTAGAGTCCCTTGGTACTTTTTCTTACGAGATACCCACTTCTGAGTGAGCACAGGGAATCCTGAAGGAGTTGTCCAAGACACATCCTTAACTCTCATCTGTTTCACACGGTGTTTCACGAGCGCCTGAAGGTACTTCTTAATCTTAACAGGCCCACAGCAGACAGTATCGTATGCCGACACCAAGTCCTTACCCAATGCTCTTGAGTCTGACCTTGTTATCTTATACTTGGCTGTGATACCAGCATCATAGGAATCTTGATAGATAATTTCACCAATCTTTCTAGAGCCAGCATCGTAAGCCCTTGTCATTGAGCCACGCTTGCTAATACCTTTCCTAATGAGCTTCATAGGGATCTTTCTTAGTTTCTTACCTATGTCAGTATCCTCGTTAAGAGTTATCATTTCTCTACCAATAGTTAAGTAGAAATCCTTAGGCATATCCATCGGTGTTAACCCAACAAGCTCACCAGCTCTCTCGTCAAGAGACATTGCTGCTAAATGCTGCGTTCCGTTGTTAACTCCGTCGATTGAGATTGGCATACCAGACATGTAAGGATCACCAGTCAGTGAAGCACCAACGATTCCTCCAAGTTCAAAGCATAACGATAGGAAAACCCAAGGCTTCTCAGCAGACATCCAGTAGTCTAAGTGTTCCATTGGGTTCTCAGCAACGTCAAGTAAGTGGTCGATATGTTCTACCGTCCAATTGTGCTTATCGTTAACACCCATCTTATCTACAGATATATCTGACAGACCTTGCTTCTTGAGTTCTGATATATAATCTAACTCTAGCCAGTCAGTAGCTTCTAGTTCTTCCAGCGAATACGTTTGGTTGAACGAGGAAGCGACATGCATAAAGGTATATTCAACACCTTCTTGGTTGAGCTCTTTTTCTGTAGCGAACAGGAAGTGTCCCCTTGCAAGGTCGTTTGATTGGTAGCTAAAGTAAGGGTCTTTGTTATATATACGACCCCTATAGTCTAGATACATACCTTGGTAGAACTCATAACCTAACCATCCGGGTTGTGTTTCCGTACCACTAACAGTCTCTATAATTGCTTTGTTACGAGCAGCTTGAGATTGAGTACGTAGACAGTATTGCTTATCAGTCCATCTACGGTTCTCTAGATTGTAAGCCTTATGAACTTTATGAAGAGCCTCTCTTGTTTCTTCCAGCTTCTTCTTGTTCTTTAGCTTCTTAAGTCTAGCCGTTAGTCTTTCCACTTCCTTCTCAAGAGTCGGCACAGTAGATGAGTTACCTCTGTGTGGCTCGAAGATATCTCCGTTACGATACACATCAATACCCTTTAGGTGTGCGTTTACATCATCTCTACGTATGTCAGAGGTGTCAAATGGCACATCGTTACCTTCAAAGTCTTCCAAGGTTATAAATGTTTCTGTTAATTTGTCCTTTAACAGAAGACTTATCTTAGCAATGTCAGGGTTTATCTTCCATTTAACATTTTCAAGGGTTTCCATGGACTTCATGAAGAGTGAGTTATCGAATTGCTCGGTAACATCCACAGTAGACTTTATTAAGTTCTCTTGTACCCCTTCAGTTACTCGTCTACCTTTAACCCACGACTTGTAAGGTCTTAGAGATATACCTATACGATCTCTAGGATCAAGGGATATTTTAGGGAACTCTTGCCCCATTTCTAAGACATAAGGATTATAGTTAACTTTCTTCTTAATACCCTTGTCATACACCTCCTCTACTCTAAAGTAAGGCTCACGGTTCAAGATAAGGTACCTCTCGTCGATTAAAAGATCTAACACGAAGTCACCTACCATGAGGGAGTTTGCAGCGCTAGGATCGAATCCTTGGGGGTTTAGTATGTTTATAGCAATATCTCCAATACTCTTAGAGGTTGCTGTTAGTTTAGCTATTCCGTCACCCTTTCTAAACTTCTGGATGAGGAAACTAAAGGTATTATTAAGTATCTTTACGCTTCTGAAGTCGTTATAAAGACATTGAGTGTCTCTAAATAACTTAGCAGCTCCAGATCTGTTGTTCTTTCTGGAGGTTATTCTATTCTCTAGAATATCTGCCAGATTGTTTATAGTATTCGTTTCCATTACACCTCCGTAAGTAAACTCGCACCCTTATTCTCTAAAGGGGCTATAAGTCATTGATTATTATACCATATTATTCATGTGTTATCCTTGCTATCTCTCTCTCAATATACCACTTAGCCTTTTTAAGGTCTTCAATACCTCCATCATCATGCTTAAGGTCAGCCCTCCATATATATTTGAGGGCGTTACCTAGGCAAAAGTTCATGTGTTCAGTGATTGCTATGGCCTCAACCCCAGAGGGGTGAGACTTATAGTGTTGTGGATTAATATTATCTGCGATTTTCTTTTTCATCGTGGAGCTCCCATATTATTACCAGTAAAAAACCTATGAACATAAAGATTGCGATTGCTGAATTAGTCACTCTCTTCTAACTCCTCGATTTGTTTGTTGTAGTGCCTCACAGCAGTGTTATAGAGCACGTAAGCTGCAGTATAGGCGGCTAGTCTATCACCACCTTCTGTCGGTATTTGTTTAAGAATATCGTCAGCGTATTGCATAGCCTCGTTTAGAGTACCTCTGTTAGCAAATAGTTGATGCTCTTCTAGTCCTACAATTGTTGCAAATTCTAATTTCTTCTCCATGCTTCCTCCGTGATAGACTCTTCAAGCTCTGTGATACTTTTAACTTGACGTTTTTCTAATATATCTTCTAGCGCCTCAATAGTATCTACCTCAGCGATATCCATAAGGTAGTCAAGAACCTCTCCATCAGTATGGTTCTCACGTATATGTTCTTTTTTCGTTTCTAAAGGGTCTTTAACTATGTATTCAGCGTACTCTTGAGTTACACCCTCTATCTGTGCGGTACTAGCATAGTAATCAAAGTCAAAGCCATCCCATCCTAGCGTAAGCTTCCTCATTTCATCTTCAGCTATCATTTCAGCTTCATCTGCATTATCTGCCTCAGGGAATAGATATATTGTCTGTATGTCCACTCCAACTTCCCATATATATTTCTTCATTTTATTTCTCCGTTAGTTATTTTCAAAATCATCTTCTTGTAGTGTTGTGTAGTAGGCGTATTCACCTTCATCTTGCTGGTACTGCTTAAGATATTCTTTCTTGGAGTCTATCCCGTGCTCTGCTCCTTGTTTAATCATGCATGTGTAGTCATCACCACAATAAACATAACAGCCGGTATCAACTTTGAATACGCCTTCATATAGTTCTAGTTCCTTTTGACAAGAGGAGCATTTCATGTATTACTCCTCATGTCTTCAATTATATCCATAAATGTATCGTTAATACTTGACCAGCTCATCTTGTAATCAGCATGTTCAATAAGATCTAGCCATTCTTCATCTGTTAGTGTTGTGTCTGCGTTAAATTCAACAGTCTCTTTGGTCCACCAAGCAACAATAAGCTCTTGTTTAAGCCCTTCTTCTGTTAGTTGGTCTATTGCGTCAATTGGTGTCATTAGTAGTACTCCCCTTTGAAGTGTGATTTAAGATGTTCTTCTACTTGGTCTTGTAGGCTAACGATTCCAACACCTATAAGGTTGTTGGACTCAATAATAACATCAAGTATTTCGTTAATACTTACGTCATTGTCAAGCATGAACTCATATATTTTTATTTTCTTTTTATCGGTCATTATCTTCCTCCATAAGGTTTATTGCTAGTTTTTGT
>Ga0315334_10000543_pt1 | contig 22884 bp, 16 predicted proteins | sample M150034915metaG_FD_205555 | JGI IMG/M metagenome (GOLD analysis project Ga0315334, IMG submission 205555) | Ammonia-oxidizing marine archaeal communities from Monterey Bay, California, United States - M1 500m 34915 | ecosystem: Environmental > Aquatic > Marine > Intertidal zone | place: USA... | reverse complement strand
AAATAGCCACTCTCGATGGCTGCGATAAGTATCTCAGTGAAGAGGAAACGGCTTCGATGGGACGCACGGCGCAATTTGCGTTGGTGGCCGCACGGCTCGGACTGCGGGACTCAGACCTCTCCTCCCTAGATTCGAAGCGAACCGGAGTCGTGATGGGCACCACTTCAGGAGAACCGTCCGAAATCGAGCGTTTCAATGACCTCGACCTGAGTGGGGACTTGGACCAGATTGGAGAACGGTTTGTATCCCACTATCCCTGCAACCACATCCCCGGACAGGTGGCGACTCGGCTGAAAGCTTTCGGAGGAGGAGGGCCGGTGATGCTGCCGGTGGCTTGTGCGGCTGGAAATTGCGCGATCACCTATGCTGCGGATTTACTCCAACTGGGGGAAGCGGATGTCATGCTGGCGGGCGGAGCGGATTCCTTCTCACGAATCACTTTTACCGGATTTGCCGGGTTGATGGCTATCGCGCCGGAGCGCTGCCAGCCATTCGATTTGAATCGTAAGGGCATGATGCCTGGAGAGGGAGCGGCCTTCCTTGTCCTGGAACGGGCTGAGCACGCCTTGAAACGGGGCGCAAAGATCTATGCGGAGGTGGCCGGCTACGGGCTCTCGTGCGACGCTTTCCACATGACTGGGGGCGACCGGGAGGGGAGGGGAGCGGTCCGGGCCATGGAGAAGGCGCTCGAGCGAAGTCGCCTCAACGCCGATGAGATCGATTACATCAGCGCGCACGGAACCGGCACTAAGAGCAACGACCTCCACGAGACTATCGCGGTGAAGAAGGTCTTTGGAGACGCCGCGCGGAAGGTTCCGATGAGTTCTGTGAAATCAATGTTTGGGCATACCATGGGTGCAGCTTCGGCCATTGAAGCGGCTGTTTGTTGCCTCGCGATCGAGCACGGAGTGGTGTCGCCCACCATGAATCTTGAGGATCCGGATCCGGAGTGTGACCTGGACTACGTGCCCAATGAGTCTCGTGAGCAAAGGGTCGATGTCGCGATGAGCAATGCTTATGCATTTGGAGGGACGAATGCGTCCCTGATCCTGCGCCGATGGCTATCATAGAATGAAGACTGAAGTTGTCATCACGGGGGTGGGATTGATTACTGCTCTGGGCGATCAACCTTCGGAGGTATATCGGGCACGTTGCGAAGGGCGTTCGGCGGTGCGAATGCTTGATTTTCCGGAGCGGGATGCCAAATTATTGGGCGCAAGCCTTACGGACTTCGATGCGAGGAAATACCTTGGAGAAGGCAATTTGCGGCCCCTCAACCATGTGGGTCAGTTGGCGATCTCCGCTTCGCAGGGCGCGCTGGAGATGGCGGGGATTTCCAGGGAAGAGCGTGATACCCATGAGATGGACCTCGCCCTAGGAACAATGTTTTGCAGTGCGCACACCATCACGCAATTCGACCGCAAGGCGCAGATTTCCGGGCCGAAGTACGCGATGCCGCTGGAGTTTGCGAATACCGTGATCAATGCCGCCTCCGGGCAGACCGCCATTTGGCATAATCTCCGCGGAACCACGATGACGATATCGGCGGGAACGCTTTCGGGATTGCGCGCTCTCGAGTATGCAGCGCGGCGGATTGCGCTTGGGTGGTCGGCCCAGTTTTTGGTGGGAGGGGTTGATGAACACTGCTTTGAGACAAGCTGGGCATTTCAACAATCGGGGCATGCCAGCAATGGGAGCGATGAAGCCAGCGTGAAGCCTTTCGGATCATCGCGTCGCGGGTTTGCTCCGGGAGAAGGAGCAGGCTTTCTCGTATTGGAGTCGGGAACGTCTGCGCGGCGTCGGGGTTCAACCATTCTGGGGACAGTGTTGGGCTGGGGTTCCGGCTACTGTCCGGCTCATGAGAGCGAGACATTGCGTGCCGCCACCGCGCTCGAAGTGATCGCAGTCGCTCTCGCAATGGCGGATTGTGAAGCGGCAAGGATCGGCTACCTGAGTTGCTCGGCAAACGGGAGCGTCAAGGGAGACGAGATCGAGGAACGCGTGCTGCGAAAGGTCCTTGGGGATCGGTTGGGAAAGGTTCCCGTTGCGGTGCCGGCAGAGTCTTTTGGTAATGCGCTCGCTCCCTCGGGTATTTATCAGGCGGTCGAAGCGCTGGAGACGGCCCGGCAAGGGGTGTTGCCGCCCTTCTGCGGCGCGAGAAATGGCAATCTCGGGGCGGCCGAGCTGGGGCTTTCTCCGGAGTTGATGGAGTGCGCGTTCGATCGTGCGCTGGTGTTTTCCTGCGGGTTGGATGGGAGCGTGAGTGCAGTGGTCCTTGGCCTCGACAATTAGAAACGCCATGAGTGATCAATCCCAGGCCCCTCTGGTGCCGCGCTTCAGTGGCAGCGATTACACGGATGACGCGATCCAAAAGCGGCGGATCTGGATAGAGGCCCGATGCAACGCGAATCTGAATCTGGTGGGAGAGTCCGCTCTTCCCGCCGCGTCGCTGAGCGGCAATATTGAGAATCCGATTGGAGCCGTGCGAATGCCGCTGGGCGTGGCCGGTCCCTTGCACGTGCTGGGGGAGTATGCCGAGGGGGTATTCTATGTGCCGTTGGCGACCACCGAGGGAGCACTGGTGCGGTCCTATGAACGAGGAGCTACCCTGATTACCCGTTGCGGTGGAGCGCAGGTGCGCCTGCTTCACGATGAAAACCAAATCAGCCCGGTTCTTCGCTTTACCTCGATCGATGAGGCGGTGACTTTTTATCGGGCGCTGGGACCGGGTGGGGAGTTGTGGGAAGGGATTCGAAAGGCGGCGGAGAGTACCACCAGTCATGGTAAACTTCTGGCAGTGGAGCCGACCATGGCCGGTCGCGAGGTGGAGTTGACCCTCCGCTTCCAGACCGGAGATGCCCACGGGATGAATATGATTTCGAAGGCGGCTGAGGCGGCATGCCGTTGGCTGCACGAGCAAACCGCGGCGCAGGGTTACCTGATCTTCAGCGGGCTCAGTTCGGAGAAACGCCCCAGCGGTCGTGCTTTGGCGGGCACAAAAGGGAAACATCTGGTTGCGGGAATCGAGGTGCCGGAGCGGTCGTGCCGCCTCTATCTGCACGCTTCCCCCGGAGAGATTCGCGATCTCTGGCAGCGCACCGTGATCGGCAATATTCTCGCCAACGCCACCGGGTATTGCGGTCACTACGCGAATGGACTCACCGCCCTTTTCATTGCGTGTGGCCAGGATGTCGCCAATATCGCGAACTCCGCAATCGGCTTGACCAACTTTGAAGTGACGCCGGAGGGGAATCTCTACGCGTCGGTCACCCTGCCATCGGTGACAGTTGCCACCGTGGGCGGTGGAGTGGATCTCGGAACGAGCAGGGAATGTCTCAAGATGCTGGGATGCCACGGTGCGGGAAAGGCTCGAAAATTTGCGGAGGTGGTGGCCGCCACGATCCTCTCCGGAGAGCTCTCTTTTGCGGCCGCGATTGCCAGTGGGGAGCTTTCCAGCGCGCACGAAACCTACGGACGAAACCGACCGAAGGAGGGGCAGTCGTGAGCGCTCCCTTCCGCGGTCTGCATATCCGGGAGGAGCCCGAGGGCCGCTACGACGCGATTGTAGTCGGCGCGGGGGTGGGAGGCCTGATTTGCGCGAACCTGCTCGCGGCTGCGGGGATGAAGACCCTCCTGGTCGAGCAGCATTACGTGGTGGGCGGCTATTGCAGCTCGTTCACTCGCAAGAATTTCAAGTTCGACGCTGCGAGCCACTTTTACCCGCTGCTGGGAAACCGCGACTCGATTACCGGCAAGCTGCTGGACCGGTTGGGGACGGAGACCGAGTGGGCGAAGATGGACCCGGTCGATCACTTTCACTTTCCGGATGGTTCGCGCTATTCGGTACCAGCCGATTTCGACAAGTATTTCAACGATCTGCTGCAGATGTTTCCGCAGGAGAGGGAAGCACTGAAAGCGTTCTTCGAGGAAGTGCGAGCCCTCAATCTGATGGGGCTTCTTGCCTACTTTCGCGGCAAGGATGTGAAACACCTGAGGCGGCACGAAGGACGCTCGCTTGGGGATGCTCTCGATGAGCATTTCGAGGACGAAAAGCTCAAACTTCTCCTCACCGCGGACTGTCCGCACTGGGGATCTCCGCCCCGGCGCATCTCCTACGTTTTCGATTCGATGCTGCGCCTTTCCTACTTCCTCGGAAATTACTATCCGATCGGAGGATCGCAAAAGTTTTCGGACGATCTGGCCTTCGCCTTCGAGCGGTCCGGGGGGACTGCTGTCCTGCGGGCGACGGCGAAGCGAATCCTGATCAAGAACGACAAGGTTGCGGGCCTGGAACTGGAATTGGGTCCCCCCGCCAAGCGAAGAACGGTGCGGGTGGAGAGCCCCATCGTGGTGTCCAATGCAGATCTTCTACAGACTTCGGAGCACTTGCTCGGTGAGGAGCACGTGGGCCGCAAGTATCTCGACCATCTTCGCGGACTTCGTCGCAGTTTTCCCTGTTACCTGATGCACCTCGGGCTCAAGGATACCGAACCGGAAGAGATTGAGAAGCAACAAGGATATCACTGGGCGGGATGGGATCCGAACGAGGTGGGCACCAGTGCCCTTCGCTTCAAGTTTTTCGTTCCGACCATGTTCGACCGGAGCGTTGCACCGGAAGGCGGGCAGATCATCATCATTCAGAAGGTCATCGACTGCGATTTCGAAGCGATCGGGGACTGGCCTGCTCACAAGAAGCAGATCGACGATTTTGTCCTCGGCTATCTCAAGGAAATGGTTCCGCGCTTTTCGGAGCGGACGGTTGTGCGCCTGAGCGCGTCGGCCATGACCTCCCACCGCTACACCTTGAATAACAGTGGAGCGATGCTGGGCTGGGAAATGGGGCCGGATCAATTGGGCCAGCGTCGCCCGGGAGCGGAGGGACCGGTGGAGGGGCTTTACTTTTGCGGACACTGGACGCGCCCGGGGGGCGGAATCACCCCGGTGATCGTCTCCGCCATGCAGGCGGCCGAAAAGGTAACCGGGGAACGATATTTCTGATGTTGAACGTTGATCACGCACAGCTTCTCGAGCTCATCCCGCACCGTCCGCCCATTCTGATGCTTGATGAGGTGACCGGTGTGGTGCCGGGTGAACGTGGGTCGGGTGTGCGCTCCTTCGCAGCTACGGACTCCTATTTCTTCGGGCACTTTCCTGGGAATCCCATTCTGCCGGGAGTCCTGACGATTGAGGCCTTTGCGCAGACTGCGCTGGTTGTTTCGATACTCGACCAATCGCGAGGCCAGATTGACGCTGCCCAAGGCCGCTTGGCGAAGTGCAGTGAGATGGCGTTCATGGAGCCCGTATTTCCCGACATGAACGTTGTTTTTTCGATCGTGATTGAACGGCGGGTGGGCAAATTCATTTTTGTAAGTTGCTCCGCCCTGGTCAAGGATGTGACGGTTGCAGCCGGAAAGCTGACTTTGAAAATGTAGCGCTCTTCCATTTGAATTTCGGAGAACCAAAGACATGAACGCTTTCCAACCCAGCTACGACGTAGTGATCATTGGCGCGGGTCTCGCCGGGCTCACCCTCGCTCGTCAGCTTCTGCTGGAGAGCGAGGATCTGAAGATTCTGAATCTCGACCGCGCGGAATTCGTCCCAATCAAACTGCAGAAGGTCGGCGAGTCGAATGTGCAGGTGCAGGGCCACTACCTTGCTAGGGTTCTGGATATGGAAGTACACCTCTTCCACGAGCAGGTGATGAAGTACAACCTGCGCTTCATGTGGAAGGGGGCGGAACGGACCGGGGAGCGATTCGAAGACTTCGGTCATTCCTACATCCGGAAGTTCTCAAACATCGCCTGCTACCAACTAGACCGGAACAAGCTCGAGGAGGAGCTGGTTCGCTTGAACCGGGAGGAGGAGCGCTACACGCTGATTGAGGGTGCAAAGGTGACCGAGACCGACATTCACGAAGGGGGTGGACACACGGTTCGGTTCGAGCGCGACGGGGAAACTCACGAGACGACCGCTGGCTGGCTGGTGGACTCCACCGGCCGCAACCGAAAGCTCGCGACGAACCTGGGCACGAAGCAGGAATGCGAAATCCGGCACAGCTCGAGCTTCTTCTGGACCGAAGGGACCGTGAACATCGAAAAGCTGACCGATTCCGACCGGCACGCGATTCGCAAGCGTCCGGAGCGGAAACACCTCGGGCACCTGCCCTTCTGGCTCGCGACCAACCACTTCTGTGGGGAGGGATTCTGGTTCTGGGTCATCCCGTTGCACAGCCGGACCAGCTTCGGCCTTGTCTATGACAATAAGCTGGTCGACGGCAAGCAGGTCTCCACAAAGGAGGGGCTCCTGGCCTGGCTCTACGAGCGCTTCCCTCTCTTCGAGCCGGAGTTGTCGAAGCAGGAGATCATCGACTTCCAGGTCCTGCGCAACTACTCCCACAACTGCGAGAACACGATCTCGAACGACCAGTGGGCGATGTCGGGCTTTGCGGGCCGCTTCACCGATCCGCTTTACAGCCCGGGCGGAGACATGATCGCGATCTACAACACCCTCATCACGGACGCGATCCTGACGGAGGACAAGGACGAGCTTGCGAGCAAGGTGCGCAGCTACGAGATGATGATGAGGACGATCTACAAGTCCTTCATTCCGACTTTTCATCTCAGCTACAACGCGCTGGGCGACCAGGAGGCCTTCTCCATGAAGTACACCTGGGAACTCTCGGTCTACTTCGGGTTCTACGTGTTCCCGTTCATCAACGACATGTTCACCGACCGCCTGTTTCTGGTGGCCTATATGCGGCGGTTCGGGCAACTGGGGCCGATCAACAAGAACTTCCTCGTCTTCATTTCGGAGTTCTACGAATGGAAGAAGAGGGAGGGGCTGGCTGCTCCGGACCCGCAGTTCTTCGACTTCACCGAGGTGGAGGCCCTGAACCGGGCGGAGTCGACCTTTTACGAGGTGGGAGTCGATACGAACCGCGCCATCGAGATCCTGGAGGAACAACTTGTGAGCCTGCGCGAGATGGCCCTCTACTTTGTTGCCCACATGTGTGCGAGGGTTGCCGGCAATCCGGATCTTCTCAGGAGCCGGACTCACGTCGAGAGCGTTGACCTGTCGGAGTTGGAGTTCGATGCCGAGGCGATTTCGGCCCGGTGGAACGCCCTTCCGGTGTCCGGGGATGACTACAAGTGGACGATTTGTCCGAAGGCCCTCGAGCTGTTCTGGAGCCAGCGTGTGGCCGCTTCGGTATGATTGAATGAGTGAAGAGCTGTCATTGGAAGGCGTCCTCTTCGGCGAACCCGCCGAGGGCCGCGCCGTGCTGGAACCCTCGCAGGGCGAAGTTCCCGCCGGCCTGTGCGGATCCTACTACCTGAATGGGCCGGCCAATTTGCAGCGAGGGGACTTCCGCTACCGCCACTGGCTGGACGGAGATGGATTCGTGCGTGCGGTCCATTTCGACGAGGGCCGGGCGGAACTGGTCTCGCGGTTTGTGCGGACGCGAAAGTACGAGGATGAAGTGGAGGCGGGCAAGACGCTCTATCGGGGTTTCGGAACCTCCTTCCCCGACGACCGCCTGCGGAGACGTATGGCGCTGGAAACGCCCGCGAATGTGAGCATCTACCCGTTTGGAGGCAGGCTCCTGGCCTTCGGCGAGCAGGCCCTTCCCTGGGAATTGGACGAAGACAGCCTTAAGACTGTGGGCGAGTTCAACTTTGGCGGGGAACTTATAGAGATCTCACCCTTCTCAGCCCATCCGAAGATTGATGAGAAGGCCGGGCGACTCTGCAATTTTGGACTGAAGTACCTGTTGGGTGACACTACGCTATGCTACTGGGAATTCGACGATTCGTTTCAGAAGGTGATGGCGCGCGAATTCCCCTGTCCCAGGCCGATCTCGATCCACGATTTCGCTCTCAGTGCGGAGTACGCCGTGTTCTACATGAACCCTTACGATCTCGACATCGGATCATTCGTGCGAAAGGGAACATCGATTCAGGAATCACTGTCGTGGCACGCAGATGAGACCAACAGTCTCTTCCTGATTCCGCGGGACGGAACGAGTGACGCCATCACGATCGATCTGGGCGTAAGGGGGTATTGCCTTCATATGATCGGGGCTTACACGCAGGGCGACAAACTGATCGTCGATTTGATAGAGACCTCGGAGCCGCTCTACCCGCAGTATGAACCATTGCCGGAGCTCTTTTCCACCGTGCAACCAGGTGGATTTGTGCGCCTGACGGTGAGTTCTGCAGACGCGGAAGTCTGCAAAACGGAGTCGTATCCCTACCCGGACGCCCACATGGATTTCCCCGTGAGCGGCGCACCGAATCGGGGAGAGGGCTACGAGGACACATGGGTTTTGTCGTTGCCTGTTTATCCTCGTGGTGAAACGAAGTACTTCGATCGGCTCCAGCGATTCAATTGGAAGCGAGGCGTGGTGGCCGACGAGTATAGGGCGCCCGAAGGATCCTACCTGGCTGGAGAAGTGGCTCTGATGGGAGTGACGGGAGAACGAGATGAAGAACGGATGCTCGTCTTTCCCCTTTGGAGTGCGCGGCGTCGTGCAACCGAGTATCTCATCTTCCGCGCATACGATCTGGCGGCGGGCCCGCTAGCTACGCTGCCGGTACCTTGCGAGTGCCCCCTCGCATTTCATGGATGTTTCAACTACCGATCGTAAGAAAAACAAATAAGGAACTGAACGAGTGCTGGTTGATTCAGTAAACTCGGCATTCACAGGAAAAGCACTACTGTTATGAAACGAGAACGGAGCGAGCGGAAGAAGCGATCGATCACTGGAAAGCGCGTGTTAATAATCGCGCTCGTGGGAGTGTTCCTGATGGTGGGTGGTGTCCTGGGGTATTCATGGCTTCTCAAGGCGCAGGCCGATCGGGTTTACCAACTGGGCAAGAGTGTGAACGAGTTTTTCCGCACCTACAGCAGCGCGATCAAGAGCCACGATGTCGATTCGATACTCGACCTCTACCACGAGGATTACGCGAATCCGTCTGAGGGATCGTGGGGCGAGAAACCGGTGGACACCGGGGATTACTACCTCGCAGGGGTTTCCGCGAACATCTCCGATTGGACGATCGAGAATCCCCGCGAGTTCAGGAAGAGCGACCTCCGGGATCAGTTCGAAGACTTCAACAAAAAGATATCTTCTGTCGAAATGGCGAAGTTCAAGGTCGAAGCCATCGAGGACTCGGGCAGGCACCAGGCCACCGTGCGCGTGATCTGGTGGTTGCGGGGGAAGACGCCGAAAGGACAGGGTGACCTGATCGAGAGTCGGGTGACGTTTCGCTTCTGGCTGAAGAAGGAAGGTGATAATTGGAGAATCAGGAGGAAGGACCTGATCGGGGGAACAATCGTGCGTGGCGCGGGAGTCGGTTTCGTTGATGTGGCGGAGGAAAGCGGGATCGACTTCAAGGCGGTCCACAATCCCATGCTGCGCGACGATCCCATGTGGCAGCCAGAGCAATTTGAAATCATGCAGTACGCCCATGGTGGGGTGGCGACCTCCGACTACGACGGAGACGGGGACGACGACATTTTTTTCGGGGACGGCGAATCACCGCGGCTTTATCGCAACGAAGGAAACTGGAGATTCAAAGACGTCACTGTGAGCGCCTTCCAGGGGAAGTTGGGCGAAAACGGCCGCTTGCCTGGAACGAGCGTGGCCCTCTTCGTCGATTTCGACAACGACGGTGATGAGGATCTCTTCCTCGGCCGTTCCACCGGACCGAATAAGTTGTTCTGCAACAACGGCGACGAAACATTTAGCGAAGTTTGCGAAGACTCGCCAAATGAGAGGCTGGCCAGAAACGCGGGCGTGAGCCGCGATGGGGCCCGGGAGGAGGGTGAGTGGTGTGCGATCGCCTCAGCTGCGGATTACAATAATGACGGACTCGTCGACTTGTATGTCGGACGTTATCTCGATCCCAGGCATAAACTTCCGACCACTCTCTTCTACACGCGGAACAGCGAAGGGAACACCTTGCTGCGTAATAACGGAAATCTCACCTTCACCGACGTGACCGAGGAGATGGGAGTGCGTGAAGGTGGGCTCACACTGGGTTCGGCCTGGGGGGATTACGACAAGGATGGGGATGTGGATCTCTACGTCGCCAATGATTTTGGGCGCAATGCCTTCTTCGAGAATCAGGGCGCCACGGGGAAGGCAGACTCCGAGGGCCGGCCGCTCTGGAATAGATTTAAGGAAATCAGTCAGCAGAACGGGACGTTCGACGTCAGTTACGGGATGAGCGCCACATTCGCGGACATCGACAATGACGCCGATCTGGACCTCTACGTATCAAACGTGCATTCCGGGCAGCGTTGGTTCGGAAACAAGGCGACGCTGAAGAACTACATTGCCACGACGCTGCGCCAGCGGCAGTACTTCGAGGACGCGAAGATCTACAACGAACTGACCAGACTGGCGGAAGACAAATGGGCTCTGGGCGATCGCGTCATTCGGGGAAACTCCCTGTTCAGAAACGACGGGAGAGGCAAGGGCTACACCGATGTGACCGAGGATGGCCAGGTCAATCCGCACGGCTGGTACTGGGGTTCGTTGATCTCCGACTTCGACAACGATGGGCGGCAGGACATTTATGCCGCGAACGGATGGATTTCCGGAAAAGAGCCGGATGATTTGTGACTGCCCTACGTCCGAGCCGCGGTCGCGAATGTCACAAAATACAAGACGGGCTACTTCTTCACTGACGAGTTCCGGGAATCGAAAGGGAGTTCATGGAATGGCTACGAACACAACGTGCTCATGAAAAACCTCGGAGGAGGAAAGTACGTCGACGTGGGAATGGCACTTGGAGCCGACGAAATGCGAGACGCGCGGGGTGTGGCGGTGTCGGATTTTGATGCCGATGGAGATCTGGACCTGATCATCAATCATAATCCGGGAGTGAAGGAAGAATACAAGGGCGGAATCAGGCCGGCCCTCCTGCGCAACGATGTGCCGATCGGCAGGGACGGGACCCAGGGAAAGAACAGAAACTGGCTGGCAGTACAGCTAACGGGCGGTGCCGGTCGGGATCCTAGGTTCGCGAATCGGGACGCCGTTGGAGCGGAGGTGCACATCACTCTCACTGACAAAGAGAAGATGATGCGCCATGTGGTGGTGGGTTCGAGTTACGCCTCGCAGCGAAGCAAGCAACTGCACTTCGGACTCGGTGCGCACGAATCCGTGGCGAAACTGGTGGTTCACTGGAAGCGTCCTGCGGGTGCGAAAACCGAATTGTCGAACATTCCCGCGAACCAGCTCATCAAGATCGACCAACTGCCCGAAAAAGAACCGGTTGCAGTTGCCGATTGAACAACCTTTCAGAGCAGGAATTATGAAACGCAAGAGTCGCGAGAAGAAGAAACCTTCGAAGTTTCGCTTGATCAGGCGCATCGCTCTCGGCGTGGTGGTGCTCCTCCTAATCTTCGGAATCGCGAGTGTGATCTACCTGAAGCGGGAAGATCGCAAGTACGAGAAATTTCTCGGCGCGGGCGCAGGCATCAATTCGTTTCTTGGATCATTTGCCCGGGAAGTCGAGAGTGCGGTGACCAGCGGCGACGCCGCCGAACTCATGAAATTCTATGCCGCAGACTATGTGTCGCCGGCGCGGGGTTGCTGGGAGCTGCGGGATGAGATTTCCAAAAATGGTGTGATGCACCTCTGGTTGCGAATCGTGGAGGAGAGCGATGGATCGGTCGCTTCGTTCGACCGGAACAAGCTGGGTGAAGAGTGGAGCGCATATCTTGGAGGGATCGCGCAAGTGGACGGCGCGTCGGTAGACGGAGTCAAGGTGTCCTCCGATGACCCCGATCGCGGGCTGGGTGTTGTGTGCAAGATCAACATCGCAGAAAAGATCGTGGCGGGGGAGAGTGCGACGGTGACGGTGAAGTACATCCTGAGCGGCCGGGACAAGCAGAATCGAGTCGTCCAGGATCGCTTCTTCTTTCGCTGGTGGTTGCGCTCGACCGGGGGCGATGCGGATTGGGAAATCATCCGTGACGAATTGTTGATCGATCCCAATGTCACGAACCAGCGCGTGGTGAGCGAAAAGGCACACTTTGACACACTTGATCTCGTAGCCGCCGGAATCACGGCAAACGAGGACGAGGTGTACGTGCACCAGCGTGATCCGGAACTGGATCCCGAGCGCGAGGATGTGGAGCTGAAGTTTGGCGTCATTCAGCACGCCGGCGGAGGAGTGACCAGTTGCGATTACGACGGAGATGGATGGGTGGACCTGTTTTTTTCCGACGGCGTGGAGAGTCGGCTCTTCCGGAACCTCGGCGCGACCGAGGGAACGCCCAGGTTCCGCGATGTGACGGAATCGACCGGTCTCGCCGGAAACGATCGCACGCATTGCACGCTCTTCGCGGACTTCGACAACGACGGAGTCAAGGATCTCTTCGTGGTACGCTACGATGCGGCGAGCAGAGTCTACCTCGGACGGGACCGGGTCTCGGAGTCCCCGAGCGGCCATGCTGCGGGAGGAATTGTTTTTGAGGACAGGAGTGCGCAGTTCGGCCTGGATCTGCAGGAACGATGCGTTTCAGCCTGCTGCCTGGATTTCGATCGCGACGGATTCGTGGACATCTACATCGGAGTCAATGGAGATGCGCACAACGAGCTTCCCCGGATTCCGTTCTTCGCGCGCAATGGAAAGCCGAATCGTCTTTACCGCAATGTGGGGGGCACGAAATTCGTAGACGTGACCGAGAAGGCCGGGGTGGGAGACCCCGGCTGGAGTCTCGCGGTGGCGTGTGGGGATCTCAACGGCGACGGATGGACGGACCTGGTGGTAGCTAACGACTTCGGACGCAAGAATCTCTATCGCAACAACGGGGATGGGACCTTCTATGAGTGCGCCAAGGAGGCGGGCACGCTTGATTTCTCCGGTGGAATGGGAGTCGCTATCGGGGACATCGACGGGGACGAGCGAATGGACATCTACACTTCCAACATCTATTCCAATCAGCGCTGGTTGGGGGAATACAGGGCTCTCCTCCACTATTCGAGGAACTTGCTGCGCTCGAAATGGATCTTTGCGGACTTCGCCGAATACAGGGATCTCTACTCCATGACGGAGGGGAACTGGAAGGCATTCGGAAAAATGGCGGGAGAGGGGAACTCGCTCTTTCTCAATCGCGGCCAGGACGATAAACACTGTGCCTTTTATGAAGCCCGCGAGAGCTGCACCAACCGGGCCGGTTGGGGATGGGGAGTGGCTCTGGGGGACATTGACAACGACACGGATCTCGATATCTACGCTGCGAACGGCTGGATCACGGGGGAAAAGGCGGACGACCTCTGACTACCCTTCCTGAGCAGCGCGGTCGCGCAGCTTGACGACTACAAGGACGGAATGAACTTCAGCCAGGATCGCTTTATCGAGGACAACTCGTGGAACGGCCGGGAGCGCAACCTTCTCTTCATGAACCTGGGCAAGGGCCGGTTCTCGGATGCCGCGAGGGTGATGGGTTGTGACGAAGTGGAGGAGAGCAGGGGCGTTGCCTATGCGGATCTCGATCGAGACGGACGACTCGACATCGTGATCGCCAACAACGACGCCCGGCCCACGATCTACATGAATCGCATTCCCGGTACCGGTAACTGGTGCCGATTCAGATTTCGGGGAAAACCCGAGAGTGAATCTCCGACCAGCAACCGGGATGCCTTGGGAACCCGAGTGGTGGCAACTGTGCTTCAAAATGGGAACGAGCAGCGGTTGGTGCGCGAAGCCACTGCCGGTTCCGGTTACGCTGCCCAATCACAATCGGGAGTGCATTTCGGCCTGGGAGTTGATGGCCTGCTCACGAATCTGGAAATCACCTGGCCAAGCGGGAACGTTGCCGAGCTTGGACAAGCCGAACTCGCCCAGGTGCTCAATGGTAATTGGATCATCGAGGAGGGCCAGGAATCGAAACTCAAAGCATGGCCCGCTGCCTCGCCAGTTCTGGCCGGAGAGTAGAGGAGGGAATCATGGCTTCGTTACCCACCACCTTCGACCGACTCGTCTCTACCCGGCACCGGACCCTCGAAATCATCGAGAAGGTGGACCAGGAAACGAGCGATCGGCGACCCTCGACGGCCAAGAAGCTTTTGGGGGAAGCGGGCACGTGGTCCATCGGGGAGGTCCTCGATCACATTTTGCGTGTCTACAATTCCCTGGTTGGTGAAATTGAACATCTCTTCGTTCTCGATGCGAATGGGGAGTGCACCAAAGTGAAAAGGACTCTCAAGGATTACGATGTCGCTCCCGCACTGATTCCGAAGTCGTTGATGACCATCTTCGAACCTGGTTTCCGAGTGGCGAACGGCGTATCGAATGCCCTTCTCCCTTCCTCCCTTCGTCAGCGGCTCCTGCAGAATCGAGTCATTCCGATTCAGAACCCGACGAAGTGGCTGCCAATGTCGGGCCGGGGGATCGAGGAGCTGCGATCTGAACTGATCTCCTCGCTTTCCGTTCTGGAAAATCTCTTGCAGCGAGAGACGCAGAATCCACTCGAGGATCTGATCCTCTCGCACACCGTCTACGGGAGTAGTTCGGTTCTGGAGTTGTTGGGTCTCCTGGATGTGCATGAGGCCTGGCACCACGAGGATCTGGAAGCTCTGGCCGGGGATTAGCTGCGCGCGCCGGGGCTATTCCTTCTGTCCAGGGTAGCTCACCCGGATCCGCATGAATTCTTCGAGCCCGGCTTGCCCGTTTGCGTAGCCAAGGCCGGACTCCTTGATTCCGCCGAATGGAACAGCGGGATCAGTAGCACTGTGCCGATTGACCCAGGTGGTGCCGCATTCCAGGCGGTGAGTAATCTCCATGGCGCGCTCGGGGTCGGCGGACCAGACCGATCCCCCGAGTCCAAGATTGGATTGGTTGGCTCGTTCGAGTGCATCATCGATATTGTCGAATTCAAGCACGGGCAGGACTGGTCCGAACTGTTCCTCTGTGACCAACAGTGCGTCGTCGGGGAGGTCGATCACGATCGTTGGCTGATGAAAAAAGCCCGGCGAATCGATCCGCCGTCCTCCGCAGATCACTGATCCGCCTCGCGCGAGCGCGTCGGAGAGGAGAGATTGGACCTTGGTTAACTGCGGTTCATTGTTGATCGGCCCCATCTTGGTCGCGGGCTGCATGCCATCTCCAACCACGAGTGAGTCCGCCTGACTGCGCAGCGCTTCCACCAACGCGCCGTGAAGCGAGTGGTGCACGTAGATTCGTTTGATGGCGGTGCAAGTCTGTCCGCAGTTCTTGAAGGCATTAATGAAGAGCTCCCTCGCGACATTGGCCGGGTCGGCATCCTCGAGGACGATGGCTGCATCATTCCCACCCAATTCGAGGGTGGCGGTCTTGAGGTTGTGACCGGCCTGTGCGCCCACCGCCCGGCCCGCCGCAACCGAACCGGTGAGGGAGACATGATCGACGCCCGGGTGTTTAGCGAGGACGCTGCCGGTTTCGTCTCCACCAGGGAGGACTTGGAGGACTCCCGACGGCAGGTGTACGGAGAACAGCTTTTCGATCTCGATGCTTGTAAGCGGAGTGAAGGGTGAAGGTTTGAGAATCACGCAGTTTCCGCTGACCAGAGCAGGGGCGATTTTCCAGAAGGCAAGGATGACCGGATAGTTCCAGGGTGTGATGGCGGCGACGATCCCTTTCGGGCGCCGCTCGATACGGGCCTCGCCTTGCGGGGTTGGGATTCGATCATGTTCCGGAAGCTTGACGCCCGACACGCTGCGCAACCAATGGACGGCTCCCATGAGCTCTTCCATCGCTTCGCGCAGGGGTTTGCCCTGCTCTTGAGTCAGCAAATGGGCGAGTCGTACAACGTTGGCTTTGAGATCTGTTGCGACGGCGAGAAGGAAGGTGCCCCGCTCTGACGAGGTCGCCCACGACGGGGCCGCCCGTTGCGCGGCCTTGATCACAGCATTCACCTCTTCTGCGGTGGAGTTCGGAACCTTTCCCACGACTTCAAGGGTGGCCGGATTCAGAACTGACAGGGCGGCCGGTTCTGTGGGTGAGGAGCTCATGACGAGATTACACCAGAGGATTCTTGCTTCCGCAACCAGTGGGAGTTAGAGAATAGTCAACTGTATCCATCACCTCAACATCGGACCGAGCGCTACAATGAATTACATCTCCAGTTTTTTCTTGCTGCTGACATGCGGAATCCTGATCTCATGCAGAGAGAAGGCGCAACAGGAAGGGCCGATCAAAGTTGAAGTTGGAAAGGAAGCACCCGATTTCAAGTTTAGAGATCTCGCAACCGACAAGGCATCAAAGCTCTCTGATTTCAGGGGCAAAGTGGTAATTGCCAAGTTCTGGTGGTCCAAGTGCCCGGTATGCAACATCAAGATGGATCACATGCAGACCTTCATCGATGAACACCGGGAGTGGGAGGATGATGTCGTCTATCTTGCAATCAGTGTCGATCCTACCATCGAGGGCGCCAAGCGACATGTCGCAGCGGTTGAGGAGGAGGAAGATCGTAGCTGGTCCGGAACCTTGAACTCCTGGCACGATTCGCAAGCAGGGGAGAGTCCCATCTATCTGGCGTACGCTGCCGAAACCGGGATTCCCGTCAGTTATGTAATCGACCGGCGCGGCAAGGTCACCGCCATCGATAGCCCGAAGAGTCCGGACGAACTTGATTTGGACGCAGCTGTGCGTGGGCTCCTGGCGCCTTGATCGGGAGCGCGCGATGTTTTGCGGCCTAAAAATCAGACCCTGCGGTCAACCTTGTTCTGAAGCCCAGGCAAGGAAGTCATTTCTGGCTTGAGAATCAGCGCCACTGGGCGGGCATCCTCTCAAGGCCAGATCGCATGAGGCGAGGGAGATGAAGAGACGCAGAGCGCCGATTCGATCCGTCAGAGAGTTTGCCATTGTGAGCCTGGCCGAGACTTCCATGCCCTCCAACAGGACGAGTCGGTTAGCACAGTGATCGATCTGGCGCGAAAGTGCATTTCCGTCCCGGATGTGGCCAATGTAATTGCGAATGGCTGTCGCATGCTGGAGGTCATCGGTCACCATGAGGTCGGCGTTGAGAGAGATATCGGAGGCGATCCGTTCCCGGACGAGGTTACCGAAGAGACGTTCTGATCTCTCCAGAGCAGCCTCGCGGCCATTCTGGTCTCGATGAACAAGGAAGGAGAGATCCTGGGCGAGGTGCACCGTAGCGCGGGAGAAAAGTGGTGTTTCGTCATTTTCGGTGATGGCCGATCCTACGAGTGAATCGATTACCGTAAATGTCGTCGGCGTTCCGTCGCAATCCGATCCGTTGTCCGCCTTGGACATCTGTTTTCCACGAGGTCTTCCGACCAGGACCGTCATCAAGTCGGTCCCCACCAAGCCCATCATTTGTGGGTACATGGTTGAAAAGATGGAAAGGGCGCGCCAGTCCCTGATCATGGCACGGAGAATAGCGAAAGGACTCGGAGCACTCCCATTCGGGCCCCTTTCCAGCGCCGTCATGAATGTGGTGGGGGGATGATGAACAAGTTTCTTCGCGCTGTCCCGCAACCGGGAGCCGATCGCCGGTTGACTGTTCTCGGCGAGCAGGCGGGCTCGAGCCAGTCCCTTGCTGAGTTCGGCCCGGAGGGCCCGGGTGTCGGAAAAGGCCAACCTCGCGGCCGCACTGGTAAGCGCCCCCCCGGTTTGCGCGAAGGGGATTCCGGATTCCAAGGCCAGCGCAGCGAGTCCTCTACGCAGGTCCATCCGGTCAACGAGCTTCGATCCACCTGGAACATTGTCGATGGTGGTATCGACGGCCTTTAGCACTCGGTCTGTTCCCCCCGACCTGGATGACGCAGACAGGGTGTTCATGCCCGCTGTGATTGGCATCCTGGTGAGGTCCTGGAGGGTCCCAAACACGGTGTCGGCGGCCAGTTCTCCGGGCGTGTATCCGGGTGTCGCTCTCTTGTTCAACCATTCCTCCTTGGTGATGGGATTTCGAGGTCTTCTGCCCCCGGCAATATCAATGCCTTGGACCGCCAGATTCGAGCATCGTTCTCCCAGTTCCTTTGCCTGGTTGCTCATTTTTCCGGCTAGGGCCCCCGCTTCGCCACGAAGGGGAAGCCCGGCCGCCCGCGTCGCGACCTGAGCTCCTAAACAGACGAAGCGCGATGCGACATTGAGGGCCACAGACGGGCCAGAGGCACTGAAACCGACCCGGCCGACCTGACTCAGGCCGCCTTCAGCCAGGCTTTGCCCCAAAACGATATCGTCCAGCGTAAGAAAACTCTGGGCGATTTTGCGTGCCTTGTCGGAAATACTCATGGCCAATTATCGATTATTGTTTTGCGGTGTTCAGACCGGATTGATTGGAGCGAAATCGGGCAGTGGGATGGTGTGATGGTAACCCTTGGTTCACTGGCTCAGGTCAGGAATGGAGTCGGCGATAGCAGGCGGCTTGGTGTTGACGTTTGAAGTCGTTCCGGCATTAACCATGATGCCAACGTAGGGTTCTTCCTTTGAGGTGGAGATTTGGACCGCCACCTGATGCTGGTCTCCCCGGGCATGTTGCTCAGTGTTGCCGTTGGTAATCCAAGTGCCAAACCCACTGAAGGTGATGGTATCGGTCGAGCCGGGCGCCGCGGTGGAGTGAGGTGAATTGGTGGCCGAAACCCAGGACAAGTGGTGCAGTTTGAAGATGCCCTCATCCTCCTTGTTTTCATATTCGAAAAAGACCTCGGATTTCTCCAAATTGGCGTGCAGACGATAGCGGAATGCTTGTCCGATCGAGGAAACGTCGTCTTTCCAGGTGGGGCCCTTCGCGTTCCCGCCAGTCTTGATCACGCCCGTTGCCTTCGTCGGTCGATTGCTCGCCAGAACTCTCAGGAAGGGGTCAAGGACTGAGTCGCCTACAACATCGAAGGCGGGCCTGCCGTCCTCAGTGGGGGCAGGGAACTTGAATCCCTTGGGATAGGGAATAAAGACCTCGCCGTTCAGGGCGAACACCAGTTCCCCATCATGACCCCGCGTAAACCGCGCAGGTCCTTGGTAGAGGAAGGAATCCCCCGGGGTGCATGGCTCGACATCAATCAAGTTGACGAAGAGTTTTTGAACCACGAAAGAGCGGCAGAGCAGCTCATCGAGGATCTCACCCGTCTTGACGTTGACTGCGCAGATGGCGAGATTGTTGGGGTCCATTGCGGACGAGAGGTTTTTCTGATTGTAGGTGACTCCCTTTGGAAAGATCAGCTGCTCATTGAAGCCGACCATGCCCCGTGGCGTGCCCGGAGGCAGGTAGGGGAGGGGCTTGGGTTCCTCGCTCAGGAGTCCGCCCGGTGGGAGGAAGCTCAAGGCCATGGATACGGTGTCACCAGATCGCGCACCGAATTGAATTCTGAGCCGTCCCATCAAGTGGGAGCGCCCCGTGCCATCTCCTCCCATCTCGTCGATCTTCAACCCGAAGATGTCTCCAAAATTCGTCTTGCGGACAAAGGGGGAGAATTCGACAACTGAGTTGACGGGAATCTCAGGCACCTGGTCCTCGGTCAGGGAGGACTTCGATGATTTCCTGGTGCTCAGGTGAATGTGCGGGTGCAGGACCGTGCCTCGGGCGACGATGCTGGCACACTGCAGCTTGGGATTGCCGAACGGCAGCGGAAAGCGGATGGGATCACCATCAAATTCGAGGCCCAGCGGGAGAAATGTATTCCCCGCCAGAGTGATGTCTAAGAGCCCGTCGTCGCGTTGGTCAAAGCGGGCCCAGGTGGATCCGCCGTTGGGTGCGCCGGGAAACATGATCGGGATCCCGGGGAGGTTTGGATTCACTCCGCCAAGGGTGGCGGTAGCGGTGTTGATGAATTGAGTGTTGTAGTTGAAATCCGTGACGACCCCGGTGTCCAGGTTCAGTTGTCCGGTAGAGAGGAGGCCGGCCACATCGGTGACCCGGTTGCACTGATTTGGGAGCTTGAAAAACTTGGGGGCAGTCAGAACTGCGTCGTCTCCGACAAGTCCGCCGGGATGAGTAATCTCGAAGCGGCATTCGTTGTTTTCGTCGGGCTCGGAAAACCGGATTCTGATGCTGCCCGCAAGGTGGCTGTCGGTCATGGCCAGCCCACCAAAGAAGGTGTTGCCACTAGCGCCGAAAGTGGGCAAGCCGGGGAGAAAGGGTTCCTCGTCCGGCGCATCGACCGGGCGCAGGGCATCGCCAAAGTAGCTGAGCTCCTTGTTGATGGACAAGTTCTGCTCAAGGCCTGGAGGTAGCTCGAGGGGCTTTTCCAGGTGTGGGTTGGATAACCCTCCTGCGGGCACCCCTCTCTTCGGGACGCAACAATTCCTGGCCTTGCTTCCACCGATATCAAAGGGAGGATCGACGTAGGTGGTTTGAATCGGTATGATGTTCAATTTGCCAGGGACAAAGGGCGGGTAGACATTGATCATGGACGGATCGCCCGGCGGGGGAGGAGGAACTTCATCCACCGTTCTCGGTTTGAGATACTCCTCGGTATAGGTCGGGCCCTCCGCGATTTTGGAAAGCGTGTTTGCATCGTTGGCGGCGATGGCGGCCACATCCAGGTGTTCGAGATTTGATTCGAATTCCAGGTTCAGTAGATCGATCAGTTGATTTGCAATGAGAGCGTGGCCGGTCCGGCCCGGATAGACTCCGTTGAGCAAATAGAATCCACCGAGAAAATCGCCGCTCAGTTCCTGGTCGCCGGCTTGCGCGCCGTCGCGGGCAACCTTGGCAAGATAACCATGAAGGTCGAAGACCACCGCGCCTCTCTTCTCCGCGGCGTCTCGGATCGAGCGGTTCAGTGCCGCCAATCCCTTCTCGATGAGCGCCGCCTCCTCAGCGGATATCACGGAGCCCTCGATTACCTCGCCCGAGAGTTGGCGTGCGGTGAATTCGAAGCCCAGTTCCGTAAGGCCGCGCAAGTCGATAAGGTCATCCTCGGCCAGACCAAATTGTTTCCGAAGAAAAGTCTCTTCGGTGCGCAGAACGTGGGCCGCAGTTTTGAGATCCGAAAAGTAGGCGGTGTCCAGCGGGTTGGGCACAGTGCAGACAATGATCTTGCGGCCATTGGCGACCAGTTGATCGAGGAGTTGTTCGAAATCTGATCCGAAGCCGGACATCTTCGTTCGCCCTCCTCCGTGGCGATGCCCCTCGACGAGAGATTCAAGCAGTTCCTGGTAGCCCAAAGCCACCAATACGAGGTCGGGATTGCGTGAAACGGCGTATTCAACCTGGGTTGGAAGCTCTCCTTCCTCCATCGTCAATCCTGGGATTCCAAGGATGAGATTCAGGAGAGTCTGATTGGCGTCATCGGGTTGCACCAAGGGGCTGCAGGGGCGGCGAGTGAGAGCATCAGAAAGGCTGAGGCCGGGCACCGAGAGGTTGTCGAGGTCCGCACCTTTGCGGGGAAATTCCCGCAGTACAGTGGTCTGCAAGAGTTCCGGCACGATAACTGGTTGCTCGGCAAAACCTACATTGCCCACCCCGGGGGGTTCGATGAGGGGTTGAGAAAATTTCACTCCCAGGCGCTCGGCCACAAGAGAGGGAAAGCTATATGCTTGGACATCATCACTGAGAGAAAAGTGGCCAACCCCTGCTGCCAACCCTTCGCCTAGAGTTACGAATGTATTAATCTTTGGGGGCGTCATCTGCAAAACTGATTAGATTAAAGCGGATTTTTGGAAGAGAACAATCCCAGGTTGTTCATAACCTGCCCTATTTTTGCGGATCTGAATAGATGTTCAATTCAAAAGGGCTCACATTCTGTAGATCTCACGATTTCTCAAATCGGGGCGTTTTGTGAAAGGCACGGCTTTGGCGATGACCACGCAGGATGAGCACTCGGAGTGAATCGTTGCGAGTGCGGGAGGCCCTTCGGTATTTCCGAAGTGAGCAGAATTTATCTGCTTTTGTTGTTGAGTAGAGGCTTTGATCTGCATTGGATCTCTGCGTCCAGTTCGCCGCGGTAGGAGGCAATGCATCCATTGCAGTGATCTGGATGTTGCGGACTCAATAGGAAACCTTGAAGATGAAGAAATTAATCGCTATTTATGGTGCCCTTGGGGTGCTTGCTGCTGGTCCCGCGTGGTCGGGAAACGGAAACATGCTGCACGGATTCGGACCGATCAACAGCTCGATGGGCGGCGCCGGTTCCGGCATCTGGTTGAATGATCCGATCGGCACTCTGATGTTCAACCCTGCGCTCATGGGTGGATCGGAAGGGACTCACGTCAGCATTTCTACTGAGATCTTTTTCGATGACCCGAAGTTCAAAGTGGAACTCGACGATGGACGGATCGGCCGGGGGAACCCCTCTACTGAGCCAGGTATTTTACCGGCACTTGCGGTCACCCATCGCTCTCCGGGCAGCAAGTGGGGCTTCGGATTTGGGTTGGTTGCCATCGCCGGATTCCGCACGGACAATCCGGAAGATCCCGACAGCCTCCTGTTCTCTCTTCCGACCGATGAGCCTGCAGGATTCGGTCGCATTTACACTGACCACCGCGTGACCAAGATCCCGTTGGCGATCTCCTACAATTTGAATGACAAACTCACGCTGGGTCTGGGGATCAACGCCTACATTGCAGAACTCGCCATTGCGCCTCTCCCCTATGAGGTCGTCGATGTGGGGGGAGGAGTCGGCTTCTATCCCCAGGGGGATGGACTCGTGAAGTCCTACGCAATCTCGGTCCAGCCCAGTTTCTACTATCAGGCGACCGACACAATTTCAATTGGCGGCTCGTTCACCACGGAACAGGATTTTGATAATTTCGAATGGAACTCAACCTTCGCCAACCCGCTCGTTCAAGACGGGCCGGAGCAGTTTGGAAGGGATCGGATGCTGGACTATGATCTCGATGGTCCCATGATCGCCACGCTGGGGGCTGGAATACAGGTGACGGACAAGACCAAAGTCGCTATCGATGTGAGCTGGTTGCGCTACGACGG
>Ga0315334_10000538_pt1 | contig 22948 bp, 17 predicted proteins | sample M150034915metaG_FD_205555 | JGI IMG/M metagenome (GOLD analysis project Ga0315334, IMG submission 205555) | Ammonia-oxidizing marine archaeal communities from Monterey Bay, California, United States - M1 500m 34915 | ecosystem: Environmental > Aquatic > Marine > Intertidal zone | place: USA... | reverse complement strand
CGAGCACCGTAGTCGAGATTGCTTCCCTTGGTGACCAGGTATTCTTTTGCTTCTTCAGTCAATTCGATGGAAAGTCCACGATCGAGCAATCGTTCCCGAACTTTTGCAAGTTCGTAGTCGATCACGTTCTTGAGATCGTCCTTGGTAAGATGCCGGAAGATAATGGTGTCATCAAGACGGTTTAGAAACTCGGGACGGAACACTCTTTCGATCTGGTCCATCACTCGTTGCTTCATAGAATCGTAACTTGCATTAGCATCTGGTTTCTGGAAACCAAATGCCGATTCATTTTTGATCGCTTCTGCACCGGCATTGGTCGTCATGATCAGGATGGTGTTACGGAAGTCGATATTGCGACCGAACGAATCGGTCAATCGACCTTCCTCCATGACTTGCAGCATCATGTTGAACACGTCGGGATGTGCTTTTTCGATTTCATCGAAGAGCACGACAGCGTAAGGCCGTCGACGAATTTTTTCGGTCAACTGACCGCCTTCTTCGTAACCAACGAATCCAGGAGGAGCTCCGATCAAGCGGCTGACGTTGTGTTTTTCCATGTACTCACTCATGTCGATATGAACGAGTGCATCGGCATCACCAAACATGTACTCGGCAAGTGCTTTGGCGAGTAACGTTTTACCAACTCCGGTCGGGCCAGCGAAAATGAATGATCCGGTTGGTCGTTTTGGATCTTTCAATCCACTGCGACTTCGCCGTACGGCCTTGGATACAGCGGTCACGGCAGCATCCTGGCTGATGACACGTTTGTGCAGTTCCTCTTCCATTTTTATCAGCCGAAGACTGTCTTCAGTGGAAAGCCGCGTCAATGGAATACCAGTCATCTTGCTGACAACTTCAGCGATGATTTCCTCATCAACAACACCGTCAGTCTGTTGACTCTTGTCTCGCCATTCCTGAGTGATCTGATCTTTCTTTTTCCGCAGTTTTTCAGCCTGATCACGCAGGTTGGCTGCTTTTTCAAAGTCCTGATTAGCAACTGCGTCTTCTTTTTCCTTGTTCAGCTTTTCGACTTCTTCGTCAATTTCTTTCAGATCTGGTGGACGGGTCATGGTTCGCAGACGGACACGGGCACCTGCCTCGTCAATCACATCGATTGCTTTATCCGGCAGGCATCGAGCAGTGATGTATCGTTCGCTCATTTCGACAGCAGCGACAACAGCATCGTCGGTGAACTGCACCCGGTGATGTTCTTCGTATCGCCCTCGCAATCCCTTAAGGATTTCGATGGTTTCTTCTTTGTTGGTCGGTTCCACAATGATTTCCTGGAATCGACGAGCAAGAGCGTTGTCTTTCTCGATGTACTTTCGGTATTCGTCCAGGGTGGTGGCACCGATGCATTGGATTTCGCCTCGGGCGAGCGCCGGTTTCAGGACGTTTGCAGCATCAATGGCACCTTCAGCACCACCAGCGCCTACCAAGGTGTGAAGTTCGTCAATGAAGATGATGGTGTTCTTGACGCGTCGCACTTCGGTCATCACCGCCTTGATCCGTTCTTCAAATTGGCCGCGGTATTTCGTGCCGGCGACCATCATGGCCAAGTCAAGCACGACGATCCGCTTTTCGGCCAGGATCTCAGGTACTTCACCCTCAATCACGCGTTGAGCGAATCCTTCGACAATGGCGGTTTTGCCAACACCTGCTTCACCGAGCAGAACCGGGTTATTCTTGGTGCGTCGACAGAGGATCTGGATGGCTCGCTCGATTTCTCGATCACGACCAATGACCGGGTCTAATTCGCCCTTTTTGGCCAATTCGGTCAAATCACGCCCAAAGCTATCCAGAGCTGGTGTCTTGCTTTTGCCGCTCTTCCCCGAACTACTGGGGGTTTCGCTATCGCCTGTACGGCCACCACGCTCTCCAACCTCGGCACCTTCCAAGCCATGGCCCAGCAGGTTCAGGACTTCCTCACGGACGTCTTCCAACTTGAGTCCCAAGTTCATCAGGACCTGGGCAGCAACGCCCTCCTGTTCCCTCAGCAGCCCGAGCAGAATGTGCTCGGTACCCACGTAGCTGTGATTCAGATTTCGAGCCTCTTCCATTGAGTACTCGATCACCTTCTTCGCGCGGGGAGTTTGTGGCAATTTGCCGACGGTTACCATTTCTGGCCCGCTTTGCACGAGTTTTTCAACTTCGAGCCGAATCTTGCGAAGATCAACTTCGAGGTTCTTCAGCACGTTTGCAGCAACACCACTCCCTTCCTTGACCAGCCCCAGCAGAATGTGCTCTGTGCCGATGTACTCGTGGTTGAAGCGCTGAGCTTCCTGATTAGCCAGCTGCATGACCTTACGAGCGCGGTCAGTAAATCTTTCGTACATGTGTTATCTCTTTACCCTTGTCATATCCGACTCAAGCGGGAGTGGGCAACTCCACGACAGGTCGATTGTCTGTACCCCGAAAACCCAACTGAAATGATCAATGCGATCAGTGATGAGAATTTAAGGTGGGTGCTGTCAAATTGGCGAATCTGCCTTGCAGTCATTACTATCTAAGCAAACCGTACGCCATATCACTGCGTTGCGACTCCCTGTTTTTATGCCAAGGTCCCAATCGGCAGTCGTGGTGATGTTCGATCCAGCTTAGCTTGATTCTATCGGTTACGGTAAAAATCGGGGATAGGAGCTTTCGCGAGTGATTTCCAGAAAACGGTCATTCGCAATCCGAAATGGAAGTTTTTTTGCCGGCACTTGATCGTTTTTCAAGGGCAAGTTCAGATGGTTTTGCGTACTTTCGCTGTCATTTAGGCAGCATCTTGGACCGTCTGCTCTCGGTTTTTCGTGTCAGCCTGCTCTACTCCATTTTCTGCCTCAAATGCTCGTTTTAATCGTAGAGATTCTGCCTCGACCTCGAGCAACCAAGTGTCTGCTACTTCAAGCCGAGTAATCTCACGGAGCAACAACTCGGCTGCCTCCAGCCGGCCAGTATGCCGATAAACCCCGGTCAGGAGTAGCAGAGCCGGAGGGTCTCTTGGTTCAATTGCTAGCACATCTGTTAACAAACCCTCGGCTTCTTCCCAGCGACTATTCAGGTAAGCGTCTCTCGCTTCGGGAAATTGATCCGGTTCTTCACTCACGGTTCGAGGGTTGATCAGAGTCGGCAGTTCTCGAGCACTACGAATGATGTAAAAAAACAACGCGATCAGGCCACCCCAGAAGGCGAGTGAGACCAATCCACTGTGAATCCAGCCCGAATAGAGGTAGCGCGCAATCAGGATCAGATTCACTGTCAGAGTGAATGCAATGGCCGCAGGGAGGGCAGATAATCGCCCACGCCACCAAATTTCGGCCAAGCCGGGCCAAAGACACGTTGCGTAGTGTTTCACTTCCATGTGTTTCTCTTTACGACTTCATGACGCTCAAAATCAAGGTGGTTTAGCGATTCGGTCTCTTCATTCGGGTTTAAGGGCGTCGGATTTGGTTGTCAGCTAGATCTCATCGAACTCCCACACAGAGCGGTAAGCGTTCTGTGATTCGAAATGTTCGAGCATGTTGGTATAGAACTTATGCGAGGCCAATGTTGCACTATCGCCGATAACGATCAGTTTCCGGCGTGCTCGCGTGAGAGCGACATTGGTTCGGCGAGTATCTGCCAGGAACCCGATTTCCCGATTTTCATTGCTGCGGACCATGGTGACGATGATGACTTCTTTTTCGCGTCCTTGAAAACCGTCAACGGTATCGATTTCCAGACCAATCACGTTGAGCCTTCCACGTAATAGCCGTACTTGGGCAGCGTAGGGCGCGATGATGCCCATTTCGGCAGGCGAGACACCTGCTTCGATCAGCTCACCAATCAACTGAATGACCAGATTGGCTTCCTTTGGGTTCAGTTTGCTTTCTCCATCCGCTTCGATCTGTTCTTCGAATTCGGCTCCGGCTGTATCAATGAATTCCAGCGGCAACTCGGTCAATGGAGTTTCAATCACATCGGGTAAGTCACAGAGTCTGTGATGCTTGATGGACGCATCGGCGATCAGTGAGCCTTCATAAAACGTGTTGGATGAGAATCTCATGATGGATTCGTGCATGCGATACTGAACGGTTAGCCGGCGATAGATGGATTCGCCCTCTCGAATAATTAATCGTTGCATCAGCGAGTCTCTCATCCCGGCTGCCGCTGCTTGATCGCTTAAAACGGTTGGGGGTAGTTGGCAGTGATCGCCAGCCAGAATCAATTTCTCAGCACGAAGCACAGCTTGCCAGATGCTGGGCAGCGTGCACTGACAGGCTTCATCGATGACCACGAGGTCAAAAGAACGACTGCCCAACAGTTCATCGTCGATGGTTGTTGTAGTGCAAACTACGTCCGCAGAATCAATCACACTTTGGATCACGGACTTTTCCAGAGATCGGATTTGACCGCGAAGTCTACCTGCTTCGGCGAACAATTCACGTCTTCGACGATGTCCGTCGTGAGAGCGAAACCCCTTTTCCGCGGTGCGAATCAGATCTTGGACCTCACGTCGCATATCCCGCACGACGTCGGTGGAAGGGTCGTTGTCAACCAATTCGTCGAGCGTGTGCCCGCGCAAGGCTTCAAAAACGCGAGCCGGGTGTCCCACTCGGATGACATTAGGCATCAGCGCAACCAGTTTTTCCAGCAGATTATCGACTGCAGTATTGCTTGGGGCGCAAGCCAGCACTCGTGCACCATTCTGTACTGACTGATAGATCAGTTCAGCAAGGGTAGTGGTCTTGCCAGTACCGGGAGGTCCATGGATGACGGCCACGTCTTTGGCGGCCAATCCGAATGCAACGGCATCCAACTGCGGTGGGTTGAGAGTAGTTAAGCAGGCAGGTGAAACTTGGATATCGTTAAATCTAGCTTCCCGTTTCCCCAGCAGTGCGTCCCTGAGTTTGGCCGTTCGACCGGTTGCCAATCGGGCTTTTGCCATCGCGGACAGTTGGCGTCTTCTTGTTGTTTCGTCGGGAGACAAATCGAGGCGATAGCGTTTTCCTTCCGGCCAGACTTCGGTGGCTACCTGAATCGTATTGTGCTTTCTGCGACTGACAACACCGGCAATTCCTTTGTCGGCTGGGTGATCGGTATCCGAAACGACCACGGGGGACCCGACTTTCAGACGATTCATGGGAAGAGGATGATCACCGGGTTTGCTGAAGTCCAGAAGCAGTCGTCCAGCCAGACCTGTCCGATGGTCGTGCATTTGAAGCCCGATCAGGGTTTCACCAGTTTTCTCAACGTGTGACTGGGACCGAATCCGTCGCCTGTGCGCCAGACGTTCGCGCTCGGCTTCGCCCTCTAGTTCCAACCACCGCCCGAGTTCGTCAAAATAAGTATCCAGATCGGTAGTGTGATCCAGTGCAGAATGCGACATGCAGAGATTGCCAAAGGGTGATAGCGGTTGATGGTCAGCGAAAAAGTCGAAGAACAAGTGGAAAGATTAAACAGGAGCCTGCCATGTTGGAAGCAATGTTGATTTGGACTGTGGTCTGCAGTCTGGTGACCGCAGGGCTGTATGTTTGGGATAAACGAATGGCGGTGCAAGATCGGGTTCGTATTTCTGAACGCACTCTGCTGGTTTGGTGTTTGATTGGCGGATGGCCTGGTGGATGGATCGCCGCCCGCAGAATTCGTCATAAGACACAAAAGCGGTCTTTTCGAATCAAGTTTGCCGCTTGTGTGTTGGTCAATTTGGCGACTCTAATAGCAATCCTGCTGATGAGGAGATGAAAGTTGGAATTTATTGAAATCCAATGGAACAGCGAATTGTATGCGCTCGAAATCGAGTTACGAGACCGTTTGTTACGCGCACCCCTTGGGATGGGGTTCTCAACTCAGGAGTTAGCAGCAGAGTCTTCGGAACTGCACTTTGGACTGATCCAAGAGGGACAGGTGAAGGCTTGCGCTGTGATTGTTCCTTCCACGTCAGATCAGGCCAAACTTCGTCAAATGGCAGTCCACGAGGATCATCAGCGTCAAGGCTTGGGGTCCACACTGGTACGTCAGATCGAGTCGGAACTGCGTCGGAGAGACTTTCAGCGAGTGGAACTTCACGCTCGCGAACAGGCCGTGCTTTTTTACGAGCGTTTGGGTTATCGCACGATCGGAGAAAGATTCATTGAGGTCAATATCGCCCATTGGAAAATGTACCATCAGCTTACAGAAACTGATGGCATCGTGGGATGATCCCGTTCAGGAACTGTGCCCTAGGAACTGTGCCCTAGGAACTGTGCTTCCGCATCCACTGCTCGACCTTTCCAGTATTTTCAAAGTTCTCCAAGCGGGTTTCGCCCAGTTCCTCGTCGAGGACATTGAGCAGGATTTCGCGCAGGACCGGATTTTCAATCATCGATGGACTGGCGTTGCGAATAGGCCTGACGATGTACTCGGCAAAGACCAACTCACCGTCAGCGATAAACTCGCGGGCAATCGACAATCGACGCCTGTATTCTGACTGCGGGTTACTGTCTTTTTTGTGAGTCTCTTCAATTTCCTTGACGGCATTCAGAAAACGCTGCGAGTCAAGTGGTTGATGCGAATTGGTTTTTATGTAACGGAAATATCCTCCGCTAAGTTTCGCGATTCTGGCCATTGAATCTTTGGTGAATGGATTCTCAAATGAAATGGTATGAACAGGTATCGATGCTATTAGCTTGGCGATCCCGTCCTCAACATTTAACTGGGAGCGTGTACCATCGGGCAGGAACCAGCCTGTTTCGGAAGACAGCGTAGCGGGGTGATTGAATTGGCCATCAGACAAAAGAAAAATCGCGTCGGGGTGCATGTTGTTTGCCAGTGACAGCGCGCGTCTTGGATCGGTTCCGGAATTCAGACTGATGTCCTTGATCCATCGTTGCAGCCTTTTTTCATGACCAAGCTCGGCCCTGATGAACTTGGGACTTTGGTCGTAATACATCATTTTCGTCCGCCAGGAGAACAAATAGACGTAATAACTCTGATCTGGAGTCAGGTTTGAGATAGCCTGAACCAATTCTTCCATTGCTCGTCCAAATCTTTGGCCGTTCCGGGCTTTCATGCTGTAGGAAATGTCGACGACAAAAACAAACTGTGTCCCGATTGCCGTGGCTCCGAAAAATTCGGCGACGGGACTTGGATCGGGTGCATCCACGATGTCTTCCGACTGGATCGTATTGTCGACGTTGTCCAGGTCCCTTTCGGTCAGTGGTTCCAACAGCAAATCATCGATGGTGGAATTTGTTGATTTGGCAGGCTCTTCACCTTCGACAATGATCTTATCAACGGGCTGAATCGTCTCGCTGACCTTGACTGTCACCGAGTTACTTGGGGTACTGAGCGATGCGGTTAACCTGATGGATGTTGGCACGCTCATTCCGTATGCCAGCGTCCACAAAATAAACGCAAGAACTGCGTGCAAAACCAGTGAAAGGATTAGTGAGAAAAAAGATGCTCTCGGTGGTTGATAGTCGTCTTCAAGGTCTTCGAGGACCATGTCATGACCAGTCATTGCTTCAAGAATGAAGGACTGCTTCAACCCGGCTTAATTTAACAGTTTTTCGCAGCGTTGGGGTGAAACCTTGATGGCAGTGCCGAGCGGTTGTGCAAACATGCTAATTCTTAATTCCTCGATCATCCATCGCAATTCTGAAGTTACCTGATGAGCAGGGGTTTGTTCTTTCTCGGGTATCTGTTGAAGCCATCGCTGAATCAATCCACTGAGGGTGCTCAGTGCGGCTTCGTCCCGTGATCCTGCTCCACTTCGGACTTTGTCTAACCGGTAGGCAATGCCCTGCATGTACCTAGGGTAATGCTTCAACCACTCCCATGGCGTGCAGGAGAGAAATTGTGGGTGTAGCAACCAGGCGATTTGGTTTTGTACATCCGTGTAGACGCTTGCCAGTCGGCCAGTTCCCCGAATATTTTCCAATTCACGCCGCACCATGAAAGTATGTTCAGCAAAACCGTTCAACCATGCTGCGACTTCTTGAGTGGCAATAGCAATGCGCTGACCCCGGTCTCCGCGGCGAGCATTGAATTCATCGCGGGTTCGTATGACAGGGCGTTTTTCGACGAAAGCGATTCTGGCCAGTAAATCGATCAATGAATCTTCGAGGTCGACAGCGGTGATCAGTCCGGAAAGTTTTATCTTGACAGCTTCAAGATCGGGTAGCCAACGCACTTGGTTTCGTAATTCTTTACGTTCTGAAATGGCGTACAATCTCGTCACACCGTTGTGGATTGCGGCTTGGGCAGACGATTGATCGGGATACAGTTCGGTAGCGACAGTATCTTCTCGGACAGACAACCCCGGGTATTGGGCGATTTGTACACCACCGCGAACCCTGATGACCTCGATTGGCAGCGATTCAATGTCAAATTCCTTCAACGAGGTTCGCGACCATGTTTCATCGGCGGGATCATCCGGTGCCGCGACCGAGGGGGAGTCGCTATTGTCAAATTCCTGCTGTAGCGTTGCCAGCTCACGGCTTTCGGCGACGGTGATTCCATCGTCGTCCACTACTTGGACAAGCATGTCAAAATGGTGCCCCATTTTTTCGGGCTGAAAGTCTTCGGCACGAATTGGCAACTCAGCGTGCCGGGACATGGCTGCACAGACGGCCTCCATGAAAGGAATTTTTCCGTGCTCTGGTATCAACTCGCGGGCAATTTTTGCTGAGACGTCAGCAGCGGGTACGAGGTTGCGACGAATCCGTTTGGGCAGTGACTTAATCATGCTGACCAATTTGGGTTCAAGCAGTCCCGGCACAAGCCATCCCAATCGGTCATCGCTGATTTGCGATAACGCGGATTGATGGACTTTCAGACAGATCCCGTCCCGTTCGGATCCCGGATCAAAGCGGTAATCAAGGGGAAGTATTGAATTCCCCAACGCAAGAACGTCAGGAAAATCGTCCGGAGCAAGTGTGGAAAATTGAATGTCAAGTAAGTCAGCAGGCCGCATGTAAATACCAGCAGAGTCTGCTAACGGCTCTGGATTTTCCAGCCACTGGGCGATGCAGTTGGTGTCGATTTTCTCTTTTGCCCAAAGGGGAGGGGTGGTTTCACGATCCAGCTTTTCCAGTCGACCCCGATCACATACGTTTTCGGGTAATCGGGACTGATAGAACCTCGCAATCTGGTAGGTATCGATGACGAGGTCACGTCGTCGTGTTTTAGCAGCCATTTTTTTGATTGCGTCCAACACAGCTCGGTTGTGCCGTATGAATCTCGCGTTGGTTTGTAAGTGTCCTTCAACCAGTCCATGATCGATCAACAGGTTGCGTGCGGTAACGGGATCCAGCGGCGGTAAAGGCACGCGGCGTCGAGTGACGACAGGCAAGCCGAACAGGAACATGTTTTCGTAGCAAAATGCTCCTCCCGCTTTTCCGCTCCAATGGGGATCCTGATGAGACCTCTTCAATAGGTGTAACCCGATTTTTTCAATCCAGGCTGGATCAATTCGGGCGACCGTGCGGGCGAACTGTCTGGATGTCTCGACCAGTTCGCCGGCGATAACCCACTTTGGTTTGCTATTGAAGACGCCACTGCCGGGCCACAAAAACAGCTTCAATCCGCCCGCACCGGTGTACTCGTTTTTCTCGCCCACCATCGCCACACCTGACAGCAAACCTGCCATCAATGATTGGTGAATGGCGGCATACCGATCATCATCAACAATCTGCTTGTCGTCATCACTGTAGTGAATCGCCGGGATCGAGCGCTTGCGGGTTTTTCTGTGATTGTCTGTGGCGGTAGCAACCATTTCTCGCAGTTGTCGATACACGTCTGTCCATTCCCGCATTCGACTGGGCGACAGAAATTGTGTTCGTAAGACACGCTGCAGTTTGTTGCGACTGTGCTCGCTGCGGGCTTGTTCGTAATAACGCCACATCCTCAGGTACGAGAGAAAATCGCTCCGGTCGTCGATGAACGCGGCATGTGCCTCATCAGCAGCCTGTTTTTTATCGGGTGGTCGGTCACGTGGATCCTGTACTTCAAGTGCCGCAGCGATGGGTAGAACTTCCGGCAGGACGCCATTTTCATCTGCGGCCAGAATCATTCGGCCAACGCGTGGGTCGACCGGAAAACGCCCCAACTGTTGTCCGATCTCGGTCAGTTCCTGCCGGTCGTCCAAGGCGCCGAGTTCGAACAGCGTTCGGATCCCTTCGCGAATGGCTTCTGGTCGAGGCGGGTCGAGAAGTGGAAACTCTTCAAGTTTTCCAAGCTTCAGCGTTTTGGTTTGCAGCACGACTGACGCAAGATTGGTCCGTCGGATTTCAGGAGTCGTGAATTCGTCTCTCGACTCGTAGTGTTCCTTGGAATAGAGCCTGACACAGATTCCGGGTCCGATTCGACCGCAACGCCCTGCCCGCTGATCAGCACTGGCCCGACTGACGGACTCGATGGGCAGTCGCTGCATCTTGCTGCGGACGTTATATCGGCTGATTCTTGCTGTTCCCGAATCAATGACGTATTTGATTCCAGGGACAGTCAATGAGCTTTCAGCGACGTTGGTCGCAAAGATGATTCGAAGTTTGCCACCTTTGGGATGAAATATCTTTTGCTGTTCCGATTGTGGAAGCCGTGCATACAAAGGCAGCAGCTCGACTCGTTTTTCCATTCCCAGGCGATGGTAATGAGCACCCACTTGGTGGGAAACTTCACGGATATCGCGTTCGGTGGGCAGGAACACCAGCATATCGCCCGAGCCACTGCGAGCCGCCTGATCGATTCCGGCGATCACGTGGCGGGCAAGGTCATAGGTGCGCGTTTCATCATCGACCACTTCGTCCCATGGCAGGTAAAGCATTTCTACGGGGTATGCACGGCCCTCAACATTCACGATCGGAGCGGGACCCATCTCGTCAGCAAAGTGGTTGGCAAAACGTTCTGCATCAATGGTTGCAGAGGTAATCACAATTTTCAGGTCAGTCCGTTTTCCCTGCAGGCGTCTGAGGAATCCCAACAGAAAATCAATGTTCAATGATCGCTCGTGTGCTTCGTCAATAATGATCGCATCGTAAGCATCAAGAAAACGATCCGACTGGGTTTCTGCCAGCAGGATTCCGTCAGTCATGGACTTGACCAGGGAATGCTCGCTGGTTTGATCGCCAAAGCGGACCTGATACCCGACGAGCTCACCCAACGGAGTTTGAAGTTCTTCGGCGAGACGTGTGGCGATACTGCGAGCAGCTAATCGACGTGGTTGGGTGTGGCCGATCATGGCCTGACGACCCAAACCAGATTCCAACAGGATTTTAGGCAACTGCGTACTTTTTCCACTTCCCGTCTCACCACAAACCACGATCACCTGACGGTCCCGAATTAAATCAATGATTTCATCCCGGTGTTGGCTGATAGGCAGGTCCTGGGGGTACTCAATTCGTGGTTGGGCGGCCAAACGCGATGAATGCAGGTCGACCGATTTTTTCAGCCGCGTTTGGTATTCCTGCACGGAAAGACGTTTCTGCAAGCGAGGTAATCGATGGCGATCAAGTCGCATTGCGTTATTGAGAGATGGTTCCAGAGCTTCGGGTTCATTGCGAGTCTTGGGTTCAACGCGATCTTCGGGCAATTCCGACACCTTCTGATCGGGTGTTTTCGCACTTAGCGAGGGACTTTTCGGGCGGAAATTCATATCGTGCCTGTCGCCAACCGCGACATCGTCAATGGGATGGTTAGCCACCAGTTTCAGCAGTGGTCTGAAGATCGAGCAGGGTTGTCTTAAAGCGGCCAAACCTGTGGAACAACTAGCATCGTGACTGCAAACACGATGATGCTCAATGGCATGCCGAAACGCACGTAGTCAAAGAACCGATAACCACCGACCCCGTAAACCATCAGATTGGTCTGGTATCCGAATGGCGTTAGGAAACTTGCAGAAGCGGCAATCATGACCGCAATCACAAACGGTGTCGGATTGCATTGCAGGCCAACCGCTGTTTCCAGGGCGATGGGAAACATCAGGACGGCGGCAGCGTTGTTGGTGATCAATTCGGTGCAAAGCATGGTGGCCAAATAGATGGCTGCTAGTGTGAGCAGTGGATTTTTTCCTGCGACTGCCAGCAAACCGAGGGCGATTCCTCTGGCAGCCTGACTCTGTTCCATGGCCATGCCAATGCCAATCGCTGCTCCGATCATGATCAGGACCGACCAATCGACACTTCGTCTTGCCTCACCTGTTGTGCAACACCGGAATGCAACCATTGCGACTGCCGCCAACAAAGCGGCCGTCAGAATAGAAATCCCTGTGGTGGTTGCCGCCAGAATCATTGTCACTAAAATCGCGATTGAGATCCATGCTTTTTCAGGTCGCCGCACGGTCCCTTGCTCTACGGTGCTGACAAGAAAGAAATCACGTGATTCGCTACGGCGGTGCAGGAACGATGGTGATGCCTCAAGTAATAGCACATCACCCATTTCCAAGCGGACATCCCCCAGTTTGCCCGTCAGCCGTTTATCACCGCGTGCAACTGCAACCACTGCAGCGTTGTAATGCGATCGAAATTGACCTTCGCGGATCGTCTTGCCCAGTAACCCACATCTCGAGCTGACGACTGCTTCGACGAGAGTTCGGCGCCAAGCTGGGACTTCCAGTTTTCTGGCTTGGTCATCGGGAGTGGTCAGGCCGCGTATTTTGCGAAGGTCGACGACACTCTCGAGCGCACCCACCAGAATCAGTACGTCATCGGGTCGCAAGCGTTCGTTCGGTTTCGCCGCCGCAATCACACCGTCCTCACGTTGAATCTCGGCGATGTAAAGACCCGGTAGATGCCGGAGTCCCGCATCCTCAATTGTTCGTCCGACAAGCGGCCCAGAAGGATCGACTTGCATTTCGACGGTGTATTGTCGTGGGTCATCAGTGACGCTGACTGCGGGACGCCGTTCAGGTAACAACCAACGGGATGCGACCAGCATGTAAAGCAATCCGATGATCGTTGCTGGAACCCCAATCGCAGCCGGCGAAAAAAAACTCAATGGTTCAGCAATACTGCCATTGGCGATCGCCTGCGAATTGAGATCGGCGATAATCAGGTTGGTACTGGTGCCTATCAGGGTGCACATACCGCCCAAAATTGCCGCATAGCTCAGTGGCAGTAACAAACGGCTGTTGCTCGCCGAAATGCGTTTGGCCAGATCGTTGACGACTGGCATCAGGGCAACGACAACGGGTGTATTGTTGAGAAAACCGCTTAGCACGGCGACTGGGACAAATAATCTGGCTTGGGCTGATGTGAGATTTTTTGCCTTGTTGAGAAACCAGCCCGTGGCCAATTCTGTGCCTCCCGTGCATTCCAATCCCGCTACGACAGCGAATAGCAGCGCAATTGTGATCAGGCCCTGGTTGCCAAAACCGGCTACCGCCTGCTCAGGTTTGGGCAGTAATTCTGAACCGGTGACATTCTGAACAAAGACGAGGATTCCAAGGCAAAACAGGGCTAATAGATCGGTTGCAGCGACGCGCAGCGCCAAGCCGACCAGCAAAGTGCAGGCCACGGCGATAGTCAACCAAGCTTCCCATGTATCCAAGAGTATGTCTTTTGCGGCTTTTCCGTGGACCCACTGTACTTAAGATGGTCGCCTTATAATCGTGGGGATTCCGTTATTCAGACAGGATATTCACACTTGGTTCGATATCGAACTCTTGCTCCCAATGGCGTGAGCCTAATTTTGCCTCGTCTCACTCTGAATTACACTGCTGCGATCAGGTGGCCCGCAAATGGATTCGCTTGACCTGGTTTCCTTCCCCATTTCCTCTCGGTTCTCATGACGCAACAGACGAATGCCTCCAAGCACTCTGGGCCGCTGATCATCACCGGCTTGGTGTTGTTGTTACTGATTTTGCATCAAGACAATTGGTTCTGGACTGACGGGACTCTCGTATTCGGTTTCGTGCCCATGGCCCTTTTTTGGCATGCTTGCATTTCACTTGGAGCGGTAGCAACGTGGTTTCTGGCAACTCGTATTGCTTGGCCTCTGGCTGATGAAACGGATGAGCAAGAGGGAGGTGAATGATGGAACATCCAGGATTGCCCCAACTGATCATCATTCTTGTTTACCTTGGATTGCTTCTTGCTTTGGGGCTGTTTTCCAGTCGCCTATTCAAAGGCACCAAAGAGGACTATCAGGTTGCCAGTCACTCGATTGGTCCGTTTTTGCTGCTAATGAGTATCTTTGGAACGACCATGACCGCATTTGCGCTGGTCGGCAGTAGTGGTGAAGCGTTTCGAGAGGGAGTGGGCGTCTACGGTATGCTGGCCAGCAGCAGTGGAATCATTCACTCGCTCTGTTTCTTTCTGATCGGGGTCAAGGTTTGGAAGTTGGCCCGTCGCCACAAGTACACTACGCAGATCGAGTTTTTCCGCGATCGACTCGATAGCGATTTTGTCGGTTACCTATTGTTTCCCATTCTGGTCGGCTTGGTGATCCCCTATTTGTTGATCGGTGTGATCAGCGGTGGTGCTGTCATTCAGTCGTTGACGGCCGGCTTGGCACCGGATTGGCCAATGTTTCAGGCATTTGATCCCGAGGGGAATCCGATTCGGGCGTTGCACGGTGGTGTGCCACCATGGCTTGGATCGATGGCGATTTGCATCGTAGTATTGGTCTATGTCTTTTTTGGCGGGATGCGAGGGACGACGTGGGCAAATACGTTCCAGACGATGGTCTTCATGATTTTGGGTGTCATCACGTTCTTTGTGATTGCAAACAAACTGGGTGGACAGGATTCCATTCTGGATAATCTCAAGGCCTTGGCCAATTCTGTGCCAGAAGACAAGATCACACGTTCGGAAATGAGCAAGACAAAGTTCTTTACCTATCTGCTGATCCCGTTGTCTGTTGGAATGTTTCCCCACTTATTCCAGCACTGGATGACAGCCAAGAATGCAAATGCCTTTAAGCTTCCGGTGGTTTGTCATCCGTTATTCATCATGATCGTTTGGGTGCCATGCGTCCTTGTGGGTATTTGGGCAACAGGAACACTTATTCCTGCGAATCCACCACTACCAGGTAATCCCAATACCATTTTGCCGTTCCTGGTCAAAACACAGACGGGTCCGGTGCTTGGGGGTTTTCTGGCCGCGGGACTCCTTGCTGCTATCATGTCGAGCTTGGACAGTCAGTTCCTTTGCATCGGGACGATTTTTAACAATGACATTGTGACCCATGTGGTAGGGAAAGATCGCTTCACTGACAAACAGCAAGTCATGTTCACTCGTCTGTTTATCATTGGAATTGTCGCAATCACCTATTTTCTGAGTTTGGGTAACGTGCGAAGCGTGTTCGCGTTGGGTATCTGGTGTTTCAGTGGTTTCAGTGCGCTGTTTCCGATTGTGGTTGCAGCGTTGTATTGGCGCGGGCTTAGTGCGGCGGGCGCGATCAGCGGTATTTTCGCTGCTATTACCAGTTGGTGCATGCTGTTTTACCAAGCCACCAATGTGCCGGTAGAACAGGGTGGGCTCAGCAAATTTGTGCTTGAGTTGCCCATTGGCGGCGAGAACTACGAGATCATGCCCGTGGTGGTGATGTTCCTGAGTTCAACGGTCACGATGGTGGTGGTTTCTCTGGCAACCCCCAAGCCGAGCGATGAAAAGCTGGCTAAGTTTTTCAACTAAGTCAGGCACCAACGAGATCATGATGCGTCGTGCCACGCAGTCCTGCGGGCGTCAAGCTCTGACTTGCTTGGCTTTTGGGTGACAGGGTCATGACAGAACCAATCCCTGTTGACCCACGGCATGTCACAGTTACCCGAGCTGCACAGTTACTTGAGCTGTACAGTTCCGAATTTGGACGTGTCTTGCCACGAATCGTCTTCGGTGTGCAACCATTTGGCGATTGCGTCTCGTTGACCACTGCCGTGGTCGTCGTTGACTTGCAATTCCAATCCCATCGCTGTTCCGGGTTTCATATCAGCGGCGTGGGTACGGATCGCCATTTCAACAATGTACCCCTGCTTCGTTTTTGTCGCGGTCGCTTTGATATCGGCTTTGTCGTAACCTGTGCCCTGCCCTGATATTTTGCCTTGGAAATTCACACGGTACTGAGCATCGTCTGATTCATAAGTCACGGACTTATCCTGATGCTGATCCAGAAATAGTTCGACGGAGTCCTGGGCCCAGTCGTCGCTGGATTCAGCGGATAGCGGTGAGTCCTTCACAATCCAGAGTGCATACAGATGTTTGTCATCCCAGAGCAACTGGACAGTCGCAGTAGCCATGTCCTTCTGCTCGATTTTCAGTGATTTGGCAATGGGCTGAGTGACCGCATATTTAGGGCAGGCTTTCCAGTGATCATCGATTTTACCGTCCAAGTCGGGTGTCCCCTGTTTGGCGATTGCGATCCCTTTGGGCGGCTTGGCCTGCTGATCATTGGCCCACGCGTTCGTTGCGATTGAAATGACAAGGCATGCATGCAGAATTCGGGTCATGATTTGCACTCACTTGATAAGTAGGAACGGCTCGACACTTGAGCAATGGGTTTCCCGAACAAGGCCATGGCACTGGTTGAGAATTGAGGCTGAAGTTGAACGTAAAGCGCAAAAGAAAAGCGGCGAGCAGATGGGCCTGTTCGCCGCTGATGAAAATGTTTGCTTTACTCAATTGTGGCGAGTTGGTTCAGCTTCCAAATGGATCAGAACCGCCGAATGGATCAGCAGCTCCGCCACCCGCAGCAGCACCTCCACCGCCGAATGGATCAGCAGCTCCGCCACCCGCAGCAGCACCTCCACCGCCGAATGGATTAGCAGCTCCGCCACCCGCAGTCGGTGCGGCAGCCTTGGGTTCATTTGCGAACGGATCACTCATTGCACCAGCCAGAGCATCTTCAGCGATGGGAGTCACTTTTCCAAGATTGCTGTCGGTAAATGGGTTGCTTGCAGCAGGTGGAGTTGGTGGGGGTGCGATCGGTTGAGCTGGAATTCGTGGGGCGGGTTTGAAGACTGTGGAGTTCTCAGGAGTACTCTTAATTTCACCATACCGTTGCTTTGATCGTGCATTGGCTTCGGCCAGTGCTATCAGCCGGGCAGTCTGCCGGATTTGTTCCAACTTCAGGCGGCCATTGCCTTGGAACCTCGCGAGTGAGCGACCGATGGATAGATTGGGACCTCCCATTGCCTCGATAGCTGCGCCAGCGCTCCAGTCCTTCTCTGCCTCTTCCAGGCGATCTGAAACGTAGTTGACGATGCCGCGATAGTAGTAAGCTCGTGGGTCCCGGCTTCCGTTGTCAATTGCCAGCGTGAAGAACCCAGTAGCGTCAGTCAGCCGCCCGCCGTTGAAGGCGTGAACGCCTTGGCCATAGGTTTCAGCCAGAATGACATTTTGGCCTTGAGCAGCAGCGGAATTGACATTCCAGCTACCCAGAGTTGTCAGTGCAAATGCAAAGATGGTCAATGCGTGTATTTTCATCACGGAAGCATCCTCCCCCAGAAAGATGTAAATTGGGCTGCACTTGGCAGCGGTATTCACCAACGCGGCAGACAGCCCAGAAAAGTTGTTTGATCAGTCCCCAAACTGTAATCTTGTGGAGAGCTAGCGGCAAACGTTTTTCGCATGGATCCGGAATGATACGAGGAATCAGTTGTGCCGCCCGGTCCGGTCGTAACGCTCTCACCCACCAAGTGGGCCGGTAACTGCCCTCTCGTGGATCAAATTTACTCGATCCAGCCGCCCCCCAAGACACGAGTTCCGTCATAGACGACTGCTGCTTGACCAGGAGCGACTGCCAGTTGTGGCTCGTCAAATTCCACGGAAAAACGGGTCGATTCCTCGCCAGACAGACTGATTTGAGCTGCTTGAGGGGGCGCGTTGTAGCGTATTTGCACCGCTACCTGTTTGGGCAAGTCGGCAGATTCAACCAGCCAATTAGCTTCATTGGCATTCAGCGTAGCTCGTGCCAAGTGCTCTTTTTGCCCAATAACTACCTTGTTTGTATCGGGCTCAATTCTGACGACAAAATAAGGTGTACCCATGGCAACCCCTAGACCCTTTCGTTGCCCGATGGTGAACGCTTCGTAGCCAGCGTGCTCACCGACCACTTCACCATTGGTCGTGACAATTTCGCCGTTCGTATGGGCGGATCGCTCTGGTTCCCGGGCTCGAACGAAATCACTGTGATGCCCTTGCGTGACAAAACAGATTTCCTGGCTGTCCTTTTTTCCGGCTACCCCCAGACCTAGCTCCTCGGCGATTTCGCGGATTCTGGGTTTCTCGAACCCGCCCACCGGCAACAGCATCCGGGGCAGCAATTCGGGGCGGATACCAAACAGGGCATAGGATTGATCCTTGGCCGAATCGAGTCCTCGATGGAGTTCGTCGGGCTGGAGGTTTCCTGAGCCCGAGATCATTCGTGCGTAATGGCCAGTAGCGACAAATTCGGCGTCGACTCCATCTGCATAGTCGAAAAGACGACCAAACTTGATCCATTGATTGCAACGTACGCACGGATTTGGGGTTCGACCGTGCAGATAGTCATCAACGAAGTAGTCCACGATTCGGCGAAAATCTTCCTGCAGGTCGAGAGCATAGAAGGGAATATTCATCCGCGAGGCGACTCGTCGGGCGTCGGCAGCGTCAGAAGCCGTGCAACAGCCCTGTTTGTGGTCTGCTCGCGTTTGGGCCAAACCACCAAGCACCGGCAGGCTTGGCTTTCCTTCGTCGACCCGGCAGGCCTGACTGGATTCCTCACCATGCCGCATGAAAACCCCGATCACATCGTGACCCGCCTCCAAAAGAAGGTGTGCTGCGACGCTTGAATCAACGCCGCCACTCATCGCGAGAACGACTCGGGCCATGTATATTTCAGTTTTAGTGAGCGGTCATGATTGGTTCCCATCAAGCCAACGCTTGGGGGTGGCTGTCATTGATCGGATTTCGGTTGGGAAAACCACCGTGATTCTACACCACATCATACGCATGGAGACCGTGACGAGAATGGATGCCGAATTGGTTCATCGCAGTAAAGAAATCCACGAGCGCCTGAAACAGCTCGGAGACTCTCTTTGACTACTCTGCGAGGCAGATCCTGATCAAGGAGATTGAGGTAAGAATGGGAGAGCCGGGTTTCTGGGACGACAACGAGTCCGCGCAGAAAACGGTGGTTGATCTCAAGTCGCTGAAAGCGATTGTCGGGCCGATGGATGAGTTGCACTCATCGGCAGAGGACCTTACTGCCCTGTTTGAAATGGCAGAAGAAGATGACTCCATTGCCGAAGAAGTGACGAGTGAAATTGTCCGGCTGGAAAAAATTCTTGAAGAACTTGGACTCAAAGCTCTTCTGAATGGTCCCAATGATTCCGCCGGTGCCATCCTGTCGATCAATGCTCGTGATGGTGGAACTGATGCCAATGACTGGGCCGACATGATGTTGAGAATGTATTCTGCGTGGGCCGTTGGCGAAGGTTTCACCATCGAATTACTCGATCGGCAGGAGAACGAAGAAGCGGGAATCAATCACGCCTCGATTGCAGTTCGCGGTTCCATGGCTTATGGCTATTTGAAAGGCGAAGAAGGTATGCACCGGTTGGTGCGAATTAGCCCTTTCAACAGCGAGGGAAAACGGCAAACCAGTTTCGCTGCGGTGAGCGTTGCACCAGAAATTGATGATTCGATCGAAATCGACATTGACGAAAAAGATGTCCGAGAGGATCGATACCGCGCTGGTGGTGCCGGTGGACAGCATGTCAACAAGACAGATAGTGCTATTCGGCTGACGCATCTACCGACCAACATTGTCGTCCAATGCCAAAACGAACGAAGCCAACACCAGAATCGAGCAACGGCGTGGAAGATGCTGAGAGCCAAAATGGCTCGACTGGAAGAGGAAAAACGGGAGGCAGAAGACGCGAGGAAATATGAGTCTCAGGCGCGTACTGGATTTGGGAGTCAGATCCGAAACTACTTTCTGCATCCTGATCAACGAGTGAAAGATGCTCGTACTGGGCATTACGTGGGCAACTTCAACAGTGTCCTTGATGGAAGTGAATTGCAGGGTTTCTTTGATTCCTTCCTGCGTTTGAAAGCGGGGAAAACAGACGCAGGTCAGTAAGTTCCAGCAGTTTATGAGGTAACCTAGAACCATGAATGATGTCAACGAAGATCAAACAGATCCTTATCGATCTCCCAAAGACGTAAGCACATCGAAATCCTCGTTGATCAAGTGGGGGATGATTGGGATTGGCTTCGTGGTGGTTACCACGGGCGTGCTGAGTATTATGTACTACAAATCCGAAACGAGTTTCGGTGCTCAGCGCAGCGGTCCGCCGGATAATATCGAGCGAGTTCTCGAGGGTCCCACACCAGAGGTACCCTGATCTCTGATCGTTCCGCCGTGTTTGTTTCCTAGGCAGCTTTCTGGTCGGAATCCGTTGTAAGTTTTAGTGACTCTGTGACAATTCCGATACCCGACGGGGAACTGCGTTCACGACGAAGTTCGCGGATTTTGATCAAGTGTTCGTGCAACTGGTTTTCCATCTCCCGAATCCGATCTTGCGCTTTCGCATTCATGTCGAGGCTGTCTTCGAGTTCACTTCGGGCACAAGCCAGATGGTATGTCAGTTCGGTGATCTGCGTTTGCAATTGCTCCTGGTCGTGACGGGCAGCGCGGGCCTCTTTCAATTCAGCCGAAAGTTGCCGGAGTTCGCCCTGATGCTGGTCAATTGTGGTGGTTTTGAAGACGATGTCGTCTGCCAGTGAATCATGCTGCTGTGTTCTGGTTGTCAATTGCTCTTTCAGTTCGTCAATAGCCTTGTTGCGAGCTTTGATTTCGGTTTGTAAATCAGTTTCCAAGCTCTCGTATTCATGGGTTGTCTGTGCGAGCAGTTCATTCATACGCTTCGCTTCTGCCAGATGGGTCGTGATCTGATTGCTCATTCGTGTGACTGATACCTCCAGACTATCGCGTGTTTGGATCAACAGGTCACGTTCCTTGTTCACAAGTTGCAGTTCGGCGGCGGCTGCATCAAGGTTCTGCTGCTGCGCATGTACGCAGGGTATCTGGGTTTTCAAGGTTGCTATCTGTTCATTCGATTCGCGTTGTGATCTGGCAAGCGTCTCATTGTCATTTGCCAGGTTATGCAGATCAGCGGTTAACGCTTCGATTCGCGTTTCCATCGCATGGACTTCTGTGATAGTCGCAGCGAGTTCCTGTTGTGCTTCGTCGTACGCAAGTTCTGTGTCGGTGATGATGTTCTGCTGGACTTCGATTTCGCTCAACGATTTGCGTAGATCGATTTGTTCACGTTTCAGTTTCAGTTCCAGTTCGGGAACGCGAGCTGCTGGCTGCGAGAGTCCAGAAATCTGGTCGGCTTGTTGAACAAAAAGACTCTCCAGAGCAGCACCACGCTCGTGATATTCCTGAATTGTCTGTTCCGCTGTCGACAACTGATTTTTCACGCCGCTCAGTTCTTCAAGCTGTTCCGACAGTTGCTCTCTGGCCGCCGCCAGTTCATTCGACAATGTCGGTATCTTTTGCTGTGTCTGTGTCGTCGTCTCTTCGGCAAGATGCAGGGCAAGATTCAGTTGCACACACTCGTCTGATTTCGTGCTCAGCTCTTCTTCTAGTTCCTGTAGTTGCGACTGACAGGCGGTGTTGAATTGTTCAAGTTGGGTACGGTTGTCCTGTTCTTCCACAATTTGTGTCGCGGCATTCTCCAACAGCTGCTCAAGTTGGTTGACACGGTCTTTTTTCAGGATTAGTTCTGACTCGCACAGTTCCAGTGTTTGTCGTTGTTCGCCAAGAGAATTGGCTGCTGTTTCCAGATCCTTAGCAAATTCATCGCGTTCCGATTGAATTGTGGTTGCCACTGACATTTCGGATTTGAGGTGTGCCAGCGACTGTTTGCTTTGTTGCAACGCTTGATCAAGGGTATCCCGTTCAGATCGCATGACGTCCAAATCCCTGCATCTTGCCACGAGGTCCTGTTGGGTTTGTTGCAGGGAGTTGTTTGATTCTTCGAGTGATTGTTCCTGCGTGCTGCCACGGCATTCAAGATCATCAAGGCTGCGTTGCTTGTGGTCCAATTCAGATTCGTGATCCCGGAGACGGGATTGCAGCGTATCGCGTTCACACTGTGCCGATTCCAGTTCAGTCACGCACTGGCGGTATTGCTGGTCCAGTTGTTCGATGCCATCTTGGTGAGACTTGTTTTCGGCTTCGAGTTCAGCGTTGGTCGCAAACAGTTCCTGCAGTTGTCCAATCACGGTCACACTGCGCTTTTCTTCACTCGCCAGTTGGACTTCGGATTCGTTCAAGGAACGCCGGAACTGGTTCAGTTCTTCCTGCGAATGCTCGGAAACCTGTTCTAGACGTTTGTTTTTTGAACGGAGAGTAAGGTGGTTTTGTTCGAGATTTGCTAGCTCTTCAGTCAGCGTCTCATTCTGTTTCTTCAGTTCCTTGATCTGGTTTCTTCGTTGTTTGACCGATCCGCGAGCTTTTACATAACGGTTTTCGAGATCTACATTCTCAGCGGATCTACCCCCGCGGTCGCGATACCAGAGCAGATGCCCCAGCAGCAAACCAGCCAATAAGAACAACGCAACAGACGGTACTGGTACTCCAAACAGGTTAACTGAAATTCCAAGCAGGTTGATCATCAGACTATCCATATACGCGGGGGTCCGCGGTACGCGCAGGGGCAACTACCGCCTGTGCATGCTGATAGCAGAAATTTGCCAGACGCGTCGACCGGGATTCTGTGCATCGAGTTTCACCGGCACTGTGTGAAACACCGCTGTCTGAACTCAGACTGACGCGGTTTGGTCTAAAATGACGCGGACAACCACACCTTTGAAGGCCGGCGTTTTACTGGCGGGGTCGGTGTGACGTGGGACCAGGACATTGGCCTCGGGAAAGTACATCAATGCATTACCGGGGCGAATCGAGTCATAACCTCTGGCGAGAATATTCTGAAGAGAACCTGTGTCGCTAATGACTTGGACGCGATTATCGTGTTCCAGCCCCAGGCGGATGAGGTCGTCTGGGTGCATCAAAATGA
>Ga0315334_10000536_pt1 | contig 22973 bp, 21 predicted proteins | sample M150034915metaG_FD_205555 | JGI IMG/M metagenome (GOLD analysis project Ga0315334, IMG submission 205555) | Ammonia-oxidizing marine archaeal communities from Monterey Bay, California, United States - M1 500m 34915 | ecosystem: Environmental > Aquatic > Marine > Intertidal zone | place: USA... | reverse complement strand
GGATGAAACCGATCGCGAGGACCAGGAACACCAACATAAGGTCACGATCAGCAAGTCGTTCTACATGCAAACGACTGAAGTGACTCAAGGGCAGTGGAAGTCCGTGATGGACACCGAACCTTGGACGGGTTGGTTTGTCAACAAAAGCTATGTCAAAAAAGGTATGGACTACCCAGCAACATACGTAAGCTGGGATGATGCCGTAGCGTATTGTAAAAAGCTGAGCGAGAAGGAAGGTAAGACATACCGCTTACCCACCGAAGCAGAATGGGAGTACGCCTGCCGGGCAGGAACCAAGACCGCGTGGAGCTTTGGCGACGATGAAAAGGTACTTGGCGATTACGCTTGGTATGCTAAAAACGCATGGGATATTGATGAGAAGTATGCTCATCAAGTTGGACTAAAAAAGCCCAACGCGTTTGGTTTATACGACATGCACTGCAATGTTTATGAGTGGTGCCACGATTATTACGGAGAGGATTACTACAGACAGTCTCCCGCAAAGGATCCAACGGGCCCGACGTCCGGCTCTTTCCGTGTTTTTCGGGGTGGGTCGTGGAACAACTTCGCGCGTAACACTCGTTCCGCTGTCCGCGATGGGAACGTCGCTGATCTCCGTAACTACGACGTCGGTTTTCGGTTGGTTCGTGAGTTGGATTAGTTCCGTAGTCATCCAGTGGCCAGCAACCCCTGCTCATGTGTTCGTAGTTCCGTGACCCCACCACCGGGCCGCCGCGCAAGGAAAGGTGGGGGGAACCCTACTCGTCGTCCGATCTGCCGGGGCTTAGTGTAGGGATATTACGGACGGCATCACGGATCTGTTGCAACAACTCGATCACCCTGCCAACGGCGAACATTGAAAGTGCGCTGCCGAATATCCAACCAATCATATAGCCTACTTCCGCACCAGTGAGTTCTCCAGCATTAATAAAAGTGGCGAACAGGAGACCAAGGCCGCAGAGGATCGCAAGACAGTAATAGATAGTCGGAAGACTGGAAAGGGTCTCGTAATCTGTCGGTCTCGAAGCGTGTGTTGAACGACTCGGGGGCGGAGTACTTGGATAACGCTGTTCGTATTGTTTCTCCCAAGACGTTGAAATATCAGTCGATGATGAGTCCTCAGTTGAATCTGTTTCAGCATCGTCCCCCGTTGGATTCCTTATGGGAGGCAACCCGGGGTTCTCCGTAATCACCACCAAAAAATAGACAAGTAACACGCCGCCAATCATCAGAAGCCAAATCATCACACACCTCCATTTAACACGGTAATAACACACGGACTATTACAAACCTGACCTCATCGAGGCCACCTTCGACCAGCTTACCAAATCACAACACGAAATGCGTGGTTAGGCGGGGGGTCGTATCTAACTAGGTGCATATGAAGCGGGCCGCTGGTTTCCAATCGGGGATCAAATGGGATAAGCTAAAGGCTTGCGACACGCCAACCAATCCAAACGAACACATGTTGGCGGATTATCAAACGTGGAACATGTTACCAAGTGAAAGGAAGGATGCAGTGGTGGGTCGTTCATGCTCTGTTCGCCGTCACTCGGAAGAGGCTTTGTCCAAGTTTCCATGGCCTCGATAATTTCTTCCTCGGTAGATTATTCCCTAATAAAGTGTGTGTTGGGGAAAACATGTTTAATCTGGGTTGCCTGCGACTCAAACATATCAAATGTTGCAGCATCCATTTCAATATCTTCGGTATCGGAGCTGCCCACGATCTGAAGCGAAACAACAAAACGTTTACCAAACGTCTTTTTCGATTGATGAAATACGATCTGCTCAATCATCGGAGGTTCAAAGCAATGGGCTTCGTAGCATCCTCTCCACAAGGTTCTATTGCAGATGGCTAACGACCTGTCAGAAATGATCAGGTAGGTCCACGTGACATTGAACCACAACGGAATCACAATAAAAAGGAACTCCCAATCCCAAGCGAGTCGGCAAGATATAATCGGCCTCGAACCTGGAGTGCACATTGTCATAAATTCAGCAACCTGTTTTTGAGAAATCCCATGTGTCGGCCCGTTGTAAATCGACGAGGCTGCGTTTTTTGGTTGTAGCGACTGTTGCTGGAAAGGTTGTTGCTGCAGAGGTTGTTGCTGGAAAGGCTGTTGCTGGAAAGGCTGTTGCTGGAAAGGTTGTTGCTGGAAAGGTTGTTGCTGGAAAGGTTGTTGCTGGAAAGGTTGTTGCGGAAGAGGTTGTTGCGGCAGAGGTTGTTGCGGCAGAGGTTGTTGCGGCAGAGGTTGTTGCGGCAGAGGTTGTTGCGGCAGAGGTTGTTGCTGCAGAGGTTGTTGCGGCAGAGGTTGTTGCTGGAAAGGTTGTTGCGTAAGAGGTTGTTGCGTAAGAGGTTGTTGCGTAAGAGGTTGTTGCGTAAGAGGTTGTTGCGGCGATACCTGAGGATTCGCTGGAGCATCAGCACGAATGGTTACAACGGATTTGCATGACGGACAATTACCCTGCATACCTTCAGCGGAGGCTGGAAGTTGTTTCTGGAACGAGCAGTGAGGACAGGTGAAGTTGATATTAGACATGATTTATTATTTTCAAAACAACAGTTTAACCACACCAATAAGATAACCTAATACTCCTGAAAAAAACACTGTTTACACCTTTCGCCTCACCCCACCAACCCCTGCTCATGTGTTCGTAGTTCGCTCACCCACCACCGCGCCGCCGGGCAAGGAAAATGGGGATGACTGGTCAAACAGATGGTGGAGCTTCAGGAACAAATTCTGCGGAAGCTGGAGTAGTCCAGAAAAATCGCTGCTGAACACGATATCGAGTATCTCAAGGAATCTCCGCCCAATGACCCAGATAAAAGGTCTGGTGGTGTAATGGGATCGGGTCCCTTTCGTACCACGCCGGTCAGCGCAGTACGCAATCGTGAATGGAAACTCATTTACTTCTATGAAGATGGGCTTATTCCCAAACGATTTCAAGGTGCGGACGGAGCCAAATGACGCGTGTGCGGGTCAATCAACCAGCTTCATGTCAACCAGTTTCCATTCACCGTTGCGATAGGCGAACGTTGCAATGGACTCCCAATCCCTACCGTCCTTTCGCATCTGGCAGATGGCGGTGGCCTCGTAGGGAGAGGTAATGGAGTTTGTTTTCGTAATGTCGTAACCGTTGAACTTCATGTTTGCGCTTTCTTGACCAGCCAAGTAGCTTTCCAGAGCGGAACGAGCCAGGTCATCGTCCGATTGTTGAACGCTGTCCCCCTGATTGCTCGACGACGAATTGTTATCGCTGCAACCCAGAGAGAACACTAGCCCACACAGGACAGTAACAAGTAGCTGTCGAAACACTTTCATGGCAGTCCTTCCTATAAAAACTGGCTGTAAGATTTGTATCCTCTAATTGACGACGGAAGCGGACACTGGAAACGGTGATGAATCGGGGCGACTGGCGATTCCACTATATCCTAACACACTTCCGCAGCGGATGACATCTCTTTCAATCGGAAGTTGAAATTAGACATGATTTAGTAACTCCATCCAACTTCGTTGTACCCAGCGGCAGGGGAGATTGCAAGGAACGGTTCAATCAGGAGCAACCCCTGCTCATGTGTTCGTAGTTCCGTGACCACGGCCTCAAACATTAGTTCCGCGATTGAATGCTCGCACACTAAAATCGTTATGCACCACTGATTACCGTAAGTGTTTTAAATCTGATTTCACCTTCGATTAGCGTGACGTTGGAATGGTTGATATCTGGGTCAGGACTGGAGCGAAATCTTCTCTTGGCATCCGTGCAAACTACAGTTATTACTGTAGGATATGGAACTTGAGGATTTGTTAATTCGGCGAACCCTTTGGTGTCTTTCATCTGGATTTTTGCTGACATGTGCTTGGATTCGTCGTGTTCCCATTCAAGCATGCTGGTTTGGTCCAAGGGAAACCAATCGCCTTCAACGCGTCTGTAACCGTTCGCCAATACTAGCCTGATTTTTCCAAAACCAAAGAGAGCCTTTTTGTCGACGTCCAGTCCGGCATACACAAGCTTGCCTGTTAATGGTGGACGCTCGCAAATTGGTATTTGATTTTGAGCGCGATAGGCCCTTACTCGAATAGGGGTTTTATTCCAATTGCGATGCGAAAAATCAACGTTGGCCTGAAAAGCGTCGTCTTTGTCCCCTGAAATTGAATTGACACCATATTCGCCCTCGATAAAAAACTCCTTCCCATCCGCCCTTTTTAGAACTGGTCCAGCAACTATCAAAAATGACCCAGAGCATTTGAACTTAATTTGACAACTCGCTTCGTCTTCGTAGAACCCTGTTCTAACCGTCGACTCGCCTGCGTCATCTAAAACGCGTTTCGAAACTTTAGTGTCAAATGATCTAATAACGGGCACTGCATCCTCTTCTTCCGCAGAATCTTTAGGCTCACTATCTAGATGTTCGCCGCAGTGTTTGCACTTAATTGCTGCGGCCTTAATTTCTTCCGCACAAAAGGGGCAGATTTTTGTAAAAGATTCCGACTTCGGTGTTGGTGTTTCATCCGATATGCCACCTTCTTGCGATTTTGAAAGAGTTTGTTCCGTAATCTCGTCTTCAGCGACTTGCGAATTTGAGAAAGTGTCCTCCGGTGACCGAGCAAGTGGTGTGTTGGGGCGGATTTCAATCTCACCCACGTCCCGATTGTCCTCCTGTTCTTCTATCCATGAACTGACCTCGTCGTCAGTAACGTTGCCGATTGTGGCCGAAGACGTTTGTGGGTTTTTCGATATAGTATCTTGAACGCGTTTCCACGGTCCATTCTTCGATTTGGAAATGAGGTCGTCATTAGTGAGCTTTCCAGTCTTTATACCCATTTTGATCTGGCGTTCGGTGTACGGGCCATTAATTGCGCCGTCTCTTTTGATAAAGATTTGCATGGTGCTCCTCGGGATAATGGTCAAGTCTCAAAGTTGTCTAACAAAACCTAAACCGCGAATTAAAACAGCCGCGGAGATAGATAACGAGATTGACAATGTTAAATATAGATACCGACAACTAACTATCCTGAATATGTTATTCAATAACCTGAATTTTGTTCGTGAACTGCGTCATCACGGTTATTACGAACAAGTTTCAACGCGTCGAACACAAATGTAATTGGGGCGAATACGGGGAGAAAGTTTAAGGCAAAAATACTTATAGCGTTCCATGGTTCCTTCCTTATTCCGATTTGTTTGGGATCGACGGAACCCAACACGAAAATGAGCAATCCCATGGGGGGAGCTACAAACAAAGTCACTTTTAGAATTATCTTACCAAATCACGACACAAAGTACTTGGCCAGGACCCCACCCCGCCGCCGGGCAAGGAAACCGGGGGTGATCAAGCAGTTGGTGGCCCTTCAGGAACAGATCCTACGGAAGCTGGAGTGAGGGCAAAATGCGTATCACGAAATCGTGCCACGACAGATTCTATATCAGCATGTCCTGTTTCATCCGAGGCGGTTTCACTAGTGCAGGGCGGTGTGTCCACCATTGTGTCCACCATTGACACTGCCTTGATTCGCCCGACCCTATATTTACCGTGGCCTTGAGCCGTTAGCGCCACTCCTCTGTGGTGTACTTGTTCCATTTCTTCAAGGGCAGCCCGGAATGGTTTCACAGCATCCGGTGCGGTACGTAACGTTACGGTTAGACTCTGTAAAATAGCTGTTTTCTGTGCCTCAAGTAGCTGCTCAACTTCCTCGCTTGTGACCATTTCTGGTATGTCGTGTGACATCGTGTTATCGAGTGATATGGAAGTTTTGTGCACCAATTCTGTACCCCCTCGAAGCACCCTGCCCAAAAGGCTATTCCAACTCGGCTGCACGCAAAAGATCCACGTAACGGTGCATGCCGCTCATATCAACCTTTTTACATTTGTTATTGATCTTTGGTTAGTGTAGCATTAAAGCTTATCCGCTCTCTAACCTTAACACTGTCAACCATGCTCGACCACGAAGACAGCCTCGGTGATGGCGCAATTCTGTGGGGCGAAAACTCTACCCACAGTCCCTGCGCCAATCCACCGGCGGTGACACTAAACTCGAGGACGGGATGTTTTAGGTAGGAGTGAAGTTGCACGACCGATCGGAACGGTATCCGGAAGAAGGTGTGGTTGGTAAAGCCTCGCGAAGTCGGCCACAGATTGGCTCCGAGGTAGAATAAACCACTCAATGTTTAGTTTGGCTTTAGATTTGAAACTTATATACGGTGATCCTCTAGGGCAGGCCCGAGTTTTATTGAGGCATGCTTCAAGGGGAAACGAAGCGCCTGAGGGTAAATAAAATCCCAATACGGAAGGGTAGGTTACGCGTACATGTCTGGCTGGTTTTACACGAAATCTGGTTTTGCAAGCGACCATACAGTAGGTCCGATTCCTGAAAAGGAGATGGCTCGGCTAATTTCTATTGGTAAACTAGGAAAAAATTCCGTCGTATGTCATCCAGTTCAAACTAATAACGACTGGGTACCGCTTCGCAAATCTCCGCTTTTCGAAATTTACGAAAACTTTCATTTGGAGGTAAAACGGGAAGCGGCCGCGAAGAAGAGGGAAAAAAAACGACAAAGGCTGGAAAGGGAGCGAGAGATAGAAGCCGCTAAGCAAGAAAAAAAAGAGGCCAGGAAAAAGCAACAGGCAGAGGAACTAGCCGCACAGAGGAAGCGACAAAGGACTGCCGCAAGCAATGCACGAACAGCGAGTCCCGTAAACGAGAGTTCCAAACCTATGGCAGCGCATTCAAAAAAAGATTATCCCTACCTATCTCAATATTTAAGAATCGCCGAGATTCTTGTTGACGTCACTCATGGAATTCTCTTCTTCATACTATTTGTCTATATTGTCTTGGGTACAATAAGTCTGATTAGGATGGCCTCCCTTGGGGATTTGTCGGCACAATACGGTTTTTTGTTGTCTCTGGGGATAATCGCCGGCGGCGTTTTGTCGTTTTATTCGATTTTATGGTCACGCATTATTTCTTTCGCGTTCCTCGAGTTTATTAAGGTTGTTGTCAACATTGAATCAAACACGCGTAAATAGATAAATTTTGACGTACTTCATCCTAGGGGGGGGCAAATTAACTGGCGGGCAGAAAAAACAACTGCATTGGGCTGCAGGGTAATGGAATCCAATGGAACCATGATTATTGCGGAAAAGGATTGCTACAAACGATCGCCGGAAAAAGACCAACGGGCCCGAAGTCCCGCATTGAGCACGTATTGCTGGACATTGGTACGCCTGTCCTTCCCAACCAATACCGTTATTCAAACTGTGACTGAAACCGAGACAAATAATACCTAATACACTTTCAACTACGTAGTAAATAGCAAACGATAGATAAGATGTGTCAATTTTTCAAACCCAGAGGAGGCAGTACCAATCATGTCCACCATTGACTTCAAATGTCAGCATTGCTCGCATTCCATGCAACTACCAGCTTCAGCGGAGGGACAAACGGGAAAATGCCCCTCTTGCGGTACAGCCGTAGTAATAAGTTCTGATTCCTCGCCGGCCCAACAACTGCCCCAACAACTGCCCCAGCAACCGCCCCAACAACCGCCCCAGCAACCGTTGCCACACGTCAACCCTGACTCCACAAACACACACCGTTCGGCGACTGGTTCCACAACCAAGACGTTCGCTAAAATGGTAACCGATTCCTTTGTCGGCGTGAGGTCCCCATATCTGGTAGGTAATGAACGATATCCAAATCTCACCAATTATCTTAAGGTCATGGACATCGTTATCCGAATTGTATTCATGATTGGTTTGATTTTTATAATTGTTGGCTGCATTATTTACGTGGGCATCGGTCTATTTGTGATCGTTAGTGCAGTTATCAACTGGGAAAATTACTTAATGGAAACTATTTTTATGGGCGTGCTAACAATATTGGGGGGTATTTTGGGTGGTCTCATAAATTACGTTATCCTAATCTGGTGCCGATTGGTTGCTTTGGCTAGCCTAGAGATGATTCGTGTTTTTATGGATAACGAGGCGAACACACGCAAAGCCTTAGAAAAATGATCCCACCACAAGGATAACTGTTTTCCAATCACAAATATAGCGTTTTGCGATGCGGGCAACTTAGTCCAGCAAAAACTTTATCACCTGATACAAGATAAATCCGAGAATTAACAACAGCCAGTAATTGGGTGCTTTCTTTTTCCGACTTCTCTTCAAGTTAGTTTGAGATTGTACCTTTGTGCGAGAAGGTACGCCCTTGTCCGCCTCAAAAGCCAGTTGCCCCTCTCCTTGGTGTTCTGCCAGGGAGAGGATAGTTCTGAACGACTCCGTGGCTAATCGAATTAATGGGCGGTAGGGTTTAAAATGGTATTGTAAAGTTCCCCTTAACACCACTGGGAAGAATTCACCAATATCGGCAAATCGGATGGGCCGTTTGCCAACGCTGAAAATTTTGAGTAGTAACTGCAGGGTTTCAAATATTACATCGTATGTAATTGGGGGCGAAAGCCCAACCAACGGAGCGACCGTGGCTGCCAGTCGAATGGCATGGGATGCAAGGGGGGGATGATCAATATTCGGCGCGGCTTCGACGAAATTCGAATGGGGGTATTCCTCTACAGCGCGATGGTCGGCTAGTTGCATTACTGGTGCAGATTTAAAATCCATTTTGACCAAATCTCGATCGCGCATCAATCTAAAGTCACCGAACGGGAAAAAGTTAAATATTTCTCGTTGTGAACCAAACATGGCCGGACTCATAACGACCTGCCAAAATTCCTTCTGGATCTCGTTTACTTTTTTAACAGGAACTCCAGTTTCTAAGGAAATTATCTCACCAAAGATTTGTTGGCTGATAGGGTCCTGCTGATTGCTGAGTATATCTTGACGCAACATCTGTAAACGATGAATTTGTGCTTTCGGTTCCCTTTCTGCGACGGCATCTACTTCACTATTGCCGGACTCGGATTGTGGATTACGCGGTGCTTGTTCTGCGTTGGGCAACCGGTTTGGATTTGCCAGCTCGGGATTTGTGGTGCCAACTACCAATTCTTCGACACCGTCGTCGACGATGGGCTCCGCTTGTTCATTCTCGTTAGTCGCCGGACTTCTTTCCACGGCGGGGGTAGTGTGCGCAGCAGGCGTTTGATCCCTGCCATTTTGCTTAGATTCGGGGGCTTCCGGATTTGCAGCATCGTGGGAGTTAGCGTCGAGTGCTATTAAGGGCACGTTACAGGATCGCGGGTTATTGATATCTTCGGCTGCTTCCGTTAAACACTGAATCGCCGCTGCCTGCATTTGCTCAAGTTCGGATAATAGTTGATCGCCCCGGTCATCAGGGGAAGATAAATCGAGTTGTTCATTACGCTCTACCCTTCCAGGGAAATGTGGCGCCGCGTCGACGTCGGCACTCGCGTAGGGGGCCGTCAAATCTGCGTGCGATGTCGATAAGCGATCCTCTATTTCGTCCGCGTTGAGTTGTCGACGCGCTTCGTCGTAACCGGTTACCGATACACGAATGCTAAGCGGTTGGGAGACATCGTGATCTGCGATGGAAACGGCACGGTCTCGTCGGCATCGAATGGAAATTCGAGTGTCACAGTCAGCTAATCGAAGCGTAATCGTAAGGCCTTTACGTAATTCCTGCTTGCGAAGATAACCAGTAGTATTAGTTATCTGGGACAGGATTCCGAATAGGGTGAATTCCCTACCAACGAATTCGGAAAGGCACGCCTTACGTGACCGACTAAAGCGATTGCTCGTGACTATCTGCTCTAGCTGCGAAATCAATTCAGAATTGTTCATGAGGACTTCCAATACTACGATTGTTTTTCTGGCAGATTCAGTGGTGCATTGTAATTTCTATTTTAGTTAAACCTAGGGGACAGTGAACAGGCAATATTCGTTAAACTTATAAGTGTGTTATATTACGACGGAGGTGCAAATGACGTGATAACGTTCCGAATGACAACCGTGTCGCCCCTTCAATCTCCCAATTCACCTTGTCCCCATGATATCTAAGCCTTAATGCGTCGAACCATCCCCGCTTCGCCTTTTACAGTTACAGCAATTCGTGCGTGGCAGCCACCTACACCCGGTAGCCCTGACGATTGGCGAACGTCGCTCGGACAAATAATAGTCGAGGTCGAGCTTGATTCGGGCGTCACCGGATTGGGCGTTGGTGGGGGCGGTGCTGCGTCGATTCACATCATCGACAATGTTATTCGATCTGAATTAACGCACAAGGAATTTCATACGCCCTTAGAGATTCATGAGAGCCTTTGTGAATTTACTAGCTTTTATGGGCTTAGCGGAATCGTCCCGATGGCCATTTCAGGCATAGATTTGGCAATTTGGGATGCCTATGCAAAATCGCACAACATGACGGTGTTGGGGATATTGAACCCGGCTACTGAAATAAATGCTAGTTGTGCGATGTATCAAACGGTTTTCGATGCAGCTGGTGCGAAATTGGCTGTTGAACAGGGCATGGTGGCCGTCAAATTGCATTTGGGGCAATTCGGCAGCGACCCGTGCGTTAATCGGATTGAAGAACTGATTCAACGGACTCGGGACGTAGTGGGTCTTGAGTGTGAATTGATGTTGGACGCGTTTGGTAATTGGAACGCATATACTACGCGTAACGTCGCTGATCGCATTTGCAAATACGATATAGCCTGGATCGAAGAACCTTTATTACCGCAAGAAATAGCCTCATACACAGAACTTTGTCGCGACTCTCCAATCCCCATCGCGGGCGGAGAGCACGAGTACCTGATAAACGGCTTTCGTCGGCTAATCGATGCCCATGCCCACGATGTATACCAGCCGGATATAAATTGGTGCGGCGGTTTGTCCACAATGATTGCCATCTATGAACTTGCCCATGACCATGAGGTACGAGTTTGTCCGCACCGAGGTAGTGAGGCCTTTGCGTTGCCGGCAATCATGGCGCTAGATCCAAATCCCTTGGCAGAATCGGGTCGTGAATGGTTCACGGCCATCGCGCCATTAACTCATGTTGAACGGGGTAGGGCAGTATGCAATCAAGGTATGGGATTTGGTGTTGATCTTGCGACGCCGGGATAACTGGGGCAACCCGGATCGTTCAATCTTTTCTTTTCCCGTGTGTGCTGTATACTAGTGTCACCAAACACCTTCTCCCTAGCACAGCTTTTGGACACAAGAAAATGAATGTCCCCGTGAAACCTTCGCACGCCGACCAGCGCATAACAAAATTCAAGAAATCCAATCTAACTTGGTTGGTGGTGGGTGGAGCTGGATTAACAATTGTTCCCTTTATTATATTTGTGATGAAATTCATCCAACGAGTGAAGGAACCCGTTGTGTTATTAGAACATGTTGGTAAAACAACCCAAGAAAGCATGACTGGCACCGAGGATATGTTGACATATGTATTGTTGCTTTTTATGGGTTTGGCAGTGATTGGAATTCTTGCAGGATTGATCGGTACCCTCTTCTTGGTCGCGCAGTATGATTCCGAGATGGGTTTCAAGATGATTCGAGCTGGCTGCGGCACCGCGCTTTGTTGTCAAGGTATCCTTATCATTTGCGCCTGCACAATTTGGGTTGCCAAAGCGTTAGCATTGTTCAACGGGGACTTGATCGAAGAAGGCGTCCGTATTGTTTACACTCCGGACCGGCTCACGGCGATGTCGACCGCCGTGTTTTTGAACGACGGGATGATCTGGGGTGTATGGGTTGTTATATTACCCGTGTTCGTAACTATTTATTTCGCCGAGAAGGACCTCCATCGCCGAATTCCAAGTCATATATAACGTTGGGTATTTCTCGCTCGAATTCCGGAATATGTGCGGTTAAGGGTTATTCCTTATTTTGCGATACCATGCTGGAATCGGCCGGCGGTTCGAATCTCCGCCACTGGAGTTGTTGTAATTAGCTGCACGAACGTTCCCGGAATTACTGTTTCCATAATTTGGTCTGTAGTACGCACCATTGTTCATATTGTAATGATAGACTGGCCCGATCGATGAGAATATAGGATTTAAACTCATGCGCACATGCCGCCGGTCAGGAGAAACGACCGCATTCGCTGTTAACTGAGTTCCTTGGGGCAACCAGGTGACAATCGGCATATATGCTACTTGTGGTTGACGAAAATTCCAGGGTAACCCTCCAAAGGGCATGGCGCCAAAAGCGTTCTGTTGCAACCACATTTGCTGGACAAGCCATTGCCGATAAATCCAATTGTTCATTTGTTGCTGTTGTTGACCTAGTAACGCTCTCTGTTGTGCATTAAGTATGTTTTGCAATCCGTTAATTTGTCCAGCCTGCATCCGGTCCACTTGTCCGCACCAGTTCTGCCAGTCACCGATATTATTAAACATCTCCCGCCCCGCTCGTTTTACAAACTGTTTTTCAAGTTGCAAATTACTTACTGCTTGCAGTTGCTTAAGGACATTGTCTTCGGCGTCCACATCAGCTGGCAAAACGGATAAAAAAGACAATAGAAAAAGGGCAATTGTTCTAAATTGCATAACTCAAGTTCCTTTGAAACTTTGGTTGAACCACATATCAGTAGATAATACTGCATATTGCGCGCCAAGTACTACGCAATTTGAAGAATTTATTGCTCAGACGTAAATTCTCGAGTATGGAGAACTGTTACCTAATTGTCTATCGACGATAAATTGCGGCGGACGACGTCAGTTTGATGACACCTGTCGCTGGACTGACAACACTGGATTGAATTAGCGAGCTAAACGGGATATTAAAATACGGGTAGTTAAGAACAATCTAGTGAATTAAGTTGTGGACCCGATTTTGGCGCGAACAAATTCACGATTTAGCACGCCTATGTTTTCGGTACTAATACTTTTGGGGCAAGCAGCCTCGCATTCCCCGTAGTTCGTACAACTCCCGAATCCCTCTTCATCCATGGTTTCGATCATGCTAGTGACTCGTTCTTTTCGTTCTGAATTTCCCTGCGGTAAATGCGCCAAATGTGATACCTTGGCCGACACAAAGAGCATAGCGGAGGCATTTTTACAAGCGGCTACACAGGCCCCGCATCCAATACATGCCGCGGAATCGAAAGCTGTTTCCGCATCTTCCTTTACTATTGCATTTGCATTAGCGTCAGGAGCGTTGCCGGTGTTTACAGACACAAACCCACCCGCTTGAATGATGCGGTCGAAACTGCGGCGGTCGACGACACAATCCTTGAGCACCGGGAATGCTGCTGCGCGCCACGGTTCAATGTAGATGTCAGTACCCTGTATACTTCGCATATGCAACTGACAAGTTGTGGTGGTCTCCGGTCCGTGGGCCTGCCCGTTAATCACTAGGGAACAGGCACCGCAGATTCCCTCACGACAATCATGGTCGAAAGCAATAGGTTCCTTCCCGGCGACTTGGAGAGATTCATTGAGGACGTCAAGCATCTCAAGAAAGGACATGTCGTCGGATATCTCGGTAACACGATGTCGTTCCATATAGCCGGGTTTGTCCGTCGCTGCTTGTCGCCAAACGTGGATATTGTAATCGGTCATCTACTTATAACTCCGTGTAGCAAGTTCAACTGCCTCAAAACTCAATTCTTCTTGGTGCCTTGTAGGAATTTCATTATCACCGACATGCTCCCAAACCGCCGAGTGGCAGAAATCTTGGTCATTACGTAATGCTTCACCTTCGCTAGTTTGATGTTCGGCTCGGAAGTGGCCGCCCGCAGATTCACCGCGGGCAAGTGCATCCCGACACATCAACTCTCCGAACTCTAGGAAGTCCGCGACACGACCCGCTTTTTCCAATGCCATATTCAAGGTCTGGCTGCTCCCGGCGACTTTGACAGAATCCCAAAACTCCTCCCGCAACTCGGGAATCTTACGGATGGCCTCAGTTAGTCCCTCGGCGGTGCGTGTCATACCGCAATGTTCCCACATAATTCGGCCCAGCTCGCGGTGGAAAGAATCCGGAGTTCTCGAGCCATCGATATTGAGTAACCGCTGAACATGTTCATTGCAATTCTTTTCACTATCGATAAAGCAATCGGCATTCACTTCAACACGAGTTGGAGTGGCGCCCATCTGTCCAAAATAATTTGATAGCGTCTGCGGTAAAACGAAATAACCATCCGCCAGACCTTGCATCAAGGCACTGGCGCCCAAGCGATTAGCACCGTGGTCGGAGAAATTAGCTTCGCCAATTACGAATAACCCCTCAATCGTGCTCATGAGATTATAGTCGACCCATAGTCCTCCCATTGTGTAATGAGGAGCCGGATAGATGCGCATTGGAACTTCGTAAGGATTTTCGGCCGTGATCCGTTGATACATGTCGAACAAATTACCGTAACGAGCGGAAATTGCGTCCTTTCCGAGTCGCGCTATTGCGTCGCGGAAATCTAAATAGACGCCCAGGCCAGTAGCGCCTACGCCGCGTCCCTCGTCGCAAACTTCCTTTGCGCTGCGTGAGGCAATATCGCGTGGAGCAAGATTTCCAAAACTCGGATATTTTCGTTCTAGATAATAATCGCGATCGTCCTCGGGGATCTCGCCTGCTGCTCGTTTGTCGTCAGCGGTTTTGGGAACCCATACGCGCCCATCATTACGCAAGGACTCGGACATTAGCGTGAGCTTAGATTGATGGTCGCCACTAACGGGGATACAGGTGGGATGGATTTGAGTGTAACAGGGATTAGCGAAGCCGGCGCCTTTCTTAAACGCTCGATAGGCGGCGGTTACATTACATCCGACGGCGTTGGTCGATAGGTAGAACACATTGGCATATCCGCCGGTTCCTAATACTACGGCGTCTCCACTGTGGCTCTCGATTTGTCCGTTGACTAAATTTCGCGTCACAATCCCGCGTGCGATATTATCCTGTGTCACGACGTCAAGCATTTCCGTCCGTGTGTGCATCGTTACGGTGCCAGCGGCAATTTGGCGGCTCAAAGCTTGGTAGGCACCTATTAGTAATTGTTGTCCGGTTTGCCCACGTGCGTAAAAGGTGCGCGACACCTGGGCGCCGCCAAACGAACGGTTCGCTAACAATCCCCCATAATCGCGTGCGAACGGAACGCCTTGTGCCACGCAGTGGTCAATAATCTCATTGCTTACCTCAGCCAGACGATGTACATTTGCTTCCCGCGAACGAAAATCCCCACCCTTTACCGTATCATAAAATAGTCGATGGATACTATCGCCGTCACCGGGATAGTTCTTCGCGGCATTTATCCCACCTTGCGCCGCGATACTATGCGCTCGACGTGGACTATCTTGAAAACAAAAACACTCAACCTGGTACCCCATCTCACCTAAGGTGGCAGCCGCTGATGCACCGGCTAGGCCGGCACCAACGATGATTACCTTAAATTTCCGTTTATTTGCGGGATTAACGAGTTTAAGGGATTTCTTGTGGATGGACCACAAATCCTTAATTGGTCCGTTTGGAATGTTTGCATCAAGCTTCATCGCGTTAATTCAATTTTATGAAATGAGTGTTTTGTATAACTTCAAGGAGTAATCTTTTAGGCGGGCGTGATCGGGATTAAATAAGCCCCATCCATACCGCAAACGGAATGGAACTATTGCCGCAAGTTAACAGCAACGCCAGCGCCAACCCCAAAAAGCTAAGCGGCTTCCTGGAGCTACCAGTTTTCAGGCCTAAAGTCTGAAAAGCGCTGGATGCCCCATGGTAAACATGCAGCCCCAATACTATTTGAAAACATATGTATGACACGCTAATCAAAGGGTTTCGAAAACTTTGTACGACCATCTCATAAACATCAGTCACACCGTCAGCGGTGATGTTGGGCGGATCTCCGATTTGGTGAAACGTAAAATGAGCTAAGTGATAAATAACGAATAACAAGATCAATAATCCGGAAAGAATCATAAAACGTGAACTCGTCGTCGCGGTCTTATAGCGATATTGATTGCTATAGCGTTCGCCGAGAAATCCCGCTAACGGTGAATCCGCAACGACCGAGCCTCGAGCCTGATGGTTGGAACGCGTTAACTTAATCGTTAAATATACGTGTAGGCCAAACACACATAGCAAACCGAAGCGAGCTCCCCAAAGCACAGGGCCCAAAGATTTCAGTTTTGCGGCGTAGGCGTTCAAGGACTCCCTGCCCGCGAACACTTGTAAGTTGCCCATCATGTGCGCTAACACGAAAAAAATTAAAGCTATTCCAGTAACGGCGATTAGCATTTTGGTGCCCACCGAGGTCAACGCGGGCGGTCTATTTAATTGTTCTTGATCCACTAATATATTTCATAGCTAATTGTTCTATCGGAATAAAACTTGAAACAGTATTGAATGCATCGGTGCAGTTAAAGCAATCTTAGCACGCAATCTAATTCCCTATCAATATAATCGATTGGCGTTCGGCGTCCACTAGCATTACAGGGATGCTATGAATTCCGCAGTAGGCTGTTGATAGGATAAAGGCAACTCCTTATCTAGATTGCTATGACATTTGCATGAACAATCGAAAGATTTGAGTTAATCCGCCGCGTTGGGTTCTCCTGTTCCTGCTTTGGGCGGCGGTCGGAGGACCATTCCTTACCACGGTTTTTTAATCACGTTCGTATTCTTTAAGATATCCCTTGAACAGTACCAAATGCTCCTCCTCATCAGCGAGCAGTCGGATGCATAGGTCCTGCGTCACATAATCCTTGCCATCGGTCGCGCTGATGATTGCATTGTACATGGCACAAGCTCGTTGCTCTGTGTCAATTACACCCTTGATCACGCCTATCACGTCGCAAGTATCCTCGGGCGGTTGAATTTGCGTTCCGAGTGTCAGGCTATTGGAACCGGGTACTAAGCCACCGACCTGCTTAATTCGCATGGCTAGTTGTTGCGCGTGAAGTAATTCTTCAGCCACATCGGCAGACAACGCTTTCTTAATTTCTTCGGCTCGTATTCCATCGAGATTAATGCTATTGGCGATGAAATTGGTGACCGTTTCGATCTCTAAACAGTACGCTTCTGTAAGCAAATCGATAACTTCTTGATTGCAATGGCCCATCAAAATCTCTTTCCCGAACTGAGTAAACTAATGTTTCGCAAGCGTTTTACCACGTGGTCTATTCCTTGACATTCTACGCTACCGCAACAACTATTCAACCCATACGCCCCCTCGTCTTTTTTAGTGTTAGGTCTCCGCGACATATCTAAAAAACTATGGTATTCTAGTAAAGAGACGGTGAGAAACAACTCCGCGCAATATCCCGCTGTTTCTTGCCGCAATTCTGAATATCGAAATAGGACTTTATAGGATTACGCAATGCTTCGCAACCAAACATATCCCACCGCAATACAGACGGTGGGGGATACTCCCCTTATTAAACTCAACCGCATTGTCCCCTCCGGCGGAGCCACTGTTTTGGTTAAGTGTGAGTTCTTCAATCCACTCAATAGTGTTAAGGATCGTATCGGTGCAGCAATGATTGAAGCGGGTGAGCAAGATGGTTCGCTCAATTCCGATACACACGTCGTTGAACCGACAAGTGGTAATACCGGTATCGCACTTGCCTTTGTGTGTGCGGCGAAAGGGTATCGGTTAACACTCACGATGCCCGAATCTATGTCCGTCGAACGGAGGGCGTTACTGCGGCAACTCGGAGCTGAACTCGTTTTAACTCCCGCCGCAGAGGGAATGAAAGGCGCCATCAATAAAGCAATTGAGATCGTGGCGTCTGAGGACAACGCGTGGATGCCACAGCAATTTGAAAACTCCGCTAACCCTGCAATCCACGAAGCTACAACTGGGCCCGAAATTTGGGTCGATACTAATGGCGAGGTTTCCGCAGTCATCGCGGGCGTTGGAACCGGGGGTACGATCACTGGCACATCTCGATTCCTTAAATCACAAAATCCTGGGATCCTCTCTTTTGCGGTAGAACCCGATACTTCTGCCGTCATCAGTGGACAGGACGCAGGGAAACACCAGATTCAAGGAATAGGAGCGGGCTTTATCCCTGGTAACCTTGATACAACTATTATCGATGAAACTATCACGGTTTCTAGTGAAGAATCGTTTGAGTGGTCACGTCGATTGGCCAAAGAAGAGGGAATAATGGCGGGCATTAGTAGCGGAGCGAACGTTTGCGCCGCGGCAAAGATAGCGAGTCGCCCAGAATTTGTGGGTAAAACGATTGTGACATTTCTACCGAGCCTGGGAGAACGTTACTTGTCGACTCCCTTGTTTAACGACGATGTTTGAATAAGTTCTAATGCGATCTCATCGGCGCCTTTGCACGGGAGTATTTTCACGGAAATTGTGTTCCTAAAATCGACCGAAACGGTAAAATCGCAGGATACGCAATCATTAATGAGGTTTTACTTCGCGGCACGAAGCATAACTGAGCATTCTTACCATGAATGTGGTTAGTTCCGCAAATTGTTATGAAACCCCAAGCAGGCCGAATCAATTATTTAAGTGACGACGGTTTAATCTATGCACCAGTTATTTGAAGAATTCATAACGAACGCCAACATTGGGGTTTTGTTGCTGGTTGTAGCTATCAGTATCGCGGTGCTTGGTGTGAGTGCTGACGTACTGGTCGATAATGCCGTCAAAATTTCAATAAAAACTGGGCTTCCAAAGATCATAGTGGGCGCCACAATTGTCTCGATCGGTACCACCTTTCCAGAGGCCGTCGTCTCGGTTATGGCCGCGATGGGAGGTCAACCGGATTTCGCTCTGGGTAACGCCGTTGGATCCATTATCTGTGATACTGGGCTAATATTAGGCATCGCCTGTCTCATGTCACCTCTGAAACTCGACATGGCACTTGTCAACAGACAGGGTTGGGTACAATTTGGCACTGCTGTTCTATTGGTTGCCCTTTGTTTGCCTTATGGTCAATTTGATGAACTCTTCACCCAAAAGGCGTTCCTGAGCCAGTGGTCCGGAATTCTGCTGGTAATCTTACTTGGTGTCTATCTAGTTTGGTCCGTCCGTTTGGCGCGTTTAGGCACCCCCGATTGTGAAATTGATGCGACCGCTGATGATGCGACCGCTGGCATTTCTATGTGGCGGTGTCTCGGCATATTGACAGTAGCCTGTGCGTTTGTGATCCTTTCAAGTATTGGCCTCATCGAATCAACAAAAGTGTTAGCCCTTCGTGCTGGCGTTTCGAATGCCGTCATTGCGGCTACAGTGGTGGCACTTGGAACAAGCCTTCCGGAGTTGGTGACCGCGGTGACCGCCGTGCGTAAGGGCCATGGTGAACTCGCCATCGGAAACGTCATTGGTGCTGACATTCTCAACGTGTTATTTGTTGCTGGTTTGGCTGCTGCTGTTACCCCCGATGGGCTCTTTGCAGACCGGATATTTTTTAGGCTGCAATTTCCAGCGATGCTTTTCATATTATTTTGCTTTAGGATCGGAATTCAAACGTCGTCCAACGGATACCTCGGTCGCCGGACAGGTTTTCTGCTATTGGGCACGTACATCATTTATATTTCAATAACGATTACTAACTTATAGCCAGCCACGGCAAATAGGCGAAGTTGTTTTCCGGGCACGTCTGCCAAGTGAATTGAGGAATAGTAAGCCTGGAACAGACACGTCTATTCACTACATATTGATGGAATTTGATGTTAAATACTTGATTTTCCACACTGTCATTTGTTATTAATACAGGTTCCCACATAATTAACTATTTTACCTATCGGAAGCGGACCTTCGAACATGTCCCAAAACCTGTCCTTTACTTGCCCAGCTTGTTTTTCCGAGGTTGCCGGAACACTTGGAGCAACGCTTACCTGCGTGGCCTGCAATTTTGAATTCAGCGCTGCGACAGCTACTGCGGTCGAAGACGACGAGTTAACGTTGGCACCTCTTGACCAAACAGTAGTGGCTGCGACGGTTGGAGCACCGACTATGGCTGGTAGTGCTGATACCACGTTACATCTTGAAGCAGAAGTATCTCGATCCGATCATCCGTGTACAAAATGTAACGAGCTAATGGACGTCAATGCACTTGAATGTCCGCACTGTGGATTTAACGCAACTTTGGGTCGAAAGCTAGACCCTTCGGAATTAGATCCATATCACGGTGTATTCGGTTTTGATCGCTATCTAATGCACCACACACAAGACAACAATCCTGCCGGTTTGATGATGTGGTTACACGTCTTCCTTGGTTTTGTTGGAATCGTAACAATGCTCGTTTTGAAGGGTTGTGCATATTTTGTGATACCCACCTTGGCTATCATTTACACCATATATCGTGTACGCGCGAATCACGCTAATTCGTTTCAACGTGGAAAAGGCATGATTCCTAAGTTGCTGCTGATATACAACCGTCTAACTGGCTGGAAGGGTTTTGTTTCAAACGATCACAGCGTCGATTGTGTCCTGTCGGTGAGGTCATCTCAATTTGACGATAATTCTATAGCATCTATCGGCGAACCAGAAACGATTGAAGTATTGGATATTGCAGGCTCACTCGTCACGGATAACGGCGTCAGATATTTGGCCACTTTTTACAATCTTAGGGTTCTGGTTGTTGAAAATTGTACCGTTGGTGAAGACGCCCTTGATGAGGTACAGGCCGCGTTACCACAAGTTTGTATCTGGCGACCATAGGAATCAAGCGTCGCCTGCTCGAAGCGCGTCAATAACGTTGGTCATGTCCGGCGGAAGTGGCGCCGTGAACTCCATTCGTTCATCAGAACAAGGGTGGGTAAACTCTATTGACTCGGCGTGCAAAGCCTGGCGCGATAGCAGGATATCCCGTCGGGATTCCGGCAGGTTATCACGGCCACTTATCAAAAAACTTCGACTGACTTGAGACATGGCGCCGTACAACCGATCACATAATACGGGATTACCAACGTGTGCCAAGTGAACGCGAATCTGATGTGTGCGACCGGTTTTGGGCTGTACCCGAACGTACGAAAAGCGTCGAAAACGATGTACTACTTCATAAAAAGTTGTTGCTGCCTTAGGGTTCCCACCGTCATGGCGGATTGCCATCTTGACTCGGTTGTAAGGATGGTGGCCAATGGGTAGGTCAATCGTATCTCGATCGCGATCGATACGGCCCAGGCACAAGCAGACATATTGTTTTTTAATCTGCCGCATTTCGAATTGCCAAGCGAGCTTGCGATGCGCCTCGTCGGTCTTGGCAATCACAATTACGCCGGTTGTATCGCGATCCAAGCGATGCACAATTCCCGGCCTAACGGTTCCTCCGATACTACTCAATTCATCAAAGTGGTGTGCCAACCCACTTGCGAGTGTACCCTGCCAATGTCCCTTGGCTGGGTGAACTACCATCGCCGAGGGTTTATCGATCACCGCTAAGGCTTCGTCTTCATAGAGGATAGATAATTCCATGGGTTCTGGTTCTGGGCCAGTCGATGGTGCAATCTGAAATTGACAGCGAACCTGTTGGTTAAGAGAGAGTCGATAAGCTGGTTTGGCACGTTTGCCATCGACCAATACATTTCCGGCGGTGATTTCGCGACGAATACGCGTGCGGCTCAGCGCGTTGAACTGGTCCGCGATGCATTTATCCAGTCGTTCGCCCTCATAGTTTCCTCCGACTTCAAACTCCAAACTTTCAGGTTCAGTAACGTTCATGCCTGTACCTGTGCTCATTTAAAATGTTAGTCGGCTTCTTTGTCGCATCTAGGCGCCCACCTACTGATCCGCATTCTTCGCTTCGATCGCCGTCGCAGGCTTGTCTTCACCCGCAGGGTTGTCGTCACCCACAGGTTTACCGTCACCCACAGGTTTATCGTCACCCACAGGTTTATCGTCACCCACAGGTTTATCGTCACCCACAGGTTTATCGTCACCCACAGGTTTATCGTTTAAACTCGGCAATGCGGATTCCCGCTGTTCATCGGAGTCTGGCTTGGACTCGCCACGATTGTCTATGTTGTTTGCAGGATTCAGCGGGTCGTTTGCGGGATTCAATACGGCTGTGGGGTCATTCTTTGACAACCATGATAAGAATTTTTCTTCGGTCAAGGCATCACCTTCGTTCCAATCATCACCGGACATCGCCAAGACCGCGGAATAATGGTCGTCAACCAACTTCACAAGACCCGCGTTGACCACATCTTCGGAAAGGTTTGCCCTGGTCGTTTTCCAGGATTCCAAAGCAGCCAACCTATATTTGGAAAAATCAGCAGGATCGCCGACAATCATCAACGCCTCCTGACAATAAGCAATTCCATAGGAAGCCCGGAACTTAGCAATCGTGTCGAATATGGTTACTTTGCCATCGTCGGAAGCGGTGACAACATCCCCAAAGGCCTCAATTGCTTGCGTCAGATTCTCCCGACGCAGATCTAGGTTACCTGACAGTAATGACGGTTTGTTTCCACTGGGATTGAGTGGATTTTGGGGAGCAGACGTATCAGGCATCAGCGCTTTATTGAGAAGTAGATTTGCTTTAAATAATTCTGCCCATGGCAACGAACCATCGGTCGCCATTTCATTTTGATATTTCGCGATGACTCCCGCAACCTCGCCGGCAGAGTCCAATTGTAGATTGGTAAATTCGGCGACGATTTCGTCGTGATAAACCGACCAACCCTCTGATGAACTTACGTCAGTACTCACGTTGTCAAGATATGCCCAAACGACGGCCACGACTATCATGGAAATGAGGACGGTACCCCACACCCGTGGTTTTGCAAATAGTCGAGCTAATTCGTCCGTTGCATCGTTAGGAGTGGCGTCTTCTGAAGCGCGTCTCTTTAACAAGCTGGATTCGGGTTGTGGCGTCTCGTCCCTATCTGACCCGTCCTCTTGCTCATTTACGACGGACTCGATTTCATCTAATTGGTCTTCTGGATGTTGTTCGTTCATTACAATCTAAAAATTCCGTAGCAGGTTAATGACGATTTTTGTTACCGGCGTATGATTGCCTCAGGAATATGTTATCTTCTTACTAGATAAGCGTGTATACCCCGATTCATTAAATCAAAATCCTTTTTACAAAAAAATACCCCAAAACGCTATTTTTGAACAAATTTGCATGGATGCTACATTAAATTTCGATCA
>Ga0315334_10000534_pt1 | contig 23055 bp, 21 predicted proteins | sample M150034915metaG_FD_205555 | JGI IMG/M metagenome (GOLD analysis project Ga0315334, IMG submission 205555) | Ammonia-oxidizing marine archaeal communities from Monterey Bay, California, United States - M1 500m 34915 | ecosystem: Environmental > Aquatic > Marine > Intertidal zone | place: USA... | reverse complement strand
CTCGGAATCAGGGTACGAATCTGCTAAGTGGCTATCGTATGCAGGACCAGATTCGGCGTCGACAAAAAACAATATAATTTGTCGAAACAACATAGTTCCTATTTGTTCAGGAAACAACAAACAGAACTCTTGCAAGTCGATCAATAGTCCGCTTGCCATCAGTTCTTGGTATTGCTGGTAGGCGATGTTAACGAGTTGCATTACCGACTGCGGGGATAAGTCCGAATTTTTAATTGATATCGAAGCTTGGGACGCTCGTATTCGAAAGTCATGGATAACATCATCGGCCCAATCTGAGGATGATGGAGATGTTATTTTGGAGATAGTCTTTGTACCAGCCAACGCAAATTGCGGTGGTTCGTTGGAGACCTGGTAGTGCGGAGGTGAATCTATTGATGATGCAGTTAGATCCGTTTCCATGAAAAGCCCCTGTAATGGAATCGGAGAATAGTAATCGTTATTCGATTATTGAAAACCACACCAAGTAGAGCGAGGAAATGGTAAGTTTTTTTAGCGTGAATGGCACCAGATGACACTGTTATATATTTACTTCCTCTCCCCATTCCGGAAAAATGCTGCAAATTATCACAAGTTACTAAGCGGAGCTTAGATTTACGTTTTAGTTTCGTTTGTAAATAATGTAACGTCGTGATCCATCGAGCATAATTCTTTGTCCCCATTGCTTGAGCCAATCTATGAACTCGCTGGAATAGGGCTGCGAAAATTCAGGGGTAGTATGGATAACAACTAGCTTAATATTATGATTATGGATCGCTATTTTGAGTTCTTGTTCAACGGTTGTTGTGTAGTCTCGCTCACTTTCCCAACCACGGATCACGGACGCTTGAAACAGGTCATAAAATTGAGGTGTGGGGTTTTTGCGGTTTGCTAAAAAATAGAACTGTGGGCAATCCGGCCCAGCCAAAATATATTCATCAGGCTGACTGTGTTGTTGGAGGTAATCGATTGTCGGCTTGATTTCATCGTGCCCGACGGCGGGAATCTTGATTCCTCCCCGGGGTAGATCCAGTGTTACCATTTCACCAGCTGGTTGATAAAAAACGCCAACTGTCCGTGGATTAGAAAAGTTGATCCAAACCACCGAGAATATTCCCGCAATTGCGGCGACGCTACCCCAGAGCTGGCGGTCGTATTTCTTGGTTCGTGTGACGATTGCGGAAACTGCTAAAATCAAAAAAGGGCTGGTGTAACAAAAATAAATACCACTGGAATACGGGTATTGCATCAATGACACCGCCGCGGCAAACATTAAGATAATAAATAACCGATTGCGAATCGCCTTACTCATAAAATCGGTGCGACTCTGAATGAGCATGGTCGAACCAACAGTGACGATCACGGGTAGCAATAAATGTCCACTTCGAAAAGCGATTAGGTAGACCAGTGGGATGCCACCAAGGGCAATGAAGATTGTGCCGGTCACGATAACAGTGATGACTACCGGCATTTTAGCCGTTTTGAGTATTTGGCGATCGTAGTAAATCAGCAACCCCAGTGGGATGGTTAGGAGTAACCAAGTGGGATTAGGAGGGGAAAAAATAGCCTCTTCAAGTCTCACCATGGGCAGCATAATCACACCGTGCAGAAGTTCCGTTAATGCCTCGCGGTTGAAATAACCATAGCAGAAGACAAATAATACAACCTGGACTACAGTGATGATTAACAGTGTGTGGAGTAGTAATTGTGAAACTGATGTGGAGTGTGTTTTTGCAATCTGGCTTTGTTGAAACACCACCACCATCAGTATTGTGCCGGGTATGCAAAAGAGTACTACGTTACTAATACTTCCTCGACCGCCGACCAAAAGGAAAAGCAGTGTGCAGTAAGCGACAGCCAACAAGGCAGCCCCAATCATTAATTGCCTTGAGTTGCCTTGGCGGTGATTGGGAATTGTGTCACTCTCGGGGTGTCTCACCCCCGGGTCTTGGTTGAGATGAATAAATAGCACTGCAAAAAAGGTTGCTGCGAGTGCGTAGATTCCAGTAATCTTACAAAGAATAGACAGGCCGATTGTGAATGCAGCTGCGACTAGAAACCGTGGTTTCAGTTGGTCGCTGTATTTTAGAATCGCCCACATCGTCCAACTGGCAAACATCAAGTTGTACCACGACGGTAAGGCAGCAAAATAGTTAGGAAAGCTCCAAACTAGGCACACGAGTGTAACGACACTGGCACTAACAGGCGGCAAAAATCTCGCCGCAATTAGAAACCAAGCGATCACTGCCAGACCAGCAACGGCTACTAATATAGTTCGTAGCGAAGTCAGAGATGTTCCCAAGACGTTGAACACTTGGGCATGCCAGTAACTGAGGCCCCCTGTATAGGGATCTTGAAAATCGATATGAGGTGTTTCGCCATCGAGTATTCGTTCAGCCGAGTGGGCTAACAGCCCTTCGTCATGCGCAATCCAGCCTTGGTTGCCCATCGTATTCAGATAGATCGTTGTAACCACGAGCGTCACGAGCAATGTTATTCTATAGGACCTTTCTACAGTCGGTTTGACGGGGGTAGTCTGCTGCGAGCTAGCTGGTGAATTGGACATGATAGTGATTGCTTATTGTAAAACTAAGATCGAACAGCGATGGCGAATAACGAACTACCGAAAGGGAGGCGTAGTGGCGTGATGAATCGTTGTTCGATTTGGCACAGTGTTTGACAAGTTTTGTTAACCCACGTTGCGGGCACTTGCGCACTTGCTGGTGGAGCGGTGACGATTGATTCCTTGAGTCTGACCAACAGTTTGGCGGCGAACGTCCAGTGATAAAAATAGTGCATGTTGATGATTTTCAAACCCGCTGCGGTGGTTTGTCTTTTGAGCAGGCGTTTGTTATAGCGTGTTTGGTGATGATTGAAATCGTCGTGTTTGGTCCACAATAGGTTAAATGCTGGAACAGTGATTAACACTTTTCCATCGTCGGTAAGCAGCGCACTAGCGAGTCGCAAAGCGCTAGTTGCATCTGGAATGTGTTCAATGACATCAAGCATCGTAATCCACTGGAATTGTTTGTGTGGTTGATAGGAATCATCGAACTGACCGATATGAATTTGCTCGAAGAATTCTCCCGCGGGATCGACAATTTCGGTATCAGATTCAACGCCGGTTACGTTTCCGAACTGGCTCAGCGCCGGGAAAAAGAGACCGTCGCCGCAGCCAACATCCAGAATTTCTCGAGTCGCAGGCACTGGATCTTTTACTTCTCGGTGCCAGCGAGTGAGCGTTTTTAGGATGTAAGATTCTCGCGATCGCCACCACCAGTGATTGCGGTAGAGCTGCCGGTAGTTTTTTGCATATTCGCTTTGCACTTGGCTGAATTCCCAATGATATTTTTAACAATAAATGAGGGTCGTCCTTTAACTTCTTCAAAAATACGGCCTACATATTCACCAACCACTCCCAGAAACATCAACTGTACGCCAGCGAAGAATGAAATAGTAACAAGTTGTGCCGTAAAACCGGCAGGTATTTCTGACATAAATTCGGGTAGCTTTTCAGATGCTGTGAATCGTGCCCAAGTCGCAAACACTGTCAAACCGAGGGCGACGAACACTGATAGGGCACCGATACAGGTCGCTAGTCGCAGCGGAATTAACGAAAACGAAAAGATCCCATCGGCGGCTAATCGAAAAAGTTTACGGAGTGTATATTTTGTATCACCGGCCGCTCTCGGTGCGCGCTCAATCTCGATACCAGTTTGTTTGAACCCGACCCAACTACGAATACCTCGTAAGTAACGATGACAATCGGCGTCACGCACTAATAGGTCCGCAACGCGGCGACTAATGATGGAAAAGTCGCCGCTGTCTCGCGGCAAAGTAGTTTTGGATAGTCGCTTAATCAGGCGATAGAACAAATTGTAACAGGTCCGTTTCAAAATATTCTCTTTGCGATTCACGCGGACCGCATAAACGACATCGAAACCTTCGTTGTAGCGTGCAAGTAACGCGGGTATTTGTTCGGGCGGGTCTTGTAGATCGCCGTCCATTAATACCACGGCATCACCCTCTGCGTATTCGAGTGCCGCGGCGTAGGCTGGTTGCTGGCCAAAATTTCGCGAGAAGGAGATTGCTACGATTCGGGGGTCGGTTGCAACTGCTTGGGACAATAGTTTCGCTGTGCCGTCATGGCTACCATCGTCAACGATGACAATTTGATGTGGGCCACCGGGTATCGCATCAAGTACTTGCGAGATACGGTTAATCAATTCTTCGATGACATCTTGTTCGTTGTAGACAGGTATGGCAATAGTTAGGCAGGGAGTTTTGTTCATGTTATGCAGTCCTCTTCAACTTGTCTTTAAAGTAGACCATTTGCCACAAGGAAACGCCTGCGTTCGTTCCAGGGCCACAGTTGACATCTAAAACGCGTTTGATTTTCGTTAAATCGGTGGTTTCAAGAATCGGTTTTATCTTGCTTTGCACAATGGGCACTTGCCATGTACGGTAAACCAAAGGTAGTGATAAGATGTCGCGTATTCCAGCCATGGCTGTATTATAACGACACCATTTTAGGGTCGACGAGCGGTCACATGGGGCAGGAGGCTAAATGTAAAAGAAACCCCGCAGTCATAACGACTCTAACGGTCATACTGGGTTTAGCTAATGGATAACGCGGGACAGTACATCCACAGAACACACCGTAGGGCTTTCCCCGTGGTCCGCCCGTGCTAGCGAGTTTTCGCCTAAAATCACGTTCTCTCTACCGTTTTTCATGGTTTCAAGGTATTCTATCTTTAACATATGAAGCCTATCAATGCGCAATCGAAGTTGATTGTGCATTGCAATAGAAATAAAAAGTAAGGAAAACAACGGATGGGAATGTTCGACGGTAAAAAAGGTTTAGTTCTAGGTGTTGCCAATAATCGTTCGATTGCGTGGGCAATTGCTAAAACGATTATGGATGAAGGCGGCGAAGTTGGATTTACACACTTGCCGGATCCTCCGGGCGACGAAAAATGCAAGAATCGTCGTCGGGTTATCAAGTGCACCGATCAGTATCCTGAGAAAACCAAATTTGTGGTTCCTTTGAATGTGCAAGACGATGAGAACATTGCTGAGGTCATGAAAACTGCGGAAGCTGAATTTGGCAAGATCGACTTCTTGTTACACTCGATTGCCTATGCTGATCGCGAAGATTTGTCGCGTGATACTATTGAAACCAGCCGAGATGGTTTCAAAATGGCGATGGAAATCAGTGCTTACAGTTTGATCGCTGTCGCGAATGCCGCTCGCCATATCATGAACGATGGTGGTGCGATTGCTACTATGACATACTTTGGTGGTGAAAAGTGTGTTCCTGGCTATAACGTGATGGGTATTTGCAAAGCTGCCCTAGATGCGTCGATGCGGTACTTAGCATATGATCTCGGTCCACGGGGGATTCGAGTCAATGCACTGAGCGCTGGCCCGTTAAAGACTCTTGCTGGCTCAGCCGCTGGAGTGGGTGAAATGCTTACGATGTATCAAGACATCGCACCGACGTGTCGAAACATTACACACGAAGAAGTTGGCCGTACTGGAGCTTTTTTGCTCTCGGATTGTTCCAATGGAATTACCGGTGAAATTCTTCATGTCGACGGCGGTTACAACGCAATGGGTTCTCCCGGTCGTTTGCTAGACAAAGTTCGCGAGCTGCAGCAGCAATCGTAAAGTTGCAGGTTTAGTATCATGACGAAACCAACCAAAATAGCGATCGCCGTAGTAAAAAACGGCGATCGTTTTCTTGTTGGGCAACGGTCCCAAGATCAAGTCCTTGCTGGTTTGTGGGAGTTTCCTGGCGGTAAAATCGAAGCGGGAGAATCGGATTTAGAGGCGGCTGTGCGTGAGTGCTTCGAAGAGACGGGTGTTACAGTGGCTGCGGTTGGTCGTTATATGACGGTAGAGTATTCTTATAAACATGGGGATTTGCAACTGAACTTTATGGCTTGTGAGCCAAAGCCAACGGCGTGTGCTCCAAACCAGCCATTTTGCTGGGTCGATCGGGAGCAGTTGGCGGAGTTGTCTTTTCCCGAGGCGAACGCTGTCATTGTTGAGCAACTGCGAAGTCATCGAGATATTGTCCAACCAATTCACGCATGAATGCACTCTGATAATCGAAATGTGGGTTTAATTGGGAATAGTTACTAGGACCGGAATAATCGGGAATACGTGTTCTATGCAGTTCGGTTAGGGCGTGTTGCGACGGTTGCAGAGGGGACTGCAACGCGTTGCGGGCAGAAATCGATACAGGTTGTACCACGTATGCCGCTCGAGCTTATTGCACCGATTTGTGCAAACGTACCCATGATATCACCACCGGCATTTATTTTGCGGTTTTGCTACAGGGCAGGTCGATGTCTGTTTTGCTGGGACGAGTTGTGCTCCATCACACATAAACTTTTAAACGTTACCAGTTATGCGAAAATCGAACTAGTATTTTGATGTGGATAAAACGATGAAAAAAACATTTCGAGTAGTTTCCAGTGGGCCTAATGATTCTTTGCTAATGAGTGACTTTCTTAGTGAACGTGCACTTACTAAAGAATTCGACCAAATTGGCATGGACGACTGTAGCACGGATTTAACGCTCCGTGGTCTTCCTGTTCTTAGTGGTCTCATTGGTCCCATGGCAGATGGCCCCCAGGTCGTTCGATATGAAACTCCAACTGTGTTCGAGGAAATGACCAAAGAGTGGTCCTATAGCTCCACTTCAAAGCGCAAAAAATTTGATTCGATGGATACTACCGAGATTCACTAGTCTTTTGTTGTGCACGATGTGCAAGTTTAACGAAAGCAGTACACACGCAATACGACGGAAAACGATCTACTTCTCTCTCTCTTACTTGATTATTCTCCTCGTACATGAAGGGACACCACCGCTATTCTGCGGTCCTGGTGTCCCTTTTTTGTTTACCTCGCTCAACGCCTGCGAATTAGAGTACAATGTGCTAAATATTGTCAGCCAGTTTGCTGATCAACCGTAATTCAATAACCAATCCCCCCATGATTCACCCCCAATTACTTTCCATTCTCCGCTGCCCGACGACGCAATCACAGTTGCAGATTGCAGATGAGGCGGTGATCGAAAGCGTCAATGCGGCTATCGCTGCGGGAAAGATGCAGTCACGAGTTATGGAGACGCTAACGCGGCCTCTCGACAGTGGGTTGGTAAATGCAGATGGCTCACTGTTGATGCCCGTGTACGAAAACATCCCAGATATGAATCCTGACGATGCGATAATTCTGGAGCAATTGGATCAACTCGATCGGGAAATTACCGAGGGATTTGAATAATGGAAAAGAGTATCTTCCAACGCATCATTGACCGCGAAATACCAGCGGAAATTATTTACGAGGACTCGCTGTGTTTGGCATTTAAAGATGCAAACCCTCAAGCCTCGACGCATCTTTTGATTGTCCCTAAAAAAGAAATCAAATCACTCGATGATATTTCTGTCGAGGATGAGTCACTGTTGGGACATTTACAACTAGTGATCCGTGATTTAGCGCGGGAGTTTGAATTAATCGATGGTGGCTATCGAGTGATTACCAACTGTGGTGCTGGAGCTGGGCAAACGGTTTTCCATTTGCATTATCACCTGATGGGCTAAGCACATCCTGATTGCCAACGGGCCATGCACACAATGCTTAGATGGTGAAGAATATCTTGGTGAGGTGATAAAACACTGGGGCTGCGAAGCATAATGAGTCGATGCGATCTAGGATACCCGCATGGCCTTGTACCAAAGTGCCATAATCTTTGACTCCCCGATCGCGTTTGATTGCTGACATTGTCATCCCGCCGGCAAAACCCATAACCGAAATCACAATCGCCATAATCGCTGCTTGCCAAAACAAAAATGGAGTCACCCATGAGAACAGGGCACCAAGTAATGCGGAAGTCGCCACTCCGCCAATGACACCCTCCCACGTACGACTAGTATTGATCCGTGGGGCAATAATATTTTTCCCCAAGAGCTTCCCCCAAGCGTATTGCAACACATCGTTAAGTTGAGTGATTAGAACAAAGAAAAACAACAATCCCTTATTGCGGTTGATGTCATGTCCGTCGCTGTCTTGGACGTGACTCCACGGTGTCTTCTGCACAGCCTCATTTGCAGCAGGAGCGTCAATTTCGACATTTGATTGTGTAGTGGATCCGAGATTGAGGTAAAGAATGGCGGGGGCAAAGCTCAGCGCATAGACACAAATCAACAATCCAATTTGTATTTTTGCGGATCGTTCTAAGAATCGTTTTGCATCGTTCGCCAACGCGATTCGGGCAGGGATGAAGAGCGATGCATAGATTGGTATCGCGATGAGAAATAGCTCACCTTGAATGGCTACTAAAAAAAACTGTAATGGCGTAAATACAACTAAAACCCAAAACAGTGTTCGATGGTCACTGCGTCGAGTCGGCGTCATGGTAATAAATTCGCGGAGGGCCCAGAAGCCGATCAAGCCGAACAGAACGACTGTTCCTTGTTCACCAATGAACAAGCCGGCGATTAGTACGGCTGACATCAGCCACCACGAACGAATACGTTGATTAAAAGAGCGAACGATAGCGGTGTTAAGGCGTTGTTCGGAGCTACCGTCAAGTAGTTTGCCGGCCGTCGAGGCGAGAATCAGCAGCAACATCACTGTCGCGATGAGCCAAGCGGTTCGTTCATCAAATGGCAGATTCAACACGCGTTTAACGTCGACAAAGGCCCACAAAAATTGATTGAATAAGTTAAGCATCAGATTATTATACTGTCCTTAACAATCTTTGAGGTTGATAATTGCCGTACGGGCGCGGTCGAGGAACTCATGTTTTGTTTCACCTTTTTCCAACCAAATCGGCGCGCCAACAGTAATGTGACTCAATAAGGGGACAGGTAGAATTTCACCACGTGGTAATACTCGGCTCATGTTGTCCAAATATACAGGAACTAATTCTAAATCGGGTCGTTTCTTCGCGAGGTAAAATAGACCGCTTTTGAATTTGATCATTTCTTCAGCAGGATTACGACGACCTTCGGGGAAAATAATCAATGAGTAACAATCTTTCATCTCTCGAATCATCAAATCGATTGGACTTTGGTGCACTTTAACTTCGTTGCGGTCGATCAGCAAGGCATTAAATGTCTTGGCGATGTGCTGCCGTAACCAGCCTTTTTCCCAATAATCTTTAGCAGCGACGGGTCGCGTGAGTTCACGTATTTCGCGAGGTAGGCTCGCCCATAATACAAGTGCATCGAGATGACTTGTGTGGTTCGCAAAGTAGATACGTTGGCACGTGTCTGGCAGACAATCAACCCAGCGTATCGTGTAGCCACTGATGATTTTGGCTGTCGCGACAAGAAGTTTACTGGTTAATTGCATGATTTAGGAAACTCAAGAAAAGAAAACATTTTTATATTCTATCGGAACAGGCAGAAACCACCACAGGCGGAAAAGCAGTTATTTCAAATCTCTGGTACATTAAACCCCATGGTAAAAGCAATCGTTTTGGTTTTAGACCACTTATCTGCGAAATATATAGGTCCCTACGGCAACACTTGGATTCCCACGCCCGGATTTAACCAACTAGGGACCTGTTCGTTATTGGCCGAATCGATGATTGCTAGTAGCACCGATATTGCGGAAATCTACGCGAGTTTTCTAGGGGGGCAACATCCCGTTATTACTGGACCCGGTCGAGTTTCGTTATTGGATCAACTGACCGAGAAAGGTGCGACGAGCACTTTGATATCAAGCAGCGAGCAACTGCTGCAGTTGCCGTATTGTGATGCCTTTACACAACAGGTCCTCGTTCCGCTTACGGCTAATACGGAAACGGCTGCTGATATTGAATCCACGATGATGGCAGGTTTCTTTGGTGAAGTATTGAATTGGCTAGAAACGACAGCAGCGGCGGACCAGGAAGATTTATTGTGGATTCATGCGGACAGCTTAGGTAAATGTTGGGACGCGCCCGCTGAATTACGAGAGATGTTTCGTGGCGACGAGGATCCGGAAGCTAGCCTAGCTACAGATCCTCCGTTTTCTCAGCAGCAGCAACCATTGGATCCGGACGCGCAGCTTCAAGTTAGTCATTCTTATGCTGCCCAAGTCTGTGTGGCAGATACTTGTTTAGCAGCGTTGCATAGTGCCCTCGAAAATTATGCTTTGGGCCATCCGTCCGATCCGATCTTGTTGATCGTGACGGCGGCACGAGCCATACCGATCGGTCAGCATGGTACGGTCGGTTATCAACAAGCGGCATTGTACAGCGAACAGTTACATGTGCCGCTGTTTGCCACGATACTCGCGTCAGAGTCTCGAGTTACATCTTCACGCAACCAACGGTTGCTGCAATCGGAATCGATTTATCAAACATTGGTTGAATGGTTTGGTTGCGCGAATGTAGCTAGCGATGAATTGCCCCAATGCCAGCAGTCGTTTTTGTCATTAATTGTTGATGAGAGCAGCGCTGGGATTTACGATCTTGCCAATGCGGTGGCCATTTCAAAAACTGACCAATCTACCGAGATCGCTATCACGACCGCCGCTTGGTTCGCTAAGGTTGTTGGAGATCAAGTAACGGAGTTATTTGTGAAACCCGATGACCGCTGGGATATCAATGAAATTGCCGCAAAGCGTCGTGATGTCACGTCTGCGATCGAAGAGATGTTCACCGCTGGCGATTTGCAGCAATTTTCCGTCGAACTGCCCAAATTATTGTGGAATCAGATTTTGCGGTAAAAATAGACGCTTCATTTTGCGACGTTTCTACTGGGCCGGCGAGTCATGCTCGATTGCACTTTCAAGGCCGTCGACAAAACCGTTATAATTCGCTGCCGCTATGCACATTTGGCCAACGCGGGGCAAAATCGCATAGCGAAATTTTTTCAAGCAGAGACAATGGAGGTCGTAATTGATTGTGTGGAAGTTTTCTAGATGTGCTGTGAGAATAGTGACGCTCAGCATTTTTATGTTGACGCTAGGAATAGCTGCGTTGCTCAACGCACAGCCACCACTTGTTCAACGGCCTGCTGCTCCCGCGCGAAGCAACACTGCAACGTCGCGGTCGCAAGAGTTAGCTGAAGCGCCTCAATCGAGTCCTTTTTCCTCGAGTACGCAACCCGCTGGATTTCGAAGCGATGGAGGTAGCGCGGGACCAATTAATTTGCGATTACGAATTGCCTGGGGTGGTGGTGTTGTTCGACAATGGCGGGGCACCATTACTATTTCTGCCGGAGAAATTGAGGATTTGGTCCCTCGTAGTATCCACCCAATTCCTTCCGCTCATTTACTGCCAGCAATTAGTTCACTCACTGTTGGAACAGACAACAGTGATTCACTCGTACGACATAATGCGTCTGTCGATGGTCAAGCTAGAGGGCAGTCCAAATCGCAGGCGGTGTTTGTGCAACAAAATAAACCTAGTCAATTTGATGCGTTTGACATCAGCGTAACTGCCCCCCGGCAAGCGATTTTGACTGTGGAACTGGCAGCTGTTGACGATTCAAGTATTCATTTTGAATTACGCCGTCCGCTCGCCTTTTTTGTGACTCGTGACGCCGAAGTTGAGTTAGACAATACGGGTAACCGAGGGCAGGTGCGGCGGATCGCTGGTGATCGTTTGAGGATTGTCACTGAGCGGGTGCATTTGGTGTTTCACCCACAGGAGCTATTCGAACTAACTCTTGTCCCGCATCAACTTGGTGAAAACAAAACCGGTAACTATCGATATGAATTAGACGTTATTGCAGTTGCTGAGAATCTTAACATCCATCATCAGCAGCGAGCGATTGAGGTTGCAGCGACGGAGGAATTTCCCGCCTGGAATCAGATAAAGATTCCGATACCGACTCGGCCGGGTATTTACAACGTTCGTTTCGCGGTGCTGGCAAAACGTTTTACAGACACGTTTGTACGAACTTCGCCGCTTGCTCAACGAATGGTCCAAATTGTCGTGGTTGGTGGAAAATCTCCGGTTCCGGCGGTGGCGACGAAATGGCGAGAAGTTACAAATTATAATCCGGCTGACCCGAGTTGGTGGCAACGACTACGTGAAATTGATCCGACCAATAGAATTAAATATTTGGCGGGGTCAAGTCCGTCGTCGATTGGCTTTGCACCTTTCGGCAACCGACGCGCACAGAAAATACAGCATCACAATAAAACGATGACTCGTCTGGGGAGCGGGGGATGGCAAGCGTTGCCCCTGGAAATTGAAAACCCGCTACGTCCACACTTGTTGGAAATTGAATATCCCAATGACGTTCAACAGACGGCAGCAGTCAGTGTCATAGAACCTAACGCGCTCGGAAAAATAGGACCGTTAGGAGTGGATACTGGTTGGGATCTTGATGAGATCCCTTGGCAAGCAACGCCCGAAACTCTAACGCATAAGGTGTTGTTCTGGCCGAACACGAATACACCGATGTTAGTGATTCGTAATCAGCTTTCTAATAAGCCAGTGGTGTTTGGTAAAATTCGAGTTCAGCAATTACAAGGAAATTTGTCCGAACTCTATCCGGAATTGGCGCGGGAAAAACATAGTCGTTTAGCGTTAGCCTACTATAAAAAACCATTGTTTGCAGAGAACTTCAGTAGTCGCGAAGCAGTCGGGCCCGACAGTGTGGCAACGTTGGATGACTGGAACACGTTTTACGACGGCGGTCAGCGGTTAGTGCAGTATTTGCATTTTGCTGGCCACAATGGCGCCGTTGTGAATGTGTTGAGTGAAGGTAGTAGTCTATTTCCGAGTGATCTTTTTCATGCGACCCCAAAGTACGATAGTGGAGCATTTTTTGACAATGGGCAAGATCCATTGAAAAAAGACGTGCTGGAAATGCTCTACCAAATGTTTGATGAACATCAGCTCGTGCTAATTCCATCCATTCAACTAAACATGCCGCTCAACGAATTGGAACAGCAGCTCCAGCGCTCAACACGTCGCGGGGGTATCGATTCAGCGATCGGCATACGATTAACTAACGCCGCCGCGGGCCTGAACGGTGCGAGTACCGGTGGTCGCTACAATCCACTGGATCCGCGTGTTCAATTGGCGATACGAAATCTAATCAAAGAGTTGGTGCAACGGTATCACGAACACCCTAGTTTTGCGGGTATTAATATTGAGCTTATTCCCGATTCGTATACACATTTGCCAAATTCAAATTGGGGCTTAGATCCGGTGACGTTACATCGTTTTTTTCAAGATCAAGAAATTCGACCGAGTGACTTGCCTGCTGATAATGTAAATGCAGTTCGGACTAGTTTGGCAAACGAGTGGAATCTGTGGAAACAACAACAGTTAAGCAAACTGTACAAAGACATTGCTGCCGACATAAATATTTCTTCAAAAATGTCATCGGGGAACGACCAGCGGCATCCCCAGCGACTATATCTCTCGACAGCCGAGTTGTATGAGACGGTAGAGATTCAACGGCAGGCGTTTCCAACATTGCCATCAAAGAATATGTTGATAAACATCACTCGCAACATGTCGATCAACCCAGCGCTTACTCGAGATGTAGAAAACCTAGTGTGGTTATCCCCGCACAAAGCCAATCCAGTTGTTGATCCAGCATTACAGAATATTGATATTGAGTTGGCTCAATCGGTGGGCGTTCATCAATTGTTTTCACAATCCGAATTGCATGGCGCTGTTTTCTTTCATGCCCCCACCACGGCTCAACTTCCACAACTCGATGCCAAATCTCCGTGGGGCGCTGTCAATACGCAGACTTGGTTTGCCAACACAATTACACCATCACATTTCTACAACCGTGAGCGATTCATTAGCAAACTTGCAAAGACAGATTGTCGAGTGTTGGTGGACGGAGGTTGGTTTTTGCCTTTAGGGCAAGAGGATCACACGCGTGATTTATTGGCCACTTATCAACAATTGCCCGATGTTACGTTCGAAACGATTAAGAATAAATCCAATCCAATCCCTCAACCGCTAGTAATTCGTCGTCATGTTGAGAGTGGCTTCAAAGACGGCACCAAGACCTACTTGTATGTATTGAATAACGCACCTTGGGCGGTAACCGCTCAAATCGATATTAACATGCAACCGGATGGCGTGCCGGTTTCGCTCAGTCAAAAATCTAAGTCGAGTTATCGGTGGCACCTTAATGGTGCGACTTGGCAAGTTGTCATGGAACCATTTGACTTAGTTGCCATTCGTATTGACCGTGTCGAGGCGCGAGTGGTATCGGCCTCGGTTCAATTTAACAAGGACGTGATCTCGAAATTACAAGAAAATATATTGGCGGTCAATCAACAACTTAGTCGCCTAGAACAGCCCAAGGCACTGTTGATTCGCAATGGTGATTTTGAAGACCGTGGTGTTCCCCCCTCGGTAAACGGATGGATATTTGACAAGAGTGCGGGCAATCTTGTGACGATCGGAACCGCAGTCGCTCAACAAGGGGAACGGTACTTAGAACTGCAGCGAACGAACGCTTCGCAAAATATTCTGTGGGTGCGTAGCGAACCGTTTACTGTGCCCACGACGGGTCGGATTGCATTTTCAGTTTGGTTAAGAACACAAGATGCAGTTAAAGCACCAACGGTACGATTGGCAATTGAGGGTCGGTATTATGGACAACCATATTACCGACCGCGCACGATTGGGAGGTTACAGACAGGTCGGTCGAGTAGTCAGCAACCGGCGGTATTACATGCGAATTGGACGAAGTATGTGATTGTGGTAGATGACCTGCCAGTGCGAGGCTTGACTGATATACGCGTTGGTTTTGATCTGATGTCCGCTGGTCAAGTTGAAATTGATAATTTACAGGTTTACGATCTGTGGTTTCAACCGCGTGAGTACCGCGAGTTGAAGAAAGAGGTTTCGCTTGCGTATTCATACCAGAAACAAGGTCGAGTGGCGGATAGTTATCGGTTTTTAAATGCATTTTGGCCACGATATATTTCTCGCTACGCGCCGCCGGGATTCTCAGAGGTCGCCAGACGGTTAGACGACACAATCAATACAGGGCCTGAGACGTCGCAATGGCCTTTGATGCCAAACGTATTACAGCAGTTTAAAGACTTGCCGCAGAAGCTATTTCCGTTTTAGTAGCGCTGTTAGACCTCAGCGTCGTCTTTGAGTTGCACTTGCAGGGCGCTGAGGATTTGGTTCACTCGTTCATTTTTGCTGCGGACGTTGATGACGTTGTCGAGTACGAATTCTTCTTTGTCGCCGGTTGGGCGAATGTAGAGTCGACCTGATTTGAGCAGCATATGTTCAAAGATATCGTTGATTTCCATTTCAAAACGCATGTGGGGTGCGGAGAAACGGCGAGTATGTCTGGGGAGTCCGTGATAATGAATAACTTCGTTGGGTCGGATGACCCAATAGTCGAGTAAACGTGCGAGGTACATTACGATGAAGACAAATCCAAGCAATCCCGACATCGTCCAGTAAAATGCTTTGTCGGCAACGGGGTTAATGCGGGAAATCATATTTCCAAAACTGCCCATGAGTTCAGGGGATTTCACGCCGACGACCACGAGTCCTAAGACGACAGCAAAGATGAAGAAAATGACCGCTAGAAATTTACTTTGCGGAAAATCAAACGCCATGACGAAAAGGTTGAATGTGAAAAGGAAGAGGAAGATCACCGTGACCAAGATGGCGGATGATCGTTTGACGGGTTGGGGCGACTTGCTGGCGATCGGTGTTGCGTTATCCGCCTGAGTCTCAGCGGCAGTCGCTGTTGCAGGTTCTTCATAAACACTAACGGAGAATGAGAGCACCAAGGCAGCAACGATGCTCGCAATCAGAGTGGGGTAGAGGAAGATTATTTTGGGGTAATGATAAATCCGTACTTCATCTTTGATGCGAGCGTTTTTTTCTTTTTGACTTAGTTCGGGATCCATTGTTTGTAAACCTCGCGGGTAATGCTTGGTGTTTGTCTGATGTTAAGCGTAAGGGGTTTGTAATCGCAATGCAAATGGAAATAAAAGCGGAGGGCACGGGACTTGAACCCGCAATCCGCAAGCGGACGTCTGATTTCGAATCAGATTGCTAGCCAATTCGCCTACCCTCCAGTGATTCCATACGTCGACGCATGTTTAGCAGTTGCTATTCTTATCGGATATTTAGCCAAAGGCAAGGGCAGGAGCTAGTCGCACTGAGAGTTTGCTCGCTGACAGTACCCGCTTGCGCTGCCTGTCCCGATAGCCTTCCCCGGAAAATCGGTCTATGCCCATAATCGCCAATGTAGTTTAATGTTCGCAGATACGTTTCTTCATGGATTGAAGGACATTGTTTTTTCGAGGGGGATGAGAGCATGGATGCTCGAATAGCTGCAGTGATTGTGGCAATCGGTGGATTAGGTCTGCCTTTAACTGCGAATGGGGCTAGTTACCGCACACAGAATTTTATGGTCACAGCAGATACTCCGCGTTTGGCCAGAGAAGTTGCATTAGCCGCGGAAACCTATCGTCATGGTTTGTCTCGGCAATGGTTAGGCTATGATTTAAAGCCATGGTCTGCACCAGTGCCGATTCAAGTAAACGTTGCGTCTCATTTGGGTGCGGGCGGTGTCACGAGTTTCATCTTTGAATCAGGAGTTCCTAAGCATTGGCAGATGACGATTCAAGGCAGTCGTCAACGCGTGCTCGATAGCGTGTTGCCACACGAAGTGAGTCATACTGTTTTTGCCACTCACTTTGGCAGGCCTTTACCGCGGTGGGCGGATGAAGGTGCCTGCACGACGGTTGAGCACAATTCCGAGAAACAGAAACAGCATAAATTGTTGTTGCGTTATCTGACGACGGCTCGCGGAATTCCGTTTAACAAGATGCTGCGAATGAAGGAATATCCGCGAGATATCATGACGTTATATTCTCAGGGATTTTCCGTATCACAATATTTAATCGCGCATCATGGAAAACGGACCTTCATCAAATTTCTCGAGGATGCGATGTCGAGTGGTAATTGGGATTTGGCGATCAATAAACATTATCCGTTTACTGGAGCATCAGATTTGCAAGTAAAATGGGTCACCTGGTTAGGTAAGGGAAGTCCACAGGTATCGATGCCAGCAACGCTGGCGACATTTATTGCCACGGGCAAACCGGCAGACGAGGAGCACCCTGCTGATGTGGGTTGGGTTGCTAGACGACGTTGATTCAAAAAGACATTCTGGGTGTTTCGTCTAATTGGAAAGTAGATTCGGATGAAGTTATCACCATTTCACTTGGCAGTGGGTGTACATGATTTAGTTGCCGCTCGAGAATTCTATGGGGAACTGCTGGGATGTGCTGAGGGGCGTAGTTCGGAACGGTGGGTCGATTTCAATTTTTTTGGACACCAGTTTGTGGTGCATGTTGACCCTGGCAAAGACGCGAGTGGCCCAGCGGTGGACGTGACCAATGCAGTGGACGGACATGCTGTGCCGGTTCCCCATTTTGGAGTGGTACTTGAGTGGCATGCTTGGCAACACCTAGCAGCCAAATTGAAGTCAGCGAATATAGAGTTCCTGATTGAACCGCATATCCGCTTTGCAGGCGAAGTTGGCGAGCAGGCAACGATGTTCTTTTACGACCCGAGTGGCAATGCGTTGGAGTTCAAAGCGTTTCAGGATGAGACGCAAATTTTTGCGACTACGAATTAATACCTCACCCTCCGCGCGGCGATTTCCGCGGATAAACTTGGATCATGAATGTAGCCTCGACATGCGCTTGCCGCACGAATGCGTTTTTGGTCCAATCACGGAGTTCTAGACATTGGTCTGGACTGGCGTGTTGTGAATGCTTCTAAGACGGCAATTGCCTGTTCGAGGAAACGCTGTATTTCTCGTGACGTTGCGGCGATACGAACATCACGCTGCAAGAAGACGAAACGATTGGTGAATATTAACGATCGGTTGAATGGGGGTTATTGTTGAGTAGTTTTTTGATGATTAAGACAGTGGTTGTGGCGCCGAGTGCAGTTCCAAAAAAGATTGCGGCCGGAATGATCCAATGTTCATTTGAGGTCAGGTGAGCGAAAAACATGAGAGAGATTGTGCTTAGGAGTAAGAGATGTGTCGCTACAGTTTAAAATAGTAATATATTTATGATGAGCAAGGCTTGGTGTTCTGTTGCCAGGCGGCGAGCAATTCTTCGACAATTTGGTCGATCGGGTGGTCGATATTAATTTGGGCCATCACGATAGGACCCTGACCTCGCATTCTCTTAGCATCAGCTTCCATTACATTGAGGTCGGCACTAACGGCTTCAGCCAAGTCGATTTTATTGATTACCAGTAGGTCTGATTGGGTGATCCCAGGTCCCCCTTTACGTGGCACTTTATCACCCCCGGCAACATCAATAACGTAAATCGTATAATCCGCTAGCTCGCGGCTAAAATCGGCAGCCAGATTATCTCCCCCCGACTCGACAAATAAAAGTTCCGGCGTATGTAGTTGTGAAAGTTCTTCAAGGGCAAGTAAGTTATGTGAGATATCTTCGCGAATGGCAGCATGGGGGCACCCGCCGGTCTCTACGGCGCGAATGCGGTCCGCTTGCAATGCATCGTTTCGCAAAAGGAATTCTGCATCTTCTTGTGTGAAAATATCGTTTGTGACCACAGCGAGATTATGTTTATCGCGGAGTGCCTTGCAGAGTGAAAGCAACAAGGCTGTTTTCCCACTTCCGACAGGACCACCAATACCAATAGTAAACGCTCGCTGTTGATAGTCTCGATTAGCACCCGGCAAAGCGCGTTGATCAAAGTAACCGGGATTTTCAAGTGGTTCATGTGAGTGTGTTGCACCGTGCGAATGGTCATGGCTATGGTCGTGGTCATCATGCATGATTGTAGTGGCCTATCTGTGGAAGCTGCAATAAAAGATTGTTGTGGATTTAAGATATTCCAAGGCTAACTCTGAAACAGCCTTGAGTAGAGTCGGTCGTGGTTGGATTGTAAGATATCGAGGATGGGTGAGGTTTGTGCGATGTCACTCAAGCAATACGCCTCACAGTGTTTTAGCACTTGTGTAAATTCGTTGTCAAGTTGGGGCCAAATGGATTGTGCGGCTAAGGGGCCGATAATATTTAGTCGTATCGCACTGGAAATCAAATCGCGGATCATGGTGAATAGAAACAACTCCGCACCGTCGTGAAGAGAAATTCCAAGTGAGCGAGTGACATATCCGAACGTCGGGAGTAGATGCCCCCGGATCGTCTTATTGCGAACTTGCGCCCGTAATAGCTCGACGGTATCGCAGTCAAACGCTTGGCAACAAGTCGCTAGAAATGCTTGACCCTGCCGTAAGCTCGCGCGCCTAGCCACATGATTACCAAGCAGGGCGTGACATAGGTTGTCTAATTCAACGGTAGTTTGAATTTGTTGATGAGCGGCCACAAATTGTGGCAGGCTGTAATGACGACTTTGGCGAATTTGTGTGACCAATAGATCCAAAAGTTGCCCAGGCTGTTTTAATTCGCCCCATTGATAGAGTGCTTCAAGACCGCCGGAATGTGCAAATCCTCCACTTGGGAATGACGAATCGGCCAATTGGTACAGTAATCGTGTATTAGAAGATGTTTGGGACACAGTAAACGCTCAATTCAATGAATAGCAATCGTTATAGTTTAACAAATTAAAATTTTATCACGATTCTTCCTCAATAATGTGGTATACGAACCAACGAAAAATCGAAACTATAATAGTGGTTCGTATATCGCAATCAATTTGCAAGAGTTGATGGCGACAACGATTTAGTAGATGAACCGAGTGTTGCATTATCTTAGGCGATGATATTGCCTCAAACTAGATATCAATGGAATGTATTTGAAAGGGAATCAGAGATAGCGGCACTTAGCGTTATTTTTGTATTTAAATGGAGTTGTAATATGAAAAGGTTACTATTTACGGGAATGTTGTTAGCTTTAGGGATGTTTGTGTTCACGCAAACAACTCAGGCCCAAATCGAATTTAGTGAATTTACCGGTACACGTCTTGTGACTTACACGCAAGATGATGCGAATGAAAGCACGTTCAAAGATTGGGTCGGTGAAATGAATGTTGGGGCGGGACTTCGCACAAGCATGAATTCGTCTAAACCTCAAGGTGCTGCTCGTACCTATGATTTCAATCTAGATAATGTTCGTTTGTATGTTAGCAGCAGTGGTCATGACGTGATTACTTTGGAATTCAACATGGACATAAACAACGCTCAAGGATTTGGTACTGGTGCTGAAGCAGGCGAAGCTCGTGTTCTCGATGCCATCGCAAAATTCAAGCTCAGCGATGCTGTCAATATCTGGATTGGCCGCATGTTACCTCCCAGCGATCGAAGTAATCTAAGCGGACCTTACTACTTGAATGCTTGGACATTTCCTTGGGTTCAATTTGGATACCACAATATTTTCCAAGGTCGTGATGACGGTATTTTGGCCCATGGGAAGCTTAAGGAAGGCCGATTTGAATATGCAATTGGTGCTTTTGAAGGTAAAGATGCAGCCGCAGGAAGCAATGACAACATGATGGTTGCTGGACGGCTGAACGTTAATCTTCTTGATGTTGAAGAAGGGTATTACAATTCTAGTACATATTTTGGTTCGATGGATATCCTAACTGTAGGGTTTGCATTCCAAAGCCAAAATGGTACGGATGTTGCTGGTGCTGGAGATTACGATGGGTACAGTTTTGATGTACTATACGAACGTCCAACTGAAGATGGCGGTGCTATTACCGTTGAAGGTGCATGGTACGATTTCGAAGGTACTAATTCCTCCAATGATGGTAACAGCTATTTCGTCATGGTTTCACGTATGACCGGTTCGGACATTGCAATTGGCCCAGCTTCAGGCCGAGTGATTCCTTACTATCGCCATCAAAACTTTGATCGCGATGCTGGTGATGCAACGGATAAAATTCGTAGCAACGACTGGGGATTACACCTTGTCATGAACGGACATAATTCACGTTTTACTCTGGAATACTCAAAATCTGAGACTGTTTCAGGTAGTTCAACAGAAGACGTTCGTTTTGGGTATCAACTACAGTTCTAAGAGTAGTTATATTTCCCCCTTGATTCGTCAAAAGGGGCAGTTGCGGAGTTTTTCGCAACTGCCCTTTTTTTTTGCACTAAGCTCAAGCCTTGCATGTATTCTAGGCAAAGCCGAAATCGAACAAGACTTCCGGTATTATTTTTAGGAAAAAATAAACGGCGTAAACTCTTTAATAAATGACAGTTGCATTTGTTGCAGGTCTTTTTGTCGGTGCAATTTGGCACGGTATTTGCATAATGTGTTTGTTTATACAAACGTGAAATATTATGTAGCCATTGTGTTGATGGCTTTTGTATTGATTTTATTAAATGAAAAGGCGGGAAGCGTTATGTTGAAGAAGATAAATTTAATGTTGTTTGCTGGGCTAATAGCCACAGTACTTTCGGTTGGTTGTAGTAGTTCCACCCCAACTGAATCAGCTGGACTGGAAAAGATAACAAACGATAGTCCGACGGAAGTGGAATCGGTTAAGATTGGTATTTTACATTCCCTCAGCGGTACGATGGCGATTTCTGAAGTATCTCTCAAGGATGCTGTCGAGCTGGCGGTGGAAGAGATCAACGACGACGGTGGCGTGCTTGGTAGGCAGATCGATACAGTTGCGGTCGATCCGGCCAGTGACGCGGATCTGTTTGCCGAAAAGGCAAAGGACCTGATCCTGACGGAGAAAGTTGCTGTCACTTTTGGTTGCTGGACGTCGCAGAGCCGGAAGTCAGTTCTGCCGGTTTTTGAGGACAACAACGCACTGCTCTTCTATCCCGTCCAGTACGAGGGTGAAGAACAGTCCTTGAACGTCTTTTACACCGCGGCGACTCCCAATCAGCAGCTGATTCCAGCCGCAGAGTACATGCGGGGCGAGGACGGGGGTTCCTGCAAGAAGTTCTACCTGCTTGGCACGGACTATGTTTTCCCCCGGACCGCCAATAGGGTCCTCAAGGCCTACCTGAAGAGTGAGGGTGTGCCCGATGAGAACATCATCGAGGAATACACGCCTTTCCATCACCAGGACTACCAGACGATTGTCGGTAAGATCAAGGACTTTGCCGCCAGTGGCGATGCCTGTGTTCTCTCCACGATCAATGGTGACAGCAACGTACCTTTCTACAAGGAATTTGCAAACCAAGGTCTTTCTTCCGTGGATTGCCCAATCATGGCTTTCTCTGTTGCCGAAGATGAATTGCGAGCCATGGATGTACCACCATTGGTAGGCCACTTGGCTGCTTGGAACTACTTCCAGAGTGTAGATTCTGATTCGAACGCTAAGTTCATCGCAGCGTTCAAGGCCAAGTTTGGTGCAGATCGAGTTACGGATGACCCGATTGAAGCCGCATATTTTGGCGTCTACGTCTGGGCTGCAGCAGCAGAAAAAGCTGGTAGTTTCGATGTTGATCTGGTTCGTGAAGCGGTTTACGGTATGGAATTCGACGCTCCCGGTGGTCCTAAAAGGATGCACGAGAGTAATCAACATACTTTGAAGCCTGTGTACATTGGTGAAATTCTAGAAGACGGACAATTCCGAATTGTTCATGAGAGCGATGGGTTAGTATCCCCAGATTCTTATAGCTCCTATCTGCACGCCGATGGAGATATTCCAGCACCAACTGGTGGACCCAAAAAATAGTCGTGTAATCTTCGCAGTTCTCAAGGGTGTTCCCTTGTAATTATGGATGCCAAATTGGAGAATTAGGAACATGTTTTGTTCTTAATTCTCCGATTGGCTATTCCCCATCACGCCACCTGGTGTAATCAAAATTCGATTAGGCGATTTCTATAGACAATGACGATCATGCGGTTATTTGAATTTCGATGTTTGCGCATTGTAGTGTTGTTTGCCTTGTCGCTGATCAGTTGCGTTCTCTGCGCTGAAGATGACAAATTGCGTGCTGTGATGAGCTTGGTCAGTGCTGACGACGCAGAAATACGTCAGCAAACGCTCAAAGAGTTATCCAATATTGAGGATCCTCGGATTCTTGGATTTTTGGAGGATTACAAGTTGGGGAGGTTGTTTAGGTTTGAGTCTCAACTGGTTCGGGGTGAAACGCAAATGGACGAGAATTCTGTCAG
>Ga0315334_10000530_pt1 | contig 23155 bp, 22 predicted proteins | sample M150034915metaG_FD_205555 | JGI IMG/M metagenome (GOLD analysis project Ga0315334, IMG submission 205555) | Ammonia-oxidizing marine archaeal communities from Monterey Bay, California, United States - M1 500m 34915 | ecosystem: Environmental > Aquatic > Marine > Intertidal zone | place: USA... | reverse complement strand
TTCACTCGGCCGCGCTCGTCAGGTTCAGGTTCCACATATGTAGTTCTACTCCACGGGTGTGACAGTCGGCAGAGTTGGCGCCTATGTTCACCCAATGAAGACACGCGCTGCAGTTGCCTATGAAGTGAACGGTCCTTGGGTCATCGACGAATTCGAACTCGAGGATCCTGGCCACGAGGAGATCCTCATCAAGATGGCCTACGCCGGCCTTTGCCATTCCGATGAGCACGTGCGACTCGGTGACTTCACCGAAGCAGCCCTCCCGATGGTGTGCGGCCATGAGGGATCCGCGGTGGTGGAAGCAGTAGGCCCGGGGGTTCGCGGTCTGGAGGTCGGGGATCATGTTGCCGCCTCGTTCATCCCGTCGTGCGGACGCTGCCCGTCGTGTGCCGAAGGCATGCAGTACCTCTGCGACAATGGCGAAGAGATCCAGCGCGGCAAGCCACGCCACAAGGGTCCGACAGGAATGGTGCGAGCCATGAGCGGCATCGGAACCTTCTCCGAGTACTCGGTCGTACACGAAAACTCAATCGTCAAAGTCGGCGACTGGTACCCGCTGGATGCGGTTGCAATCACCTCGTGTGGCGTGGCCACCGGATGGGGGTCCGCAGTCAACGTGGCCGGCGTGAAGGCGGGTGACACGGTCGTGGTGATCGGCACCGGCGGTATTGGCATCAACGCCGTCCAGGGCGCAGCAATGGCTGGCGCAGCCAATGTGATCGCCGTCGACCCAGTCGAGATGAAGCGTGAGTTCGCTCAGACCGTCGGCGCAACCCATGCAGTCGCCTCCATCGAGGAGGCTGGCCCACTGGTTCAGGATCTGAGCTGGGGCCGAGGTGCCAACGCGGTGCTCCTGACAGTCGGCGATGCCACCTCCGACCTGTTCGCCCCGGCCATGGCCCTCGTTGGTAAGGCCGGAAGCCTCACCCTCACATCACTCAGCAACATCATGCAGAACGAGATCACGCTCAACACCGTCGATCTCGCCATGATGGGCAAGCACCTCCACGGCTCGATCTACGGCTACTGCAACCCTCGCAGCGACATCCCGAAGCTTCTCCGTCTCTACGACCAAGGCAAGCTCAAGCTCGACGAGCTCATCACCGCTCGTTACCCCCTCGACGAGATCAACGAGGGCTACCGGGCAATGCATGCCGGCGAAAACATCCGCGCCGTTATCGACTACTCCCTCTAGGCAAGTCACCCTGGTGAACGATCCCGGCATGACTTGCTCATGCCGACCGAGGCGGACGAACGGCAGCACTGCCCTAGAATCCCGTCATGGGTCGTATCCGTAATACATTCACACTCGCTCGCACGTCATGGCATGTGCTGCAAAAGGACCGGGAGCTTCTGGCGCTGCCCGTGCTCTCGTTCCTCGGCGCACTCGCGGCGCTGCTGGTGTTTGCACTGCCGGGCTTTTTCGCTCTCGAAACCACAACGACGGCAACCGGCGACGGATACGTGATGACACCTCTATCGGGGATTCTCTTTGTCCTCGCTGGTGTCAGCGTGGCGATCATTTCGGTCTTCTTCAACGGCGCGCTCGTGGCGGGCGCTCATGAGCGGATGAGTGGCGGTGACCCCACAGTCACGAGCGCCATCTCCCGTGCCTTCGCACGCATCCCCGGCCTCGTGCCGTGGGCCATCATCAACTGGACAGTCGGCGCCATCATCCGCGCCCTTCGAGAACGAGCTGGCTGGGTCGGCAACCTGATCCTCGGTGGACTCCAGATGGGCTGGGAGGTCGCTGCCTTCCTCACGATTCCAGCGATCATCATCGACGACAAGGGCGCTATCGAAGGCTTCAAGACCTCGGCCGGCCTGTTGAAGAAAACCTGGGGCGAGAACCTCATCGCCCGCGTTGGCTTTGGCCTCGTCGGCTTCCTGCTCGTCATCCCCGCACTTCTCATCGGTGGCGTTCTCGTGGCCTCCGGTTCCATGGTGCTCGCGGTTATCGGCATTGCTGTAGCCGCGGTTTGGATCGCCCTCGCCCTTGTGGTGATGAGCGCCCTGGGCGCCGTCTTCCAGACCGCCCTATACATGTACGCCACGACGGGCCAATCGCCCCAGGGCTTCGAGAATGCCGGCCTAAGCCAGTCCTTCGGCCACAAGTAAGCACGTTTGGGGTCTGTCCCCAGACGTGCTTTGTCAGACGTCGAGGGTGGTCATGTCGACGAGGGCCGAGTTCTTGACGAGGAAGTCGCGGCGGACTGACACGTCGTTGCCCATCAGCACGTCGAACATCTTCGCTGCGTCCTTGGCTTCTTGGGCATCGTCCATGGTGATGCGGCGCAAGGTGCGGGTAGCCGGGTCAAGGGCGCAGTAGCGCAACTCATCGACGTTCATTTCACCTAGGCCCTTGAAACGCTGCCACTTGATGTTCTCGCGCTTGCGGTTGCCCTTGCATAGCTCGTCCATAACCGATTCCCGCTCCTCGTCGGAGTAGACGCGATAGATGTCATCGCCCACCTTGGTGGTGTAGAGCGGCGGCTGCGCCGAGTAGACGTTGCCCGCTTCGAGCATCGGCTTCATGTACTTGTGAATCAGCGTGAGCAGCAGACAGCGGATGTGGCTGCCGTCGACATCCGCGTCGCACAAGATCACGATGCGGCCATAGCGAGCATCCTCGATGTTGAAATCGCGCCCCGCCCCAGCGCCAACTGACGTAAATAACGCCTTGGCCTCAGCATTGTCGAGCACTTGCTTCTGGCTGGCCTTGGCCGCGTTCACGACCTTGCCTCGTAGGGGCAGGATCGCCATCGTCTCGGAGTCGCGGCCTCGCTTAGCAGGACCAGCGGCTGAGTCGCCTTCCACCAGGATCAGCTCCGAGTCGGGGCCATGGACACGGCAGTCGGCGAGCTTCTCCGGCATGCCGGTTGAGCCCAGGCTGGCCGCCTTTCGCTTATTTTCCAGCACCTGCTTCGACGCAACACGGTTCTGGATGGCGGCGGCAAGCTTGTCTGCGATCGCTTTCACATGCGAGCGAGGCCCGCCGCCCGGCTCGAACCATTCCTTCAGTTGCTCGTACACCACGCGGCTGACGATGCCCTCGATTGCCGGAGTACCCAACTCCTGCTTGGTCTGGCCCCGAAACTGGGGCTCGGGAAACGTGACCTTTACCGCGGCGACGAGGCCCTCCTGGACATCGTCCTTGGTCGCCTTGTGCTTGTTTTCCCTCGCCAGCTTTGCGAGCTTGCGATTGTCCTTCAGCACGACATTGTTGATCAGTCGTGTGAGCGACTTGTCGAAGCCAGCGAGATGGGTACCGCCCTGGCTGGTGGGGATCGTGTTGACGAAGCTCACAACCTCGGTGTCGTAGCCTTTTACCCAGCGCAGAGCGACGTCGACGGTGCACTCGCGCTCAACATCAGTCATTTTTCCGTCGACTGGCACCTTCTCGGTGAAATGATCGATGCCCGCGCAGCTGATGGTCTGGCTGACTCCCTCGCCAATAGCAAGATGCTCAACGAGGTCGGCAAGGCCACCGCGGCTGACGAAGCTGAACGGCTCTGTCATGCCATCGGTTCGTTTGTCGGTGACGGTGACCTTCATGCCCGGCACCAGGAAGCACGCCTGGGTAAGTCGGCTACAGATCTCTTCCACGTCAATCACAGCCGCGGGATCGAAGATGTCGAAGTCGGGCCAGAAACGCACCCGAGTGCCGGTCTTGTTCTTCGAGATCCTCTTGATCTTCTCGAGTCGGTGACCGGCTTTGAAGCTCGAGCCGGTGAACTGGCCGGCAACTCGCTCCTTGAAGCCCAGAAGATGCGTGGCCCCATCACGGTCGACTTCGGCCACCAGTTTCGCCGCCAACGCGTTTACCACTGATGCACCCACGCCATGGAGGCCGCCGGAGGACGAGTACGCCCCGCCGCCGAACTTTCCGCCAGCATGGAGTTCGGTGAACACGACCTCAAGGGCCGACACCTTGCGCCCGGAATGCAGATCGATCGGAATACCACGACCGTTGTCCGCAACCTCAACCGATTTGTCGCGATGCAGCGTCAGATCAACCTTGTCGGCGAAGCCGGCGGACGCCTCATCGACGGCGTTGTCGATCAACTCCCACACCAAATGCATCAGCCCATCAGAGCCAGTGCCCCCGATATACATGCCCGGACGTTTGCGAACAGCCTCCAGCCCCTCAAGGGTCTGGATGGCATCAGCGTCATAGCTGGTGCTGGTCTTCTTCGTGGCCACCGAGCGAACGTAGCGCCCCAGTGTGACGGTGCGGTGGCACTCGCTCGTTGGTTGGGCCTACAGCATGGACTTGACCCTATTTGGGCGCCTTCGGTTCTTTCGGCAGTCCCAGCACCATCTCACCGAGAATGTTGCGCTGGACCTGGGACGTGCCGGCGTAGATCGTGCCGGCGCGTGCGTTGTAGAAGGCGCCTAGCCACGACGTGGCATCGTTGGGAGCGCCCACGAGATCAGGACCAAACGACGACTTTGCCGCCGACTGCGACACCATGGCATCGGCACCCATCACATCGACCGCAAGTTCGGTGACACGCTTGTGGTACTCGCTCCAATAGAGCTTGAACCCTGACTCAGACGGGCCGGGTTGAGCCCCTTTCAGGAACCGGGTGAGCGTGCCCATACCGAGGTAACGCATGATTTCGACTTCGATGAACGTCGAGGCGAGGCGATCTCGCACGTTCGGGTCCTTGTTGGTGCCATTCTCCTTGGCCAAGGCGGCCAACTTGTCCCACTCGGTGCGAAAGACGAGGGGCTGCGTGGCGGCAGCCTCGCCGCGCTCGTAGCCGAGCAGGGTCATGGCCACTGCCCAACCGCCGTTGACCTCGCCCACCACATTGTCCTTGTGGGTTCGGGCATCGGTGAAGAACGTTTCGTTGAAGTCGTAGTCACCTGACAGCATCTGGATCGGCCGCACCTCGACACCGGGCTGATCAACCGGGCACAAGATGAAGCTGATGCCGCGGTGCTTCGGAGCATCCGTATCGGTACGACACAGGACAAAGATCCAATCGGCGTACTGACCGGCCGACGTCCAGATCTTTTGGCCGTTGAGCACCCACTCGTCGCCATCGAGGACGGCGCGCAGACCGAGATTAGCGAGGTCGGAACCAGCGTCGGGCTCGGAGTAGCCCTGGCACCAGATGTCCTCACCGCTGATGATCCGAGGCAGGAAATGAGCCCGCTGCTCGTCGGTGCCCCAATGCAGGATGGTGTTGCCGACCATCTGGATGCTGAACGCGTCATTGCTACCACCGGTTGGTGCGCCAGCCTTCTGGAACTCCTCGGCGAGGATCACTTGCTCAAGCTCGGAGAGGCCGCCTCCCCCGTACTCCGTCGGCCACGACGGGGCCAACAGCGAGTTGGCCGCCAACTTCTGACGCCACCCATCGGTGAACGACTTGACGTCATCATGAGGCAAGGCACCAATGCCAACCCAACCCGGGGGGAGGTTCTCGTCAAGGAATGTGCGGATGCGGGCGCGAAACTCGTCGGCCTCAGCGGAATACGTCGGATCCATGCTCTGAATCTAGGCCGAGAGCGGCCCGGAACTCACGTCCATGTGGACAGGGCAAGTTCAGCACGTTGAAAACTGGTGATACGCATAATCGCGGATTCGAAGAATCGGGGTCCAATCCACGTCTTCGCTCCGTTCCCCTATAGATACTTTCCTCCCCTTTGACCCATCCATGGGCCGCCGGGGTCGTCGTCGGGTTGAGCCTGTTGGCTTCCGCTTGCGGTGACACGGCGGAAACCCATGCGACCAGTGCTGCTGTGGTTCTGGGTCCCCCATCGACCGACGTGCCGCGGTGAACAGTCAGAGGTGGAGCAGTTCGACCGAGAACATGCAGACAACATCCAAAGCATCACGGCACTTCGGGGTCAGGGCCAATTCGTCGTTGCTGCCGCTCACCGCCGATCTCGGTACCGCGAGCAACATCTTCTTCGGTTTCAGGACAGACGAGCAGCAGCAGATTCTCAAGGCGCTGCCCGATTTCGGATGACTACCGGCGGCTCACCGCGGCCTCACTGGCACATATTATAGTCGGTGCTCTCAAAGCCGGAGAACAGACCCTCCTCGAAGTACAGGATCGAGTTGTTGTAGGGCTGCCCGTGAGTGCTCGCCGTCATTCCCCAGCCCGTTCCCTGACCCCATACGTAGGTGTGGTAGAGCCCCTTGCCATACTCGGAGAGGTCTTCGTGCACGAACAGGTCCGGGTCGAGGTCGAGGATCTCAGTCACCTCGTCGACCGTCATACCGACCTCGATTCCTCCCGGTAGGTCGCCTCCGGTCCAGCCGAACATCCAACCGGTGTCAAGGGTGAACTGGGAACCGTCGGCGTTCCGGTAGAAGCTGACCGTGAGGAAACGATCGTCGGCAGACCACGCGCGGTAGGTCGAGACGTCATCGGCCACGCACATCGCACCCCACTGATCGCGATCGGGGCTGTAGTCCCAACTGTCGTAGCGCGCGATGAACGGGTCGGGGGGACCGCAACGCTCGGTGACCTGTGCGATGACCTCAGCCATGTCGGTGCCGGTGGGGATACCGAACAATGAGCGGTCCTCTGCGTGAACCGGATTGCAGTCCGGGTATTCGGTGTCGTCAAGAGAGTTGGCCAACCCAACGGCCTCGCCGAGGGCCAAACGCAACTCGTAGCGTTCGTCCGACACAAGTTGGAGTGCCAGCTCGGCGCCAGCCAGGGACCACTCCGCGTCAGCCAAGGCCTTCTCCGCATCAGAGGCAGCCGAGGCCTCCTCCACACCAGCCGGGAAATCACAGTCCGTGAGGCTCCCCAGGTCGTGGGCCCATGGATCCGTGCCGTCAGGGAGGAGGCTGGTGCCGTAGCCGGTCAGGTGGTCGGTGCAGAACCTTGCACCCATCAAGACAGCATCGATGAAGACCGCCGGGCCGGCGTGGGCTGGCCCGGCCCAGTTCGAGTTCGCGAAGCTACCCACCGTGTAGTCAGTTTCGCCGAGATGGGCTCCCCGAAAGTCCGCTGAGCTCAGATCGGCTCCAGTGAAGTCTGCGCCGCTCAGATGTGTGAAGGTCAGGTTGGCATCGGTCAGGTCAGCACCGCTGAAGTCGACCTCGGGCAGGAAGTTTCCGCTGAGGTCGGCGCCAGCCAGATCAGCGCCGGTCAGATCCGTGAGGTCCATAAAGACTCTGGTCAGATCGACATCGACAAGTTTCGCGTCGGTGAAATTCGCACCGCTCACCTCTGCCCCACCCAACTCAGCGCCGATCAGGTCTGCTCCGCTGAAGTCGGCGCTCATCCCTTTGATGCCGCCGAGATCGGAATTCTGCAGCATGGCTCCGCTGAGGTCGGCGCTCAGGAAGATCGAACCGGAAAGGTCGGATCCGCTAAGGTCGGCGTTGGAGAGATCGGCTCCGAAACAGTCCCAGGATGACTCCCGAGCAGTGCACCCGGCCTCGGTCAAGATGTCGGCGACCGTGACCGAAGTCGCGTTGGTCGACACAGCCGTAGTAGTCGGTACCGCCGTAGTGGTCGGCGCAGCCGATTCGTTGTCAGAGCCGCAGGCTGCGCTGATCACGGTGAGAGCGACCGCTATGGTCAGGATGCGCGTTGCCCCGCACATTTGCTTGCTCATGGCGGCCCTCAACTTCCCGTTGCACGATGCGTGGGCGTCGATCGGCGGTGGCTGGTGTGGGCCGGGCACAGTCCGTATCGGCATATCACTCTCTCGGCTGTCCGTCTGGTTGCAGGAGAGACGGTCGGTGATGGGTCGATCTGACACCCCAAGAATGAGACTCCTCGATTGTTTCAAATCTCGGAGTCAAGCCACACCACAGAAAGCGGCAGAAAATCGAGGGATCGCTCCCAGACTTCGGCTGACGCCGTGATGCGGGCTCTGTCCCCGTGCCACTTACCAGCGGCTTGGGGACAGAATCATCACCTGACGTTCGGTGCGTGTCGGTACGAGATCGCGTTTCGTGACCTCAATGTCAAACGCCACCGGATTGGGATCAAGCTTCTTTGGATCGTGATCGTCAGCCATCTGGGCGAGCAACCCATCGAACGAAGCGTTGCCAACCCACATGGCCGCGATCGACTCACCTCTGGCCAACCTGGCAACTCGGACGCCTTGACCGCCTCGACCCTTCGACTCGAATTCCTCGAAGGGGGTGCCCTTGGCCCCGGACTCCGAGGTGATCGTGATCACCGCGCCATCGCCGAGCATCGCCGCGGCACCGACAATCTGTGCGTCGTCCTTCAACTTCATGCCCGCGACGCCGCCCGCACCACGTCCCTGAGCCGAGACAGAATCGCCGGCGATGCGAAGTGTCTGACCGTCCGATGCCACCATGACCACGTCGACCCCTGTGGGGAGCCGGAAGGCAGAAACGACCCGATCGAGACCTTTGAGCCCGATGACCGCCTTGCCGGAATTGGTGCTCAACACTTCCTCGGCGGTGAGTTGCTTCGCCACGCCATTGGCGGTGATGAGCATGAGGTTCTCCTCGCCCGCCGTAACCAGTTCGAGCACTTCCTCGCCCTTGTTGAGGCCAAGGAGTTGAGCAGCCAGGCCACCCCGGGTTCGGCTGGCGGCATCGGCGATCTCAGCGCCGCGAACGACGAAGGCTCGACCCTCTGATGTAACCGCAGCGATTGGCGAACCGGTCGAGGTGACCACGCGGGACGCGATCAGATCATGACGCCCGACCACTCCTCGCTTCGCTCCCTCTGTCGGAGCCCGACCAAGATTTCCCGACGTGGACAACGTGACCACGCACGGCTCGTCAGAGTCGGGGTCGAACGGGGCATCGGTTTCCTTCGGGATCTCAAAGATAGGAATGTCATCGGCAGCAACAATCTCAGTGCGGCGATCGACCCCCTGGGTTTCAACGAGAGCGCCAAGCTCCTTCATAACGAGCGTTCGGCGCCGGTCCTCGCTCTTGAGCAGCCGTTCATAGTCGGCGATGTCGCTGCGTAGACCAGCGGCCTCATCTTCCAGCTCAAGCTTCGCCAGGGCAGTGAGGCGTCGTAGCGCCATATCGAGGATGTGTATGGCCTGCACGTCGCTGAGTTCGAACCGCTCGATGAGCCGTTCACGGGCCTCGGCCGCATTCTGCGACGACCGGATGATCGCCACCACCTCGTCGATCGCATCAAGGGCAACGAGCAGACCATCAAGGATGTGAAGTCGATCTTGGGCCTTGGCCAGCCGGAACTCCGTGCGGCGAACAATGACCACGAGTCGATGCTCGATGTAGTGGCGGCAGAGATCGTAGACGCCCAGCGTGGTGGGCACGCCGTTGACCAGCACCACATTGTTGATGCCAAACGTCTCTTCGAGCGGAGTAAGGCGGTAGAGCTCTTGGAGCACAGCCTGCGGGTTCACGGCCGGCTTCACGTCAATCTGGATCTTGAGACCGTTCATGTCGCTGAGGTCGGCAATACCGGCAATCCCCACAAGTTTGCCATTGTTGGCGAGCTCCTGGACCTTGGCGAGGACTCGCTCGGCGCCGACTTGGTAGGGCAACTCGGTGACGATGATTGCCTGGCGGTTCCGGGTGATCTGCTCGATGTGAGCGCAAGACCGGATTCGGAAGCTACCGCGGCCGGTCTCGTAGGCATCGACTAGACCGTCATCGACCACAATGCCGCCCGACGGGAAGTCCGGGCCCGGGAGCACTGCCATGAGTTCTTCAGTGGTCGGCTTCGGGCGCCGCTTGGTCATCACAAGTTCGATGGCCTTGGCCACTTCACGCAGGTTGTGAGGCGCCATATTGGTGGCCATGCCCACCGCGATGCCCGTGGTGCCGTTGACGAGAATATTGGGCAACAGCGCCGGCAGCACGACCGGCTCGTCGCCTTCACCGTCGTACGTCGGGCGGAAGTCGACGGTGTCCTCGTCAACTTCGCGCACCATCTCCATCGCCGCATCCGACAAGCGGCACTCCGTATAGCGAGCCGCCGCAGGCGGATCGTCGAGGCTGCCGAAGTTTCCCTGCGGATCGATGAACGGCACCATCCTGGAGAAATCCTGGCCCATGCGAGTCAGGGTGTCGTAGATGGCCGCGTCGCCGTGCGGGTGATAGCGACCCATCGTGTCGCCAACGATTCGAGCCGACTTACGGAACGGGGTTCCCGGTCGGACGCCCATCTGCAGCATCGACCACAGGATGCGGCGTTGAACTGGCTTCAGACCATCACGCACATCGGGAATGGCGCGGGAGGTGATGACGGAAAGCGAGTAAGCGAGAAAGCTCTCGCTCATCTCATCGGCGACAGGGATGTCGACGACTTCACGGGCAAAATTTGGCTCGAATTCGAGCTGTCGAGACACGGGGAACTCCGGGGTCGGGTTACGTGGGTCCAACTGTTAGATGCGCGGTCGGATGGCCTGGTTGATCGGCACGCTGGACCTTACGCAACCACAGTGACAAGCGGAGGGAGGGCACCGGACGCAGAGACCGACGCGATATCGGGTCAGGCCTGCCAGGCACGATCGAGGGCTCGCGGCAAGACCGCGCAACCGAAGGTCGTGATGCCGGACGCATCAGCAAGACCGATCGGTTCCCAAAGGTCGGTGACGGCTCCGAACGCCCACCCAATACGGGGCCGGTCCTTCTTCGGGATCGTCGACGTGACCTCAGGGTTGCGATTGATGTGGTTCACAAGAGCCTCAGGGTCAACGGAGGTGCCGGGACCGCGACGAATAAGTTCGATCACCGCGCCAAGCCAGTCCGCCCACTCAAGGTCCAGGACTGCGGTGCGGGCATCATGGTCCAGCGGGATCAGTGAAGCCGGCGAAACCGTGGCAGCAACCGCCGCCAGCACAACATCAGCATCCGTGTCGTCAAGGTCGATGGGCCCAACCGAGGCGGCAAGCCACTGAGCGATCGGATCGTCGTTCGCCGCGGCCCCACGGAGCGCTGCGGCAGCCTGAGCCAACGCGTCTGTACTTGGCTCGGCCACGTCGCCGACGGCACGCCACAGCATGTCTCGCGCATAGGCGTCATCCTCCGGGTCTCGCTCAGGGATCTCGGGAATCGACACCTCGACCGCGACAGGCGCTGTAGGGGCCGACTCGACCATCGACTGCAAGCGGATGACGAGCACACGACCGTTGGCCACCGCTGAGTCTCGAGGCTCGACGGTGCTCGCCAATGCTTTTGCTACTCGAGCGGCTGCGACCTCTCGAGTGATTTCAACAACGACGATGCCAGCATCTTCCTCTTCGAGAACCTCGAGCAGGTCAACGGCCCCGAGATTGACCTCACCCACGGTCTCGTCGCCGCCGCCGACTGCAGGCGGCACCAGGTCGATCACCATCACATGGGCATCGTCAGCCAAATCGACGAAGCGGAACGCCACCGACTCCCAGCGCCGTTCACGCAGGATCATCGCTCCCGTGCACCGACTCGTTCCGAGCGAGGTGGCCCAGGTCGGCGCTGGTTCCAACGCCGAATCGCCCACATCAACCGCCTCGGTCACAGCGGAGAGTGCCCACAATGCTGCCGCTGCCGCTGGCCCAGAGGCCTCTGCGAGCGCGGCGACAAGTCGGGTGATCCCGTCGTCGCTGGCTTCAAGCGCCAGCGCGGCAAGGTCACTTCCCCACGCCTCAGCCCGAGGACCGTCGAGTTCGATCAACTGCTCGGCCTGAACCAGCGCATCCGCGGCGATGACCGAGAGCAGATCATCAGCTGGGTCATCGGGCAGGTCGTTCACGAGGTCGCGAGCCTACAGTTCGGGGGTGCCCGAGCTTCCCGAGGTTGAGACGATCCGCCAACAGCTTGAACCGAAGCTGTGTGGCCGCGAGGTGGTCGATGCCTGTTCGCATTGGTCGGCCAAGTTCACTCCGGCCGTTGAAGCGATCGGCGGCGAGATCGATGCTGTTCGTCGACGAGGCAAGTACCTGCTGATCGATCATCGCCGACCCGATGAGTCCGCGGCCGAGCTCATCATTCATCTGGGGATGACGGGCCGCTTGGCCGTGGTCGACGAGTTCGACCCCGATGACTCGCATCTGCGGGCTTGGTGGCTACTCGACAATGGCCAGACGCTGACCTTCCATGACACACGCCGCTTCGGACGGATCCACTGTGTCGATGCCGGTGACCATGCTGCGATGCCAACGCTGCACACGCTCGGTCCCGAGCCGTTCGATGATGCCTTCAACGGCCTCCATCTCGCTGGCTTCGTCACCCGGAGCGATCGTTACATCAAAACCATTCTGCTCGCCCAGCGAGCAGTAGCTGGAGTGGGCAACATCTATGCCGACGAGGCGCTCTGGATGGCAAAAATCAACCCTGCCACACGACGTCTCTCGAAAAAACGAGCCGACCGCCTCGTGGAAGCGGTGCGCCAAGCGCTGCAGTCCGGGCTCGATCACGGAGGAACGACACTGCGTGACTATGTCGACTCCGACGGCGCCACCGGAGAGAACCAGCACGAACTGTTCTGCTACGGACGCTATGGCGAACCCTGCCCACGGTGCGCCACCGTGTTGCGCCGACAAGTCCTCGACGCTCGCACCACCACCTGGTGCCCCGCCTGCCAAGCCCGCTGAGCAACGTCACGCGGGATCTCTCCCCCAGCGTGACTCAGTCGATTCGAATTGAGCGAAGGAGGCGGTTGACCTCAGCCACGAGAACATCACGGCGGCGATAGGAGCCGAGCACGACGTAGAGGCCGAAGGCTCGTCCACCCACCTGAAAGAACCGTTGGGTGCCACTCTGGCCCCGAAGCCGACGCTGGAGTCCGTGGGGGCTGAAGTCGTCCGAGCGGAGCTCGGTCGGGAGGCCAACCCTGGCGTAAAGCTTGTCGTTGACCGCCGCGCGATCCCACTCCAGCAGTGCGATGAACACCGATCCGCCGTCCATCACCTCAACTGCGCCTGAGCCGTAGTCGCCCCTAACTGTCGGGAGCGAAAAGTTCGCCAGATGCAACAGAACACGCCCACCGCCAGCTTGCAGCGTTGAAAATTGGCGGTCATCGGCCATCTCGTCGGACTGTGGTTGCGATTGCGTGAAATAGCCGAGTTCGGCTTCCCATCCACGGGGAACGTCGATAGTGACGCCGTCGAGCGATAGCGCATCGCTCATAGCGCGATGGCTCCGATCGTTCCCGCTCCCACGGCAACCGCTCCTGTCCAACGGATAAAACCGTCTGCATAGTCGAGACGACGGTGAAGCCGTTTCAGGTCATCTACGGAGCGGACCCGGAAATTCAGCAGGGTCATCACGGCACGTATCGCGCCATAGCCAACGCCGATGGCGAAGGCCGAGACCGGATCGAGCAGAGCGCCACCGATCACGAGGGCCGCGAAGAGGAAGGTGTTGATGACGGTCACAAACCCAAAGCCGAGCTGCACACCGAAGCCGAGGCCGTAGACCCAGCCTCGGTATGCGGTGAGCCAGCGCTCGTCGACCTGCCGACGTCCCGGAAGCGAGCGTTCACTCAAGTCGAGGACAAGCGCCGCCGCGGCAGCAGCCGCCACCACGCCGAGGACCGCCCCGTCAGAGGGAGAGGCGACCTCTCCCACGATCAATCCCAGTCCGACGATGACAGCGGCGAACGCCGTGCCTCCGATCAGATGACCGAGAAAGAGGAAGCTAGCGGTGAGTCCCCACCGTTGTCCGCGCCCCCGCTCACCGAGCGGGGTGATGCTTGTCAGCATCGAAAGGCCTCAAGGTGACCATGCAGCCCGTATCGCAGCGACAAGGGCGACAATCGCGACGACACTCGCGGCATTCATGACGGCGACTCGGCGTCAAGGTCTGTGTCGTCGGGATAGAGGCTTGGATGTCCCGGTCCGATTCCAGCGGCCGACAACGCATCGTTCACCGACGGAGCCCCATGAGCTCTGGGGCCCTCCATTGCCGAATCGAGCACTGCTTGGGTGAGTAGACCTTTGACCTGGTCCCAACCTGTGGCCGTGCCAGATCCGATCACCGTGCGGGATGCCCCATCGACCATCACGAAATAGGGCGAGCCGGGCACGTCCAGCGACTGCCACGTGGCCGAGGAACACACCATCCGAACACCGGCGGGAGCGAGCTCTGCCAGGCGCGACTCGGAGTCATGGGCGGGGTCTTGAGCCACGATGACGAGCCGCGTGTCCACTCCTGGAAGCTCGATCTCCGGGTCGGTGAACGCCTCCCAAAATGTCTGACAGGTCCGGCACCCAGACGACAGAAAGGCCAGCAACGTGTGATGACCACCGTCGAGCGCGACCTTGACGGGCCCGCCCCCAGGCACGGTGCCAGCAATGTCGACCACACCGCCCGATGCACCCGGTCCGGTCGGGCGCGGCCCGACGGCTACCGCTGCATGTGCCGCTGTTGTTTCGTCGAGGGGGATCCCTGCTCGATCGAGCGCGCGAAGGATGTCGGCGTGGGTCCGGAGCAGGCCGAAGACGAGGACTGTGAGCATGCCGACCGCCACGCCAAGAAGGATCACAAGAAGGGTCACTGCACGGCTCCCGGTAAGGACACCGTGTCGCGGAACAACACGTCGAAACGATGCAAGAACGTTGCCGCCTGTGCACGGGTGACCGGTTGATTGGGTCCGAAAATCGTGGGGCTGACGCCTACAGTGATACCAGTCTCGGCCGCCCACCGCACTGGAGCACCGAAGTAGTCCCTCGACGACACATCAACGAAGTTGTGAGCGAAATTCGAATCCGGCTGACCGGCCAGACGCCACAAAAAGGTGATCGCCTGGGCGCGAGTGAGAATGATGTTCGGCCCGAATTCATTGTCATTGACACCATGGGTTAACCGGTGGCCGACCATCCAGCTCACAGGTTGGGCATACCACGCGGCAGGTGAAACATCGACAAAGCCGCTCTCCGCGGGCGCCTCCGGTCGACCCGCATAACGCCAGAGGAACGTCGCGAAGTGAGACCTAAGCGCTGGCTCCCTTGGACCAAAGAGGTCATTGGTGTAGCCAGTAGTAATTCCGCTTGCCGCCATCCAACCGACGGCCTCGGTGTAGAAGGCATCTGGGGCTACGTCGGTGAATCCGTCGTGGAGACAGGGTCGGTCGTGGAACGCCGTCTGGTTATCGGTTGCCGATGTGTTGGTGCAGCTCGGATCCCACTCCCATGGCGGAACGCAGGTCACGATCCGACACGCGATCTCGCCGACGCATTCAATGTTCTGGTTGCATTGGCCGTAGCGAAACCGGGTGCAGTCAACCGACCGGCTTCCGCAACCATCAAGACAGCGACAGTCGCCATCAGTGCACTCCGTCGGACAGATGCCGCTCGAGTTGCACCCGCACCCATCGTCACAGACGAGATTGCAGTCGAGATAGTAGCGAGGCCGAGGTGCTCCGCCGAGGTCGCAAAACCCTGATCCGTCGGCCTTCCACCAGCCGGCCACGAGGGTGCCGGGAGGGCAAAGGTTCTCACCAGTCATCTGACAGCAGAAATCGGTGTAGCCATCGCAGCAGTCGTCATCGCAGCCGCAATCGACTCCCGAACAGCCACAGATCGCAGCGTGGGCGGTGGTGGGCCGAAGCGCGTACGCGGCGGGAGCGACCACCATCGCCGTGACCCCCATGGCCGACCGAGACAGGAAACCGCGGCGTGACGCGCGCCGATCAACGACGCGACTCAGCCGCGCAACAATCGTCTGACTCATCTACGTTCGACCCGCGTCTCGAGCATGTTCTTTCGACCTATGACCCGAACCTTGGACGACGCGCCGCCATTGCTTCCGGCAACGCGGTAAACAGCACCAGAAACAGCCCAGCGAGCACGCCGACGAGTATCACAAATCCCAACCCCCCGGCTGCTTGATCGCCCATGACCTCCAGCGGCGTGGCGCCACCGATGGCGATGAACGAAACAGCGGCGAGGCTGACATTGCCCGCGACGTGAATTCGTGTAGGCGGTGACTCGGCTCGCCCAAAACAGCCGCACGAGGTGGCCCCCACCATCAGAGCACGAACTACTGCAGCCGCAAATCCGACATAGAAGACACCGGCGATTCCCGCCGTCACTGCGCCGCCGATGGCAAGTGCCGCAATGCCGAGGCCTATCTCCACAACGCCGAGAGCGACAGCTTGCGCCTCTCCGCTCGGGAATCCGAGACGGGGCATACGGAGAGAAAAGAGCAGGTCGGCGGTTGACGACGGCCGCGCAACTTTGGCTACTCCGGCAAGGAGAAGGAGCACGGCCGACGCCGCATGAAGTGCGATAGCGACCTCCATGGCGGTCACGTTAGGCATAGCCCCGATACGGTTGGTTGATGGTCAAGGAGCGCCCCGATTTCTACGATCTCATCGCGAGCAACCGCCGTCGTACATGGTTGCTGATGTTCTCGTTCTTCATTCTGCTGATGATCGTCGGCGTTGTCGTATCGGGCGCCATGGGCGGCGGGGTCGTCGGCGTGATCCTTGCCGTCGGCCTTTCGTTCGGCATCACCTTCACGTCGTACTGGTCGTCGGCATCGCTCGCGCTCGGTTCGACACGAGCAGTCCCCGCCGATGCCGCCGAATACTCACGGCTCCACAATCTGGTCGAGTCAGTTTCGATCGCCGCAGGGATCCCCAAGCCCAAGGTCTATGTGGTCCACGATCCGGCTCCCAATGCCTTCGCAACCGGCCGCAACGTCGACAACGCCGCGGTGGCCGTCACCACCGGCCTGCTCGACAAGATGAACCGCGCCGAACTCGAAGGCGTCGTCGCCCACGAACTCGCCCACATTCGCAACGGCGACATCCTGGTCATGACCGTCGCGGTGGCAACTGCTGGCTCTATCGCACTCATCTCCGACATCTTCTGGCGGATGCTCTACTGGGGCGCCCTTACCGGTGGAGGTGCCTCACATCGGCGTCGCAGCAGCAACAACAACGGCGGCGGCGGGAACCCGGTCATGATCATCGGGCTCGTCCTGGTACTCGTGCTCGCACCGCTTGCCGCTGCACTGTTGAAAGCGGCCATCTCCCGAAACCGGGAGGCCTTAGCCGACGCCACTGCGGTGAAATTCACCCGATACCCATCGGGGCTCCGTCAGGCGCTGGAGAAGCTCGACGCCGATATCACCGTGGTCAAGCGCACCTCACACGCCACGTCGCATCTGTGGATCGAGTCGCCCGACGACCACGAGACTGATGCCCGCGGCCGCAAGTTCAACGACATGTTCTCCACACACCCGCCGCTCGCTGAGCGCATCAATCTGCTCCGCGAGATGGAAGGCATGCCGCCCTACGAGGGGCCCGATCGCTACGTGTCAGAAGCACTTCGCACCATGCAGGACGACCGTGGCAACCCCGAACATGCATCGGCTCTCGTGGATCCGTCACGCTCGTCGCTCACAGCCGCAGCCGCGTCTTCGGTTGATCTCGATGCGATCTTCGCCGGCGCTGGTGAAGTCGCCGACACGGATGCTGATCCCGACCACGCGGTGGCCGGGTGGTATGCCGATCCGTCGGGGGTTCCAGCCACACTTCGCTACTGGAACGGCCACGCCTGGACCGATCACGTCCATCACATCCCCGGCAACAACCCGCTCACAGATCAAGCCGCTCACGGTGCAAGCAGGCAACGTCAAGCAGGCCGGCGACGCTCGGGCCGAGGCAAGCACCAGTGAGCGATGCCGACAACACTGTCGGAATCGGCGAGCCGGTAGGTGTCGGCCCGCACCCGAAGCCCTGGCCCGACGATCCTCGCCTCGATCCCAGCCTGCTCGCAGAGGGCGACCGGCGCAATGTGCTCGATCAGTACCGCTACTGGGCGGTGGAAGCCATCGTCGCCGACCTCGATACCCGTCGCCACGCCTTCCATGTCGCCATCGAAAACTGGGAGCATGACCGCAACATCGGCACGGTCGTGCGCACTGCAAACGCGTTCATGGCCGCCGAGGTCCACATCGTCGGCAAACGAAAGTGGAACCGACGCGGCGCCATGATGACGGACGTCTACCAACACGTCGGCCATCACACCGACATCGAAGCATTGGTGCAATGGGCGGCGGAGGCCGGAGTGCCGATCATCGGAATCGACAACCTTCCCGGCTCTGTCCCGATCGAAAACACTGCGCTACCCGAGAGATGCGTGCTCCTGTTCGGTCAGGAGGGCCCGGGGCTCAGCGAGTCGGCCCGCGACGCTGCCGAGATGGTTTGTTCGATCGCCCAGTACGGGTCGACTCGGTCGATCAACGCCGGCGTCGCCGCGGGCATCGCCATGCACGCCTGGATCCGCCAATGGTCGCCCACCGTTTCGTGACGACGAAGTCGCCACTGGCAACCTGATCGTCGGGAAACGTGAGAGTTATTCGACCATAGCGATGAGTTCTTCATCGCTGGGGATCTCAACGCCGGGCAGATAGTACGTGTAGAGCCCACCGATGACGCTGGCGAGATCAGCCGGTTCGTCCGATGCAAGATGCACCGTGACCATCGAGCTGTAGATGTGAACAGCCGACACACCACCCCGGTCGATGATGCGACGGGCCAACTCGGCCGCCGGGTCGTTGGCGACGATTTCCTTACCGGCCTCGTAGCGGGCGTGGCCCATGCCGGTGAGGCTGCGGTTCAACTCGAACCGGACAATGCCGGGTTGAGGTGACGATGTACGGATGAGAGTGACAGGCTGTCCCATAGCGCTACGCAGGTTAGCGAGGCCGAGCCGTCCAGACCCACATGGCCAGCCCAATAGAAATCGCCATCAGGACGGTGTGGATCGCGGTGAACGCTGTGTCGTGGTCATCCAGGATGATCCCGCCGCCGCGAATGAGCCAGAATCCAACGGTCCACCAGACCAGCGCGCACAGCGCCTGGCCCTTCCATACGCCGTTCTGACGCTCACCGAGAACGGCAATCAAGGCGAGAACGGTGAACAGAACCACCACGCCGACGCGCCAACCAGTGCCCCACGAGTCGAGGTCATCGTCGTTGACAACATTACGCAGACGCGAGATCCAGAGGAACCACGACCATCCAACGAGCACCCAAAGCGGACGTGGCCAGCGAGACATCAGAACAGCTCCAGTTGTGGTTCCTGATCGGGTTCGACAGTCCGAGCGACACCTGTCCAGCGCAGATCATCCATGAACGCCCACCGGCGACGGTGGATTGCGCACGGACCCATCGCTGCCAGCGCCGCCTTATGGCGCGGGCACGGATAACCCTTGTTGGCCGCGAATGCGAAGCCGGGGTAGTCGCCATCGGCCGCCCGCATCATCCGGTCACGAGTGACCTTGGCGACAATTGACGCTGCCGCTATCGACAAGCTGATCGCATCGCCCTTGATGATGGTGGTGATCGGATGCGTCTCGACAAAATCCCAGTTGCCGTCGACGAGCACATGGTCCACCTCGACCTCGAGTCCGGCGAGGGCCCGCTGAGCCGCAAGTTTCTGGGCGGCCGACATCCCGAGTTCGTCGCATTCCTGTTGGGATGCATGAGCTACAGAGACATGCTCGGCCCAGTCGATGATGCGATCGTGCATCACTTCACGCTCGGACTCGGTGAGCATCTTGGAGTCACGGACCTTGTAGAGCCGCTTCTCGCGGGGCACGACCAGAGCCGCCAGGGTCAACGGACCGGCCCACGACCCTCGGCCCACCTCGTCGATCCCTGCAACAATCGACGCGCCAGAGTCCCAAAGCTCACGCTCCAGCCGTAACCCCGGAGCATTTCGCTTGATCGCCGATCGAAGTGGCGGGGCGGTGACCATCAGGTGAACGTAGCGTTCAACTCGTGGTGGGCGTAGCCGGGGCGGCGAGAAGCGCTTCGCCACTCCGCTCAGTCGAGGACCACGCAGGGTCAAGACCGGGACAACGAATCTCGACAGTGTCGGGGCCGTTGATGCGTTCCCACAGCAGCGCCGGACGATCACCATGCCATCGCACGCTGAATGACACAGAGCCCACGGCGGTTGCGAGCCCGCGGACATCGATCGGCTGGCCGTGCCAATCGTCGGCCACCGTTGGCAGTAACTGCAGTCGCTGGCCGTGCATGTGCCCGGCGACGACAGAACCCAGCACCATGGCGGCGCCTCGCCCGACTCGCGAGTGCGGGCCACGGTAAACGACGTCGGTCTTGGCGACGAGGGCAGCGAGACGACGAGCGTCTTTCGCGGCGCGAGGGTCAGTCGGTTCGAGAGCGTCCGCGGTCAACTCCAGGGTCTCGGCATCGAGATCTTCGCCCGCTATCGCCGAAAGCACATCGGCAAGTTGATCGATGCCCGATCGCTCACCGGCGATCAGGTCGCGCCCGGCGAGTGCCCGAAGGCCGGCAACTGCCGCGTCAGATGTGAGCTCGCCGTTCTCAGCGGCGGCGACAAGTACGCCACGTCCACGATCGGCTTCATCGGCCATCCCCGCGAGATCAAGCCACCAGGCCGCCTCGGCCGCAGCCAACGGATCGTCGCTTCCGGCCTCCACAATCAGATCACAGATGACCCGACGCCACGCCTCGGTGAGTTCAGCGTCAGGAAGCTCGATGTCGAGTGCTCGGCCGGCGACTGCACGCCACCCTGCGGCGATCTCGGCCGGTGTCTGCTGACGACTCGGTATTGGGCCCTCGACGGCCACCATCACCTGCACGCTCTGGCGATGCGGGACCGCGATCAGTAGGGCAGCTGAGCCATCTCCAACTGCGGGATCTGCTCCCGGTTCAGCGGCCACAGCCGCCCAGATTTCATCGCCCACAGCGAGCCCGCCCGCTGACCGGGCTGGCCGAATCCAGGGCTCACCGGCCGCCAGCACCAATTCGGTGTCGGCCTGCAAGGAGACACCGGCTCGGTGACCGGCGAGAGCCACCATCACGGCCGAAGACGACGCATTGTCGAACTCCAGAACCAGAGCGCGACCGACGCCGTCGTTGATGACACCGCTACGTAGGATTACGTCACCACCCGGTACACGAAGCCACTGCTCATAGACCGGGGTGTCGTCGACACGACTGCGACGAAGCCGCTCGTCGTGCGCCAAACGCCAGCGGTCCTCCGCCAATACGCCCCACTCGAGCGTGAATTCGTCGGTGATGATGCGGCCCGCGTCATCAAGACGAGCTACCGGCCCTTCAAGATCGCCGATCATTGGTCAGTCTGGGTCGATCTCGCGGGCGGCCGGACTCTTCACGAGGCCAGCGTACGCGTCCAAGGCGCTTCGTCCTTGTTGAACGCACGCTCGCATCTGTTCCGCGATCGGCATGTAAATGCCATATTCGTCGGCGATCTCACAAACGATCGGCGCCGACTTCACGCCCTCCGCCACCTGCTGCATTTCCGCAATGATTTCCTCGATCGTGCGCCCCTGTCCGAGTTGCTCACCGACATAGCGGTTGCGACTCTGCGGACTCATACACGTGGCCAGCAAGTCACCCATCCCGGCAAGTCCCGAAAAGGTGGCCGGATCACCACCCAGAGCAACCCCAAGACGGGTGACTTCGGCCAGCCCTCGGGTCATCACCGCAGCACGGGTGTTGTCGCCTGTGCCAAGGCCATCGGCCATACCCGCGGCCAGCGCAATCACGTTCTTCAGCGCGCCACCAAGCTCACAACCCACAACGTCTGTCGAGGAGTACACCCGAAAGAGTTCACTGGAAAACACGTCCTGTAGGCGCTCCGCGATCGCGAGGTCGGCAAAGGCAAGGACCGCCGCTGCGGCGCTACCCCTCAGAATCTCCTTAGCGAGATTCGGTCCTGTCAGCACGCCAACGGGATGACCGGGAAGCTCCTCGGCGACAAGCTGAGTCATCCGCTTCCGAGAACCAACCTCAAAACCCTTCGCAAGAGAGACGACGGGAACCCGCGGTCGTATGTGAGGACGAACGTCGACAAGCGTCTGTCTGAATCCTGACGATGGCACGCCCATGACGAGCACGTCGGCCTTACTCACGACAGCCGCAAGGTCAGTCGATGCGCTCAAGTCGTCGTGCAGCGCGTACCCGGCGAGGTAGCGCGGGTTCATGTGCTGTTCGTTGACCGCCGCAGCTACGTCCTCTCGGCGGGTGTACAGCACCGTCGGCGCATTGTGGGCGGTGAGGTGGGCAACCGTGGTGCCCCAAGAACCGCCCCCGACGACGGCTACTCGCATGTCCATGGCGTCACCCTAGGAGTTCATGGGGCGGGGAGCAGGAACAAAGACCCATAGACTCGCCGCCGCAATGGAGACTTGTGCTGACCTTTCCGACGGCACCGACGACCGGATCTCGGTTCTGGTGCCGATTCGCTCGTTCGACGCAGCCAAGTCGCGCCTGTCGACAGTGCTCGATGAGGCCGGCCGCAGAACGCTCGCTCGTTCGATGGCCGCCGCTGTCGTGGCCGCCGCCGGCGACCTTCCGGTGTTCGTCGTGACCGACGACGATGAGGTCGCCCACTGGGCCGAACAGAGCGGTGCGGCCGTTGTCGCCCCCGCGATCCGGGGACTGAACGAGTCCGTACAGGCGGCATTGGCTGTCCGACGAGAGGCGGGCGACACGCGCGTCATCGTCGCGCATGCCGATCTGCCGCTCGCCACCGATCTCGCCCTGGTAACCGGGCCGGGTGTCGCCATCGCCCCAGATCGACGCGGCGACGGGTCCAACGTGTTATCGGTCCCCACCGACGCCGGGTTCCGCTTCAACTACGGGCCGGGTTCGTACGAAGCCCATCGTCGAGAGGCGGCCCGATGTCACCTCCCGGTGACGGTGGTCCACGACCCAGGACTCAGCCTTGACGTGGACCATCCCGAGGACCTCGCGGAGCTACACGCTCGCACCGTCGAGTCGTAGGCTGCCGAGATGCGCGTCGATCTCGATGTCCCAAAGAGTGCCCTGGCAATCGGGGCCCACCCCGATGACATCGAATTCGAATGTGGCGCCACGCTCGCGAAGTGGGCCGAGGCAGGCACAATCGTCCATCTACTCGTCTGCACTGATGGCCGCAAGGGGACCTGGGACGTCGATGCCGACACCGATGCACTCGTCGCTCGTCGCCAGGTCGAGCAGCGAGAGGCTGCTCGACGGCTGGGAGCCACCGGCGAAGTCCGGTTCCTCGACCAGGTCGATGGCGAACTCGATATGGGCCCCGACTCAGGGCTCGAGCTCCGAGGGGAGGTGGCTCGCATCATTCGTGAGCTCGCCCCGAGCGTCGTCCTCACCCACGATCCATGGCGCCGCTGGCGGATGCATCCCGATCACCGCAACGCTGGGTGGGTCGGTATCGATGCCGTCGTGGCCGCTCGAGACCCGCACTACTTCCGCGAGCA
>Ga0315334_10000529_pt1 | contig 23167 bp, 27 predicted proteins | sample M150034915metaG_FD_205555 | JGI IMG/M metagenome (GOLD analysis project Ga0315334, IMG submission 205555) | Ammonia-oxidizing marine archaeal communities from Monterey Bay, California, United States - M1 500m 34915 | ecosystem: Environmental > Aquatic > Marine > Intertidal zone | place: USA... | reverse complement strand
CATCTATATACAACAGATAGAGCTTTAAGAATAGAAGCTGGCTCTGCAGGTAGTACAGGAACGGGTGAAACATTAGATTTTTGGGTTAATGGTTCTGAAAGAATGATGATTGATACTACAGGTAAGGTTGGTATAAACACAACATCCCCTGACGCTAAACTAGAAGTTGTTGGTGGAATTATTGCTGGTGGAAAAACAACATATACAATAGTTACGGCTTCATTAACTACTACTGGAACTGCAGTCGCAGGAGTAAGTACAGGGACAAATGGCCAATCCTCAGGATTCATATTTACATGTTTTGGAGGAGATAGTGGCTATCAAAGAATAGTATATTCATGTAAAAATATAAGTGGTACATGGGATATAAATAAAGATATAGACGAAGGGGTAAATGGAGTTGATGTAACATATGCCGCTGATGGTTCAGACAATATTACATTTACATTTAAATCAAGAACAGTTACACAATATTATGCACCTAAAGTTACAGTAGAAGCGATTGGTGATCAAATTAATCAATCATATATAAATTAAGATATGGCGGAAATTAAAAAGATAAACACCCAGTTACAACCGATAGATAAACTATTAGATACAAGTGGTGATGCAGGAACATCTGGTCAGGTCTTAAGTACTACCGGTAGTGGTACAAATTGGATTGATAATGATCAAGGTTCTGTTACAGGTACAGGTGCTGATCAGCAAGTTACATATTGGACGGGATCAAGTGTAATTGACGGTGATGCTGGATTTAAATATAATAAAAGTAGTGGTGGATATGCTGCAGTAACTATTAGTAGCGCTTCTTCCCCACAGCTTTGTTTTGTTGAAACAGGTTCAGCTTATACAGATTCAATGCGTATTGTGCGCGGTAGTGATAAATTATACTTGACTTATGGCCATAATGCAAATGAAGAAGCAATAACTATCGTTGGTGGTACAGGTTCTGATTTAGGTTATGTTGGAATTAATGAAACAAGTCCACAGAATACTTTACATGTTCAAGGGACTTTCCGTGTAGGGCCTTGGTATGCAACAAGTGATAGAGACCACTTCTTAGTTACCCCAGGCGGATCTGTAACAACTGTATCTACTCCAAATGAAAATGTTAATTATGATAATTCAGCTGGTAGTACACACATAAGAACAAACAGTGGATATAATACTCCAGTTGAGAGATTAACAGTATTATCTGGTGGTAATGTTGGGATCGGTGTAGTTGACCCAGATTCTAAATTAGAAATAAAAGGCACAGGATCATCCACAGGTTTAACTTTAAAAACAACAGATTCATCAGGAAATACTGGTTTTTGGGCTCAAGATGGTGGTGCCACTGGAGTACATTATTATCCGTTTGTAGTTGGAATGGATCATGATGATGCTAAGCCAAGTGATACTTTGTTTTATGCTAAACCTTCAGTTGGAACCGACGTTGGGTTGTTTGTTAAAACTGATGGTAACGTTGGGATTGGAAATACAGATCCAGATTTTAATGCCAATGCTACAAATTTAGTAGTTGGTAGTGGTAGTGGTAGTCAAGGAATAACAATATTTACTGGTCAAAACGCAGGTGATTATGGTAGTATATATTTTGCTGATGGGCAAGCTGATGGCGCAGAAGAATATAGAGGAATGATCACCTATGAGCAAAATGCTGAAATCATGAGATTCCATACTAATACTGTAGAAGCTCTTGAATTAGGTGTAACTCAAAATGCAACTTTTGCAGGATCAGTAACTGCTACTTCTTTTTCTTCTTCAGCAGGTGCAACTTTTAATCCTGTGGCTACTATAGAGTATAGTGATATTAGCACAGGAGAGAATAGAGGATTAAGAATAATTAACACTGGTGGAACTGACCAACAGTGGAATATTACAGCTGGAATTACAGGACAAGAAAATGAATCTTTCTGTATTAGAGATGCAACTGCTGATGTGAATGTATTTACTATGGCTATGGTAACTGGTAATGCACTTCTCACAGGAAATATTGAAGTTAATGGAACGACTATAGATTTAGATAGTGCAGCAAGCGCTAGTTATATAGCCGATAGAGCAAATGATACAAGTGGCGCAACCTATGAATATAAGACAGCGGGTTCTTTAAAATGGTACACTGGATTAAGAGGTCTTTCAAATGATGATTTTTATTTATTCAATAATGCTGCATCAACAAATGCTTTAATAATTACAGCAAGTGGTTCACATGCAACTTTTGCAGGAAGTATAGGCACTACTGGAGATATGGTTCTTAAATCAGATAGTATTTCTTGTTTAACAATGTGGGATAGTGGCGGAGTTGGATTGGCTAAATTTCATGGTACATTAAAAATACCTGACAAATTAGAACATGATGGAGATGACAATACTTATTTATCATTTAGTGCTGCTGATAATATAAAATTAGTAACTGGAGGTACTACAGCGTTACACGCGCATGATAATGGATCTGTTTATTTATATACTAGTGGGACTCAAAGACTCGCAACTGTTGGCGCAAGTATTACTAATCTGAGTGGTGGTATTGAAGTTACTAGTACTATTTCTGGTGATGATTTAACAATAGAATTAGATCATGATACAGATAATCGTAGCGGAACTGTTATAAATATTGGTCAAGGATCTTATACTGCAGGAAAAATATATGCAAATAATGAAGGTTGGGAAGAAGCTGACGCTGGTGATCCAAATGCTACTTTTATGCTTGGATTATGCGTAGGAGTTGCACTTAATGAATATAGATTATTATTAAATGGTATTTATGATACAGGGGGTCATCATGGATTTACTATAGGATCGCCTTTATATATTTCTACAACATCAGGTAACTTTACAGCAACAGCACCAAGTGGTGGAGACTATGCACGAGTTGTAGGGTATGCTATGAGTATCTCCAATATCTATTTCTGTCCAGATAATACATGGGTATTAACTGATTAAATATAAATTATGGCAACAATAACAGCAAGTAAATATGGTTATGTTTTCAATTCAGACGAACTAGGGTGGATGTCAGCTCGTGGTGCTTCATCAGGAACCACTTACTCCAATCAATCTACAAGTACAAATATTAATAATGTTACAGTATTTTATTCTGCAGGATCTAAGGGAAGTTTATGGGAAGTAACAAGATCATTTTATGCATTTAATGTTACAGCTTATCAAACTGGATATACTTTATCAAGTTTAAAATTATATTACCTACCTACTACTTCTACAACAGGAAGCAGTGGTGCTGGTATGAAAATGGCTCTTGTAAAATCAACAGCCCAGGGAAATGCTGATACAGATTTAGCACTTGCTGATTTTAATAATTTTGATGATACTGTAGATTATGCTGCTAATGATGGATCTGCAGATAACACCTGGAGTGATGTAAATACTTTATCATCTGTTGATTTAAATGCCACAGCTATAAGTGCAATAACTAGCACGGGTTATCTTAAAATATGTATTATGGAGTATCTAAATGATTATCCAGATACAGCGCCAAGTAATGGTACAACTTATAAGGCTTTTGCTAATTATAGTACTGTACCTTATTTAAGTTTTACAGCTACTCCAATTGGATACGGAAACGATATAATAGGTGTTTCTTCAGCCAATATTGACTCAGTAAATGCTGTTGCAACTGCAGATATAAGTGAAATTATAGGAGTTTAAGTAAAAAACAATAAAAACGAGTAATAATAGAATATAAGGTGTATGGGTATTTTTTTGGTTTACCTTACCTAAAACACTTAAAAAAATTAATAGTAAACCTTAACCATTTAAAATATATAAAATGGCAAGTAAATTTTTAAACATTAAGTTAAGTGACGGATCAGTCACTCCTTTACGAATTAGCGATGTAGCTTCTATGAAGTTCGCTGCTGATGTTGGAACAGGAAATTCTTTACAAACAGATCTTAGGATTACTTATGTAGACGGTGGATCAGTAAAGGTCTTATCTGTAGCAAGAGGTGGTGCTGATGCAGTTTTTGTTCCTAGTACTGCGGGACAAAAAACTGAAGTTATTAGAGCATTATGGAAACAAATCATAGTAGGTGTAGGAACTCCTTGGAACCAACCAGTTATTGGTGGTGAAAATGGATGGGATTACGCTGTTGTGCCTTCGTCTCCTGGAACTTCAGAATATACCAAAACAGCTATGAATAATTCATATTTTCAAGCTAAGCAATCAGCCGCTCTACAAGGAACAGGCTCTTCAACAGTTGATGATATGTCAGCTTGGTTGTCAATTGAAGCTGTATAGTAACAATTTTTATTAACCTTTAAAACCAAAACCAATGACGTTTTATTATCAGACTAAAACGTGGAATAGTCAACCACAATTAACCGAAGAAACTATTAACCTATGGAAACATCTTGCAGATAAGAAAAACTGGAGGATAGTACAACTAGTTAATGGCTTCTATCAAACCGAGTACCAGAATCCTGAAAAGGAAGATGCTTGGATCGACGTAACCCGAAGAGAAACTTTAGAAGGCGCAGAAGCTGCTATTGATGGATCAGTAGCACATTACGCTAAAAAAGTAGATTTTGTCAAAGGGCCAAAAGTCGTGAAAACCTTTAAGTAAAATTAAATACAATTAAATTATGTCCAATAAACTTGTGAAACATCTTAACTTCGGTAAAGATGCAAAAGATCAAATATTTGAAGGGATAAATAAACTCACTAAAGCTGTTAGCTCCACATTAGGGGCTAGCGGCAAGTGTGTTATCCTAGAAGATGATCAAGGGAAACCTATCATAACCAAAGACGGTGTAACCGTAGCTAATTCAATAGTATTATTAGATGCTGTTGAAAATATGGGCGCAACTCTTATAAAAGAAGCTGCTAGAAAAACCGTAGAAGAAGCTGGTGATGGTACTACTACAGCTATAGTATTAGCTAAAGCTATATTAGAAGAAGCAAGTGAAAAAGAAATTAATACTAGACAACTTAAAGAGGGTATTAATTCAGCGGTAAAAAAAGTTATAAAATATTTAGAAGATATTAGTATAGAAGTCACAGGCGACATGATCGATCAAGTTGCTACTATCTCTTCAAACAATGACTACGAATTAGGTAAACTAATTGGCGGAGCATTTAAGAAGGTAGATAAAACAGGCATTGTAATAATGGAAGAATCTAAAGACTTAACTTCATCAGTTGAAATTATTGATGGTATGCAATATGATAAACCTTTAAAGAGTTTACATTTTGCAACAGATAAAACGAAAGGTGTTGCTGAATTAAAAAATCCTCTTGTATTAGTTGTTGAATCTAAAATAGAAAATATACGAAAAATCCAAAGTATATTAGAACATGTTATAAAAACCAATGAATCTTTATTTATAATAGCAGATGTAGAACCTCAAGTTTTAGCTGCTCTTGCAATGAATAAGATGAAAGGTAATATAAAAACTTGTATTGTAGATGCTCCAACATATGGATTTGCAAAAAAAGAGAAGCTAAATGATTTAGCTTTAATGACGGGTGCTACTGTTATAAATGAAGATTTAGGAGATGATATGGATCTCATACATCCACAGCATTTAGGTAGAGCTAAAAAAATAATATGCAATAAAGATAATACATTAATACAAGTAGAAGAAACTCCAGACGCTGTGAAAGTTTTAATTGAAGAAATTCAAAGAAAACAAGCGATAGAGAAAATTCCTGGATACAAATTAGCACATGAAAAAAGACTTGCATTGTTAGCTGCGAAAGTAGCCGTTGTAAAAGTAGGTGCTAACTCTGAAATCGAATTAAAAGAAAAGAGTGATAGAGTTGAAGATGCTATTTGTGCTACAAAAGCTGCAATAAAAGAAGGTATAGTTCCCGGTGGAGGTATTGCATTATTAAATGCAGCCACTAATATAGAAAAAGAAAATAAAGCTGAAGAAATTTTAGCTAGAGCAATAGTTTCTCCTTATAAAATTATACTAGAAAATGCTGGACTAGAACCAATTATACCTGAAAAGGATGGTTTTGGAATAGATGTGGTTACAGGAAATATGGTAAACATGATTGACAGTGGAATTATTGACCCATTGTTAGTTACAAAAAGCGCATTAGTTAATGCGGCTTCTGTGGCAAGTACGATACTATCAACTGATTGTATAATTAATAATATTAGAATACATGAGGGCGATAGGAAATAACTTGATTATAAAAAAAATAGAGGAATCTAATCAAAAAACTAAAGGTGGATTACTTTTAACTGAGAAACAACGTGAAGATGTTAGATTTCAGCAAGCAAAAGTAATAAATATTGGGGATGCAGTTATAGCGATTAAACAAAATGATATAATTTATTTTGATAAAGCTGCTGCGCATAGAATAGAAATTGAAAAGGAACCATATCATGTCATTAGACAGGAGAATGTGGTCGTTGTTTTATGAAAAGGCTAGATGCAAGAGATTTAAAAGATCTCAATTTGTTAAAACATTATCGTATAATACGTAAGTGGGCTTCCAAAAACAACGACTTAACTGATGCAGAATTAGAATTATTAATTTATTTAGATTGTATAGAACTGTTTACAAGAAAAGATTTTGAAGCAGGGGTATATTCTTTTAGTTGGAATAACAGAAGATGGGGTAAATTAATTCAAGATGATTGGATTCAAGTGTGGCGTTATAGAAATAGAACCACACAAAAATATAATATATATAAAATTTCATTTAAAGGTAAACAACTTATTAACAGAATGTATAGAATAATGTTAGGAAAAGAAGATATACCTACAAGTGAACGTAGAAATAAATTAATAGCAGGTAATACTTATACTGATAAAGTTTTAACTTATGCTATTTATAATGTAAATAAAGATAAAAATAGATGATAAGTCCTTTAAATATACTTGCTCCTGATACAACGGGTCCTACAGGTCCTGCTGGATCATTGGGAGATATTGTTCAAGAAGTAGAAGAACCAGTAGATTTAGGTTCTGCAATATCTGGGGCTATGAGTCAAACAGCTACTAATATAGCTAATTCCCAGGTTGAGGATCAAGGTTATCAATTAAATGAATTCAATAGAAAAAAACATTTATCTGATTATGAAGAAGGAGGGGAGAAATCATTTTACAATGCTAATAGATTACAACAAGAATATAATTCTTTAAAAGCTTTACACGATTCTGATCCATTTGGCGATTCAGAGAGATATGGTAAAATGCAAGCATTAGAAGCTTTAATAACTGAAAGAAGAGAAACACAACACGATAGTTATAATGCTCGTATAGATTCAGATAGAGCGGCATTAGCTGACGAATTTCAAAATCCGGCTTATAAAGATTTAAGCGGCAATCCAAATCAACCAAGAAACCTTAGAAGAGGAGAATCGTGGGGCCAAAATAGTGCAGTATTTGGACATGATTATAGCGGTATGGGCGGATCTGGGCGAGGAGTAGGAGACGAAGGTTATAGGGAGAGTACTGGTTACGGTTCTTCAAATGCTTTTAATGCTGGAACTCAAAAAGCTGCAGCAGGGATATTTGGACAAGAACAAATCCAAGACTCTTTTAATAGACAATTAAATTCTCCATTTAACCCTCCACAGGGTCTTTTACAAGGTACAAATGATTGGGCATCAGAAGGCAGTTTTACTGGCATAGAAAGTCTATATCAGAATACATTATATTCTTAAGATATTTAAATAATAATAAATAAACAATATGAAAAAATCACCACTTAAAATGATAGAAGACAAGTCTCACACACATGCTTCTAAAAACAATTCTGTAGGAATAGTTGGGGAATCTCAAATATGGGATGGACCATTAGACCAAGACGGAAGACGTCACGGAATAGGATCAAGTTCTGGAATATATGGTATGAAGTTGAAATTAGCTTCTACACCTTATACGCCAGGGCCAATAACACAAATCGCTAAAAAAGGATAATCATGGCATATAAACAATCAAACAACCCTTTATCTAGGAAAACGTCACCATTACATCATAAACAAGCTCAACCACATAAACATCCAGGAGAAATATCTCTTACTGATGAGGAACTTACAGATGATACATCAGTATCTGCAGAGCCCTCGCCTAAACTAACCTCAGGAGATAAAAGTATTGAACCGGGTGATAAAGATTATGAAGCTACTAATAAAACAGCTGTGGAAGCTGGGGTTGTAAGTGGCAAAGGAAGACAAGGAACTAATAGAGATGAAAGAAAAGCGCGTAGACAAGAAAGAAGAAATATAAGAAAAGACAAGGATTTAAGCCGCAGTCAAAAAACAATGGCTAAAAAAGAAAGTAGAGCAAAACAAAAAGAAAACTTAGGAAGATAATCATGACCTATAAACAATTTAACAATCCGTTGTCCAGAAAAACTAGTCCACTTTTAAAAACTAGTCCTTTAAACGAAACTAAATCACAATTTGAAATCGATCTTGAAGCAGATCTACCAGCTGCAAAAGCTACAGATGCTGCATTAGCAGAAGCGGGCTGGGATAGTTCAGATGATACAGACTATGGAGAACAAACAGTAGTTGAAGGTATAACTGGTATTGTTTTAGGAATTGATGATACATTAGGAAAAGGCGATATAAGAGAGACTCTCCCTATGGCTGACACTAGCTTGTTAGATACTAAGTTAGGTAAAAAAGCATTAGAGAGTAGGACTATAGCTAGTAATGAAAACGTAGATAGAGTAGAAAGAAATATAGCAGAAAGACGTGGTCGTAGACAAGGATCTAGGGCTGAAAGAAAAAGATTAAGAAAAACAATGCCAGCAGGCAAAGAAAGAAGAGAATTAATAAAGAAAACAAGAGAAAACCAAGGTAGAAAACCTGAAAATATGGTTTAATTAAAAAAAATAATCATGATAATAAATGCAAGTACTTATACTAGCGCCATCCCGGTAGCACTTAGTGACACAATTAATATTCCGGGACCAATAGTTAGAACGTCTGGTGCATCAACTAGTTTAACGAGTAATAAATTAGTAGATACTAATGCTAATTTTGATCAAACAATTGATGCAAATGGTAATATTACTAATCAGGGGGTACAAGTTGGACAAGTAGTTTATAATATGTACGCTATGATAGCATCAGATGATTTAGGACCCACTGTTGCCACAGTTACAGGTATAGATAGTAATACGCAGTTATCATTATCAGCAGATATATTTGCAGGAGGGAGTGTTACAAAGGCATATAATATTTATGATGCTAATCAAGCAAATCCTAAAGGAGCTATTATTCAAATAGGTTCTGCAGAAGATGGTTCTGCTTCAGCAGATATTTATGTAAGAACAATTGATGGCCAAGATGTATTTGTAAAAGCTGTCCAACCAGGTACAGTATTGCCTTTAGTAGTACAAAGAGTAATGATTGGGGCTGCAGCAGCAGGAGCCCAACCAAGCACAGAAACAAATGCTGAAAACATAATAGCATATATATAATAATAAAACAAATAAAATGTCACATCACCCAATACATAAACACATGCATACTCATATTACAAAAGGTAATGTGAAAGCAGCGATAAGAGATGACAAAGCTCATATGACTTATCTTAAAGAAGACGTCGATAAAGACCAAAAATATGGTGGAAAATATAAAGACGAAAATCAAACAGCTGATGAAAAACACATTTCTAAATTAGCTGGAGATGTTAAGCATGATGAAGGCGTATCAAGAAAATCTTCATCTCCTTTAGACGCTAGACCAACTGTTAAGCCAAAAGAAAACCCAGCGGAGGTCGCTACTAAAAGAGTTGATTTAAATGAGTATAATCCATCAGATGATCATGATTCATCACCTGTTAATTTTATGGGAATTAAACGCCCAGGAAGATGTACTCCTTTTCCTAATCCAGATTGTGAGCCAGGTACACCTCAGTACAATTTAGCAAAAAGACTTAAGCCTGGAGGAGATTTATATAAAGGTAAGAAAAAATAAATAAATATGCCTTATACGCAAACTTTTGGTTTCTCGCGGGTAAGCTCTGTAGTAGGAGGTAATTCTTTATCCCCTTTAAATAAATTAACTGAAGAAGTTGTTGAAAATACAAAAGAAGTTAATATTGATCCTGAAATAGATATTAATAAAGATAAAGATATTATTATTCAAAATAATGAAAAATCTGATGAAGAATATTCATGGAAAGATGCAGGTAAGGATATATTAAGTCATAGCTGGGATCAATTTAAAGAAAAAGACTGGAAAGGCAAACTTAGTACTATTATGAATCCATCTACTTTTATAGATACTTCAATTAATCCTGAAATTGATAAAAAGCTTGATACTTTACAAAATGCCACTACTTTAACTTCTTTTGGGGCTGGAGCAACTGGTTATGGAGAAGTAGCCTCTCTTCCTATGGATGCAATGAATTCTTTATTATCTTTTAAAAGAGCTAAGGATATGGCTGATGATGTTAGAAGTGGTGATAGGACAGATGTGACTTCTAAGGATGCATGGAAACATGCAGGATTTGGATTATGGCATGGTGCTGAAGCTCTACCTTTTATAGGTACTGGAATTGCAGCAACTAGATTAGCGTCCTTAGGTATGAAACATATGCCAAAAACAATGTCAACTCTTCCAAAACTTACAGATAAGTTAGGAAAAGGATGGAGTACACTTATGAGTAAAGCACCTGCTAGTGTTCAAAAATTATTTAGTAAAGGTAAAGGTATTAGTACAGGTCATCATGGAACAGCTCAAGCTGCTGATGTAGCACATGGGACTTTATCTGCTACTGAGGTAGTAGCAAGTAATGCACCAACACTGCCTAAAATAAAATTTCCTACTAAACCTTTAGCGACTACTCCAACAGCTGTATCTAGTTTTGGTCCAAAAATAGCTAGTATGTTTATGGGACCTTCTACAACAAAATCGAAAAATATACCTTATGGCCTTTAAATTAAAACCTCCATTTGAAGAACAACCTCCAGTATATGAGAGAGATTTAGAAGAAGGGTGTTTAGGTAAAGGCAATAATAATGGTACTATTTTAATTTCAGACGAACTACATCCTGAAGATCATCAAAGTATTATTGATCATGAAAAAGTTCATATAGATCAAATTAAAAGAGGCGATTTAGATTATGATGATAAGAATGTATACTGGAAAGGTAAAGCATATCCTAGAAGTAAAATGAAAGAAGGCAATCCTAACTTACCATGGGAAAAAGAAGCATATAGTAAAACAGATGATTACGAAACATTATAATAAAATGAAATCAAAAGGTTTAGGAGATACAATAGAAAAATTTACCCAGGCTACAGGAATTAAAAAACTTGCAAATAATATACCAGGAGGCTGTGGCTGTAAGGAAAAAAAAGAAATATTAAATAACCTATTCCCTTATAATAAATAATATGGCAAAAAAGAAATTTAGAGATTCAACTGTTGGGCAACTACTTTTTGGGGCCGCCTCTATTATTAATCCTACTTTAGGGAATGTATTGCGAGGTGTTTTGTCTCCAAAAGAAGCTATAGCAGAAATCACAAAATCTGATGTAAGCGCAGAAGATAAGATTAAACTGCAACAAATAATATACGATCAACAAAATAAAGAAATAGAATCTATTACCTCAAGGTGGCAGGCAGATTCCATATCTGATTCTTGGCTTTCGAAAAATGTACGACCATTGGTTTTAGTATGGTGTATATGTATATTTTCATTAGCTGGTATTTTAGATAGTGTAGAAAGTATACCATTTCAAATTAATTCATTATGGAATGATACTTTTGAGAAGGTCATGATGGCTGTCGTTTTAGCCTATTTCGGTGGACGAACAACTGAAAAAGCAACTAGTATATATAAAAAGTAAAATCACATATTAATAAGTGATAATAAATAGAGTAATAATTAACTAAAATTTAATCAAATGAGTAAAAAAGAAAACAAAATTACAGAAAAAGAATTAAAAACTATTAAGGAACAACAACAAAAAATCCAAACAGTAGTTTTTGATTTAGGTGCATTAGAAGCTAAGAAATTTGAAATTTCTGTTGCATTAAAGCAATTTAATGAAGCTTTAAATGGTACTAAAAAAGAATTAGAAGAAAAGTACGGTCAAGTAAATATTGATTTAAAAGACGGATCTTACGAAGAAATAGTAGAAGAAGTAGCCACTGAAGAAGTAAAGTAGGATGGACTCTATTATAAGGAAGATAAGTATAGGCGCGGACTATAAAAACGAAGCCATGCATTATTCTGTAGGACAACAGGTTTATGGAGGACATGTAATTCATAGTATTAGTTTAAGCACCGCAGATAATTCTTATAATATTTATATAAAAAAAGACAGTGAGGTAATGCCATGGAAGAAATTTAATTCTCATATGGCTATATCTGTTGAATATGATTTAGAATATTAATGAATAGTATATATGATTTTATTATAACTCCTAAAAAAGGTAGATATAATAATGAAGTTAAAATAGGTGATAAAAAACTTATTGTGAATACTAATATAGAAGATCATAAAATAGTAAGTAAACATGCTGTTGTGGTCTCTATTCCTTTAGCTTACGCTACTTGTATTAAAAAAGGTGATGACATTATGGTTCACCATAATATTTTTAGAAGATGGTATGATGTAAGAGGAAAGGAAAGAAATAGTAGTCAATATTTTAAAGAAGATTTATATTTTTGTAAACCTAATCAACTTTATTTATATAAAAAAGATGATAAATGGGTATCTTTTGGTGAAAGATGTTTTGTAAAACCACTTAAAGATACAAATATTCTAACGAATGATATTGAGCAGAAATGTATAGGAATACTAAAAATAGGTAATCCTACGCTAGAAGTGCTTGGAATTAACCCAGGGGATTTAGTTGGTTATAAACCTGGTAGAGAATGGGAGTTTATTATTGATAACCAACGTGTTTATTGTATGAAATCAAATGATATTGTTATAAAGTATGAATACAAAGGAAACGAAGAAGAGTATAATCCAAGCTGGGCGAGTAGCTGTTGAAGAATTAATCAAAGTAGCTAAAGAACCAATTATAGATTATGGTCAAGATATTTCCGCAGATAGACTTAAAAATGCTGCAGCTACTAAGAAATTAGCTATATTTGATGCTTTTGAAATTCTAAATAGGATTGAAGAAGAAAAGAATATGTTAGAAGATAAACCCAAAGAAGAAAAGAAAGAAGAAGTTTTTAAAGGGTTTGCAGAAAGAAGATCTAAATAATGTACGAACAAGTTTTATACAAAATAGTTGATGACCATATAAAGCCTAAGATTATAAATAGGATGAACCGTTATAGTAAATGGAAATATGGGTATAACAAAGAACACGATATTATAGTTATTAGTAGGACTGGTAAAATAGGGGAGATTTATGAAATACAAAATCTTAGAATAGCTTTACCAAAAAAAGAAACTCCAGTAGTTTTTGAAAACGATAGATGGACCAAAACTCCCTACCCAAAAGTTCTTGCTAGAATTAAAACAGTATTTGACTGGAGAGGATACCCAGAAGACTTTAAAGAAAAATGGTTTGAATATATAGATGAAGAATTCCAAAAGCGTGAAGAAGGTTTTTGGTATATTAATAAAGGGGTTCCTACTTATCTTACTGGCACTCACTATATGTACTTGCAATGGAGCAAGATTGATGTAGGGGAAGCAGACTTTAGAGAAGCCAATAGATTATTCTTTATATTTTGGGAAGCTTGTAAAGCTGATCAAAGATGTTATGGAATCTGTTATCTTAAAAACCGTAGATCAGGATTCTCTTTTATGGCCTCAGGAGAGGTAATAAATCTAGCAACAATATCAAGTGATTCCAGATACGGAATATTATCTAAAACTGGACAAGATGCAAAAAAAATGTTTACTGATAAGGTTGTACCAATTTCAGTTAACTACCCTTTCTTTTTTAAACCGATTCAAGATGGTATGGATCGACCTAAAACAGAACTAGCATATAGAGTACCAGCCTCTAAATTCACCAGAAGAAGTATTGAAGCCGGGAATGAAGTAGCAGATTTACAAGGATTAGATACAACTGTTGACTGGAAAAATACAGGAGATAATAGTTATGATGGTGAAAAATTAAAACTATTAGTACATGATGAATCTGGAAAATGGGAAAGACCTAATAATATATTAAATAATTGGAGGGTTACAAAAACAACATTAAGATTAGGTAGTAGAATTATTGGTAAGTGCATGATGGGAAGTACATCAAACGCGTTAGATAAGGGAGGTAGAAACTTTAAAAAATTATATGACAACTCAAATGTTACACAAAGAAACCGCAATGGACAGACTAGCTCAGGATTATATTCTTTGTTCATACCTATGGAATGGAACTACGAAGGATACATTGATTCTTATGGAATGCCTGTCTTCGATACCCCCTCGACTGAAGTTGAAGGCCCACATGGAGAATTCATTGATATTGGGGTCGTCAAATATTGGGAGAATGAGGTTGAAGGATTAAAAAGTGATCAAGATGCTTTAAATGAATTTTATAGGCAATTCCCACGTACCACTAAGCATGCTTTTAGAGATGAATCTAAATCATCTTTATTTAATTTAACTAAAATATATCAACAAATAGATTTTAATGAAGATTCAAACAATAGAGCTTCAGTATCACAAGGTAACTTTATATGGGAAAATGGTATAAAAGATACACGAGTAATATTTGCTCCTAATAATAAAGGGAGGTTTTTTATAACGTGGATTCCTAATAGAAATTTACAAAACCGATATATAGAAAAAAATGGTGTTAAATATCCTGGTAATGAACATATGGGAGCATTTGGATGTGACCCCTATGATATATCTGGAACAGTTGATAAAAGAGGATCAAATGGATCTTTGCATGGATTAACTAAATTTAGTTTAGAAGAGGCCCCTGCGGATCATTTTTTCTTAGAATATATAGCACGCCCCCAAACAGCTGAAGTCTTTTTTGAAGATGTATTAATGGCTTGTGTATTTTATGGGATGCCTATATTATGTGAAAATAACAAACCTCGACTATTATATCATTTTAAAAGAAGAGGCTATAGAGGCTTTGCAATGAATAGACCTGATAAAATTTGGAATAAATTATCAGTTACAGAAAAAGAAATAGGGGGGATACCAAACTCAAGTGAAGATATTAAACAAGCACATGCTGCAGCTATTGAGTCTTATATAGAAAATTCTATAGGATTTAATGGAGATGATTATGGAAATATGTATTTTCAAAGAACATTAGAAGATTGGGCTACATTTGATATTAATAATAGGACTACACATGATGCTTCTATTAGTTCTGGACTTGCTATAATGGCATGTAATAAAAATAGATACGCTCCAGTTAGTAGAAGAAAACGAGAACCAGTTGATCTTGGAATTAAAAAATATAATAATAAAGGATTGGTTTCAAAAATAATTAAGTAAATGAATATATACGCAAATCCAAACAGTGCATTTCCGAGCCAAGTGGTACCAGATGCTGAAAAATCTTCTATTGATTATGGGAGGCTAGTGGCGCAAGCTATTGAAAGTGAATGGTGGAGACAAGGTGGTAATGGTACTAGATTCGCTTCGTCTTACAATCAATTCCATAGTTTAAGATTATATGCTCGTGGGGAACAACCAATACAAAAATATAAAGACGAATTAGCTATTAATGGTGATATGTCTTATCTTAATTTAGATTGGAAACCAGTACCTGTCGTGTCTAAATTTGTAGATATAGTTGTTAATGGATTATCTGAAAAAGAATTTGAAATAAATGCATATGCGCAAGATCCTGTATCATTAAAAAAGAGAACAGACTATGCTAATGCTATTATGCAGGATATGATGGCTAAACCTTATTTAGATAATTTGCAACAAACATTGGGTATTAATGAATATCAAAGTCCTGATCCTGCTAATTTACCTGAAAATGAAGAAGAATTAGATCTTCATATGCGACTTAGTTATAAACAAGCAGTAGAAATAGCTCAAGAAGAAGTTATAAATAATACATTAGCTAAAAATAGATTTGATAATATAAAGAAAAGATTTATATATGATTTAGTTACTTTAGGTATTGGATCTTGTAAAACACAATGGAATAAAGCTAATGGAGTTACATTAGATTATGTAGACCCATCAAGATTAATATATTCTTATACAGATGATCCAAATTTTGAAGATATATATTATGTAGGGGAAGTTAAACAATTAACTATTTCTGAAATAGCTAAACAATTTCCACATTTAACTGAAGAGCAATTAGATAAAATATCTAAAACTAAAGGTTATCAAAATGAAAGATTATATGGGTGGCAAACCTATGATGCTGATACAGTCCAAGTTTTATTCTTTGAATATAAAACTTATAATACACAAGTATTTAAAATAAAAGAAACTGAATCAGGATTAGAAAAAACATTAGTTAAAACTGATGAATTTAATCCTCCTAAGAGTGATAACTTTGAGAAAGTAAGTAGAAAAATAGAAGTATTATATGAAGGCGTAAAAATTATAGGTAATAATGAATTAATAGAATGGAAGTTATCTGAGAATATGACTAGACCATTTTCGGATACTACTAAAGTAGAAATGAGTTATGCTATTGTAGCGCCAAGAATGTATAAAGGTAGGATTAATTCTATTGTAAATAAAGTAACTGGATTTGCAGATATGATTCAGCTAACCCATTTAAAATTACAACAAGTAATTGCTAGAATGGTTCCTGATGGAGTGTTCTTAGATATGGATGGTTTAGCAGAAGTTGATTTGGGGAATGGAACTAATTATAATCCAGCAGAAGCATTAAATATGTATTTTCAAACTGGTAGTATAGTTGGTAGGTCTCTTACACAAGAGGGTGATATGAATCCAGGTAAAGTGCCTATTCAAGAACTTGCTTCATCTACTGGACAGGGTAAAATAGCTAGTTTAATTCAAACTTATCAATACTATTTACAGTTAATAAGAGATGTAACCGGATTAAATGAAGCTAGAGATGGGACAGTACCAGACAAAAATACACTAGTAGGTTTACAAAAAATGGCGGCTAATGCTTCTAATATTGCTACTAAACATATATTACAATCTAGTATGTGGTTAACAATTAGAACATGTGAAAATATAGGATTAAAGATAGCTGATTCTTTAAAATACCCTCTTACTTTAAATGCCTTAAAGAGTTCTATATCTACTTATAATGTAGGAACTTTAGCAGAAATTCAAAACCTTAACTTACATGATTTTGGTATTTATTTACAACTAGAACCTGAAGAAGAAGAGAAAGCAATGTTAGAGCAGAATATTCAAATGTCTTTACAACAAGGGGGAATTGATTTAGAAGATGCTATAGATATAAGACAAGTAAAAAATCTCAAACTTGCTAATGATGTTTTAAAACAGAAACGTAAAAAACGTAGTGAGTTAAAACAACAACAAGAACAAGCTATGATGCAGGCCCAAGAGCAAGCTAAAGCACAAACTGCTCAAGCTACTGCACAAGCTGAAATGCAAAAACAACAAGCTCTTACGGCATCTGAAGTCCAATTTGAACAAGCTAAATCTCAAATGGATATTCAAAAATTACAAACAGCTTCCCAAATAAAACAACAAGAAATGGAAATCCAACATCAATACGATATGGAATTAAAACGTATGGAAATTGGAGCAATGCAGGAAAAGGAAGGTTTAATTGAAGATCGTAAAGATAAAAGAATAAAACTAGAAGGTAACCAACAAAGTCAAATGATTGATCAAAGGAATAATGATTTGATGCCTATAGATTTTGAACAACAAGGACCGGGTGTACAACCGGGTATTTAATTAATTTTATAATATTATATTATGTCAAAAACAAAAACAACCCCTGAGGTAGCTAAAGATGCTACGCAGGAAGGTGGAGAAATGAAAATTGCTAAACCTAAATTTGAAAAATTCAAAACAAAAAAAGATGAACCATTTAAAGTGGATTTATCTAAAGTGGATACTTCAATAGAAGGAGCCATGAAAGAAACCCATGAAAAACCAATAAAAGTAGATTTAACTAAAAAAGAAGAAGACGATGCCATTCCTATCGGAGAAACAGAAGAATTACCTATGGGCGAACGAGCCGGAGATAGCGAAGGAGTGGACACAGAAGTACGGCCCGGGGATACAAAGGAAAACGAGTCGGTACAAAAGTCCGAATCGCCTATTGAAGAAATTCAAGAGATAGCCAAAGAACCACTACCAGAAAAACAAAACACTGTAATAGATGAAGTGTCACCTAAGGTGGCGGATTTACCTGAAAATATAGATAAACTAGTACAGTTTATGAAAGAAACTGGTGGAACAGTTGAAGACTATGTAAGACTTAACGCTGATTATTCAAGCGTAAATGATGATGCTTTATTAAGAGAGTATTATACTAAAACAAAACCTCATTTAAATAATGAAGAAGTTGACTTTATATTAGAAGAAAGCTTTGATTATGATAATGAAGTTGACGAGGAGCGAGACGTCAAACGAAAAAAACTCGCTAAAAAAGAAGCGGTTGCTGAAGCAAAATACTTTTTAGAGGAATTGAAACAAAAATATTACGACGAGATCAAGTTGAAACCGAACGTAAATCAATACCAACAAAAAGCTGTAGAGTTTTTTGACCGCTACAGTAATGAACAAGAAATAGCTACGCAAAAGCATAAAAAATTCCTTGATAGTACTAAACAATTTTTTTCTGATGAATTCAAAGGTTTTGATTTCGAAGTTGGAGAAAAAAAGTATAGATATGGTATTAAGGATCCCAATGCGGTTGCCGAAAATCAATCTAATCTAAACAACTTCGTCAAGAGGTTCTTAGACAAAGAAGGTAATGTTAAAGATACGAAAGGTTATCATAAGGCTATGTATGCTGCACAGAATGTAGATAAAATAATAAATCATTTTTACGAACAAGGAAAATCTGATGGTATAAAAACAGTTGTAGAAGGTTCTAAGAACCCTACAATTGATAAAGCGCGTCAATCAGGCACGCAAGATATATATGTTGGAGGATTTAAAGTTCGCGCTATAGACGGTGTAGATAGTTCGAGATTAAAAATCAAACGAAGTAAATTTAACAATTAAAATTAAACAATTATGGGTGTATTAAGTCCTCAGTTTGGGGGATTATCTCCAAGTTCTGATCAGCAACTGTTAGTTAGCAACTACATGAGTTTTACTGATGGAACTAGAGATTTCTCACAACAATATCTACCGGAAATATATGAAGCCGAGGTAGAGCGTTATGGAAACAGAACGATAGGTGGCTTCTTAAGAATGGTTGGCGCTGAAATGCCAATGATGTCTGATCAAGTAGTTTGGTCGGAACAAAATAGATTACATATAGCATATGATAACGTAAGTCTTGCTGTTGATGGTTTTACAATGACTATCAATGATAATGCAGGCGCACCAATTGTCGCAGGTGGAGCAATCCAAAATGCGATTATGCCAAATGCAACAGTAGTAGTAATGGATCCTAATGATCCTTCATTTACTGTTAAAGCAATAATAGGAAATTCTGGAGGTGCTCCAGTTAATCCACTTGCGGCTTATGCAACATGTACTGGATATGCGTATAATCAAAACTTTATATCTGGAGCAGCTGTACCTGGTGCAGTAGTAACTGGATTAAAAGTATTTGTATACGGTTCTGAATATGCAAAAGGGTCTTCATTAGACAATGCTACAACAGGAGAATCTATTCAACCTCAATTATCAACTTTCCAAAACAAACCAATCATAATCAGAAACAGATACGCTGTTAGTGGATCTGATACTGCTCAAATCGGTTGGGTCGAAGTTGCGGGAGAAGATGGAACTAGTGGTTATCTTTGGTATTTAAAAGCTGAAGGTGAAACTAGAATGAGATTTGAAGATTATCTTGAAATGGCGATGGTTGAAGGTGAATTAGCGGTTGCTGCTGCTAATAGTAACTTTGCTGCTGCTGCAGCTGCAGGTAGTGTTAATTCATTCTCTGCTACAACTACAACTCTAGGTACCGAAGGTTTATTTGCTGCTATTAATAATGGTGGTAATGTACTTTCTGGTTATGCTGGAAGTCTGCAAGACTTTGATCAAGTTCTAGAAAATTTAGATACTCAAGGAGCTATTGAAGAAAATATGCTTTTCTTAGATAGAAAAACTGAGTTATTATTTGATAACATGTTAGCGCAACAAAACTCTTATGGAGCTGGTGGTACATCTTATGGTGTATTCGAAAACTCTGAAGATATGGCGCTTAACTTAGGTTTCTCTGGTTTTAGAAGAGGTTCATATGACTTCTACAAAACTTCTTGGAAATATCTAAATGACGCTTCTACAAGAGGTGGTTCTACTAATTTTGTTAATGGTGACAACATTGATGGTGTATTAGTACCTGCTGGTACTTCTACAGTATACGATCAGTTACTGGGAACAAACATTAGACGACCTTTCTTGCATGTAAGATATAGAGCTTCTCAAGCAGATGATAGAAGAATGAAATCATGGTTAACAGGTTCTGTTGGCGGTGCTGCTACTTCTACTCTTGATGCTATGGAGGTTAACTTCTTATCAGAAAGATGTCTATGTACTCAAGCTAGAAATAATTTCGTATTATTTACAGCTTAATTATTATTTAAAGGAAAAGGCGCTTCGGCGCCTTGCCCTTTATTTTATTAACTATTTAATTATATTATATTATGTCAAAAACAAAACAAAAAGAAACTCCTTCTCAAAAAGAAGGATGGGAAATAAAAGATAGAAATTATCAATTAAAAGGAAATAAAGAACCTTTAACTTTTACATTAAAATCTAGGCATACTGAAAAGTATCCATTAACTTATTTTGATGAAACATTACGTTCGCAAAGAGCATTAAGATATGCTACAAATCAATCTTCACCATTTGTTGATGAACAAAAAGGAGAAGTAACAATAAGACACATTGTCTTTAAAGATGGCTTTCTTCATGTTCCTAGAGAACATCAGGCTTTACAAAAATTATTATCACTTTATCACCCAGATAGAGATAAAAGATATAAAGAAATGAAACCTATTGAAGATGCTAAAGATGAATTAGTAGATTTAGAAATTGAAATTTTAGCATTAAATATAGCTAAAGATATGGAAATAGATCAAGCAGAGGCGATAATGAGGGTTCAAAATGGAAGTAGAGTTAATACAATGGCTTCTAAGGAAATTAGAAGAGATTTGTTATTATTTGCAAAATCTAATCCTAAACAATTCATTGCTTTAGCTAAAGATGATAATGTTCAATTAAGAAACTTTGGTATTAAAGCGGTTGAAGCTGGAATATTAAAGCTTTCTAGTAATCAAAGAACAGTTTTATGGGGAAGTAATGATCGTAAATTAATGGCGGTTCCTTTTGATGAAAATCCATATTCAGCATTAGCTGCATGGTTTAAAACTGATGAAGGTGTTGAGGTTTATAAAACGATAACCAAAAAACTATCTTAACATATAATTTAATAAGGGCGGCAACACGCCGCCTTTATTATAAAAATATACTATAATGGCAATAAACGTAGATACTGTATACAAAACTGTTTTATTAATCCTTAACCAACAACAGAGAGGATATTTAACTCCTGACGAATTTAATAAGGTTGGAGCACAAGTGCAGTTAAATATATTTGAAAAATATCTTGATGATCTTAATCAACAATACAGAGTCTTACAAAACGATACAGAATATGCTAATAGAGTTAAAAATATAGAAGAAAATTTACAATATTTTCAAAAATATATAGATAACGCTAGTGTTCCCGGGGCAATAACCGGAACAAATCCTTTTACAATTGACTTAACAGTAGTAACAGACCTATACAGACTTGGTTCTGTTATGTATAAAGGAATTAAATTATCTCAATATTCCCAAAGAAATGAGATAACTCAAATATTACTATCTCCTTTAACACAACCCACAACTAATTTTCCTATATATTTATATGAAGAAGGTAAACTTTATGTTTATCCTACTAGTATTATTTCAGCTAATGATTTAGATATATCCTATTTAAAAACACCTACTAATCCTAATTGGGTATCTCAACCAGGAACTTTAGGTCAATTAATATATGATGGTCCGAATAGTACTCCATTTGATTTAAATATATCAGAACAAACAAATGTTATTATGAGAGTATTAGCATATGCTGGGGTTATTATAAATGATCCTACTGTAATTCAAATGGCAGCTGGACAAGTACAATCTGAAGAACAAAACTCAAAACAATAAGATATGCCTAGACCAGATGGTGGATTAATCACCGAAACTAATTTACAATATTACGCGGGCGCGCAGATTATATATACACCGGTAGCTACTGATACTTATACTTTTACATTTAATACTAATTTAGTAATGGGCAGTTCAACTAGTTGGGATCCAACTGACCCGAATTATGCTTTAAATAATTTTGATATATATACCAGTCCAACTGGTATAGATCAGTGGACTTTATATATTACTACATTTTCTTTAACAGATAATGTGATTGTATTAGGCAATCAGCAACCTATAGGTACTTATGTTAAATGTCAATTAAAAGAAAGTGCAGTTGAAAATAATTATGGGGGTTATGAATATACTAGTTTAAATGATATAGTAAATAATTTTATAGTTGGATATGTTGGCCAAGATAAACTAATACCTAGGGTTAACAGAACAGATGTAATTTTTCATGCTAAAAGAGGATTACAAGAATTTAGTTATGATACATTAAAGAGTATAAAATCTCAAGAATTATCTGTTCCTGATAATCTTTCTATAGTAATACCGCAAGATTATGTTAATTATGTTAAATTATCTTGGGTTGATAAAAGCGGTATTAAACATACTATTTATCCTACACAGTTAACAAGTAGCCCATGGGAATCTCCAGCACAATCTTATACAGGAGAAATTGTTCAAGATAATTTTGGGGATAACGTAGAAGGAACATCTTTAACAAACTCTAGATGGCAAAGTTTTAATACTAAGTATATAACTGGGTTATGGCCAGTAGATTCTAATAACCCTGATATTTGGATGACAGATTGGTGGGGAGAAACAAGTTGGGGAGGCGGTTATGGCCAAAGATATGGAGGTGATCCGGTTAATATGCAAATAAATGGGTGGTTTAATATTGATGAAAAAAGAGGTACGTTTAATTTTTCTAGTGATTTAAAGGGAAAACTTCTTATATTAGAATATATATCTGATGG